>Ga0268262_10002527_pt1 | contig 21026 bp, 21 predicted proteins | sample TergutNc150P3_FD_190354 | JGI IMG/M metagenome (GOLD analysis project Ga0268262, IMG submission 190354) | Nasutitermes corniger P3 segment gut microbial community from laboratory colony in Florida, USA - Nc150 P3 (SPAdes) (version 2) | ecosystem: Host-associated > Arthropoda: Insects >... | reverse complement strand
TTGCGGGTGTCGCTTCCCAACCCCATAGCAATTTGCGCTCTTTTGAGCACAAATCACTATAATGTATATTGATTAAATTCTATTACGAGAATTTTGTAAAGGGGAAAGTGAAGAATTTTAGAGAGTGTTAATTAAAATATAGATAGCATTGTTTTTTGAACTTGGAAGAAAAGGTCGGTAGTAGTGACGGCGTGCCAAATTCGCAAAGACATGTCAACCATATACTCGGTTTGCGAAACCACCTTTGTGCGCCGGGTGAATCTCCCCAGATGATGACGGGTGTTACTGTTGTCCCGCTCAATACTGACGTTATGCTTAAGAAGTCGCTGGAAGACGAATACAACGCTTCCACGGAACCAGAGGAAATTAAAAACGCTCGCTGGAATCAGCGAGTGTACGATAAGAATGTGGAAATTGAGAGACAAAGGCTTGAAGTCGCTAAATCAATTGGGGATGCTCGGCGGTATTAATACCAAGTTGCAATCATAGTATTTCATATTTATATTTTCATCCAACTTCTTTGTGTCAGGTTTGTCAGAGTGAGTGGTGATGATTCCAAATAACGCAAGCCCTCAACTATTCTGTCAATCACAGTTTCAAGGCTTTTGAATAGCTTGTTCCCAAAGAACTTTTCCTTCAATTCATCCCAAACTTGCTCCTGTGGATTCAATTCTGGTGAACGCGGTGGCAAATAAGCCAACTCTATGTTTGGAGGTATTTTCAACCCCTTTGACTTGTGGTAACTGGCTTGGTCTATGAACATCAATATATACTCTTCTGGATACCGGCTACTTATTTCTTTTAGGAATATCATCATGGCCTCCGTGTCAGCGTAAGGCAATACCAGACTGTCATGCCTCCCATCCTTGGGACTCACTGCTCCAAATACATAAACATACTCACGCACTATTTGACTTGGAACTTCAGGACGCATAGGCTTTGGAGCCCAACAGGCTTTAGGGTGGTTTATCCGACCAAACCTGGCTTCGTCCTGAAACATTGTCCTTAATACCTTATTCCTCTTTTTTGCTTCTGCCCAGGCTTTTTTTACCGCTTCCATGTAGCCCTTTTTTTGAAAGCATCAACTGCTTCCTTGTCTTGTTTGGGGTGCTTGGGACGTGGCGCTAATTTCCTCCAGCCATGACGCTTCAATATGCGATAAACAGTTGTCTTGTGAACTTCTCTGCCTAACTTTTTTTCCAGTGCCGCTTTTATCTCACTGACAACAAGTAATGAGGCATCACCGGCCGCTTCCAGAAAACCTTTCAGGAATCCTTCTTCTTCCTCAAACGTCATTAACTGGCGGTGCCTCCCGCCTCTTTTTTCGCTAATGAAGGCATCTTTACCTCTGGCTATGAAATCTCTTTGAATGACTCTGACTGTGACTTCATGTAACCCAACTGCCCTTGCTATCTCTGTTGCTGGCATGTCCTGTTCTACACGCAACCACACACAAAGAAAGTGCTTGAGTTCCAAAACTGGAAACTTGGACTCTCTATATTTCTCTAACTCAAATAAACGCCTCTGCGGAATTGGTATCTGGGCAACCATCCAAAACTCCAAATACTAATCCTACTCATAGAATGTTATGATTGCAACTTGGTATAATGAATTACTACCCGCTATTGCTATGGCGCTTGACACGATTACTCCTGATGATTGCAAGGGCTGGATTAAACACTGTGGCTATGGACTACAATAAGTTGAATTGCTATATGAGTGAGCTTCTTGCAAAACTCGGCGGTACGTCTGCTCCCGACCTTTGCGCCACCCTTGGTATTTTTGTGTTGATATTTGGATTACACTACCAAACAGTATGGACAACTCCGAGTTGAAATGCTATATCTCCAATACCGCAGCTATTTCTCTGCGGAAATCGGCTATGCCGGTTCCTTTCGCGCTTGAGACCCAGGCTATATCAGTGGGAAACAGACCAAGTTTGGCAGCTACTTCTTTTCTTTGAAAAAGTTGCTTTGATATTTTAACGCGATCGATTTTTGTTGCTACCGCCCTGTAAGGTAAGTCCATTGCCCTAAGCCAATCAATCATTTGAAAATCCAGTTTTGTAGGCCCCACCTCGGCATCAATTAAAACAAATACCAATCTGAGAGATTGCCTGCCTTTCAAATACCCCTCGATCATTGCCTGCCAAGTGGCCCTTTCAGCAGCGGGCCCGGAAGCAAACCCATAGCCCGGCAGATCTACTATCCATCTATCCGGCCCTGTCTGGAAGACATTGATGAACCTGGTCCTCCCTGGCGTTTTAGAAACTCTGGCCAACTGCTTCTGCTGTGCTACAGCATTCAATAAACTGGACTTGCCGACATTGCTCCTGCCAACAAACGCTACTTCAGCATAACAGACACCCAACTGTTTTACGTCGGATGCGGAAATCAAAAAATGCAGATCGCCAAGTAATTGAGCCATATTATTTCCACAGCGGGGCTTTTTCGGCTTTCAACTATCCATCCAACTCTTCGGTAATTCTGGTTTGACCAAGCTCTAACAGCCTGTCGCGGGCGCGCCCGGCCCAAACGCTGTTTGGATAGCTCTCAACCAAACGTTGATAATACGACCTGGCCTCGCTTGTATATTTTCCCAGTTCCTCTTTAACAAACGCGTCGCGGAGGACTTCCCATTGTCTTCTTTCATGGGCAGTCAATACGTCCTCTTCTTGCTTGCCAATAGTGTCAAGATAAGCGCGGAGTTCCTGCGCAAATAGATCACGGCTCGGATATTTGCGTCTGAGGGCTTCGCCCAGAAAGTAGTAGGCTCGTTCACGATCCGAGTATTCGGGGTAGGTTTCCAACATGCCTTTCAGCCTTGCCTCCGCAGCGGCAAAGTGATAGGCATTTACATAAAAAATGCCCACGACTAATTCGTGTTCCGCCAGACGCCTCCAACACTGACTGATCTTCGCCCGCACATCTGTGGCATAAACTGTCCCTGGCGCTTCTTCCAACAAGCGGTTGAAAGCCTCTATGGCTTTATAGGTAGTTGTTTGGTCGCGCTCGCCGTTTTCGATGATCGCGTAATTACAGAGAGCTATGCGATACATGACATATTCTTTGCGAGGGTGCCTTGGAAAGTAGTTTAAAAAGCTCTGGTATTCAACCTCAGCTTCTGGATAACTGGATCTGTTGGCGTAAAAAAAGCTGTCGGCAATGAGTAGTTTCGCTTGGGGAAATTCTTCGGAACTGGGGAGATATTCTTCAATGAGTTTAAGTGTGCGGCGGCCTTCTTCCCACTTTCTCCGCTTTAACTCCAACTCGCCTTTTTCCAACAACTGCGGGGCAGTCAAGCTGCCCGTGTACTGTTTGACCTGCCCCGGACTACGTAGCTTCGTGCAGGCCATGCCCAGAGAGAGTAACAATGCCGCGACAATTGAAATACGCCAGTTGACCAGATTCATTGATATCCCTTTACCTTTGGTTCAGTGAGGTTACTTTGTCGCAAGTTCCGAATACACTTTGAAAACAAAAAACACACTAAACCAATATAGCATTTTATGTTGAGATTCCAGACAAATTTATTCGTATCGCAGAGCTTCGATAGGATCCTGGCGGGCCGCCCTAACCGCCGGCCAAAGTCCGGCAGCCAAGCCAACGGCAGTGCTTACGCCAAATCCTAGAATGATTGACCAGAGCGGGGCGGCGGCGGGGAAGCCTGTAAGAATTTTGACAAGATACCCGCCGCCAATACCGAAAATTATACCGACTATACCGCCAACGCTTGTAAGCGTTACGGCTTCCACCAGAAATTGAGCGGCTATGTCCTTACGCGTGGCTCCCAAGGCTTTTCTGATGCCTATTTCGCGTGTGCGCTCTGTAACGCTGACCAGCATGATGTTCATAACGCCGACGCCCCCGACAATCAAGGCGATACTGGCAATCAGTATCATCACAGCGGCAATCCCGTTGGTAATGGTGCGCAGTGATTCAAGCTCGCTGTCGCTTGACGACACGGCAAAGTTATTAGGTTCGCTTGGTTTGAGAGATCTTTTGGCCCGCAAGACCGTTGTAACTTCATCAATTAAATACGGTACCAGATAGTCGTTTTTTGGAATAATATTAATGTAAAGCGTCTCCCAGCGCCCGTTGCGGACTTGGGGATACATCTCGTCAAAAGTGCTGAATGGGATAAAAATTTGATTGTCAAGGCTATTGCCCATTACAGTGCCTTTCTTTTTCATTTGGCCTACTATTCTCATGGGCACGCCATTGAAGTATATTTCCCGCCCGATGGGATCAGTGCGTGGAAACAGGGCATTGACTGTGTCATAGCCTATGACGCAGGTTCTTGTGGCGTGATAAATATCTGACGGAACAAAAAATCTGCCGTCCTCTATTTCGCTGTTATAGACAGTCGCGTACTCGGGCATGACGCCGATCAGGCTGGGTGAATTGGCCTCATCCCCCCTGGAATTTTTTATTGATGTACTGCCTCCCCAAAAATAACGCTCCGGGCTAATGGCCTTTGCCAGTGTTAAATTGCGTCTTAGCGCCTCAACATCGTCAAGTGTCAAATTGGGCCGTCTGAACTGTTCAGGGGGGATAGGGCCGCTATTGGGGCCATGTCGCGGGTCGAATTTTTGAATTTCTACCTTGGTGCTCCCAAAAGACGCAAAAGCGCCTGTAATAGAACTGTTGAAACCCACGACAAGGCTGACCATTGTAATAACCGTAGCCACACCAACGACAATGCCCAGCAGTGTAAGGAATGAGCGCAGTTTTTGAACTTTTATGGAATTTAATGCAAATCTGATGTTCTCCGCGCTGAAAGCGCGTAAAAACTTGGGTGCGCTAAGTTGGATTGCCATAGATCACTCCGCTCTGATGGCATCTATGACAACCAGATTGGCCGCCCGCTTAGCCGGAAAGAAGCCCGCTAAAAGTCCTACAAGCGTGGCAAGCCCAATGGCGGTAATGACAATGGTAATAGTCACCTGGGCGGGGAAACCGGTTAATCCCTTGACGCTGAGCGCCAGTCCCGCCCCAATCAAAAATCCTATTATTCCGCCAACTATGGATAAGATAGCCGCCTCTAAAATAAACTGACGCTTTATGTCACTTTTCCTGGCCCCTATTGCCATACGTATGCCTATTTCCTGTGTCCTTTCCGCCACGCTGACCAGCATGATATTCATGATCACAATGCCGCCGACAAAGAGACTGACAGCGGATACGAGCATTATGAATAAAAACGCGGCGGCGGTGAGTTTGTTCCAGAGATCCATGACCGCCTCCTGGGAGACAATTCCAAAAGGATCCGCTGCGCGAAAATCCGTATGGCGCATTGCCCTTATGTACGCCCTTACCTCATCTTTGGCGTCTTCCACAAAGTCCATACTTTTTGCTTTTACGTAAATTTCTAAAGAAGACCACCTTGAAGAAATAAAATTTCTCTTATAGATGGAAAAGGGGACATAAACGCGTGTGTCCCAGTCGCTGCCACCAATAAATGACTTCCCCTTTTTCGGTGTTACGCCGACTACCTGGAATGGCAAACCTGCAACCTGAATCGTACGACCAATGGGGTCTTGCTGACCGAAAAGTTCGTCCTTTACATCCGCGCCGATAGCGGTTACATATTTACCCGCGTTTTCCTCCGCTTCGGTAAACCACCTGCCTATGCTTCCTTCAAAGCTTATATTCAAAATTGTGGCAGAGTTGGACGTAACCCCGGCAATATTGGCGCCCTCATATTTTTTTGTCCCATAGGAAACTATCCGTCTGGTACTGGCTCCCGCGCCAACTTCAGCAACAGAGGGCAAATTGGCGGCGCGTACGCGGGCGTAATCATCCGGTGTGATCGATGGCCGCTTGAGTGCGTCCAAAAATTCTTTCTGGCTGGTAATCAAGCCAAACCTGGTCACTATGAACATATCAGGCGAGAGAAACATTACTTCGTTGCGCACCATCTGGTTCAAGCCGGAAATAATACTTATTACCGCGACAATTGCGGCAACACTTATGACCATGCCGAGCAGCGTCAAAAAGCTACGGAGCTTGTGCGCAAACAATGAACGCAGGGCTGAACGAAATAATTCCGAGATAGTCAAAACAGAGCCTCAGTTGCTATTTTTTCCCAAGTTTTTTGGTGTCAACCTTTACTTTAGTTCCGTCCTTTAGCTCTCTGAGTGTCCTCAACGGGCCGGAAGCCACGACATCGCCTTCATCAAGCCCTGACTTTACCTCAACGCTCATATCGCCTGTCAAACCGGTTATTACAGGGACAAATTTCACTTTGTCGCCTTCCACTTTGTAAACGCCCTCTTCATCCCTTTTATCGCCCGGATTAAATTTTTCACCCTCTTTCAAGACAATATCCCTGACTATAAGGGCTTGAAACGGAATTGACAGCGCGTTATCGCTCGTGCCGGTGAAAATGTCCGCTTGGGCGCTCAGACCGGGCTTGATGGTGTCCGGCGGATCTTTAATTTGTATCTTGACCTTAAATTTAATGGCTTCCTGGGCGCTGGTCCTGAGAATCGGGCTGCCGCCCACTTCAGTCACAATGCCGTTGAAAGTTTTATTTGGATAAGCGTCAATGCGGATTTGAGCCGTTTGACCCAATTTTACGTTGGGAATGGCGGCTTCATCCACCTCCATTTCCGTCTCAACCTTGCTCATGTCTGAGATTGTTAGGAGAATCGTCCCAGGTTGATTCTGAACACCAATGACTGCCGTTTCGCCTTCTTCAATGCGCCTGGCTGTCACAATGCCATTCATGGGAGATAATATTACTGTTTTAGAATGTGTGACTTGGGCTTCCTGCAAACCTGCCGTGGCTTGCTCTACCCTTTTCGTCAGCGCTTGGACACTGCTTTCAGCAGTTACCAGCGCTGTCCTCACGCTTTCAAGTTCCGCCTCGGAAAGAATACCGGCTTTTCTGTTGGTTTCAGCGCGGTTAAAATCGGAGCGGGCCTGTTCCAGCCTGAACTTAGATGATGCCAGATCGGCAGCAGCGGCCTGTTTCGCGGCGTCCAGTCCTTCAACCGCGGCCTTGGTTCTTGAAGGGTCAATTTCTAAAAGAAACTGTCCCTCTTTGACTACATCCCCCTCTTTAACGGCAAGCCTGGTCACTTGACCCATAACATTTGCGCTCAGGTCTGCCTTACGAACTGCCTGGACTTTACCATTGGCGCTGACTTTGGAAACCAAATTTTCACGACCGACTTTTGAAACGGAAATCATCGCGCCACTATCTTTGGGATAGAGCAAACCGATCACAATCAGAACAACAATAACCGCAGCACCAATAATCCAAAACTTACGCTTCATAACAAGACGCTCCCAAAACCTGCTTTTACACACAGGACAAACTGTATTCGTTCAAATCCTGAATCAGTTTAGCTCAATATTGCCAACTTGCAATCAAAAGGGATAGTTTTTGAATTGTAAGCACTGGAAGCTGACAGTCCTAACCCTGAATTCTCAGAGTTTGTGCGTAAAAAAGACAGTGTTGACGGGATGACTGACCGACTTGAAAATGCGGCCGCAAATGCGATGGAGGGCCTGTTAGAACCTGTCAGACGGCTTGTGGCCTCCTCAGAAAGCTATCAGGACATTCTGGATGGTCTGGATGCCATGTTCCCTGAGATGGATAACGAAGACTTCCAGCGTGTGCTTGGTGACGCGCTAGAGGCGGCTGAACGCGCCGGTAAGATTTTTTGGAGGATTGTTGAACCATCACCAGACAGAAAGCCTATGCAGGGAATTCCTATAAGAATTCTTGAGAATGCGGCATGGAGAGCCGAAAATGCCCGAAGGTGATATTCGCGTAAAGCGTGTAGTAAATCAGCCAGCAGTTGAAAACCTTGCTGGCAAGGCAGTCATGCCTACCGAGGGCGACATTGGTTTTCGGAATGAGATACACCAGAAGGCTTTTGTTATTGCCGGTTTGACTGATGAAGCGATCTTGAAAGACGTTCAGAAGCTGCTTACAAAGGCGATGGAAAAAGGGATCCCCTTTGAGCAGTTTCAAAGGGATTTCAAGAAAACCATTGAAGGTCGGTGGCTCCCAACTTCAAAGACAGGCGAACCCAATACCGGCTGGCGGGCAAGGATCATTTACCACACCAACATGAGGATGGCGTATTCCGAAGCACGCAGGAAAGCATTAGAAAAGAAGAAGATCACACATCCCTATTGGCAGTGGAGGATCGGCCCGGCCAAAGTCCACAGACAAGACCATGTAATGCGGGACGGCATGATCCTCAGCGCGGACGATCCTTGGTGGAATGACCATTTCCCGCCTGACGGCTATGGCTGTAATTGTTTTGTAGACGCAATAAGCAGTCTGACGATGGAAGAGTTGGGCAAGGTGGATGAAAATGGCAATATCGTGCCGGATACGCCGCCGCCTGATGCGGTTAAGAAACCGAAGCCGGGCGAGGCATTCCCGGAGTCGGCGAGTGGTGTTGACCCAACGCAGACAGTAACAACAACACCAAACGGCGATAAGCCAGCGAGTGCAATGGTGCAAGAAGTAGTGCGACCTGAAATAACTCAGACAGATATGCCACCAGAGATTGCCCCCTCAGACCTGAATCAAACTATTGATGAGGTAAAGCAAGAGGCAGCCAAGGCAAAAGCGGAAGATCAGAGGATTAAAGAGTATGTTGCCGAAATGGTGGTTCGCGCCAAAGAAGCCATATTGAATAAACTAAACGAAGATGATGCCAAAAGATTTAAGGAAGCGCTGGAAGCTATGACTCTAGCAACCAATGACCCCATCAGGCTTGGAGAATTACCTGACAATGTATTTGGGAGATGTCGAACCGCTTCTGGATGGAACAGCCAAACCCCAGAGGCAAAATACTACAAAGAAATAATCTTCAACAAAAAATTCGTGAAAAAATGCTTTGTGAGCAAAACCATAAGCGGAGGCGATACGTATGGCTTCTATATCGACCCAAAAACATTGAAAGAAATTGGGATTCCTGGCGAGGCCAGAATGCAAAAACTGGCACTTCATGAGCTAGGGCACTTGGTTCACTGGAAACATAACGAGGCGCATGACAAACTGGTGTATGATTGCATGTGTGAGTTGATACCCGACTATCAAAGTTGGCACAGGGTATTGGAACACCGCAAAGATGTGTATCCGTGGAAAGGCAGACCAAATCAAACGGGGGAATGGGCATGGAAATTGAGCATAAAACGATGGTTAATGAGATTGATGGAGAAACTACAGCATTGAGAGAGTTTTTCAACTCCAGCATCAAGGTTTGGTCAGAGGAATTCAAACAACGTGGCATAAAGTGTGCAGAAATGAGTGAAATTGACCAACACAAATCGTATCGTGGAATCCGCCACCCCACAAGAGAAGATGAATTCGTAATTGTCAAGAGTTTCACAGGAAGAGAACTGAGCATCAGTTCCGACTTCGTTAAAGAGTGCTTTGAAGTATTTCTGAAAACCGGCGAAAACGAATTGTCTTGGCATCTGGGACTAATGTTTCCTCATGAATGAAGTCTTGATAAATAAGGCAAATACCCCCAAAAAACTTTTTTTGAAAAAATTCAAAAAAAGTACTTGACAGTTTCGCCCATCTGGTCGAAAATAATATTATCAGGATGGCGAATGCCACCTGCCGGTGAGAGCAATAGGGCTGCTCCTTGTAGAACTTGGAGCGAATCCCCACTGCATACGTGCTTTCGCACATCAGATTCCTCATGGATGATATTCCCCCGCAGACCTTTTCTATGGCGGCTCGCGTTGCTTTGTGCCGCGTGTCCGTGCCTATGACTTAGCCATGGCCCTCTGAATGCATGTGGTTTATGTTTGATGTCGAACAGAAGCCTATGTCCATCACAAACACAATGTTCCCGCGTATGCCAGCTCACTGTTGCAGGACATCATGTAGGGCAGGTGCGACTTGTCCACTATGGAACCAGGGTATGTTATATAGCAATTTTCGCTTTATTGAGCGATAGGGCGCAGCAACTTCCGCTCAGGCGAGCTTGAACCTGCTTTGGACTTGCTGCTGGAGCTGGGCGGCTAGGCTGGACATCTCTTGCGTGGCCGAGGCTATGGAGGTTGACTCGTTCACGCTGGAATCCACCTGCTTGGCAACCTCGGCGCCGGTCTTGGCCTGTTCCTGTGTCGCCGTCACGGACTCCCTCGTCTGCACCGTGAACTGATCCAGGCTCGCTTTGATCTTCTCCAATAGCGCTACGGTCGCGGTGACCATCTCGCCGCCGCGCTGGACCGACTCCCGCGCATCTATGTTGTACTGGGCTATCTCCTTCGCCGACATCGCGCTGCGATCTGCCAACTTTCTCACTTCCTCTGCGACAACGGCAAAGCCCTTGCCCTGTTCGCCTGCTTTGGCCGCTTCTATGGCGGCGTTGAGTGAAAGCAGGTTGGTCTGGTTGGCTATCTCCTGTATCACGCCGATGGCTACGGCTATCTTGCCGGTGGTCGTGGTGATGTCGTCCATCGCCTTCTTCGTGGCATCGCCTGCGGCGTTGCCCTGGTTAGTGGCCTCCAGCGCGGCCTCAAGCTGTGACAGCGATGACGTGGCGTTGACGCTCACTTGGTCAATGGAGGCCGACAGCTCGGTCATGGCGGCCGCCATGCTCTCCGCGCCGCTCCTCTGGTGTACCGCACTCCTGGCTATCTCGTTGGTTGTCTGCGACATCACCTCTATGCCATTACTTAAGCTACCGACAATCGTCCTGATCCCATTGATCATGTTACCCAGCGATTCGGCCATGGCGCCGAACTCGTCTTTTGTTTCGGCCTTGGACTCCACCGTCAGGTTGCCATTCGACACTTCGCCCAGCAGTGCGCTGGTCACGCCTATCGGCCTGATTATGCCCGTTATGATGCGCCGCGAAATTAACGACACCACTATGACCACAAGGATGCCCGATACCGACGCCAGGGTTATTTGCTTCATGATCAGCGCACTGACCTGGTCTGTGTTTACGCCCAGAAAGAGCATCCCGTTCAGATTGCCCTCGGCGTCCTTCAGCGGGGAGTAGCCAGTTACGTAATTTTTGCCTTGTATCACGTTTTCACCCGTGTAAGTCCTGCCTTCCTTCAGCACCGTCCGCACTATGGTATCGTTGTCCAGCGTCGTCCCCACATTCCTTTCGCCGCCGGCATTCTTGAGCGAGGTGGAAACCCTCGTGTTGCCGTCGAATATGGTGCATTCCGCGCCGAGTACCTTTTTGATCCTGTCAACCAGAGTGTGCTCTTGTATGTACGAGTTCCCGACCGAGATGGCGCCGATGATTCTGCCGCCGAGTGTGATGGGGGCGGCGGCTCGCATGGAGTATCCGGTGAGGTTGCCGTGTTCCATTCCGCTTGAACTCTTGCCCGCCGCCAGCGCGTCCATGATGCTGGCCGAGTCCTGTTTGTCGCCCGTCTTCTCGGAGTGTCCCCTGGCCAGGGTGACGGCCTTGTCGTTCGTGATGGTGACCACCGGGATTTGGAAGGTGGTCATGGTGCTCTTCGCCAGGCGGCGTATGACGGCCAAGTCCTCCCTCTGCACGGCCTGCGCCATCTCCTGGTTAGAGGCCAGGGTGTCCGCCGCAGACTGCAGGTGTGTCAGGTCGTCCTGCAGCGACTGGGCAACCATTACCAGGAGGCCGTCAACGCTGCTTTGATCCTGCTTCTTCAGCGACGTGGCTGACTCCATGGTGCATAGCACCGCTATGACCAGCACGGCCAAGAGTATGGAGCAGATGCTCATAATTTCGATCTTGCGCTGTATCTTCATATCTTGCGACCTCACAAACAAAAAAGGAGTTGTCACTGGAAGCGTTGGTTTGGTGCGTGTGCAATCGTGCCTTACATTGGTGGAACTGGCAAAGTATGCGATGTGAATATTAGCACATAATCGCATCACGCCACAACCTGGTATTATGATATACGAGTTGGCTATTGACTGGCTAAGGGTATTAAACATTTGTTTAAGGCAAGTTTAGAGCGGCGATTTCCTGAACTCCTTTATACCAATTTGCATTCATCGGAATGCAAATTGGTATGACACACTTTTACACAAAATCTAAATCGCTCGACTGACTTTTTATTCGATAAACTGACTTTTTGACACAACACCTACAAAAATACTCCCCGTTTTGCAAGTGGCTCTAATTTAGTTGAACTACGAGATTCTTGCAAAACTCTGCGGTACGTCTGCTCCCGACCTTACGCCGTCTCTGGCTGGATTTAACAACTTGTTTACTGACAATATTTTACGCCAGAGCCTGCTCCGGTCGGGCGCAGCCTACCAACTCCGTTGGACTTGCAAAACTAACGTTTTGCAAGTGGCTCCTGCTATATACCAAACCGATTTTTTCACCCGCTCAAAAATCTTGCGCTTGACTCCGTAAAAAAAGTTACAATTTTTGTACGGGTTGACGAAAAAGTGTTCCCGTAACAGGAAAGCCATGCTTTCAAAACGAAAAACCATATTTCTAGTTGACGATGACGCGACTAATCTGGCCGTGGGAGTTCGTGCGCTTGAGGGGCACTATGATGTCCTCACGCTAAACTCTGGTCTGCGCTTACTGAAAGTACTTGAAAAAAACATACCTGATTTGATTCTCCTGGATATCGGAATGCCGGAAATGGACGGCATAGAAGTAATAAAGCGATTGAAGAGCAATTCCGCAACGGCGCATATCCCCGTTATTTTCCTGACGGCCAGGAACAGCACTGAAAATGAGCTTGAGGGTCTTTCACTCGGCGCTCTGGATTACATAAGCAAGCCATTTTCGACGCCTCTTTTGTTAAAACGAATTGAAGTCCATTTGCTTGTTGAGTCTCAAAAGCGAGAGATTGCAACACAAAGGGATGAACTGATCAACTTCAATGAAAATTTAAAAGAAATGGTTGAGAAAAAGACAATTGAGGTATCGGAGTTGCAAAACGCCGTGCTGAAGACAATCGCGGATCTCGTGGAATATCGGGACAATACCACCGGCGGACATATTGAGAGAGCGCAGAAATATTTTGGCATCATGCTCAATGCCATGAAAGACAATGGGGTGTACAGCGAAGAAATTTCAACATGGGACTTTGGGCTTGTGCAGCAATCATCTCAACTGCATGATGTTGGCAAAATCTCTGTCAAAGACAGCATTCTGCTAAAGCCCGGCAAGCTGACGGCTGAGGAATTTGAGCAAATCAAGGAACATACGGTTTTTGGCGAAAAAATCATTGCGAAAATGAGTGAACAGGTAAATGATCAGACTTTTTTTGAATACGCGCGGATTTTGGCTTTCACCCACCATGAAAAATGGGATGGGAGCGGTTATCCAAAAGGACTGAAGGCCGAAAACATTCCGCTTTTGGGAAGAGTAATGGCCATTGTAGATGTCTATGACGCCCTTGTTTCCGAGAGACCCTATAAAAAAGCGTTTTCAAACGATGATGCTGTTGAAATTATTACCACCAGCAAAGGGTCTCACTTTGATCCGGCACTCGTGGACTTGTTCATTACCGTTTCGGATGACTTTAATAAAGTAGCTTCAGAATTTAGTGAAAAATATAACTAATGCGGGCAATATAACTATGGTTAAAAAAAATCCCGGCAACATATTAGGAAAACGAATTCAAGCACAGAATAGTTCTATTTTAATAAGAAAGTTTGTGATATATTCTATTATTTTGTTTATTATAATACTTGTAACAGGTAGCTTTGCCTTTATGACTTCCATGCAAAAGAGCGCCAAAGTTAATAAAGGCCATGAGATATCACAATTATTAACCATTAAACATATGGAATTGGAAAGTCATGTAAAAAGTCAAGTTGCGACTGTTCGGAAATTGGCAAACTCACCGTTTGTCAAACGATATTTTGCCAACCCATATAACCTCACTTTTCAAAGACTGGCTGTCGAGGAAATACACTCTTATCGTCAGGATGAAACTTTTAAAGGAGGTATTTTTTGGATAAATGATAAGGACAGAATATTTCACTTTGGTGACGATAAACTCCAATATTTGATAGACATTAAAGATCCCAGTAATTATTGGTACAATATGACGCTATATGAAACAAAAGAATATAATTTAAATATTAATTTTAATTCTGAAATGAATCAAATCAAACTATGGATTAACGCACCGGTCTTTGATGACAATCAAAAGCCTATAGGAATGCTTGGAACAGGCATTGAATTAATGAATCTCTTCGATATGATTTATGATGACATTCAAGATAAAACATCATTCTATTTTTTTAATGCCAAAGGGGAAATCACTAGCGCAAGAAATGTGCAATTAGTGGCTGACAAAAAGCAAATTACTGAAGAGGTAAATAATCTCAGACCCGATATTGATATTGGTATTGATATTTTAACAATGGCAAAAAATCTTCCACCAGGCAAAATAAAATATTGGACAGTTCCGGGAGGGGTAATCGCAATCGGCAATATCCCCAAACTAGAATGGTTCTCCGCAGCCTTTTCGTCTAGCGGTATAGATGATTATAAAAACGATATTACAAAACTATTCATTGTGACAAATTTAGTGATAATGTTATTATTTATTACGGCCGATGTTTTTATTATCAAATTTATAAAGCATTTGTACAGGATCATGGAGTCCCTTGAGCAAGCATCAAAGGCCAAGAGTGATTTCCTGGCAAAAATGAGTCACGAAATACGAACGCCAATGAACGCCATAACAGGGATGGCCGAACTTGCACTGCGTGAGGAACTGCCGGTTGGAGCCAGAGAAAACATTTTTACCATAAAGCAGGCGAGCGCAAATCTTTTATCTATAATCAACGATATTTTGGATTTTTCAAAAATTGAGATGGGAAAAATGGAAATCATACAGGCTGATTATCTGTTTTCATCTTTGATAAATGACGTAATCAGCATCATAAGGATGAGAGTTATTGACTCAAAAATCTATTTTGTGGTAAATATAGACTGCAATATTCCAAATGCTCTTTCAGGCGACGAAACAAAATTACGTCAAATAATGCTCAATATTTTAAATAACGCCGTTAAATATACAGAGAAAGGTTATGTTTCTTTAACTGTGATGGGGGAAATAACTGATGAGAATTATGTAAATCTCACTATAGAGATTGTTGACAGTGGCAAGGGTATAAAACAGGAAAATATTGGCAAATTGTTTGACAGTTTCACTCAATTTGATTTGGAGAGCAATAAAGGTATTGAAGGAACCGGTCTGGGACTTCCAATAACGCGCAATCTCGTTAAAGCAATGGGCGGGGATATTTCAGTGCATTCAGATTATGGTGTGGGTAGTGTGTTTACAGTTACGCTTCCACAGAAAATCTGTGACCCCAAACCGCTGGCTATTGTGGAGAATCCTGATGAAAAATCCGTACTCATATATGAAAACAGAGAAATATACGCTGATTCCATCGTTTGCACTATAGACAATTTAGGCGTCAGTTGTACACTGGTTTCAAACGACTCGGACTTTTCTGAAAAACTGGCAAGCGGTAAATTTGCTTTCACTTTTATTGCCTCAACTCTATACGAAAATGTGAAAGGGATATACAAAAAACTGGAATCCAAAGTCCAAATGATATTGCTTGCCGACTTTGCCGAAACTTTCGCGGCCCAAAACCTGAGTGTCCTTTCGATGCCTGTAAATTCCATATCTGTCGCAAATATATTGAATGGCGTATCCGATAATTTTTCTTACAGCCAGAGCGCCGAAACAGCGGTAAGATTTATAGCACCGAGTGTGACAGCACTTATTGTTGATGATGTCAGTACAAATTTAAATGTAGCCAAGGGTCTGTTGTCATTTTTTGAAATACGAACCACTCTCTGTAAAAGCGGCATGGAAGCTATTGAGGCCATCACGTCAAAAAAATACGATTTGGTGTTTATGGATCACATGATGCCTGAAATGGACGGCATTGAAGCCACGTCGCGAATCAGAGAGATGGGCAACCGTGATACGTATTACAAAGATGTGCCGATTATAGCTTTGACTGCAAATGCTGTTTCAGGCACAAAAGAGATGTTCTTAAAGAACGGCTTTGATGATTTTTTGTCAAAACCTATTGATATGCTTAAACTAAGCGCGCTTTTAACCAAATGGATTCCAAAAGAAAAACGTAAAAAGCATGTGTTAAAAAATGGCGCTGCCGACACTGATAAGGAAGTTGATGTCAACCAAACTTTAAAAATTGAGGGTCTGGATGTAAGAAAAGGTCTTACATTGACAGGGGGAACCCTTGAAAACTATTTGCAAACCCTTGCCGTATTTTTACGCGATGGGCAGGAAAAAATCAAAGAAATACAAACAGTTCTGGAGGCGGACGATCTGCACCTTTATGTAACTTATGTCCATGCCTTAAAAAGCGCGGCGGCAAATGTCGGAGCCACCAAGTTATCTGAGCTTGCCAGTACTCTTGAGCAAGCCGGAAGACAAAAAAATATGAATTTTATTCATAACAACAGCAATAAATTACTGTCAGATTTAGAAGTAATTATTGCCAACATAAGCGCTGCCATTAAAGCCAATAAGCGCGATGGTCAAACAGACTCTATTGATAAAGCTTTATTAAATGCTGAACTCTCCAAATTAAAGACAGCGCTTGATGATGTGAATCCGGCCGCGATTAATGATGCAGTCAAGAATCTTCAGCAATTCACTCAATCCCTTAAAACTGGCGAGGCTGTAGAAAATATTTTACGACACACATTAGTTGGTGAATATGATGAGGCTACATCCGTGATAAACACTTTGCTAGAGGATGAGATATGACGGAACGCATTGAGGAATTTACACTAGAGGGCAAGAATTTTATTTACTATGACTTGTCCGGTTTCCAGAATTTAGAAGAGTATGTACAGTTAATTGAAACGGCTAAATCTGGAATAGTAAAATACCCGAAACACTCGGCTCTGACCATAACAAACATCAAGAACATCAGGTTCGACTCATCCGTAAAAGTGGCCTGGGCGGAATGGACGGCGTTTAACAGCCATTATGTGAAATACGGGGCGATTTTTGGCGCTGATGGTATAAAAAAAATCATGGTGAACTCGGCATTGAACATCAGCGGACGTGATAATCTGAACTTCGTTTTCACCAAAGAAGAAGCTATAGAATGGCTGCTTAAACAGAAATAGACGCGCCGTTATTCTCCAATGCGGCGGCTATTTCACGCAAATGCTCATGAATGGGAATATGCTGCGGGCATTGTTCTTCGCAAATTCCGCACTGTGTACATTCAGACGCTTTTCCGAAATCTTTAATGAAGTTGCCGTAATAGGCCAGCGCGAGAAGCAACTGTTTGCCTTCACTACGCTTTAAGTTGTTGTAAATAGAAAAATATTCAGGAATAGCGATATGCTGAGAACATTTGTCCACGCAATAGCGACATTCCGTGCAGGGGATTGTGATCCCCGCCTTGATTATTTCCGATACTTTGAGGATGACAGCCTGCTCATCCTCGTCCAGCGGTGTGAAGTCATTCATGCTGCCAATGTTGTCCGCAAGCTGTTCCTCACTGTTCATACCGCTTAGCACCATCATCACTTTTTCAAAAGAAGCGGCATACCTGAGCGCCCATGAGACAACGGAGGCTTTGGGGTTGTGGCTCTTGAGCAGCGCGTGGGCTTCATCCGGCACTTTTGCCAGAATCCCGCCTTTTATTGGCTCCATGACAATCACATCTTTCCCATGTTTAAGCGCAACATCATAACATTTGCGGGATTCAATGGTTATGTCGTCAATATCCAGATAGTTTATCTGGAGTTGTACAAATTCAACATCCGGGTGTTCTGTAAGAATGCGGTCGAGCAGTTCGGCATTATCGTGGAATGACAAGCCGATCCGCACAATTTTCCCTTCCCTCTTTTTTTGCTTGATGAACTCAAAAGCGTCTGTCTTTTGGGTTACATCGTAAGTCACTCGGTTGAGGTTATGAAGCATGTAATAATCAAAATATTCCACTCCGCAACGCTTTAATTGTTCGTCAAATATCTTCGGCAGTTGTTCCTGTTGTTGAATTATAAACATGGGCATTTTATTTGCTATGAGATAAGCGCTGCGAGGATGACGCCTGGCAACCGCTTCACGGAAAGCCGTTTCGCTGTTACCGCCATGATAAGGGTAAGCTGTATCAAAATAGGTAAAGCCCTGTTGCAAAAATTTATCCGCCAACCCAGCGAATGCTTCAATATTGACGTTGTTATATTCGCCCGTAAACGGCAGGCGCATCAAACCAAATCCCAATTTTTTCATATCATTCCCTCCCCACCACCAAAAAACCCTCAAATGCCGTCCTAAATGACGGCATTTTTATTGTTCAACCTATTATAGCAATTTTAGATGGCGTAGTCCATTCTCATGACTTCTGAATCCAATTTTATCAATATGTTTTGCATGAATGTATTGCACATTTTGGACTACGAAAACTAAAACTGCTATATTGGCTACACGTTTGAAGACTAAAGTGTAAAAAATCTTCAAAAAAATTACGTGTTTACGCCATCCTATGCCTTGCCGCGGCAACCCCGAAACCAGGTGAACCTGCTGGCTACCAAAAATTAAACTGTGTATCTGGAGCTTATTGTAAAACTCTGTTGCACGTCTGCTTCCGACCTTCCGTCGTCTCTGGCTGGATTTCACAACTTGTTTGCTGGCAATATTTCGCGCCAGAGCCTGCTCCGGTCGGGCGCAGCCTACCAACTCCGTTGGACTTGCAAAACTGACGTTTTGCAAGTGGCTCTCTGTCCTCGAATCGTGCTACCAACTTGTGAAGGGAAAAAACATAAGGCATAATCTTAAATCAGGAGATGTTATGTTACCAATTGAAACACAAGAAGAAACCCAAACCACACAACAGACTATGCCACCTAATGTTGTAATACTGACAAAAGAAGAAATACTTAGGCGAATAAAAGAGATGGAAGCAGGTCATTATGTGGAACATGATTTGATCGAGGTTGATTGATGCCGCGATTCCACCTGCATTGGAGTTTTCAAGCTTGGGATGATTACCTCTATTGGCAGAATCAGGATCGCAAAACTTTAAAACGCATTAATACTCTTTTGAAAGACATTGAACGCAATCCGTACAATGGCATTGGTGAACCGGAACTTTTGAAGTGGGATATGTGTGGCCATTGGAGCCGTCGTATTGATGATTTTAATCGTCTAATCTACATAGTGAAAGATGAACAAATAGACATCATCAATTGCCGCGGCCACTACAAATAAAACAATATCTGAAAAAACGAGAGATACTTCAAAAAAGGAAAATCCGATGAACCCTCAAACCCTCAAAGAACTCAATACCTTAACCAACTCTGACGACTACAGCCCTGAACTCGAAGCCCAAGACCCTTACTTTGATCGAGCGACACAACTTGAACTACGGCGGCGTATTGCTGACATGGACGCTGGACGTGGCGAACAACACAATCTTATTGAGGTTGATTTATGCCGCGACTCAATCTGATTTGGCATCCAAAGACTTGGGATGACTACATTTTTTGGCAAAATCAAGACCGCAAAACACTAAAACGCATCAACGCTCTTCTGACGGACATTGAACGCGTCCGTACAATGGTATTGGACAGCCAGAGACACTAAAATGGCAATTCGGCAGCTGTTACAGCCGTCGCATAGATGATTACAAGCCTGATCTACAGGGTGAACGCAGACCAAACAGCGGACATTCTTCATTGCCGCAACCACTACAAATAAAACAAAGACTAAAAAACAAGAAACACCCCAAAAAAGGAGAACATGATGAATCGCCAGACTCTTGAAGAACCTACTACCTCAGCCGAATGGAAAGAACTCATTGATGACCCAAACGCATACTTCTCTAATCCCTACATCCTCCCCCCACCAAAAAACCCTCAAATGCCGTCCTAAATGACGGCATTTTTATTGTTTAACCTATTATTGGCTGCAAGTTTAGATACTAAAGTGTAAAACTCTTCAAAAAAATTAAGTGTTTACGCTATTTTATGCGTTGCCGCGGCATTTCCGAAACCAGGTAAGAATTTTGACTACCAAAAATCAAACTGCATATCTGTCCTCGAATCATGCTGCTAACTCGTGAAAAAAAGCCTAAAAATCGTACGTTTTTTGTTGGTACGCAACGATGAGGCATTGCACAGGTACTGAAAAAAATTATATATTCTGAAAATCTACAGCACTTTGCCGATTCTATTTTAAAATCTACAGCACTTTGCCGTTAGAAATTTGTACGAAAATAAAGTCAAAGCGGCTCGAAGAGCCGCTTTGAGACGAATTACCGAAATTAATTATAAATGTTCTTTACTGGGAGGCATCAACGATTCACACTAGGAGGCATTATCAAAGCCGGAGCGCCTCCAACTATCCAATATTTGCTGCCCCCATATTTTACAAGTACTAATCTTTGTTTTGGGAACTATCGTGTTGACTTGGAATCGAGAATTTGGCATAAATAGTTCATAGGTAATTACAACTAAGAATGGGCAACTATTACAACCAAGACCGACAAGATTCACAACCCAGATTTGACAACTTCCCAAACTCCGCCCCGAAAAGAATGTTCCGTCTTAGACGAAAAAAAAACGAAAGAGCATGCTACAATCAAGGCATGTGCAAAGTCACCATATCCACGCCGCAGCTGATGGCAAACTTCCCCGACGAGGACGCCGCGAGGAACTACCTAGAGATCAGGCGGTGGCCATACGGCCCCGTCTGCCCGCGCTGCAAGTCTGGCGAGAGGCAGTACAGGGAGAAGCGGGGCGGCAAGGCTGGCTACGTCCGCTGCCACGGCTGCAACAAGGTCTACACCGTCCGCACGGGCACGATCTTCGAGCGGTCGCACGTCCCCCTGCACAAATGGCTGCTCGCCATCTACCTCGTCGTCACGGCGAGGAAGGGCATATCTGCCATGCAGCTATCCAAGGAGCTCGGCGTGGCCTACTCCACGGCCTGGTTCATGGAGCACAGGATCCGCGAAGCCTGCAAGAGCGACAACCTTGAGGCCGTGGCCCTGTTCGGGGCGATAGAGGCGGACGAGGCGTACATAGGCGGCAAGGAACAGAACAAGCA
>Ga0268262_10002526_pt1 | contig 21028 bp, 43 predicted proteins | sample TergutNc150P3_FD_190354 | JGI IMG/M metagenome (GOLD analysis project Ga0268262, IMG submission 190354) | Nasutitermes corniger P3 segment gut microbial community from laboratory colony in Florida, USA - Nc150 P3 (SPAdes) (version 2) | ecosystem: Host-associated > Arthropoda: Insects >... | reverse complement strand
CTTTCATCGTATAAAGTGGGTCTTCCGCCGGGCATTTCTCACATCCTATAAAATAATCTGGAATAAGTTCTCTAAAAACCGCTGTTCGTCCATTGAATCTATTTTTTCAACTATCGCTTCGGTCTTGTTTGACTTAAAAGACTTGGTTTTGACAAATCCCTTTAGTTTCTGTACGCAGTCGGGGGGTAAGGTAAGAAAATACTGGCTTTGTTTTACGGTTTCGGCGGCGTTTTGGATATTCTCCCTTATTTTCTGTATGTTTTCGGCTGTTTTGTCCTTGTAAAAGGTAGCGTCTTTCCCGTAAAGTTCGCTCATTCTCTCGCCGACGGCTTTGTAAATCTCGGATACTAAAGGTTTCTTGCTTACCGAATATCTGACCATGAATTCAACTAAGGAGTCATAGTCGGTTATGCTCTCAACGGGGGGCTTGCAGTCGGCTTCCGTCCAGCCTAAATCCCTATGAAGATCAATGGCGGTGTTTCCGTCCAGACAGTAAAAGCCTTCCCCGGTGTCGAAGTTTCTACAGATGAGCAAATCCCTTAAAAAGCCGTATTCCTTGACGCTCGTTTTGAAAGCTTCGTACTGCTTTTTGGTAAACGGCTCTTTAGGGTTATAGGGGGAGGGCTTTATGCTGTCTAAAGGGACTTTCAACTAGTAAGCCCGCCCACGGAGGGATCTGATGGTATACGCCTTTAATTTGGCAAGCCTTACCGCCCTGCCTTCATGCCCGCTCCCTTTCCTGCAAATTGCGGTTTTTTTGTTCATGGGCGCCTCCTTTAGTCCCCCTGCCGTCCGTGATAGGTTTTGGCTACCAGGGTTTTCAACCTTGTCGATGTCTGCGCCCCGCCCGTGTAGCCGGTTCCGACCTTGCAAATCGCGGTTTTCTTGTTCGTGTTTTCCATAAACAACTCCTTCATAAAAAGATGGTTTTATTTTATATCTATGAAGGGATTAAACAATATCTAGGCTACAAATTGACATACTCCGATACATTCCCCGCTGAATAATTCTTCTTGGCTGTCATATTCATTGTCCAGCCTTAATTGTTCTAATGTAATATCTTTTAAGTAATGATAATCCCCGTGTTTTTCCCTAAATTGTTTTTCAAGCGTTTCTCTTTCGTGATATACTTCGGGCAATAAAGCCAGTAGTTTTCTCCATTGCTTAATTCCCTGCCTTACACAACCGCCGCTACAATTATTATGCTCAAATCCTAGCCTGTATAATTCGGGCATTATAATCCCTGTTTGCTTAAACCAGTCGTCAATTTTGTTTCGGGGTATTTCTTGTTGAATTAAGGGGAATTCAAGAGTGCAGAATTTACCAGTTTTCGCATATACGGTCTGATACGCCGCTATTATACGCTGTCTGCGGTGTTGTTCCTCAAGCCCTATGCCGAAAATTAAATTATCCCCGTCCTTATAAAACTTTTGCAGTCTTTCGGCTTTTAACACCCTTGAACAAATTGGAACACGGTTACAGCCTAAAAAATGCTCGTCAAAAAATACCTGTTCGGGCGTTCTGCCGTCCGTGTCAATATATATTTCCTTGCCTAAAAATGATTGAATGTCATTAAGAAAGCGGTATAAATCGGGGTGTTCCCATTTTGTGTCATTAAAATAAAGTAATACGTTTTCTTTGCCGTATTTTTGAATAGACAAATAAGCCGTGTAAAAAGACATTATTCCGCCGCTTAATGTTGCTATGTTCATTATTTCTTGTCTATCTCTTTCATAAAACCGTCTTTATGCCGGAAATAAATGAGGTTTCCTTCATCGTCGAATTTGTCGGAGTACCAGTCAAAATTAAAGTGAAGTTTTTTCTGGTTCCACAAGTTCTTTAAGAAATAGGTAAAATCAAACCTTTTTTGGGCAAATTTGAAGGGGTGTCTTATGCTTCCTAATGAGTAATCGGTGTCCTTCATAATACAGCCGTCAAAGTATTTGATCTGCTTTTTATAGAAGTCAAGAAAGATGTCAAAGGTTATGTCTAACAGGTCAAATTCGGGGTCGAATTGGGAGATCACGTCAATCAGCAGTTCTTGAAAGATTATGGCGTTGCCACCGAAGAATTTATCGTTCATATAAAGGTTTAAGTTCAGTTCAGGGTAGGGGTGTTCTTCAAATCCCCCTATGGCGTGATTAATTCCTTTCTCACGGCAATAGTCGGACACTGTTTTTCTTCCGGCTTTCATTTGTTCCTTCGGGTACTCGTCCATGTAAAGGTGCTTGTGTACCGATTTTGTGGTTTTATGATAGTCGTACATTACTAGTCCGTGGGGCTTTATGATGTCAATGAGCTTTTTAATCTCTTCGGGCGTTACTTTGTCCGGCATAAAAGGATTCACCGCTAAAGTAAAGTGGAATCCGTTTTCTACAAACCACTTCGCGGCTTCTATCTTCTCTTCGGGGCTTAATAAATTATGCTCTTCATACTTGTTATTAAATCCTGTTATAGTCTGGTAGATGGGGTCGGTTTTGGGGTCTAGTATCTGGGCTAAATCCTTATAATCTTTATTTAGTTTGGTTTCCATGCAGATAGGAAAGCCTAATTTTTTAATGGCGGACAGCCTTTCCCGCCAGTCGGGGGCGCACATTACGTCCGTCCTGTTGCTTATGGTTATAGGCCAGCGTTTCCTAATTAGGAAGGGGAGTAATCCCTCCTGCTTGGGTTCAAGGTGCAGAATGTTATTAACCACTTTCTCGATTGTGTAGTTTTCGCGCTTCCATGTTTTCGCATAGCAGTAAGTACATCCTTGAGTACAAGGGTTCATTGATAGTTCTAATAAGTGGCAAGATTCTCCGAATAGCTGTAAGGTCTGTAACATAATTTCTCCTTGTTTATATTTATCTGGTTTTTAAGGGTAAACAATATCTAATTGTCATTTTTTCTTCTTACAATCCTTGCATAGATACATTTTGTGTTTTTTTGAATAAGTGTCTTTTTTATAACCAGCTTCGTTTCCACATTCTTCGCAATGGACTACCGGCGCATATTCAAGACAGTCACCGCAATAAAATTTCCCGTTAGTTTCAAAGTATCTGCCATAGTCTGAATTATGTATTTCTCCGCAATCTTCGCAGATTTCGTATTCATCGGGAATTATCTTTGTTACCTCTTGCAAGAACCAGATAACGGATTTCGCCATTTTGGGAGACATTTTAGGGCTTTTACAATGTACGCCTTCGGGCAAATTACCAGTAGTTAAATATTCTAAAAGTTCATTTAATTTTTCTTCCCAAACAGATGATTTAATTTCGTCTGAATAAGCCTCTTTGTGCACCTCTTCGTCAAAATAGCCTTCCGGCTGCGGTTTTCCTTTTATGGCTCTGCCAAGATCAACTTTTATATACGGCATTTTCCGCTCCTTTATAATTTTCTGCCAAGTTTCAGGTATTCATGTACGTCGGTACAATGATCCATTTTACGGAGTATCTCCGCTCTTTTTTCCGCCTTTGTCATATTGCGGCGTTCTTCTTTGTACTCCTGTTTCATGTGATACTGCTCATAGTCATAGTCGATCATTTTGGATTTAATCTTCATTTTTCCGCTCCTATGCCACTCTCAACGAATTGTAAAATTCAAGGTTTACGCCGGACAGTTCAATGCGTCCGATGTCGCCGTTTTCCTCGATACCGTAAAGGTACTTGCCTTTAACCTCGCCGTTAATGTGCCGCCTTATGAAATCCGCGCTTTCCTTGCTAACAGGTTTTTTCGGTACAGTGTGGCTGTCAATATATGCCTGAGCTTCTTCTGCGGTTTCAAAAGTTCTTATGCCGTTAAAAAGTCCGTTTCCAGTCGCGGAATAAGAATCATTGCCATCTGCTCTTACAAACCTTATAGCGTACTTTCCGTTGAATTTTTCAACATACGCATCACCAATTTTTCTTTCCATTTCCTACCTCCATAGGATTTTTAATCCTTATACTGTATTTATAACCACTAGTTATAAATATGTCAATAGGCAAGAGAAAAAATATTCACTTTTTTTGACGATTTTTTGTGATTTTACTTAATGGCTGTGTAGTAAAATGTAACTTTTGGTTATATTTTCACTTGACAAGGCTAAAATCCTGTTCTATCTTATATTTATGAAGATAAACGGCGTGGATTTCTACACGGTTAAAGACATGGAAGAAAAATCCGGCAAGGATACAAACACTATAAAACAATGGCTTTTTAACCATGATATTAAACCTATTACTAAAGACGCTATATATGAATCAAGCGCACTTAAAGAATTGCTAAAAGCCAGCAGTCCGGGAAGACCTAAAAAGACGGTCAAGAAAAAATAGCTTTACCACGGGTATTCCTGTATTAATGGTTCTTTCCAAATTTCTTTTAAGCTGTCTTTCAAAAAAACTGGCGTGTTCCAAGACTTGCATTTATCAACGATGTTTTGTACCCATTCTCTTTTTGGGATAACCTTATCTTTTCTGTTTCCGCTCTCCGCCCCGATAACAACCCATTTCCATCGCGCCCACTCCCTATAACCTGCGGGCGTTTCTCCGTCCTGCGAAAAACATTCGTCATATACATCATCAAGTAGAGGTTCAATCGAAACCCATTCGGCGGTACTGTCATAAGCCCTATGCAGGCTGTCGCTGTCGGTTGCCGACGCGCCCAAATATAATTCAGGAAATGGCTCTTCATTATCGCGGTATATTGTAATTATGCGGTGTTCCCCCTCACATTCATTGCATTTTTTACAACCTTCAAGGGTTTGTCCGTCGCAGTTTATGTAGTTGTATCGCTCAGGGTTTTTCGTCAAGAATAAATACCGATGTTGCGGCGCGGCTTTGCAAGCGTCAAACACCATCTGTATCCATTCATCGGGAACCCAATCCCCAAATAAATCAGCCATGCTACAAACAAAAATGTTTTGCGGTTTCTTTATTTTCTGAGGTTCTTCAAGGCGGTAGCGATGGAATGTCGGATCAAAACCATAAAGATAACTATTTTTTGGTTTTTCTCTTAAAATATGTAACGTATTACATTCACATTCCTTTCCAACGCGCTGTCTGTCTCCTAACCCATGACCGGGATCGGCATCTATGCGGAAACCAAACCGATGTGTATATTTACGAGCATAACAATACGGACAGCCGTGTTTGCAACCAGTAACAGGATTCCATGTCGCTCCGCCTTGTAGCCATTCAATTTTACTTTTGTTCATCGCTCCCCCTAATACCTAAAGTCCGTAAAATGTAATATTCCCATTTGACCGTGTTTATATTTGCCCTCTCTAAACCAGCAGACAAAATCCCTGAAATTTTCAAATCCGTCATTTTTTGCGATGTTTTCTAATACTTGTCTGTCTATTGACTCTTTCCAGCCCATATCAGCGTTAAAATCGCCATCATATATTACACATTGAACGCAAACAAGCCGCTTTACGCAGAACACTTTTTGCTTGCTGTTATACGGCTTGCCTTCCCATGTAAACAGGGCTAATTCCTTGCCTTCAAACTTTTTCCAATAGTTAAAGTTTTGGCGTATCGTGTGTATCTTTCCGCTGATTAAGTCGTTTCCAGCTTCGTTTACAAAGCGGGGGTTAAAAGATATTCGTTTCATTTTTTTAATTCTCCTTAAAAAACTTTAGCCTTTCCGCATGAAGACAAATCTGACACTTTTTAAACTTTGCCCCAGAAAGAGATTTATTTCTTTTTTTAATTAAATCCCTCATGTATATCTTGCATTTCGCTTCCCAGAAAAACCTGCCCATAGTTGGATTTTTTATTTCTAACGATTCGCATTTGCCGCAGTATCTCATCGCTATCGGCATTTTGCCGGGGCAAGGCTCTTCATTTCCGTCCCAGCCCATACATTGCCATATTTCCTCTGACCCCACTATCGCCATTAAAAGCGGGTGATAACATATCCTACCAGCGCAACGGCGATCATGCGCCTGTACTATTTTATTTCCGTCTTTTACGTTCATTTCTTTTTCCTTGTCAATACGATTAAATTAACTATCATAACAACCAACTGGATTATCCCCACAAGCAGGATAAAAAATGAGTAGTTGGCTTTCAGGGCTTCGGATAAAATGTTATGAAACATTGGTATTCTCTATTATTGATTTTTCGTAATTACGGATTTCAATGAGGCTATTAGTAAGCAAGTTTATAAAATCCATTCCTTTCCCTTCGCCGATTGAACAGGCGTGCTTAAATACGCCGTCAATATAGGTTTTAATTGTCCAGTCTTTTAATATCGCGTCATAGTAGATTTCCGTCTTACTCATTTTTTTTCTCCTTCAACATAAAATCCTCGCAAGTGCCTAATTCGTTGTTTTTATGCGGACACCCCACGCATAACCCGCAGGGAGTGTCAAGACGTTTGATAATGTTCTGCATTACAAGGATAACGCCGTGAATTTCGTCTATCTCATTTTTAATGTTGTCAATTATTTTCATTTTCCCTCCGTATTGGTTTCCCAATCAAAATTAACAAATATCAAAACGGTATATGGTTATCTATCACTTTTATCTGCATAACAGGATCAAGTTTATGGTGTGATAAACAGGCGCAATATACCGCGTTTGCCCCAGCCCTATACATAGCCACTATGTCCCCGCCGTTTGTCATAACGTCGGCGCATATTTTGGCGTTGCCCTCAAAATCACCCATAGGTTTTTTGCCCATATACAAACAAGCCCGCAAATATAAAAAGTCGGCGAGTTCTTCGGCGGATAAATTTTCGGGCGTCTCATATTTAATTAACTCCTTTTCAATTCTTTTTTCTTCCGCCTTTTGTTTTTTTCTGGCGATAAAACATTTCTGCTCAAAAGACAAATTCTCCTGCGGCTCTCCGTAATATCTTAAAGCGTAACAGGGCAAATTACGGCGTATTTTCTCGGTGTTCATTTGTTTTCCTTGTCGGGGTTTATCTGCCAGTAACCGTCCTTAAATAAAAGATGCAAATAAGCGTCAGGAATGTCCCTGCCCGTTATGCTCAACATTCCTTCTTCGGGCTTGTTCTTATTGTTCCTGTCCAGCCTTAAAAGGGAGTCGGCCGCGCCCACCCAGCCCTGACTTCCTATAACGCCAGCCGTCCAGTCGCCGTTCTCGCTCTCGTTCTTTTTGGTGTGGGTAACGCAGATTATGGACACCTGATAATTGTCCGCTATGTCTTTCAACTGCCTTATTAATCTGGTGGTTTCGTGATAATCGTTGCCGTCTTTAATGTCAGTCCAGAAAGCCCCTATCGTGTCTATTATTATTACCCTTGCTTTGGTTTCTTTTATCCCCCTGATAATATCAGCGTTGCCGTCCGCTTTCTCGCAGAACCATAAATTGTCTTTCCAGCCCTCTTTCCCCGTAAGTTTGGCAAGCCTGTATTTGCACCTTCTCGCGCTGTCCTCAAGGGTAAAATAAAGGACGGGCACTTGTTTGGCTTTCTTTCCGAATATTGATATACCCCTCGTGATAGTGTCAGCTAACAATAACAACAGCCAGCTTTTGCCTTTTTTCGGCGCGCCCATTAGGATTGTAAGCCCTACGGGAATAAAACCGTCAATTATAAATTCGGTATTTTCAAAATTCTTTTTTTCCAGTTCGGACGCTTTAATAAATTCCGTCCTGCCGTTTTTTTCCGCTATCCTGTCAAGCTCCGTTTTTAAGTCCATTATCTGCGTTTCGGACGGCCGCCTGTCCCTCATGTAAGTTTCCGCCAGTTTGATAATGTCCCGTTTTTTATGCTCTTCCTGAATTTCATTAAAATAAAATTCAACGCTTATGGGGTTTTCGTCATAGTCAAGATCAATCGCACCTAGAAATAATTTTTTTGGTATTTCTATAAGCCCCGCTTTTTTATATCTCTTTACTTCCAGATGAATTTTCTCAAGCCTTGAATCGTTTAATATTAAATTTTCGCCTTGAACGTCCGCCCCGTTTATTAGGCAGGATAAATAGGCTTTCTCTATTTCCGACAAATTGGGATTGATATACGGCTTGTCCTCATAATTTTGGCTCATATAACCACCTCGTTAAAGGGCTTGCCGTAACCGCTGTTTTGAGGCGGGGGCTTATTCATAAGCCTTGTTATAGTGTTCACGGCAACTATTGTTTTTAATATATACCCAGCCTCCAAACAAAATTTATCGTTTTTGGCGGTGTCCAGCGCGTCAAGCAGTTTTTTTACCCCGACTTGGCTTATTATTTTTTTTATCAAAGGCGATGTTATTTTCCAGTCAGGCTCTAAAGGCTGATTGCCGTAAATGGCGATGTAATTCTCCAGCCATTTTTTATTCACGCGCTCGATGTCGTTTTTAGGTTCACGGGATAATAGCTCAAAGGGTTTATCTTTTTTAGGTAGTGAAGAAGGGTGTTGTTTTGTTTTGTTGTTTTTATCAGGCGGTTCGTTAGAACCGTGAATTTTTTTCTTGTTGGATGTTCTTTTAGTAGTTCTATTAGTAGTTATATCGCCAAATTTGTCTATGATCTGAGGACAAATTTGTCTATGATCGGTGTCAATTTTGTCTATGATAGGGGTTTTATCATCGCCATTTTTGTCTATCATATTATTATCATGGTCATTTTTGTCTATGTTATTTTTTTCATCATAGTCAGGATTGTCTATGATAGAGGCTTTACTTTTAATTTCACATAAGACTATTTTCCTGTTTTTACTCCTACCTGTTAATATCTTTACATACCCTGCCGCCTGCAATTCAGCAATAAAACGGCTTGTAGTGCGCCTAGATTTAACGCCGCTTAAAAACTCATTATTTGCCCAGCAGTAACCTTCTTTATAGGAAAGCCTTGCTATTTTGCCATAAATTATTCTTGCCCCGTCCGACAAACCTTCATCTTCCAGTATGTCCCCCGGAATCATTATTTCCCTAAATTTGTTCATGTTTTCCCCTCTCAAACATAAAAATAAACCCGTCTATGAAGGGCTACTGCGGTAAAACAGTAATTTGCCGCAAGCTACAACGGCAAAACCCTTCATACACGGGTCAATCGGTCGTAGCTTGTTTGTCAAATACTGGTTTACCAAGCCAGTGGTTTAACTTTATAAAATAGGTTGAATTAAACAATACTTGGCTCATTTTTTTGTCTTATTTTGCGCCTTACAAGCGTCTATACATTCAGGCAGCCGCCTGTAACCGCCTTTAACTTCTTCCAGCACTTTAACAAACAGCCCGCAAGCCGTACCCCTGCTTGACTTGACAGTCAATCTGCATTTGCCGCAGGTCTTTTTGTTGCAGTCAAGCTCGATGGTCAGTTTTTCCATTTCTCTCCCTTTACGGCTCTATGCCTAATTTCTTATCCTTATAAATAAAGTATGTGGTCGGAGTCTGATCATCATTCTCGCCCACTAAAAAATCTTTAGGCACAAATTCCGCCCCGTCTTTCTCCCTGTCGTTGCTAACTCCAGACAAGATGTTAAGAATGATTAACGCCCTAGCCTGAGAACAGCCCACATAATTGGCAAGCTCTACTTTCCTGATGGGCTTGGGGTGCTTTAACCTGAAAAATTCCTTAGCCTTGTCTATCTCCCCTAAATTAGTGTTGCCCCTGCCCGTCTTGGGCTTTTTCCTTTCAAACCAGCTTTTTATATGCTCGGTTATTAAGGCGTTTAATAAGCCAGTTAAGGAAAGCCCCTCTAACTTGGCTATGTCCTGAAACTTCTCCTTGTTAGCCCTCTGTATGTGGAATAATACGGTGGTGTCGGGTACAGGCTGAACGGGTATGAAGTCCTTGAATAAATACAGTTGGTTTGGATTATAGTTTTTCAATGCCCCTCCCTTAAAAACTTTTTATGTTTCCATATTTAATAATTCAGGATTATCGTGTATGTTGCCGATAATCTCTACTTCATGCTCGCAGTTTAATATCTGGTTATAAAGCGCATCTTGATCGCCGCCTATATCATAGGCTCTCCATTCCCCAAATTTAAAAAGGATTTCATTTATTGTTGTTTCCTCTTCATGCCCACAACATATTCTTACAATATCGCCCTCAAAAATCTTTTTACCATTCTTGTCATGTAAGCCCGTAAACTGCCCTACGGTTTCGGGGATTACAAAACATTCCCTTAACCCAAGATAGGGATCGTCAATTAATATTTTAGGATTTTTACGCCTGTCCTCATAATAAAAACCAATTAACCATTCGTCGCACTGTGAGTGCTTTCCCCTGAATAAATACTTTCTCATACTGCCCCCTTAGATTACCGTTATGCGCTATTGCACATAAAAAAAAGAAATAACGGCACAGCCATTATCGCGAACATGGGTAAAGCCGATAAAAACGCCCTGCCCCAAGACTCTTCTTTTTGTTTTTCCGCTTTTTTCGCCGCCCTGTAAGCCGCCGCAAAACCGCGCATTTTACTAATTTTTCTCATTATGCCGTCTCTTTTCTATCTTCAATTTCTGTAAACAGATCGCCTGTTTTTCTTTCCGCTATTATGCAGTTCTCAACCATTTGTTTGTAATAACTTTCTTTCAATTCAATCGCTATCGCCCTGCGCCCCATTTCAATGGCGACTACAGGCTCGCTTCCTATGCCGCCGAAGGGACTTAATACAACGTCATTTTTATTTGACCATAATTCTACGGCGCGTCTTATAACGTCTAATTGCAGGGGGCAGATGTGTTTCTCGTCTTTTTGTTCCCTTGCGCTCCTATACTGCAATGTGTCCGATTGGTTAATGTCCATCCAAACGGGGCTGGCGTATTTTCGCCAAACATGATGGGAAAATACTCCATTTTGTTTTAATGGTTTTTCTTCGCCGATATATTCTGTAAATCCTTCGGGATTGCTTATCGGTTCGGGATTTTCGCCTAACTTCCTGAATGTTAGCAAATAATCAGGCAAGCCCTGCCTGCACATCGCGCTGTCTTTTATAATTTGTTTGTGCATTAAGCCTATGGCTTTTGTCCTTGTCGCCTCTATTAGCGGGTCTTTCCATATCGTTACCCTGCTATGGTATATAAAGCCGATTTCTTGAAACATTTTTATCAAATGTCCGGGAAAGTCATTTAACCCTATATAGCCGTCCCTTTCTTTCATTAGGGGAATATCCATGCAATGAACGCTCATTAACCTTCCGGGCATAAGCACCCTGAATAACTCTTTGGCGATAAAATTGTATTGTTCAAAAAATACGTTATAACTTTGGCAGTTCCCCAAATCCCGCTCGCTGTTTGAGTAGGTATAAAGGCTCGCGAAGGGGGGGGAATAAATCTCATAATGGATTGTATTATCCGGTATTCCGCCCAACACTTCGCAACTGTCGCCGTGATAAATCGCCGCCTTTTCCGTGATATGTTGCTGTATTACTTTCATGCTACCTCCAGCCATTTTGGAATTATCATCTTTTCTACCGCGTTGTATGATTCGACTATCCCCGCAGTTTGATGAATTTCGTTTCTGATTATGTCTTTAGTGTGTTTGACTATTTCTCTGGTCATTCTTTCAGCGTCCCTTTGTTTTCGTTCGATATTTTTCTTGACCGCGCCTTCCGCTTCGGAAGTGATTATGTGTACCTCTACAATTTCTTTCTGCCCGAAACGCCAGCACCTTCTAATAGCCTGATAAAAACTTTCAAAACTGTCATTCAATCCCACAAAAACAATCCTATGGCAATTTTGAAGGTTTATGCCGAAACCGTATATTGAAGACTTGCTTATAATCGCTTTTATTTTTTTGTTTACAAAATCAATAATCGCGTTTGTTTTATGCTCCGTAGTATCGCTTCCCTTGACTTCGACATTATTATTAATCGCTTTTTTTAACATTTCGCTTTCTATGTTCAAATCACACCACAATAAAATTTGGTCTTGGTTTTTATTCGCAATTTCGGCGGCTTTTTGCACCCTGTCCTGTAGGCTGTTTCTCCGCGCCTGCCTGCGCTCGTTCAATGTTTTCGCGTGTTCGCAAAACAATAAATTCTGCCCTTCGGGTGTCGCCATTATTTCGCTCTTTACTATATGCTGTATGATTTTTAATTCAGGTAAAATATAGCCTTCGTCAGAATACCCCAGATCGCCGGGCGTTTTAATTACGCAAGCCCATGAAGCGATCCACTTCCAGAATACCGTCTCGGCGTGTCCTTTCAATCTCCATTTTGAAGTTTCCCCGCCGTCATGAACAAAAAAAGTCGCCAGCATTTCCGACCGTTTCATTACGCCCAAAAATTCGGAGTGCATACCCAATTCCATGAAGTCATTAGGCGCGGGGGTCGCCGTACAACACAATTTATATTTTACGTTTCTGCACCTGCTTATTAATTCAGCCGCCGTTTTAGTCCCGAAATGCTTAATACAACTGCTTTCATCTAACACAATGCCGCCGAAGGATTTTAGATCAAACCTGTCCATTATTTCGTAATTGGCGATATTAATTCCAGATTGTACGTCGTTCATACCCCTGCTTATATGGACTTTAATCCCGTATTTTTCACCTTCCCTCTGCGTTTGATAAGATACCGCAAGAGGGGCGAAAATAACTATATTTTCATTTGTTTTTTTGTGGACTTGATGCGCCCATTCCAGCTGGCAAAATGTTTTGCCCAGCCCCGTGTCAAGAAACAAGGCGCATTTTCCTTTTTTTAACGCCCACCTTACCACGTCTTTTTGCCATTGAAACAGGCTTTTATTTAATTCGTGGGTGTTAATGTCAAACCCTGCGCTAGGAAATGTTTTTAATTTGTTATGTATAAAGTCTTTATAATTCATGCCCCCTCCGATTCCAATTAACTTACCGCCCTCATGCTGTTTTTTTCCAAACCTTGAAGTATCTCTGAAAACTTTTTGCTGTTGACTTGCGCCTGAACCATCTCCGCTATTAATCGGTCTATGCTTTCCATGCGCTCTTTCTTCGTATAATCGCGCCAACTTTTTAGCCGCCATTTAATTACAGGCTCGTCTACAGGCTCGCCATTGTCGTCTACCAGATCGCGGTATTTTTCAACGCCCGCGCCCAGATAGAGCTTGATAAGCTCCCTGAAGTGTTCAAAGCTGGTGGCGTTGTAGGAATGGCAGCCGCTTGCCCAGTAGACTTGACAGAGAGCATGGAATGTCCTATTTTGCTCGCTTGTACCCATATCCGCTGGTTCAACCGTATAGTATTTGCCAGCGGTTAAATTCGCGCCCGTGAATGTGCCGTTGCCTGTGATTAGGATTTTAATAACGCCCCTCCCGCCAGTTGTTATTAAAACGGATAGCCCTCTTGGTGTTCCTGTATTTGCGGACAATCTTCCTGATATTCTCTCGGTTGCCGCTCCTGCCTGTTCACGTTATCCGCCACTATGATAATTTTGCTCGCGTTTTTGCCGTCCCTGCCCGTCCAGCGGTCTTGTTTCAGTCTGCCAGTAACTTTAACGGGCGTTCCTTTCCTGCACTCGCTGTATACGTTTTCAGCCAGCTTGTCCCAGCATTGAACATCAAAATAAGACGTTTCCTTTTCAAACTCGTCCCCGTTTTTTCGGTAGCGGTTAGAGGCTATCGAAAAGTTTAATACGGGCATACCTTTTGGGGTGGATCGCATTTCAGGGTCTCTTGTTAGGTTACCTTCGATTTCTACAAAATTTTTATGACTGGACATTTTTTCTCTCCTTCCTTTCGGTTCTTGTTAATATGCGCCCATGCGCTTCAATTTCATCGACCATCCAGCCGTAGCCGGAAAATCCCTCGGATCGTTTCCTGTACAATTTCGCTTCATCGGCTGTTATGCGCTTTACCTCTACATTCGCGCCCCATCCGTCTTCAAAATTGTAATAATGATTGTCGTTTTTTAGGTTTGCAAGTGTAAGGTCTTTTTTCCTGTACCTATTTACAATGCAGAATAGTCTGCCGTCTCCTGTCCATTTATGGTTCCATGCGTTATTGTTCGGCATGGTTAAAATAAAAACTCTGTATTCCATTTTCTCACCTTATTGCGGTATGTCATCTTGGAAACCGTCATCGCCGAAGGGGACGGGAACAAACGCCGCTTTCCGTTTTTCCAGTTCGCTTTTAAGCCTCGTATACTGTTTTTCAATTTCCGCCATGTTAGATGTCATAAATATCTTTCTCTCTATCTCGATTTCTTTTTTGTTAAAAAAAGGCTGTTCGTCGCCGTCTACCGTTTCAAGGATTTTCCCTATCGCCTCGCCAGCTTTCTCTTTTCGCTCTTTTTCAGCCGAATTTGCGCCGTTTTGATCGTTTTCGTTGGGTTTTTGGGGTGAATTTGCGCTGTTTTGGGGCGGCAGGTTTTGTGGCGTTGACGGCGGCGGCGTTTCTGCGTTGGGGTCGGGCATATCTTTAGTAGGTATGCAAAACATTTGTAAACAGGCGTATTTGAAAGCTATCGCCATTGCCTTATTACTCGCCTTATCCCCGCTGTCCATTCCCTCTCCTACCACCACGCAACATAATTCCGATCCGTCTTCATGCGCAAAATGATATTTGACGGTTAAAATGGAATAGAGAAGAGTGCCGCCGTTTTTTGTCTGCCGCTCCTGCCGTTGTACGCTGACAACCTCGGGGTAGATAAAGATTTTGTTTTTTACCAGTATCGGGGAAAGTGCATCCATGATTTTATCAATGCCCCTGTACTGGAAGTTCTGCTCTTTGTTCCTTTCCGTTTTCGCAATAGGCTCGATCTCGCTCATGGCGGTCGCTATTGCTTGATAAATGCCGTTACTCATTAATTGCCTCCTTAATAAATTTATAAATTATCTTCACAAATAGCCTTGTCATCAATAATGACCTTTATGTCATGCCCGTAATATCCGTTATGAGCGTTATAGACCGCCAGTTGAAAAGTCCCCTTGTCTGTTACAAAATCGACAAATTGTATTTCTGTCCAGTCGCTGTCTATATCTATGCCTAATTCTTCTACGGTGAATTTTCTTAACGCCGTATCGGTCAAATTGACTTCCCTTAAATCCAAACCGATAAAACTTTTCAAATCATCATCGCTTGAAAAATAACCGTAACTCTCGCAACACTGCTGACCGTCTTCAATAAGCACAAGAATTTTATTTTCTTCCGTTATTATCTCGTACCCTTCCATTGTAAAATAATCCGATGCCTTTACCTTATAGCCGTAAACTTCGTCAATTCTTATTATTTTTCCGTACATCATTTGCCTCCTAATTTATCTAAAAGTTCATTAAAACGCTTTTCAAGATTATATGAATTGGTACATTCAAAAACATGGTTACAGCCACAAGTGCCGTCAAGACAGCCATCTTCTTCGGAAGGATCGCCTCCGCAGTAAGGGTGTCTATGTGCGCTTGCCAAGCTGTCTTTAAGTATGTCTATCAATTCAATGATTACTCTTTTATTGGTTCCTACGAGACTGCATAGATTTTCTGTAATGTCAACTAACTCTAAAACATTGTCTTCAATACTGCCTCTTAACATTTTAATCCTTCTTAAACCGTTTTATGTGTTTATTGTTTTCTTTAGTTATCAGGCTGTCTAATTTTTTATGCCATATACAATATTCTTTCCTGTCAATAAGTTCTTCAACGTATAAATCAGAAATTGACTGCATTGTAAAACTGATTTCTTCTACTCTTTTAACCATTTCTTTATATTCAGGCGTTTCTTTCTCTTTTATCAATTTGCGATATTCACTATTATTCTTATGTTCTATTCCGGCATAAAGATATTCATGTATATTAGGTTCTGGAGGATTGGTTTTGGTTCCTGCGCAAGACATTTTTACGCTCCTTTAATTGGCTTCCACCAGCCAATATTGGTTTTCGCCGACCGAAGAATAAAAGTCATCAAAAAAATCGTCCGTTTTAATTCCGTGTTTTTTGCAAAAACTTTTAACTTCATTCCTGTCGGAATTTTCCAGTATTATTTCACCGTTGCAATTTTCAAATTCTTCTTTAGTTCCTTTATAGACGTTGTAATCCATTATTCAGCCTCCGTGTTATTCAAAAACCTGACTATCTCATTAAGCGTTTCTTTCACATGGTCGGTTTCCGCTACTTTAGTCCAGTCTACTTTTTCGGGGTTTTTGTTTGTGAATTTTCCATTAACTAGGATTTTTATTATTTTCAATATTTCCGCTATGTCTTCAATATTGCGGTTATATTCCTTCAGGATTTTTTCCTGCTCGGTCATGGGTTTCGGCGGGGCTAATATTCCGCTTAAGATAGCGTCTATTCCCGCGTCGCCTGTTATATTCATTGTCATTTTTTCTCCTTCCTTTCGGTTCTTGTTAAAATGCGCCCATATTTTTCAATTTCATCTACCATCCAGCCATAACCGCTAAAACCTTCAGAGCGTTTTCTGTATAATTTCGCTTCATCGCCCGTTATGCGCTTAACTTCTACATTCGCGCCCCATCCGTCTCCAAAATTGTAGTAATGGTCATCTTCCTTCACGTTTTCAAGCGCAGGGTCTTTTTTCCTATATCTTCTTACAATGCAGAACAACCTGCCGTCGCCCGTCCATTTGCCGTTCCATGAATTATTATTTGGCATGGTTAAAATAAATACCCTACATTCCATCTTCCCATTCTCCGTTATTTGAATTAATACGGTTAAAAATATCTGCGTGTTGCCTTACAACATTTTGAGCGTCCCCTCTTGGAGAGGACATATCGGCTATTTCTTCTTTGCCGTTTTCGCCCTTACGCCATAAAATAGTTTCCCATCCGTGAGACGTGCCTTCAAAAGTGTCATAAGTCCGATATATGGACGATATTCGGTATTTTTCATTTACTCTCGTATGTATGCCTGTATTGATAGATATTTCTGCCATGTTATGCCGCCTTATTTGGAAAACATTTGTTAAACAATTCATTAAAATAATTCGGATTATCTTTTAATACCTCATTTTTTAATTCAGTGTATTTATTAATAACTTCCAATTGAATAGGACTATGCGCTATACACGCCAAAGCTAAATTTTCCAATTTTAAGACTTTTAACTCCTTGCTTAATTCAGCGTTATTTAATATTTTTTTCATTTTTGTTTCTACTTTCATTTTTGCGCCTCCGCTATTTTATCAAGCCTTTCAGGAATATCGCTTAAAGACTTGTTTTGTTCTTCCAGCATTAAAGATAGGTCGTTATAAAACTTATTTTGTTTTTCAATAAATTCTATTAACGGTGTTAAATCAATCATGTTACGCCGCCTTCTTTTCTATCTTTTTCCATGTTTCATTGTAGAAATTTTGCGCTTCGATTATCGTGTTAAAATAGTATGTCGTACTCATACTATTTCCGATTATCCGACTGGTTGACTTTGGCAGACTTTTCTTTATTCTGATAGTGCAAGCCAAGCCGATAATTTTGCCTGTACTGAATTCGCTTAAACCATTAAAGCCGCCATCTCTGCACACTCTTTAGAAAAGTTCCTGTTTGTCATTTTCTACCTCCGTAATATTTGGATACTTTATTTTGTATCCTTATATTATAAATATAGAACGTTCTATAATAAAAGTCAAGTATTTTGAAAAAATATTTTCACTTTTTTTAAAGATTTTTTGCTTTTCTACTTAATGGTTGTATAGTAAAATTAGGAACGTTCTGTAATTTCTTCTATTTACTGGGTTTTTTTGCCGTGTTTCTCGGTCTTCCTTTAGGCTTGCGGCTCTTGAATAGGTCAATGTCTTTTTTAGTCAGGTCGTATTCCATGATACCATTAACGCCTAATTTGCGTTTTATATTATGGTCTTTACACCACATGGTAACGGTCTTTCTTGCAACGCCTTCTTGGTCGGCTAATTCTTGGGTGGTCATGCCTACCAGTTTAATTGACTTTTTGATGTTTTTCAACCTATACCCACCTTAATATCCCTTGTACTGGAAACCTTATCAGCGGCTTTTTGCCTGCTCTGGGCTTGTTGTATTCCAAAGGCTCTTGTTTTAACACCGCGCCGATGTTAAGCTCTTCATGTGCCTGTTCCCATTTGTTATCAATAGGGTCTGTCTTTTTGGGTTTCTGCGGGATAATTGCTTCTGGTTTCATTTTGTTCCTTTTTGTTTCGCTTATTTTTCTTTTAGTTTCTTCGCTTCTTGCCCTGCCGGATAAGGCGCAGCGGATTTTATAGCGGTGTTCAAGGGAGAGGGTTTTACCCGTTGCCCCGTGTACCTTCCTTCTTTTCGCCGCCTCGCTTAATTTCTGCCTGTATTCAGGGGGAAAGAATTTCAATTACGCCGCTTTCCTTTCCGCTTTCTTTCTTTCAATCAGCCGTTTAATAAGCCGTTTATTCAATCCCGCCTTTACTTTCATGTATCTGGCTTTCACGGGGTCTATGCAGATAATGTCATAGTCTTTCCCGTGCCTGAATTCCCTCAATCGCCTGTCAATGGAATGCGATAAATTAAATCTGGCTTTTGGGTAAAGCCCGATAACGCCGTTTTCAAATTCCTTCATTGTGAATTCATATTCCATAGGATACTTTTCCAGTAATTCCCACGCCGCCTCGCTCATTGAACTTGCCATAATCCCCTCCCTTAATAAACTTTATGCGGTTTGTTATCGACCGCCATTTCCTTATACATAACCAGCGGTTTTCTTTTCGCGTGCCGTTTCAAGTACTCGGCATATAAACCGCCGTGAACGTTTTTATATTCAGGCTTGCAGTAAGACCACCACCACGAAAACACTTCATCAACTGTTAGGCATCTCGGATATTTTTTATTTAACCATTCCAAAACTTCGGTTTCGGAAAAACATATTTTTAAGGTTTTGGCGTTTGGAATATCCGCCAATACCATCGCTTCACAGTCTTTTTGCGTATAGCCTAATTCAAGAAGTTTCAGTTTTTGTTCGGGCGTTAATTTAAAAGTCTTCATGCCTGTATTCTTTTTTCTGGGAATAATCGGCGGGGCATAGCCAAAATCAAATTCCAGATTGTTTTCTTCTATGTGCATTTTATGGTTATCTCCATTCCCTTTTTTATTTCTATGTCAACGCTGTCTTTGCCTTTCGGCTTAATTTCTATCCAGTTTTCCCAAACGTAAATCTCTCTTGGGTCTTCCACCTCTATTTTTTCGTTTTTACAAATTACGGTTATTCGTTTCATAACTTACCCTTTAACTCTTTATATTTTTGCCTGTAAGTTTTCGCTATCTGCTCATATTCAAACTGCGTGTATTTAACTGGATCATTCTTAGTGGACTGCCAGTAGTCCCATTTGTCCTGTCCGTACATATCTATCAAAACTCTCTTATACATCTGTAATTCTCCGCCTCCCTGCCTGTTGTCCCTCCGGCATTGCGCGTGGCAAATCTCTTCATTGAATAAAATAGAATTCATGCGTCCGGGTATCCCGTGCCCTGCGTCCATGTCTTCTATATGCAATATTTCCCCGCAAGTGATGCATTTTGCGTAAAGAACGTCGCCTGTTGTCTTGATAGCGTCCCGCAGTTTAATGTACTTGGCAAACCACTTCCATGCGGTTTCTTTTTTAGGATCGCTGGATTTTTTTATTTTGTAGAATCTGCCCATTATTCAAACTCCAAAGAAATAAAAAAATAAACGGCTTAAAATCATGCCGATAATCGCTGATAACCAGCCCAGCCAAAAGTATTTCATTGCCTCTTTCATTTAACCGCCCCTATCAGAAATTGAGAGCCGAAAAAACCGATTGAAAAGCCGATTAAAAAGAAAAACGTGATTAACAATATTTCTTTTATCTTCATTACTTGAGCCTCGTTTTTCCTATAGAAGCCTTTACTGTAATCCCTAGCCTGATAACCGCTCCGGCAAAAAACCAGTTTTTGTGTCCGGCTCTTTCTCCAGCCTCTTTAATTGATACGCCTAACCTGTAAATAAAACCCTTCATTTTCCCCTCCCCTTTGGGCAATAGAATTCCCTCCAGCCATAAGGCTGGATTTTTTAACGCATATATTTTTTAGGATTGACAGCCAGCCGGAACATGGTCTGTCAGCTTGCCTAAAACTTTTACGGGAACGATGGGGCTTGAACCCATATGAGCCGACACAACCTAACTAGTATTTGATTGTGCGGGTGTGTTTGCCGTGTTACACCACGTCCCCTAAAAACTATTTACACTTAACGTACCGATCAAACCTTTTAAGGTTGATCATCCTGTGATAGGCGGCTTTGCCTTTGTAAACTACAATGGCAACCCATAGACTGCTTACATGGTCTATGCCAGTAACCGTAAACTTTCCCCTGCGCCGCTTGTCTTTCGCCTTCCACACCTGCCCGACTTGGACGTTATGCGGATTGTTTTTCTTGATGAATTTTGGAACTTTCATTTCCCCTCCCTTAATTATTTACGCCGCCCTTAGCGGTATAAAGTCTTTATAGAACATAATGAGATCATCTACTCCGATAATTCCGCTTCTCGCCATTTCACATAACTCTATGGCTCTTTGTTCAGATTCTTGCCAAAGTTTGAAAGCGGTCATTCCGTAGGCTTGCCTGTACTGGTTTTTGGGTTTCTTGTCGGCTCTTTTTTCCGTTACCAGCGTTTTGACTTCGCTGAATGAATAATTGTTGTGTTCGTCAAAGTTGTCGTAAATCTCGATGTTGGCGCAGTAAAATTTCATTTAATAGCCTCCTTTGCTTTATTGAGCATTTCTGATACGGCTTTATCGAATTCTTTTTTCGTGATTTTCTTTCCTAGCGTATTAGGCGTTTCAATGCAATTAAAATAAATTGTTAATTTATAGCCTCCTATTATTTGGAAAGATTCGCAAGCAATTAATGCGTCTGAATCATTCAGGCATTCAGTAACTTTTTTGCGTGAGTATAATTGGTCAAGTTGCCGTCTTTATATTTCCAGTATGTGTCGTTATACTTATTTTCTAATAACGGCATTTTCTCTTCTGTAAATATTTTATTTAACTTCTTTTCCATTTCATAAAGCTGGTTTTCAAGATTTAATTTTTTTTGTTCAAGTTCCGCTATTTTCTCAGCTTGCATTTACCTTACTCCTAAATAAAAACGGCTTGCACCGCCTTCCACCGCCGATACGGTTTCAGGCTGTGTAAGCCGTCTTCACGCCCTGTATCGGCAGGGGTTTTACCCTAAAAACTTACCCTTTCAGGCAATTTCTCAGGCTAACTCTTTATCCGATAAGGATTTATTTT
>Ga0268262_10002525_pt1 | contig 21032 bp, 17 predicted proteins | sample TergutNc150P3_FD_190354 | JGI IMG/M metagenome (GOLD analysis project Ga0268262, IMG submission 190354) | Nasutitermes corniger P3 segment gut microbial community from laboratory colony in Florida, USA - Nc150 P3 (SPAdes) (version 2) | ecosystem: Host-associated > Arthropoda: Insects >... | reverse complement strand
CATGCGCAAGTGCTTTCAAATAGTAGGCGTGGGCACTGGCATTTTTTGTCTTGACCATTGTTTCTATCCTTTCAAGGACTGCTTCTGGCTTTTTAGCGTTCAGCAAAAAAACAGTCTCTTGGATTGGGTCGGCTTCTGGCGGAACGGCTTCAAGGTTCTGCTTATGGACAAGGTAGCATCTTGCTACTCTCGCCAAACCAAAATTGCCGTTTTCCATTGCTTCTTCGGCAATGGCCCCGAACAACTTATATGCTTCGTCAGCCTTTCCCGTACCCAAAATTTCAATGGCGCGGTTCAACTGTTTCTCCAGTACGCCAGGTTCCCAGGGCGGCCTAGGAATCTTGGGAAGCTCGGGCAGCTTGGGCACTTCGGCTTTCTTGGTGTCCTTGATGTCCTTATCTAACTTGGACACTTTGTCTTTCTTTGTGTCTTTGGCGGCCTTGTCCACCTTGGACGCTTCGAGTCTCTTGGTGCCCTTGGACACTTCTGTTTTTTTGGTATCCTTGGTGGCCTTGGGCACTTCGACTTTCTTAGTGTCCTTGGCTGCTTCGGCCTTCTTGGTAGCCTTTGGGTCTTTGGCTTCCGTGGCCTTCTTCGCTGTCTTGTCGTCCTTGGCCTTTGTCTTGGGCTGGGCTGTCTTGGCTTTTGTTGGCATCAACACCTCGCTGTGTAAGCTAAATTAAGGCATAACTCATTTGATTCGAAAATGCGGCAAAACGAACATCAAGTATTTTTGAATAGCGCCGATTCCCTGTTGAGGAATTTTGTCGAGAGCAAAGTCAACAATGCCGCAAGGCCCACCGTCATCCAAAAGGCTATCAGGTATTCAAATCCGCTGGCCTGCTGTGCAAATAGTTTGCGGATGACCAAGCTTACATTGAGGATTGGCACATACGTCAAAAAGGGCATTTTTTCTATGCCGGGCATCATAGAAAAGAGGGCCAGAAAGATTATCGGCAAAAATATCGGCATCATCCAAGTTCCCGCCTCTTGGGAGTTCTTTGCCTGTATGCCCACAAAAATTATCAGGTTGGAAAATGTCAGGCCCAGCGGAATCATCAACAGCAGCGTCAAAACAATCACGGCAGGGTCGGCGACCGCAGCTAGGCCGGCCAGCGGCGGCGCGACCGCACCATTGACTGCGGCTGCCTCCGTTGCGGCTTCACTGATCTGCCCAACCATGGAACCCATCGAAAATGACATGGCGGCAATATTTATCGCCGAGTTGACGATGCCCATGATAAAGATGTAGCACAATTTTCCCCAAACTATCTCATGGCGCGGGAGTCCCGTGGCCAGCAAGGTTATCAGCGTCCCGCGCTCCCTCTCGCCCGCAGTCACATATATCCCCAACTGCATGGAACCTGCGAAAAGCATTAGCATCAACATGTATGGCAGCATAGTCCCAAGCTGCTTCGCCAGCATCATCTCTTGGCCGCCAACCTGCCTAGACTGGATTTCGGTCGGCAAAGCTAGTTGGGCAGAGGCGCCTAGCTTCTTTAGCCTTTCCTGAATTATTGTCTTGTCCATCTCTTGAATGGCATCTTCTAACCTCTGCATCCCAACGCGCCCTGATTTCTCCACCCGGTTATAAAGCACATCAATGGCAACGGTCTTATGTTCTACAATGTCCTGGGCGGCGCTAGGTTCGAGGGTGACGAGCATCTCCAGCTTTTCATCCTTAATCGCCTGCTTGGGGTCGTCCTCGGGTGGCGGCACTAGCTCGAAATCGAGGGGTTTGGATTTAATCAACTGCTCGATGGCCCCCGAAGGGTCTATCAGGGCGATCCGCGTCTGGGAAGAACGCGCCTGCCGCTCTTCCCGTTTCACCATCTTGCCAATGAAGCCAAAGAGCATGGGATATAGAATAATCGGCAATAGCAATGTGACAAACAAGGTTTTGCGATCTTTGGAAAGTTCCAAAACCTCTTTTTTGAATACCAGCCAAACGCCCCTCATACATTGCCTCCGCTCGCAGCCAGCTTGAAGAATACTTCATCCAGTGTGCCAACGCCGAACTGCGCCAGGATTTCCTTTGGCGGGGCATCCCCATGAAGTTTCCCGTCGAAGATTATCCCAATTCTGTCGCATATTTGTTCGGCCATGGGCATGACATGGGTGCTAACTATCACCGCACGATCCTCGCCCTTCATGATTTTTATCAGGTCAAGGACAGTCTTTGCTGTCAGCACGTCCAGCCCAGTCGTGGGTTCGTCAAAAAGAATCGCCTTTGGGTCGTGCAGCAGGGCCCTGGCTATAGAAACTTTTTGCTTTTGCCCCGATGAAAAGGATTCCATCTTGACGTCCACAAAATCTGATAAGCCAAGTGTTTCTAGCAAATAGACTCCACGCCTCTCTGCCACTTGGGGTTCTACACCCTGAAATTCGCCAAAAATCTTTAACAGCTCGCGGGGCGAAAAACGGCCATAGACCCCTAAGTCGGTGGACAGAAAGCCTATGTTTCTGCGGACTTTTTCGGATGATTTTTTTGTGTCAAAGCCAAAAACTTCTATCGAGCCTTGCTGGGGTTCCATGAGGCCCGCTATCATTCTAAGCGTCGTTGACTTCCCCGCGCCATTTGGCCCCAGCAGGCCGTATATTTCGCCGGGCTTTACATGAAAGGTGATTCCCTTTACCGCGTCAATCGTCTTTTTCTTGCGCGTCTTTTTATCCTTGACCACAAAGGTCTTATGGACATCCGCAACATGTATCACAGCGCCTCCTGACAACGGTGCATGGCAATTTTTTCTAAAGCGGCGTGGGCAAAGGCTTCTGAAAGCTTAATTTGCGGTGAAGCCCCAACAGAATGCAATGATTGCGGCACCCACGACAAAACAGTATATCACAAATCCCCCCAAGCGCGGTTTCGACGTGAAGCGATCCAGCAGGCCCAATGCAAAATACCCCGAAACGCCCGCCGCGCAAATGCCAACGATGCTCAAAATAATCGGGCTTGATGCCCCAGAAAACCAAGCCGCTTGGCCCGCTCCATCATTTTTGAGCATGTCCTTGATCAAGTGCCCACCCTCGACAATGGCTGCGGCCGCAATGGTAGGGATGCCCAATAGAAAACTGAACCTTGTGGATTCGGACAAATTGATGCCCCTGAAAACACCGACTGAAATGGTGGAGCCGCTTCTGGAAAGGCCGAAGCCACCTCCCAGCCCCTGTATCCCACCAATGCACAGCGCGTCCAAAACGTTCATTTCAGCCATCGCCCTTCCCTGCCTCCGCTTTGCTAGATAGTTCGCCCCCCACAGCATCGCGGCTGTGACTATGAGGAACACTCCGTACAGCCAGATATGGCCTTTGGCAGCTTCTTTGAATGATTTTGTTGACATCGCCAATATGCCAGTGGGAATCATCGCTATGAACAGCAGCCAAGCCAGCCTAGCCCCTTCCGGGTTCCTGCCGATCAACCCCAAGGCGACCTTGACAAGTTCGTGCCTGAAATACACCATCAGTGCCACAAGCGTGCCGGCATGCATGAGCACGTCGAACGCCAAGGGCAGGCTTTCGCCCAAAAGCACATTTTCAGCGATGGTGAGGTGGGCAGTGCTGGAAATGGGAAGAAACTCTGTAAGCCCCTGAACTATGCCCAGCAGCGCGGCAATGATAAAATCCACTGTATTTTCCTCACAAAAAATTGAACCACACCTGTGCTTTGAACCAATCGAATCCATTGAACCTGCAACAAAACTCGGTTTTGTCGCAGCACGTTCGGCCCTGCATGCTCACTGGCCTGTTTGGACAGTGCCCTGTTGGTAGTCAAGCTGGCTGCCGCGCAGGCTGTGCGGAACCAAGTAAACAAACAGGGCGAGCAATGACGCGGCAACAATGGCGAGACGCCTGGCCTTGGGATGCAGCGCCAACAGACAGGCGGCAAGCCACCCTAGAAACATGAACAGTGTCTTATTGTCGGTGAGGTCCGAGCCAAATGGCCACCCCGTCCAATACGCCCCGAATGCCGCCTTTTGCACGAAGGGGCCCAGCACCAACCCGCCGATGGCTATCGTCGCAAGCGCAGCCCAAGGCAGCAATTTTTCGTACCTCCCGAATGCTGCGCCTATGCCAGCCCTTGTGCCCACCAGCATGCCAGCCAGCATTGCCAAGATGTGCGAAAGCAGCAGCGGCGCGGACACCGGCCCTTTGAACCTCAAAATCACCGTTTCTTCTTCGCCATCCGGGATTGTCGCACTGGCCATTTCGATCCGATATTCCACTTTTCCGGCGGCGTCTTGTGGGGGTATTTCTGCGGTCAATACGTTTTTGCCGCCTACGGTTTCAGGGCCGAAAAACACTACCGTGAAAGGCTCATCTACCGGGTACCGCCTCCATAGGAGCCTTGCCTGTACACCCGGGTCGGGGATCGTGACCTTGGCCGGGTGCGTGTTTTCTGCGCTGCGGGGCAGGCGAAAGTTTATCTGCTGGCCGCCAACGTTGGCGCTGCATCTAAATGGATAGGTCGGGCCCGCTCGGCGCTGATACACAGCCGCAGCCAGCATGACCAGCACGGCTAACAGCCAGAGCCAAGCACTGGGCTTGGATTTAATGATGGATTTTTTTGCTGCTTCGCTCAAGTGTCACCCAAAAAGAGGTTTTGCAAGAGGGTCAAAAGACCATCAGCGCCTCGGCTGGGTCATGGCTTCTGGGCTTAGTATTTCTTCTATTTCGGCCTCGGTCAGCCAGCCTTTTTCGCGCAATATCTCGCGCACCGGCTTGCCTGTTTCCAGCGAGATTTTCGCGGCCTCGGTCGCCTTCTTGTAGCCTATGGCCGGCAGCGTGGCTGTGACGATTCCAATGCTGTGCTCGACCATTTCTCGGCAGTGGTCTGCATTCGCGCTTATCCCCTTGATGCACCTGTCCGTGAGCGTGTTCACAGCCGCGGCCAACATTCGGACGCTTTCCATCAGGCTGAGGGCCATGATCGGCTCCATGACGTTCAGCTGCAGTTGCCCGGCTTCGGCGGCGAAGGTGAGGGCCAGATCGTTGCCGATGACCCTGAAAGCAACTTGGTTGACGACCTCTGGAATGACCGGGTTCACTTTGCCGGGCATGATGCTGCTCCCTGGCTGGCGGGGCGGCAGGTTTATTTCTCGCAGCCCGCACCTAGGGCCGCTAGACAGCAGGCGCAAATCGTTGCACATCTTGCTAAGTTTTACGGCCACGCGCTTCAGTGTGCCTGAAAACATCACAAAGTCGCCCGTGTCGCAGGTAGCCTCTATCAAGTTTTCGGCAGATTGCACATCAAGGCCAGTGATTTGGCGCATCTCTTCAACGCAGTGCCGAGAATAGCGCGGGTCGGCGCAGATGCCCGTGCCAATGGCCGTCCCGCCCATGTTGACCGAAAGAAGCAGCCGCGACGATTCCCGCAGCCTGTCAATGTCTTCTCTTATAGCAACGGCGAATGCTTCAAACTCTTGGCCCATAGTCATCGGAACCGCGTCTTGAAGCTGGGTGCGGCCCATTTTGATGATTGACTTGAACTCTTTGCTTTTTTCCAGCAGCGCCGCTATGAGTTTTTCCAGCGCTTCCAGCAGCCCGCCCAGCATGAGGACTGTCGCTATTTTTATCGCTGTCGGGTACACGTCGTTTGTGCTCTGCCCCATGTTCACGTGGTCGTTGGGGTGGCACTGCGCGTAATCGCCGCGCTTCTTCCCCATTATTTCTAAGGCCCTGTTTGCAATCACTTCGTTTGCGTTCATGTTGGTTGACGTACCTGCCCCGCCCTGAACCATGTCTATCGGGAAATGGTCGTGCCATCGCCCATCAATGATCTCGGCGCAGGCATGGTCAATCGCCTTGGCAACGGTTTCATCCAACAGCCCGAGCTTGGAATTTGCCCTCGCCGACGCCTGTTTCACCATAGCCAAGGAGCGCACGAATGCGGGGAAGTGGGATAGCAATATCCCGGATATCGGAAAATTGTCTATTGCCCTAAGCGTCTGTACTCCATATAGGGCCGCATCGGGAACTTCGAGAGAGCCAATGAGGTCGTGTTCGACGCGGGTTGGCCCCGAATCGTGCGACCGGAAGGCCCCTGGGCGCCTAGACATAAATTGGGTGGCCAGCATTTGCGAAATATGCATCAGCACGTTCACTGCCGCGCCGCCATTTTTTGCAAGGGCAGCGTGAAGCTGCTCCCTCTCTATTTCGATTATTGACGATGGCTCCACTACGCAGGCCGAGGCCGTGTGTGAACCCGTGCGAATCAATGACGCCTCGCCCGTGTAGCCTCCCTTGCGAAGCACCAGCAGCCTCTCGGTCCCTTCGCCGACGTCCCTTGTGACCTCGACAGCGCCATCTGCGACGATGAAGCATGAACGGCGCGGCTCGCCCTGCTTAAACAACCAGCTACCGGCAGGATAGGGCTTTTCTTTGGCGACGCCGGCCACAAGGTTCAAATCCGCGTCGGAAAGGCCGGCGAATACGCCGCAGCCACGAAGCAGCTCATTTATTGATGCCATTTTTCACCTCTTTTTTTTGGCCGAAGCCAGTCAAAAACAAATCAGTCGCGCCCAAGCGCCAAACACCCGAATCTATGCTGGCAATGTGCATAGCTATCCTTGGTCAATTGTCTTGTTGGAGCCGCCAGGCTGCACGGCCCCGCCAGTCACCACCCATGTGAGAGCCTCGTCGAGAGACATGTTCAAGGGCTGTATGTCGGATTCATCCAGCATGATCACAAAGCCAGACGTGGGGTTGGGGGTGGAAGGGACATACACTGCCACGCGGCGGCTGTCCTCGGGGGCGGCCCAAGGGCATCCCCTTTGCGAAACAAACCCGACGGCCTTTGAGCCATGGTGCGGCCAAGGCACCAAAACTACTTCTTTGAAGCTCCCGCCTTTGCCGCTCTGCAACGCATTCATCACCTGTTTCGTGGCGCCGTAAATTGACTTGACGCCTGGTACGCTCATCATCAAAGTGTCCATCCAGCCCAATACCCGCCGCCCCAGAAAATGCTGGATCAGCGACCCGATGACGAAGAGCATGACGCCCATCGCCACAATGGAAAACACCGCCTGCTGCCAAAGATTGGGTTCTGGCAAATTGACGAGTTTTGCCGCCCAAGACAGCGGCGCTCGAAAAATGCCGATGAGGATCTGGAAAATTATCTTGAGGAACCAGATTGTGACGCCTAGTGGCAGGATGGTCATAAACCCCGCTATAAGCCTTTTGCGAATAAGTGCGCTAGTTCCCATCGTCGCTTCCCGTCAGCCGCCCGTCGCCGTTAATGAGTTTTGCCCCCAGCCTGCGCCAGAAAAACCTGAAATAGCTCACCGCGCTCCAGATAGTCAGAATCATGGCCGCCCACATCAGGATCAGGCCCATCCCGGCAAAAAAGCCCCATGTTGGTGGCCCTCCAGAGAGAGACCCACTGAAAAACTGCCCCACGCGCCACTCATTGAAAATGCTGAAATCGGTGAGCAGAAAAATCCACCTGTCCAAAACAGGGCCAAACAACAGGCATGATATGGCCGTTATCTGAACCCCAAGCTTCCACTTGCCCCAGCGGTCGGCGGCTATGGTAATGCCCTCTTCGCTGGCAATGCCCCTCAGCCCCGTTATCGCTATCTCCCTAGCCAGAATGATGAACGCCATCCAAGCGGGAGTGAGATTGAGCTCCACCAAGCTGAGCAGGGCTCCGGTAATCAGCAGCTTGTCCGCAAGCGGATCCAGCAGCTTTCCCAAGATAGTCACTTGGCGCAGCTTCCTGGCAAAGTAGCCATCGTAGAAATCGGTGATGCAAGCGACCCAAAATACCACCGAGCCAATGATTTCATGGAATGGCACACGCGTCATCAGGACGACCACGAGGGCGGGCACCATCAATATTCGGATTGCGGTCAGGGTATTAGGAATGTTCATCACTACCACTATTCTACATCAAAACTTGGTTGCGTTCCCCTTGAGCAGCAGAGTCTGCCATTCCGAATCCTCCATTGCCTCGAACCCCTCCGTTTCATCGGGATAGAACATTTGGCACTCCCTGGAGACCCGGACGGGGATACCGGCAGAAACCAAGCCGCGCAGCACCTTTGCCCCGGCGGGGTCGCGGAGTAGCGCCCCCCCCTCGAAGGCTATGCCCACCCACGGAATCTGTTTGTCGGCCCGCCTTAGTATCTCCAGCAGCAGCCTGCGGCCCATGTTTGGATCGCCCGCCCCGATGGAGCCGCTCAATATCAATACAGGCTGCGTTCTGGCCGGCTTATAGTCCGCAGGGATAACTTGCGCGGGCGGCATCAGCTTCGGCTTGTTTATCGCCTTTACGTCAATGGTCACAAGCTGGCCGGACGTACTCAATTCCGGCTCCCGCCCATTTTTGTCTAACAACTTGATTACATTGTGCTTATGCGTCTCATCGTCTAGCAGGATGCGAATCGCGCTAGATGGACTGGCGTCCATGATGCGCTGGACTTCCTGGAGCGCCTGCGAAACCGTCAGGTCGAATAACTCAATTGTCACGACATCCATGAATTTCGCTCCACACTTTCTATAACAACCATGACGCAGCCACCAAGCAATTGGGCGGGGCCCCTCTCGAAACGCGCCGCCCGCAAAAAGCCGCCTCCTGTCAATTGTAGCAAATGTCATTGAATCGGCCAACTGGGGGTCTGGGGGAAGACGCCCTAGTGCAATGAGCGTTTGAGGCTGCGGTGCAGCCTCAAATGCCAGCAGCACTTGGGCGGCTTAAAGAGGCAGTATCCGCGATAATGGCGCCGAACCAAGGGGAAGCGCCTATGGCTGGATTGCCGCCCAACGCGCCATCAAAGCCCAACGAAGGATGTCTCGCGTATCCAAGCGCAGCGCAGGATACCGAGAACGTCAGCGAGCGGGCACAGAGCAGCCCCCCAGTTTATAGGATGCAAGGGCTCCATGACCCGGCGATGAACGAGCCAAGCTGCCGGGCGACGAACCCGAGCACGAAGGTTATGCGCTGGGCGAACAATCCGGCAGGGCACCATTCGGCACAACGGGGCTGTCATAGCAATAATTCAGCACCTGGGCGCACTCCATGCTCCAGTGCTGAACGAACCAAGTTACTGGGCCACATTCACCCGCGCAAGCGAATTACTAGCAGTGCAACAGAGCCTCGCATCTTCAAAATTGCTAGGTTTTGCAAAAGGCTCATCCATCGCATCAGCAATAGGATTTGGTATAAAATTACAAACATGATCACATGATCATTTGAGGAGCATCTTTTTTTTGGCAAGCGGGAATGGGCAGGAAATCAAGCAAAGAATAACTGATTTTGCATATTCCAATGGCTTTTCAAAAGTCGGTTTCGCAGATTGCCAGCCCTTTTACAGCGAAGCCGAGCGATTGGCCCAATGGTTTTCCGAGGGCCGGGCGGGGCCGCTGGATTACCTGTCGCAAGAAAAAATGCAGGATCCGAAATTTGTGTTCCCCAGCGGAAAATCGGCCATAGTCGTGTTCTTGCCCTACGCCCGCCCCGACGCGCTGCCCGGGGGGGCAAATGGCGGCCTGAAACTGAGCCGCTATCTTTGGGGCCCAGACTACCACCGCGTCGTCAAATCGCGCCTGAATGGCCTGTTGGAATACATTCAATGTTTGCTGCCAGGCGTCCAAGGCAGGGCCTGCGTTGACACTGCCCCCCTGCTGGAGCGAGCCCTGGCAGTAAGGGCTGGCCTTGGCTGGCAGGGCAGAAATACACTCTTGATAGCTGGCAAGCAGGGAAGCTGGGGCTTCCTGGGTGCGCTCCTTCTAGATATTGAAATCCAGCCAGATGAACCATTTATGGGCGACAGGTGCGGCAAGTGTACAAGCTGCATAGACGCCTGCCCAACAAAAGCCCTAGAGCCATTCCGGTTGGATTGCAGGCTTTGCCTTACAACATGGAATATCGAGCGCAACGCCCCGCCGCCCGGCGAAGTTTCCAGGGCTATTGCGGAATCGGGCTGGGTGGCCGGGTGCGACATCTGCCAAGAGGTTTGCCCTTGGAACAGGTCGCCGGCCTGGGGCGACCCCGAACTTTGGGGCGGCCCTGCGACGCTGCACTCCAAAACCGCCACGGAACTCCGCCTCACGCCAAGCCAGTGGAAAAAACGCACTGCGGGCACAGCTCTCAGCCGAGTCAGACATGCCCACTGGATGTCTGTCCTTGACATGGCGAGCCTCTTGCAAAATCGAGCTAATCTGGGGCTGGAAGGCTCCGAGTAATAAATTGACAATTGACAATGGACAATTGACAATTGTGGTTGCGGCTTACAGCCGCGCCGATTTTTTTATTTTTGGGAGACGCTGGCTCTGCACGAGACTTCCATGAGTTGAATGAGGGATTATTGGCAATGTTTTGGGGTTTTGCAAGTGCTTCATGGCATCAGGGAAGAAATCGGCATGAAACGGCGGGCCCAAATTTTTTGTTTGGCATTTGCCGTTTTTTTCATTATAACAATTGTTTGACCTCTTCTTTCTATGGGGGACCCAAAAATGGCCCTAAAGCACTTCACGATCCAGGACGCCGCGGCCATGTATGGCGTAAAGGAATGGAGCCAAGGATACTTTGGCATCAACAACAAAGGCCGCATGGACGTCTATCCCACGGCAGACGAAAACCTTGGCGCGGACATCTATGAGATAGTCCAAGAGTTGAAGCGGAAGGGCATTCGCCCGCCCTTGGTGCTGCGCTTCCCCCAGATACTGGCCGACCGCGTGATCACGCTCAACGAGGCTTTTCGCAAAGTCATCAAAGAATACGACTACGACGGCACCTACCAAGGCGTCTATCCCGTGAAGACAAACCAGATCAAAGAAGTTGTGGATGAAATCGTGAGGGTTGGCCACCGCTACCGCTACGGCCTAGAGGCGGGCTCGAAGCCCGAACTCGTCGTGGCCCTCTCCATGGATCTGCACCCCGACGCGCTGGTGCTGTGCAATGGCTACAAAGACGAGGCCTTCATCCGCATGGCACTGCTGGCGCGCAAGGCGGGGCGCAACGTGCTTATCACGGTTGAAAAAATGACCGAGCTGGCACTTATCCTAAAAGTTGCCGGCGAACTGAAAGTCGAGCCCCTGATAGGGCTTCGGGCCAAACTCAGCGCCCTTGGCAGCGGGAAATGGGAGCACAGCGCAGGAGACTTGGCGAAATTTGGGCTGACCACTAGAGAGATCATCGAGGCCATAGACGTGATGACCAGAAAGGGAAAGCTGGACAGCATCATCGAGCTCCACTTCCACATAGGCAGCCAAATCACCGACATCCGCAAAATAAAACTGGCACTAAAGGAAGCCACAAGGCTGTACGCCAAGCTTCGAAACATGGGAGTTCCCCTGCAGTACTTGAATGTAGGCGGGGGGCTGGGCGTTGACTATGACGGCAGCCGGACCACCTTTACCAGCTCGATGAACTATTCCGTCCAAGAATACGCCGCCGACGTTGTCTATACCACAAAAGAAATTTGCACACAGGAACAAGTGCCCGTGCCCGACCTGTTATCTGAATCAGGCAGGGCAGTCGCGGCTTTCCACGAAGTCCTCATCGTTGACGTGATAGGCTTCATTGACACGACGTATGCCAAGTACCATGTGGAGCTAACGGGCAAAGAGCCGCAGATACTAAAAGAGCTGGCCTACACCAGGGACAACATCTCCGTAAAAAACTTTGCAGAGATGTTTCACGACGCCATAACCCAAAAAGACGAACTGCTGACCCTGTTCAACCTTGGCTACTTAGAACTGGACGACCGCGCCAAGGGCGAGACGATTTTTTGGGAAGTCTGCCGCAAGTTAAGCCGCATCTTAAACTACAAGAGCCTGAAGTACATCCCCGAAGAGTTCAACGACTTCCACAAGAGCCTAGCCGACAAGCTGATAGCCAACTTCAGCATCTTCCAAAACCTGCCCGACCACTGGGGGCTGGAGCAGCTCTTCCCCGTGATGCCCATACACAGGCTGAAAGAACAGCCAACGCTAAAAGCCACCATCCACGACATCTCCTGCGACAGCGACGGCAAGGTGGAAAAGTTCATAGACTTAAAGGACGTCAGGGACGAACTGCCACTGCACGAGCCCAAACTAGGCGAGCCGTACTACCTGGGCTTTTTCCTAATCGGAGCCTACCAAGACACACTAGGCATGCGCCACAACCTATTTGGCACCGCAAACGAAGCGCACATCTCCGTAGATGAAAATGGCGACTTCAAGATTCAGCAGATAGTCCCCGCAGACACCATGGACGACGTGTTGAGGAATTTCCACTACGACCCAGAAACCCTAGTCGAGGGCCCCACAAAGAGACGCAAGCCCAGCGCACAGAGCGATGCATCCGAAGCCCTCAAAGCCCTGCTGACAGAACAGAGGAAGCTGCATACTTATTTGGAGATGAATTGAGGGTTGTGCGCCGGACGAGGTTTCTTCACAAGCATCATTACCTACTTCGGAGCTATTCCCCAAGCATCCGACCGCCCCTGCGCGCCGCATGGGGGTCTGGGGGAAGACGCCCTAGTGCAGTGAGCGTTTGAGGCTGCAGTGCAGCCTCAAATGCCAGCAGCACTTGGGCGGCTTAAAAAGGCAGTATCCGCGAGCGCCAGCGAGTGGGCACAGAGCAGCCCCCCAGTTAATAGGATGCAAGGGCTCCACTACCCGGCACCGCACGAGCCAAGCTGCCACGACTTGAACCCGAGGACGAAAGATACGCGCCGGGCGAGGGGGCAGGTTGTAGGGGTTAGGGATTAGGGTAAGTTAAGGATGCGGCTGCGCCGCGATGGTTTTTTAATGGCGGGTTGAGCGTCTGGTGCTAAACGGAGAATTGTTCCCGCCTGTATCGCCTACCCCGAAGCCATCACCCATGCCATCCGTCCACCCATCGAAGCCACCGCAGAACGAAGCCACCACCCCTCAACCTCGCGCCCATCGAAGAGGCCGTCCGACAGGACGGCGGTGGTCTGGGGGGCGACCGGGGCGGCGCGAGAACGAAGCCGAGCGAAGGCAAAACGTTCATGCCGCCAAAACCTGCCAACGTGCTGCAACGGCCCACGTTGGGGTCTCGCGTATTCGGAGCGCAAGCGCAGAATACCGAGAGCTTGCGAGCGACGACGGTAAGGGAGACCCCCAGTTAATAGGATGCAAGGGCTCCACCACCCGGCACCGCACGAGCCAAACTGCCACGACTTGAACCCGAGAACGAAAGATACGCGCCTGGCGAACAACCCAGCGTGGCGCCCATTCGGCCCGATGGGGGCTGCCGGGGCAGTGGTCAATGGTCAGTCAGGGGTCAGGGCAAGTAAGGCTGCGCCGCGATGATCTTTTAATGGCGGATTGAGCGTTGGGCGCTGAACGAGGCGTTGTTCCCGCATGAAAAACCTTGCTTTGTGTTCCCGAACACAAAACCCTTGATATACTGCTCTTGACGGGAAGAGGGGCCGCCACAATGCCAAAAAAAGAAATTGTCACCGTGCAGGGAACCGAAGTAGAACTCCTGACGCACCGACACGAGGACTACATTTCGCTTACCGATATGGCGAAGCACAAAAACGCCGAAATACCAGGCACTGTCATTTCCCACTGGATGAGTACAAATTTTTCCATTAACTACATGGGCCTATGGGAAAAAATGAACAATCCAGACTTTAACCTCACGGGATTCCGTGAGGTTAAAATGCTAAGCGCCGAGCCTGGTTTTGCCTTGTCGCCCAAACAGTGGATCGAGCGCACAAACGCCATTGGCATAGTTTCCAAGTCGGGGCGCTATGGTGTGACTCACGCCCACAAAGGAACCGAACACCCTGCACCCATTGCAAAGAACAACGTGAGTGATATTTATGGCTAATATAACAAAAGCGACCATCGAGGCCAAAGGCTTGCAGATAGCTGTCAAAACAAGCGAGGGGCAGGATTATTTTTGCCTGACAGACATAGCGAGGCACAAAAACCCAGAGGAACCGTTCATTGTGGTCTGCAACTGGATGCGGCTGCACAACACAGTGGAGTATTTGGGCTTGTGGGAGAAACTGCACAACCCGCAGTTTATACCTATCGAATTCGATAGGTTTTTGCGCGAGTCGGGTACAAATGCCTTTACGCTGTCCCCCCAAAAATGGATATCTGCGACAAACGCAATAGGGATTGTGTCAAAATCTGGCAGGTCTGGTGGCACATTCGCATTCAGCGACATTGCGATAAAATTTGCCGCTTGGCTCTCTGTAGAGCTTGAACTCTACATCATCAAAGACTATCAGCGGCTCAAAAATGGGGAACTCCAGCGGCAGTCCCTCGAATGGAATCTCCAGCGCACACTCTCAAAGATAAATTACCGCATCCACACGGACGCTATCAAGGAACAAATCATACCTAAAGAAGTGACGAAGGCTCAGGCTTCAATGGTCTATGCCTCAGAGGCTGATTTGCTGAATGTGGCTCTATTCGGGAAAACTGCCGCCCAATGGCGGGCCGCCAACCCTAACCTTGAGGGAAATATGCGCGACTACGCAACACTGGAGCAGCTTGTCGTGCTATCCAACATGGAGAGCATCAACGCTTTATTGATTAGGCAAGGGCTGTCGCAAGGGGATCGCTTGGTGCAACTCAATGGCACAGCTATCGCGCAGATGAAGTCGCTTGTTGGAGCGTCGTTGGAGAAGAGGCTGAAATAATGTGGCAAGGGTAAGGGGTTAGGATAAATAAGGAGGCGGCTGCGCCGCGATGGTTTTGTATGTGGCGGATTGAGCTAATTGACAACCCATTTTGCGCCGATTAACATAATTGTGGGGGACGACATGGAAGAAGAACAACAAGCGCGCACTACATCCGAACCGCCTACCTGGGGGACTTCGTATGTCACTGCTCATTCCGCCAACAAGCCCAATGCCGAAACCCTTGAAGCATTAGAGGAAGCCGAGCGGATGGAAAAAGACCCTTCCATAGGCAAAACCTATACTGATGTGGACAAAATGTTCAGCGAATTGCTTGCAGATGTTAACAGTTAAGCCAACTGGCAAGTTTTCTAAAGACCTGAAACTGGCTGATAGACGCAATTACAACATTGAACTTTTGAAAGAAGTGGTTAAGACGCTTGCATCGGGGAAATTATTAGATAAAAAATACCTAGATCATCCGCTGGAAGGTAAATACAAGGGAAGCCGAGAATGTCATATCACTCCCGATTGGCTGTTAATTTACAAAAAATCTAAAATAAGACCTGAACTTATCCTAGTCCGAACAGGGACACATTCAGATTTGTATTGAATATAGCAGTTCAGTTTTTCGTTGTTTATAACCCTTCTCGTAGGGAATGGCACGAAGTGCATAGGCTGCGCTGGGCGAACTTGCTTCGCCCCTAGATGAGTACAAATTCCCCTATTAACTACATGGGCCTATGGGAAAAAATGAACAATCCAGACTTTAACCTCACTGGATTCCGTGAGGTTAAAATGCTAAGCGCCGAGCCTGATTTTGCCAAGCCGCCCAATGGCGGGCCGCCAACCCAAACCTTGAGGGAAATATGCGCGACTACGCAACCTTGGAGCAGCTTGTCGTGCTATCCAACATGTAGAGCATCAACGCCCTATTGATACGGCAAGGGCTGTCGCAAGGGGGTCGCTTGGTGCAACTCAATGGCACAGCCATCGCGCAGATGAAGTCGCTTGTCGGTGCTTCTTTGGAGAAGAGGCTGAAATGAAATGCCCACATTTGATTGGCTCTCGGCTGGCTCCCAACCACTAATAACTAATCACTGGCCCCTACCCCCTACCCAACGTCCTTTGCTGTGAGGCAAACAGCTTTTCGTATTCTTTCCGCGCCAAAACGGTGTCGAAGCCACCGACAGGTTCGCCCTCGTGCCTGTTGATGCCTGTGTATTCTAGGCTGGAATCCTCGTAGCGCTTGAATTTGTATATGGCGTCGTTCATCTCCCCTGCGTTGAACACGCCCAGGGAGACCAGCAGGTCAAAGTCTTCTATGCCCAAGCCGGTTACGCGCCTAAAGAGTGCTGGTTCAAGCTCCTTCACCACGTCTTTTAGGCAGTGCTCTCGATAATCTGTCAGGTACATGAATATGGGGATGCGCGTGGCCAGCTTTATCAGCTTTTCTTGTATCATTTTTCGCTTGGACTTGAATTCCTTTTCTGCTTCTGACAGTTCTTTCTTTTTTTCCTTGCTTGACGCATCGTCCGTCGTCCTCATACCCTTTATCTTTTCGGACTGCGCGATAATAAATGCGATGTCGTCTTTCAGGTTCAGGCTGCGAAAGTCCTCTATGCCCATCAGCGCGTTCATGGCGGCCTCGTTTGCCATCAGCCTGCCAAGCGTCATGTTGTCAACATTCACCAACAACGCGCTTTCCCATCGCTTGGCCAGCAACGTGGCCGACGTGCCAGCCGTGGCTATGTCCAGCACGTCCTCGGCGCTTATCCGCTTCATGGATGCGCCGTCGTAGGCGATGACGGGCAGGAACTTGATAAAGTCTGCCACCTTTGTTTCAGGGTTGCCCTCTTTGATGTCCAACTTGCAGCTATATTCCGCAATCTGGCGCAGTGCGCGGTTTAGGGCGAAGTCGAACACGTAGCACTCGTGCTTGATTATCTGCTTTTTGCCATGCTCCCCCCGTATCTCCCAAGGGTTCTGCACCCTGAACGCAGCTTGGAAATAGGTTTCGGGGCTGCTTAGGTTCCTCAGCATGAATATGCCCGACCAAGGTGGCACTGTCACGCCCGCCGTCAGCTTGCCGCAGGTCAGCGTGATGGTCTTTGTCTCCAGTGGGTCTCCCATCTCGCGGTGCAGGGGTGGCAGCGCGTTGACCCCAACCCCGGCGGCAGCGCCAGCACAGGCGATGACCCTGTAGTCATGGAAAAATGAATTTTGCCTTTGCCCCAGCAGGTTTTTCATGGCAAAGACTGACGCCACGTCGGGCAAAAACCAAAGTGTGTGTGACAGTATAGACAGCAGCAGCGTATTGGAAAAGGGCATCTCTGCCTTGCCTTGGCCCAGCTTCAAGTCGTCAGTAGCCGTGCCAAGGTATGCGCCCCTAATGAGATTCAGCCATTTCTGCACGTATTCCTCGTGCTTGAATGACGCTTCGTTGCCCCGCCCCTGGGCCGCAAAGAACTCATTTAGGTCAAACTCGTCGTATTCGCCCTTGGAGGCTATTTCCCTGATGCTCTCTGGCACCCTGTACGTCATCATTACTAAGCGCGGCAGCGGGGAGTAGGGGTTTTCGCCAGGCCCCGCCCAAAGTGCCTTGGCCCTCTGCTCGTCTGGGTATGTCCAATTGTATATCTGGTCTTCGATGAACTCGCCAGAGTTTAGTGCGCGAAAGGGCGTACCCGACAAGTACAGGTAGTGTTCTGTGGTTATGGGCAGCCATGTTTCGTTGATGGCGTTGTTTTTCTCGTCCGCCGAATAGCCCTCGGCGTCAAAAGAGACCAGTTCTTCGTCTTCTGGCGCCTCAAATAGGTTTTTTGCTTTTTCGCGCCACGCCCCAAAGTGGTATTCGTCGAATATCACTAGATCCCAATTTGTGGCATGCACCCACTCGTTTTTTGCCTTTATGCCGTCTAGCTCGTTTGTGCCAAGGTAGTCTTGGAAAGAGCCAAAGCACACCACGGGCCTTCTTTTGTCCGCAGCTTCCCAGGTTAGGCTCGACGTGCGCGTGATGAACTGCCAGCCCTCAAAGTCAACGTGGTTTACAATGTCGGCCTCCCACGCGCTCTGCGCGGCTGGCTTGAACGTGAGGACAAGGATTTTTTTTAGCCCCATGCGCTTTGCCAATTGGTAAGCGGCAAAGGTTTTGCCAAAGCGCATCTTGGCGTTCCACAAAAACTTGGGCGCACCATTTGCCCTGTCCGCCGACTTAAAATAGGCCATCGTTGCCTTTACTGCCTCTTGCTGCTCGGGGCGCATGGCAAAATCCAGTGAGCGGTTTTCTATGTTCTCTGTCCTGTCCCTCACAGAAATGAGGGCGGCCTTTACTTCGCTTGGCTTGCACCTGAACCACTCGCCGCCTTCACTTTTGTGCCCACGATTTTTTAGTGCGCGATGCACATCGTGGTCGCTAAAGCTGCTGCCATCGGGCCGCATGGCGGATTCGCAGAACACAATCTCGTACAGTTTTTTGCCTTTTGGGCCCTTGGTGGGAAATTGCTCTGCTACTCGCTCTTCCGCGCTCCTGGTGGTATAGCCCACCTTCAGCAGCCCCTTGAAATCTGCGTCAGCCACTTTGTATGCGTAGATTGTTGGCCGCAGGTCTGGCCTTGGTGGGAAAAAATCATTGCCCTCGCCCTGCTGGTTTGCGGTGCTGCCATCCGCGCTGTTCGCCGCCCCTCTTTTAGCGCTCTTGCCCATTATTCGTCCTCGCCCCCGTCTTCGTCGTATTCTGCCCCGTCATCGCCGCCGCCGCTGGCACCGTCCATCGGCCTTATCATGCTCTCTATGAAAGCTATTTCCTCTGCCGTCAGGCCGTACTTCGCATAGAGTTTTTCGTCTGTCCAGGGTTCGGAGAAGTCTTGGAGGGGGACGAGCGTGTAAATGCTTCTCGTTGTGCTTTGCGTGACTTTTTTAAGCATGGCCAAAAACCGCATGAAGCGTGTTGATATATAAGAAATTACATTTTCGCATTCCCGCTGGTCAGCAAATGGCCCAATAAAAACGTATGTTTCGCTACACGCCGTCCCTGGACTCCCGACAAAGGGTAGGCCCAAGATTGGATGCGGAAACGCATCGCTGCCGCTGCCAGACCTTGGGATAATTACTTTGTATTTGTCAACAACATCGATATTTTTGATCAATGATCCACGATCCGTGTAGGATATGCCTTCGTTTTCGAATATTAAAATATCATTAGGCTGTTTTGTTTTCCGGCCATGGAATGTTGTCGGCAGTCCGAATGGCTGTCTTGAGCTTACCAGTGGCTCCATTGATGGCTCTTTGAACTCTCTAACCTTGTGCAAAATGCTTATCGCTTCATTGTACCTTATGAATACATCACACCCATCTTCCAATAGCTTGCGTCTTGCAGGGGTACCGGTTGCATCCCCTTTATGTGTAATTATTGTACATTCGCCACGATTATCCCTGTCCCATAAGAAATAACAAACACCGCCTTTTATCTGTACACCCGGAAAACAATCAAATGCTTGCGGATAATCATGGATTACCCTAATTCTGTCATCATTCAACATTTCCTTGCGAAAATCGTCAAGACCTTTTCCCCCTGCGTACCATCTAGCGGGGACAATCATTGCGAGAAATCGCGGATCCAATTTCTTTGCTTGGGTAATGAATTTATCATAAATAGGCATTGCACTGATGCCGTGTCCCCCATCACTCAACTGGTACGGCGGGTTGCCTATGATCACGTCGAACTTCATGCCGAAGCCCTCCTCTGCGTTGTCTAGGTGCAAAAACTGGTAGGCGTGACTCTCGCGCCCAGACCGTGCGTCTTCCCCGTATATGGCCTTGGACGCACCGCAGCGCCCGCACCTGTCGCCGACCCACTCGTGGCTTGTCGCGCCGAACTTGATGTTGCCTTGTGGGTCTTTGAACTTAGAGATGGAGTACTTGCCGTTGGGGAATTTGGAACAGTAAAGGCTGCGCCTAGACATGAGAGAGGTCAGTTCCGTTATCGCAATGCCGAACAACTGTTTTTGAAAGATGTGGTCGGCCCTAGCCTGCAAATCGGGAATCTGCGCCTGTAGGCCATTCATCAGCCTTTTGGCTATCTCCCTCAAAAACACGCCCGACTTGCAGGCGGGATCCAAAAACGTGGCGGTTTTGTCGCTGAATATGCCCTGCGGCAACGCGTCCAGCATTTTGTTCACTATGATGGGCGGCGTAAACACTTCATCGCTGGACAGGTTGGCCAGGCATGAAAGCACGTCGGGGTTGTGGAGTGATTGGGGGCGCAAGGATAGTTGCCCAGGGTCAGCCATGTTTGGGCACCTCCCGATAGTGGACGGGGGGGAACTCCCTTGTGGGGTTCAGCACCCAGGCTCCGTCTGCGTCCTTTGTGTAGGGGTCTGCCTTGCCAAAGAGGGATGGCTGCACGCCCTGCCCTTCCGCGCCCATCGTGTACGAATCCAGCTCATCAAATAGGGGGCGGGACACTGCCGGCTCTTTGTCTTTTAGTATCTGATCCAAGCGGAAGTCGCGCCGCTTCAGCAGGGCGCCATTTATGGACGACCACTCTGCAAAGACTATTGGCCAGCCATCCGGCGTTTTCATCGTCAGAGCGTCGCCGCACAATATGTTGCGCTCCAAGATGTGCCGCACGGCGGCGCGGGTGTCGTTGTTTTGCGCGGCGCAGTTTTTTGCGTACTCTCCGTCGAATATTTCAAACAGCCTTTCCCTGCACTCTATTACGTTGTCTTGCAGTAGTTCGACGCCATAGAGGCTGGTGACGGCCAACACTGCGTAACGCTCATAAGCGGCATCGTCGCGGCTGTAGCGGGCGGCCACTGTTTGCAGCTTGCGGCGCAGTATCTGGGCCAAAAAGTTGCCGTTGCCGCAGGCTGGCTCCAAAAAGCGGCTGTCTATGCGCTCGGCCTCGTTTTTGACCAAGTCCAGCATGGCGTTCACCTCGCGCTCTGCCGTGAACACTTCGCCGTGGTCGGCGACGCTTCTTAGAGTTGTTCTGCACGTGTCCATAAGAGTTCCAAATGCCCATCTCGATAGTGTAACCTATTTAGATGTGGTGTAAACAATTCAATTCCTTTTCATTAGAAAAGTCTTTGTTTATCAAGGCATTATGACGAGGTGGGTGCAGCAGGGCATTTTTGCGGAAAGGGTAAAGGATTTTTGCAGGAAGAATAACCTTTTAACACCGAGGGGTGCCATAAATTTGGACGCAACTGCTGATTTGTTTAATCTTACTAATGATACTCTTCGTCAGTTCCTCCAAAACAAATCGAGGAAGCGCCCGCACATTGACACTTTGACCCACATCGCAAACATCGTAGGATGTAGCGTCACCGAGTTTATCGGCGCCCCCAGTGATCCGCCCCCAGGCATATCAAAAGAACACTGGGCAGACCTAAGCGAGAGGGAGCGGGTCATAGCCACCGAAGTGCTGATGGACATGAC
>Ga0268262_10002524_pt1 | contig 21033 bp, 13 predicted proteins | sample TergutNc150P3_FD_190354 | JGI IMG/M metagenome (GOLD analysis project Ga0268262, IMG submission 190354) | Nasutitermes corniger P3 segment gut microbial community from laboratory colony in Florida, USA - Nc150 P3 (SPAdes) (version 2) | ecosystem: Host-associated > Arthropoda: Insects >... | reverse complement strand
AAAAACCCCCCCCCCCCCCACTTTTTTAACAAATGGCATATAGATTTTATGTCAATAGATGTTGAGGGAGCTGAGATTAGTATATTAAAGACAATAGATTTTAATAAATTTACTTTTAGCTTAATTACAATTGAAAATGCTGAAGAACAAAAAGGAGACGGAAAAAAATTAATAAAATTTATGGAAGAACAAGGATATAAAACATATCTAGAAATAGACATGGATATAATGTTCATACCTATAAATCCCTAAAAAATATGGAGTAACATATGAAAAATATATTGAAAAAAATAATAAAAGGAATATTGCCGTATGGTATCGTTTACTTAACACAAAAAAATAAACAATATAAAAACAAAAATTATGACGAACCAAGGGATGGAGTTTCTCCCATAAATCAACCTGTTCCGCCTCCTCCAAATGTAATACCGGAAAATTTATTCAATAATTATACACTAAACTCAAAAATAAATGTTTTATATTATTATAGAGATGATCGTGTCTTTAATAATGAGAGTGTGCATAATACCGCAGAAAAATATAATAGCGTATTCCTTCAATTACGTAATAAGACATTTCAATATTACGGAAATGATATTTTAGCGATTTTAGACGCTCTTAATAATTATCCCATAAACGGTAAAGATATAATAATATGGGGACTTGCCGGTTGTAATTGTGAAGCTGTTGCAGTATATAAGGGCGCAAGGAAAGTTTATGTAATAGATTATAATAAGCCAATCTGTGATAATGTTAATATAGAAGTTTATAATCATGAAGAATTTATTAAAAAAGAAATAAAAGCTGATTTTGCTATTTCGTATTCATCATTTGAACATGATGGACTTGGACGTTATGGCGATCCGCTGTCTCCAGAAGGTGATTTACGCGCGATGAAAGAGGCGCATAAATATATAAAAGAAAATGGATTGCTTTTTTTGGGAGTTCTTCTTGGTCAAGATTGCATAGTATGGAATGCGCACAGAATATATGGCAAAAACCGTTTACCTTTATTATTAAAAGGGTGGCAGCTAATAGATGTATTTGATATTAACAATATTGAAACCCCTGAATATCCTTTTGATTTACAACCGTTGGGAAATCATATTCAAAATGTTATGGTACTTAAGAAAATAGAAAACGATTTTCCCGAAGATAATTATCTGCTTAAAGATAATTATAATCTTGGAGAAAGGAACAAGCTATATAAAAGAATAAACAAAGTAATATATGATTTTAAGAAATCATTGTAAAAATTAAAAGGACGTAATTTATGAAAACAGCTCTTATTTCCGGCGTTACCGGACAAGACGGCGCCTACTTGTCGGAATTCCTTCTTAAAAAAGGATATACCGTCCACGGCATTAAACGCCGTTCATCCAGTTTTAACACTGAACGTGTTGATCATCTGTACCAAGACCCGCATGAGAAAAACAAAAAGTTTTTTCTTCATTACGGCGATCTAACTGATACTTCAAATCTTGTGCGTATTATTCAAGAAGTACAACCCGATGAAATATACAATCTTGGTGCACAGAGCCATGTTCAAGTTTCTTTTGAAGTTCCCGAATATACCGCAGATACGGACGGAATAGGCACATTAAGAATATTGGAAGCTATCAGGATTTTAGGCATGGAGAAAAAAGTAAGGTTTTATCAGGCTTCCACAAGCGAGTTATTCGGCAAAGTACAGGAAATTCCTCAAAAAGAAACTACTCCCTTCTACCCTCGAAGTCCTTATGCGGCGGCAAAACTTTACGCATACTGGATAGTTGTAAATTACCGTGAATCTTATAATATGTTTGCATGTAACGGTATACTTTTTAATCATGAAAGCCCGATCCGCGGAGAAACTTTTGTTACCCGTAAAATCACCCGCGCCGCCGCCCGAATAAAATTGGGATTACAGGATAAACTTTTTATGGGTAATATCGATGCTAAGCGCGACTGGGGTTATGCAGGCGATTATGTTGAGCTTATGTGGCTCATGCTACAACAAAAAGAACCTGACGACTTTGTTATGGCGACAGGTGTTACAACTACTGTACGAGATTTTATTACAATGGCGTTTCTAGAAGTAGGTATAGTAATAAAATGGGAAGGTAAAGACGTTCATGAAAAGGGAATTGAGCAAGATACCGGCAAAGTACTTGTAGAAATAGACCCTCGTTATTTCCGTCCGGCGGAAGTTGAAATTTTAATTGGAGACCCGTCAAAGGCTTACGAAAAACTCGGTTGGAAACCAAAAGTTCAACTTCCCGAGTTAGTAAAGATGATGGTCTATAACGACTTTAAATTAGCTGAAAAAGAACAACATCTTAAAAACGGCGGTTATGAAATAAAAAATTATTATGAATAAAAACGATAAAATTTATATAGCGGGGCATAACGGACTTGTTGGAAGCGCAATTATGCGAAAACTGCAATCCGAAGGATTTAATAATTTAATAACCAGAACTCACAAGGAACTGGATTTAATTGATCAATCCGCTGTTGAACGTTTTTTTTCCGAAAATAAACCGGACTATGTTTTTTTAGCGGCGGCAAAAGTAGGCGGAATAGGAGCCAACTCACACTACCCTGCCGATTTTATTTATAACAATACTATGATAGGTTTTAATGTTGTAAATTCCGCTTATAAGCATAAGGTAAAAAAACTTCTTAACTTAGGTTCTTCATGCATTTACCCAAAAATGGCTCCCCAACCTCTAAAAGAAGAATATTTATTGTCCGGTTCTCTTGAGCCTACAAATGACGCTTACGCCGTTGCGAAAATTGCGGTTATAAAACTTTGTAATTCTTATAATGTACAGCATGGAACCAATTTTATCTCTGTTATGCCGACTAACCTTTACGGGCCGGGGGATACTTACGATATAGAAAACGGTCATGTGCTTCCCGCTATGATAAAAAAATTCCACGAAGCAAAAACAAGCGGAAAAGATAAAGTAACGCTTTGGGGAGACGGTTCTCCATTTAGAGAATTTCTTTTTAGCGATGATTTAGCCGATGCTTTGTTATTTCTTATGAATAATAAAAATGTTTCTGAAATTGGAGAACTAATAAATATTGGCGTTGGTACTGATCTTAGCATAAAAGAATTGGCTGAATTGATAAGTCAAATCGTATATTCAAATGAACCAAATAGACATTGTTCTATAGAATGGGATAAATCCAAACCAAATGGAACTCCTCGTAAACTTCTTAATGTTGAAAAATTATCTTCTTTGGGTTGGAGCGCAAAGATCAGTTTGAAAGATGGTATTATTATTGCATATCAGGATTTTTTAAAAACAAGGAACAACAACTAATATGAAATTTTCAATTATTACTGTTAATAAGAATAATTGTTCCGGTCTTGAAAAAACAATTCAAAGTGTTATTAATCAAACATTTACCGATTTTGATTATGTTATTATTGACGGTAATTCAACTGATGGAAGCGTTGATGTAATAAAAAAGTACAGTTCCGGAATTAATTACTGGGTTAGCGAACCGGATACAGGTATTTATAACGCTATGAATAAAGGCATACAAAAAGTACAGGGGGAGTATTGTCTTTTTTTAAACAGCGGCGATTATCTAATTTCTTCATCAACGTTGGATAATATATACATTGAAATAAATAATATGATTCAAGCGGACATTTTTTATAGTGACAAAATTAATTCTGACGGTACTGTAGTGAATTATCCGAAATCTTTAACAATTAATTATTTAATAAAAAATACGATAAGTCATCAAAATTCGTTAATTAGGCGTTCGCTTTTCATGGAACATAATTTTTATAATGAGGAATTGAATATCGCTTCAGATTGGGAATTTTTTTTAAAAGAACTATGGAAGTATAAAAGTAAATTATTATATATTAAAACAAATATTTCCGTATTTGATATAAATGGATTAGGTTCCCGTAATACTCCTGAACGTTTTGCTGAAAACATGACTGTATATCAAAATGTTTTTCAGGAATTAACAGAATCCATTATAGAACTTAATTATTATCGCATAACAACTTATTATAATATTATAGAAAATTATGGTAACACAATATTATTGGTTTTTATTTTAAGAGTATATAAATTTTTTGCTATTATATCAAATAGGACAAAACGCTTTTTTTCAAGAATAACGCTAAGAGCATTAAAACTATTTATGCTAATAAATAAAATTACTATATATCTTTATGAATTATTTTTATCATTTTTTGATAAAAAATTAAGAATTTGTTTTACAAATTTTGGAGATATACCACAAGATTATTTTATTGTCCCGTTACGAAGTATATTGGAATCTGCTCATCATTCATATAAAATCGTAAAATATTATAATCCTCATATTCATTTTTTTTCTGTATTTGGAAATAAAAAAAATTTAGTATATTCAAAAGCAAAATGTAAAATATTCTTTAGCGGAGAAAATGTTAATGACAAGATAATACGCAACGGAGAATATAAAGGAAATTGCGTTGACAATGTATCTTTATCGTCTGGATTTGATTACCTTGAAACAGAAAACTATTTACGTTTCCCTTTATGGTTATTATACTATTTCTCGTCTGATAATTCAAAAGATAAAATTAGAAATATATTAAATAATTTTAAAAAACATTATCAAAAAGTAAAGTTTTGTTCTCTTGTCGCAAGTCATGATCGCAGCGGAATAAGAACAAAAATTTATAATGAAATATCAAAAATAGCCCCTGTTGACTGTCCAGGAGCTTTATTACACAATGATGATACATTATATAAGCGATATGCTGATAATAAGGCTGTTTATTTACAACTCTATAAATTTAATATTTGTCCTGAAAATTCGGTAAGTCCGGGATATGTTACAGAAAAAATATTTCAGTCCCTTTATTCCGGCTGTATACCCATTTATAACGGTTGGAGTAAAAATCCTGAGCCGGATATTTTGAATCCAAATATTATACTTTGGTATGAAGAAAATGAGGTTAAACCACTTATTGAAGAGTTAAAAAAATTATATGTAAATGATAAATATTATTGTTCATTTATGGAACAGCCTTTTTTTTGCGATACTGCCGTTGATAAAATTCATACAATGTTACAACAGTTTACGGATAAAATACATTACAATGTAAACAAAACTTTAAGGATATAAAGTTCATTGTATTAAACGGCATATAAGATTTTTTAAAATATAATTAATATAATGATATTTTCAATAATAATTCCAATTTACAAAACAGAAAAATACATAAATAGTTGTATTCAGAGCGTAATATCGCAATCATTCATCGACTACGAATGTATTTTAGTCGATGATGGTTCTCCCGATAACTGCCCTTCTATATGCGATGATTTTTCTAGAAAAGATAATAGAATAAAAGTAATTCATAAAGAAAATAGCGGGCCGAGTGAAGCCAGAAATACAGGTATTTTATATGCGGCAGGTGAATACCTTATCTTTTTGGACAGCGATGATAAATTAACGGACAATGATGCAATTAAGAATTTGTTTGATGTTATTCAAGAATATAAAACAGATGTAATTACAAACGCAAACTTTATTGAATTTACCGATAACGGAAAAAGAATAATAAAAAACGAATTCAATAGTGAAATTGCACTTACTGAACCAAATGTAATAATAAAGGAATTTAATAAACCCGGTATGTATCTTGCAGGATGGTCGTTTGTACTAAAAAAAGATTATTTAGTAAAAAATAATTTATTTTTTAAAAAAGGTATCCTGCACGAAGACATGCATTGGTGGCCTAGAGTTTTATTTAAAACAAAAGAAATAGCAGTAAATCATTATCCGTTTTATTCTTACAGGGTTGAAAGAATCGGTTCTACTATGTATAAAATTTCCTCTAAAAGACTATTTGATTTAATTGATATTATTAATGATTTATTAACTTGGTCAAAAGAAGAAAATAATTACCAAAAAGAAGGTTGTTTATATATGAGAGAAAAGGCAAGAGCAATTTATTATGATATTTTTAAATATAACGACGAAATAAAACGCCAAGATAGAAAAGTTTATTATAATATCCACAAACAATTAAAAATATTATCTAAAAGGATACCAAACAATTCTAAAGAGAAATACTTTTTGTTATCAGAAATAATTGGATCATATAATATGGGATTATTATATAAAACATATATGAAAATCAAGATAAAATATTTTAATATAAGAATAGAAAATAATTGAAAAACATATTATTTATAACTGAACACTCCCCTTTTAAAACCTGCTCCGGTGCAAACCAGCGGAGTTTTTTTATTTGTTCGGCCTTTTCTAAATTTGACAATGTTGATGTTTTAACACTTGAACATGATATGGAATTTTGTATTAAAAATTGTTCAAAAATTGACATTAATAATGATTTAAATGAAAATAATTTTGTAAAATACATAAAACAATTTTTTTTAATATTTATTCCTCCTTTATTTACTATTTTCTTTGAATATGCCCTTAAGTTCGTAAAAAATGTATTTAACATAAAAAACCATAAACTATCAAAAATAGTAAAATCATATATTAAAAAAAACAAATATGATTTTATCTTTGTAAGAACAATAAGAATTTTAATTTTATTTGGAATAAAGCCTGATAAAAATGTGATTCTTGATATAGATGATCTTCCCGAACAGATATATATATCAAAAAAACAAAATCTTAATAATATTTTTTTATTAAAATATATTTTATATAAATTATATTATTCAATATGTATTGTTAAATACAAAAAGTATACAAGAAAAATATTAAACAAAATTTTTGTTGCGTATCTTCCGAATGAAAAACAATGCTTATTGTTAAATAATATCGTTTATTTGCCTAATATACCATATATACAAAATCTTGATGAAACAAAAATAAATAATAAAAAACGGTTATTATTTGTAGGAAAGATTGAATATCAGCCAAATTATACGGGTATTGAACATTTCTTAAATAATATATTTCCGATAATTTTAGAAAATAATTCGGATGTCATTATTAATATTGTAGGTGACATTAATGACAACAGAAAATCAGAATGGCAGAAAAAATATAAAAATATTATAGTATCAGGATTTGTTAATGACTTAATCTCAGAATATAATAACTCATCTCTTGTTATAGTTCCTGTTTACAACGGAGGAGGAACAAATATAAAAGTAATTGAAGCGATGAACTTGGGCAAAGCCTGTGTTATAAGTTCTTTTGCGGCAAGAGGTTTTGAAAACATTTTAGAAAATGGAAATAATATATTTATAGCTGATAATGATTTTGATTTTGCAAAAAAAGTTTTAATATTACTTGAAAATGAAGAATTAAAAAAGAGTATCGGTAAAAAAGCAAAAGAATCAGTTAATGATAATTATTCATTTGATAATATTTTTAATATTATATCTAAATCAATAAATAATATTTAATGATTATTCCGATATCAATTATAATTCCAGTATACAACGATGAAAAAAATATCTCTCGTTGTATAAACAGCGTTCTTTCTCAAACATATCCTGATTTTGAATGTCTTTTAATTGATGATGGTTCAACTGATAAAACTTCTTCAATATGCGACAGTTACTCAAAAAAAGACAAACGTATCAGCGTTTATCATAAAGAAAATGAAGGCATAAGTAAAACACGCCAATACGGAGTTGATCGCGCTAACGGCGAATATATTTATTTTGTCGACAGCGATGACTGGGTTGAATCTTCATTTGCGGATGATTTATTGGAAGAAATCAATAAAAATAAACCCGACCTTCTTTTTTTTGATTATTATAAGAATTATACGGATGAAAAAAATATATATAAATCACAAAAACCGGTTTTACAGAATAATGACATAATAATAGAGATGATACTTGAAAAAAAAATATTAAGCTGTCCCTGGAATTTTGTAATAAGTAAAAAATATTTAATTAATAACAATATAATATTTAATACAAATATAAATTATGGCGAGGACACATTATTTATATTGGAGTTAATGCTTAACAATCCAAATATCGTTTATATAAACAAATCGTATTATCATCATTTTATCAATGATAGTTCATATACAAAGACAAATATAAAACAAAAATATACTGATAGAATAATATTCTATAATTTTCTCTCTACTCTTTTTCAAAAATATAAAAGAGAAGATATGTTAAAATATAACTTTTTTCCCATGAATGACAAATTTGAAATGTTATCAAGCGGTGTATTTACAAGAAATGAATATCAAACTATTTTCCCTCTGTCTTTATCTTTATTTTATGCAAAAAATTCCAGTTTTATTAAGTATTTTTTACTTTATTTAGCGGAAACGCCTCTTTATTCCTTAGCAAAGCGCTTGGCTTTATTTATTAATTATATAAGACGTTTATCTTGATAAAACAACAATAATATCGAAATATTTACTTAAATATCATATTTTACCTTCTTTATGCGCTTGACATTAATATTATATTTAGTATAATATTCTATTAATTTATTACTTTTTAAGATTTTTTGTTATGGATGAAAAAAATGAATAAACAACAATTTGAAGTATTAAAAGCAATACACCACAATAAATTAAACGCGGCCGGTAAAAAAGAATTACATGATACAATAAACGGTTTACAAAGTGAAAATCTTATTTCCAAAGATCTTCATATTACAGAAACCGGATATAAGGCAATGGAACCTTATAAAGTTGATAACGCTATAATAATGGCCGCCGGTATTTCATCCAGATGCCTTCCGTTCTCTAAAATTATTCCCAAAGGTCTTTTCAGAATAAAAGGGGAAATTCTTATTGAACGCCAAATTAAACAAATGCAAAGCGCCGGAATTAATCAGATTGTACTAGTTGCGGGTTACATGAAGGAGAAATTTTTATACTTAAAAGAAAAATTTAACCTTATTATAATAGAAAACGATGACTTTATAGAACGGAATAATAATCATTCTCTCTTTCTTGCGCAGAATTATCTTAAGAATTCATATATATGCTGTTCGGATATTTATTATCCCAATAATATTTTTTCTTTATATGAATATGATTCATATTTTGCCTGCAAATATTCTAGCGGCTATATTGATGAATATTGCATTACGGAATTAAAAAATAATTATATAACAAATATTCAACATGGCGGAAAAGACTGCTGGTACACAATAGGCCATGTATTTTTTAATAACGCCGTCTCTCAAAAATTTAATGAATTGTTAAATATTGAACACGATCTCCCCGAAGTTAAAAAAATGATATTTGATGATTTCCACATTAAACATATTGACAAGCTGCCCGCCCGTATAAACGAATATAAAGATATTGACATACTGGAATTTGACACATTACAGGAAGCGATAGATTTTGACGGGGATTTCCGCCAGTTTATTGTTGACAATTCATTAAAAGACTGGGTGGACGATTATTCAGGAATTAAACGTTATAATACCGTCCCTACTGAACAAAAAGACGGCAGGCTTCACCTGAACGAAAATTTATTTTTACCGTCGCCCGTATGCCTTGATATTCTTAAAAATATTACATTGGAAGATTTATCAACATATGACGCGTCTAGCAATGATATACTTGAAATTGAATTATGCCGCGTGCTGCATTTAAACCCGCAAAATGTATTTGTTCATAACGGATCTTCCGATGTTATCAAAACAATACTTAGCCTTGTGCTAAAAAAAGAACACAGTGTTTTAATACCGAATTTGGCGTGGAATTATTACAAAGCCGTTTCCAGCCTGAAATTTACAAAATGTTATACATATAACATTAATGAGAATGAAAATGTATTTTCCCATGATATAGACGATATTCTTTTTAAAGCAAAAAAATACCATCCAAAAGTGATAATTATTACAACGCCAAATAACCCCACGGGAAACACCATAGACGACGCTTCCTTAAAAAAAGTTATTTCTGAAAACCCTCATTCTTTAATTTTAGTTGACGAAGCTTATTGGGGATTTTCTGATATTGACTATAATTACAAGGAATATCTTTCTAAATATAAAAATGTCGTCTTTTCAAGAACATTGTCTAAATATTACGGGATAGCCGGAGTACGTATGGGCTTTGGAGTTTGTTCCGAGATCGCGAGAGAGATTATAGATTTGGACATACCTGTATTCAGAACATCTATAATCAGCAGAAAACTGGGAGTGGCCGTTTTACGCGACGTTCAATATTATACTAATCTTAAACAAGAAATTATTAAAACAAGAGAATGGTTTATTTCTGAATTAAACAAAATAACAGGCGTTAAGGCGTATTTGTCCGATTCTAATTTTGTTTTTGTAAAATTTCATGATTATGATATTAAAGAAATAAAATCATGGTTTGATAAAAAGGGGATACTGGTAAGGCTTGTTTCCGAAGAAACGGTACAGGGATTACGCATTACTATAGCTCCCAAAAAAATCATGGAAGAAGTAATAAATATTATTAAAAGAAATTTTACAAATAAATGATTGAATTCTTATACAATTTATTTATTTTCCCGCTGGTACAAATTGTTGAAATCTCATTTGTAATTTTGTACCGGTTGTTTGGCAGTCACGCTTTTGCCATTTTAGGCGTAAGCGCGGTTATTACAGCCTGTACTATGCCTCTTTATTATATAGCCGAAAAATGGCAAAAAATAGAAAGAGAAATACAGGAAAAACTTAAAGATAAAGTAAAAAAAATAAAATCTGTTTTTAAAGGCGATGAACAGTATATGGTTCTTTCCGCCTATTACAGACAAAACCATTACCATCCAATTTACGCCCTTAGAAGCTCACTTGGCGTTTTTATACAGATTCCTTTTTTTATTGCGGCTTATTCATATCTTTCACATCTTGAATTTCTAAAAGGAGTTTCGTTTTTATTCATAAAGGATTTAAGCGCGCCGGACAATCTTCTTTCTTTTGGCGGTATTTACTTTAATTTGCTTCCTGTTCTTATGACGATTATTAACTGTGTTTCCGGAGCGATATATACAAAAAGTTTAGACATCCGTGAAAAAGTACAAGTATTCGGCATAGCTTTAATTTTCCTTGTATTGCTTTACAATTCGCCTTCTGGTTTAGTTCTGTACTGGACCATGAATAATATATTTTCCCTTTTAAAAAATATTCTGTCTAAAACAAAGCAAGGACCTAAAATAATATATGGATTTTTATGCCTTTGCGCTTTATATATTGATATACGTTATATTTCTCTTGGATTTTCCCCAAAACGCTTATTTGTCGCCGGGTTATGTTCATTGGTTTTCTTTATACCCCTTTTTATTAAATTGTTTAAGTTTTGCTCTAAAAAATTTACAGCAATATTTTATTCCGGGCAAAATTCATTGTCAGACAACAAAACATTTATCCTTTCGGCCTTTATACTTTTTGTCCTTTCCGGTCTTGTTATACCCGGCTCTTTGATAGCGTCTTCAGTGCAGGAATTTTCATTTCTGGAGCCTTATACCACTCCCCTGCCGTTTATTTTTACAATTTTTATTCAGGCAATGGGAATTTTTCTTTTTTGGCCCCTTTGTATTTACTTTCTTTTTCCAAAAAAAATTAAACTTGGCCTTACGCTGGTTATTTCGCTCTTTGCCGTTATGGCTCTTGTTGACACTTTTCTTTTTCCGGGCGATTATGGTTTTCTTACCAATACATTCATGTTTTCCAGCCCCGATACATTTGAATCTAAATATAAAATCATCATTTTTAACAGTTTAGCCGTCATAGTTATTTTGTTCGGATTTACCTGGCTTCTTTTAACCGGAAAGAAAATAATTTTTTATTTTTTTCAAATAATTATTCTTTCGTCTTTAATTTTTTTCGGTATTTTTAATGTTATAAAAATTAACACTGATTTTAGAAATTTTAACATTAAAAGACAGCAAGCAGGCATTACATTTGCCGATTCCGAAAAACCTGAACCTGTTTATCATTTATCCAGAAACGGAAAAAATGTTATTGTTTTTATGCTTGATTCCGCCATATCATACTACATTCCCTTTATATTCAATGAAAAACCCGAGCTTTTAAAATATTTTTCCGGATTTACCTATTATCCTAATTGTGTCAGTTTCGGCGGTAATACCAGAATAGGAGCGCCTGTATTATTCGGAGGTTATGAATATGAACCGCGCTTAATTAATAAGGATCGTTCATATACAATGAAAAAACATAATGAAGCCTTGTTAATGATGCCGCGTATTTTTCAAAAAGCCGGTTACAGGATTACCGTTACAGACCCTTCATTCGCGAATTACAGCTGGAAACCGGATTTAAGCATATTTGATCCTTATCCGGAAATTCACGCGCGTAACATTATAGGCGAATATACCGGAATGTGGCTTCGTTCGCATCCTGAATTGAATTTAGTATCGGTTCCTGAATTAATTAAGGATAATTTAATTCGTTTCTGTTTTTTGAAAATTTTTCCGTCCGCTTTTGGCATATTTATATATGATAAAGGAGACTGGCTAAAGGTGAAAGTCAACACGCTAAGCCAGCTTACGATAGATACGCTTAACAGTTATACAACTCTTTACTACTTGCCCCAGTTAACTGATATTTCCGACAGTACTGATAATACTTATACGGCTATAGTTAATGATCTTCCTCATGACGCGGCTTTATTTCAATATCCTGATTATATTCCGCAAATAAATGTTACTGACTTTGGCGACGGGCTTTTTGCGGATGAAAAAATCTATCATTCCACATTGGTATCCTTTATGTTTTTGGGGAAATGGTTTAAATATTTTCAGGAACAGGGTATTTATGACAATACCCGTATTATTTTAGCTTCCGATCACGGAAAAGCCGTATCTTACGAATATAAAGACAATATACTTCTGCCTAATAATGATAGGCTTTCATCTTATAATTGTCTTCTTATGGTTAAAGATTTTATGACTAACGGAGAAATTCATACAGATTCAAATTTTATGACGCTTGCCGATGTTCCCTCATTTGCTATGAATGAATTAATTGATAATCCAATAAATCCTTTTTCAAACAATCCTGTTACAACAGATAAAGAAAACGGAATAATTATTACCAGCGCCAGAGTCCTTAATTTTAAGATTGCGGATGACCAATGGCTAAGAGTCCATGACAATGTTTTTGATCCCAATAATTGGGAAAAGGCGGAAAAATGAATACAAATCTTCTTTACATTGACCCGGGAACAGGGAGCGCGCTATTTTCAATTTTAATAGGCGCCGCGGCGACAATTTATTTTCTTGGCCGCGCTCTTATAATAAAGCTAAAGGTGATCCTTTCCGGCGGAAAACACACCGCCGCTTCTTTGGAGCATCCTTATGTGATTTATTGTGAGGAAAAACGGTACTGGAATGTTTTTAAGCCTGTTCTTGATGAATTTGAAAACAGAAAAGTTAATCTTCTGTATCTTACATCCTCTCAGGATGATCCTGTTTTTGATTCTTCTTGGAGCTTTATCAAGGCTGAATTTATCGGCGAAGGTAACAGAGCTTTTGCGCGTCTTAATCTGCTCCGCGCCGGAATCTGCCTTATGACCACCCCCGGTCTTGACGTGTACCAGCTTAAAAGATCAAAAGGCGTAAAACATTATTCGCATATTTTTCATTCAACAAGCGATTCTACCATGTACAGACTTTTTGGAATTGATTATTTTGACTCAATTCTTATGACAGGAGATTATCAGGCTGAAGATATAAGAACACTTGAGCGTCAGCGGCAAATCCCTGAAAAAAAGCTTATTACAGTAGGGTGCACTTATCTGGACGTATACGCGCAAAGGATTAAAGACCTTCCCCCGGAAGAAAACCATCCCTTTACGGTGCTTGTTTCCCCTTCTTGGGGACCTTCGGCGCTTCTAACCCTTTACGGTGAAAAATTGCTGGATCCCCTTTGCGCCTCGGGCTGGCGCGTTATTATCCGTCCGCATCCCCAGTCAAAAAAGTCAGAGGCCGCAATGCTTGAACGCCTGCACGCGCGTTATAAAGAATCAAAAAATATTGAATGGGATTATGAGCGTGAAAATATTTTTTCTCTTAAAAAAGCCGATATAATGATTTCTGATTTTTCCGGGATCATTTTTGACTATATGTTCTTATGCGACAAGCCGGTAATTTATGTGAATCAGGATTTTGACCTGCGCCCTTATGACGCGGACGATATAGCCCATGAGTTGTGGCAGTTTACTACAATCAAAGAAGCGGGCATTGAACTTAAGGAAGAGTTTTTTCCGCGCATTACAGAAATCATAAAAAACGCGGGCGACAGTGAAGTACTTGCTGTAGCTCGCAGGAAAGCCCGTGAAACAGCCTGGCAGTATCAGGGAGAAGCGGGAAAGCGCACTTTTAATTTTATGTCGGAAATTATAAATGGCTGATATATTTTATACAATAATAATTTCTCCTATTGTTCAAATAATTGAATTTGTATACGTTTTCTTTTTTAAGGTTTTCAAAAACGAGGTTTTTTCCGTTTTAGGCGTTAGTTTAACAGTTTCTTTTTTATCGCTTCCGCTTTATATGATGGCCGAACGCCTTCAGGATGTAGAACGCAACATAGTTAAGAGGTTAAAACCCACAGTAGATAAAATTAAGTCGGTTTTTTCGGGCGATGAGCAGTTTATGATTCTTTCGGCTTTTTACCGGCAAAATCATTATCACCCACTCTACTCTCTTCGCAGTTCTATAGGTCTTATTATACAAATTCCGTTTTTCATTGCCGCGTATTCATTCCTCTCACATCTTGAAGTCCTTCACGGCGTAAGTTTTTTTTCTATAAAGGACATCAGCTCTCCCGATTCTTTATTACATATAGGGAATATCCCTGTAAATATTCTCCCTATATTAATGACATTGATTAACTGCGCGGCAGGTTTTGTTTACACTAAAAACCTTTTCTTTCGGGATAAAATACAGGTTTACGGAATGGCGGCTCTGTTTTTATTATTACTTTATAATTCGCCCGCGGCGCTGGTTTTATACTGGACGCTTAATAATATTTTTTCACTCATCAAACACATTTTTTATAAAATAAAAAATCCGTCAAAAACATTATATATCGTTATTTGCTTTGTTTTCTCGCTTTTTATTATTTACCTTTTATTTTTTATGAGAAACCGTCAAATAAAATTAAGGCTACTTGTTTCATTAATTATATCGCTTTTCTATTTTTTACCCTTATTTCTTAAAGGTTTTAATTACCTTTACAAGCATCTTCTTGAAAAAATATTTGTAAACAGGAAAAACATGATTATTCTTCTGTTTCTTTCGTGTTTTTCCCTGTTTTTACTTGCGGGCATGTATATCCCCTCTTCCGTTATCGCGTCCTCTCCCGATGAATTCTGCTATATCGAAAGTCACGCTTCTCCTTTTATCTATATTATTCATTCAAATTTATTCTTTTTTGGTTTTTTTATTGTTTGGCCTGTAAGTATATTTTTTCTTTTTTCAGATAAAATTAAATCCGTTTTACTCTTTATTCTTGTTTTTCTTGCGTTAATATTTTCAACATATACCATCGCTTTTAGCGGAAATTACGGTATAATCGACACCCTTTTTAATTTTACATCCACAGGCGTTATAAAAACCGCTCTTTTTCAGGCTGTTCTTTCATTAATTGTCCCTCTATTAATATTATTCATTATACTTTTTACTTTTAATAAAAACAAAATATTTTATTTAAATTCTTTCCTGTCTATATTGATAATTTCCTTTACTGTTATTTCCTTATCAAATATTATAAAAATAAAAAAAGCATATACTCTGTTAAGCGTTAAAATGGCCGGTACTCCCGAAAAAACCATTCTTGAGCCTATTTTTAATCTTTCCAAAGAAAATAAAAATGTGATTGTATTTATGGCGGATGGATCTATTAACGGATTTATACCTATTATTTTCGACGAGCATCCCGAACTTGAAAAAAAATTTGACGGTTTTACGCTTTTTAGAAACACCGCTTCATATTCCACTCATACGTTAATGGGAGTGCCCCCTCTTTGGGGCGGTTATGATTATACTCCCATAGAAATGAATAAAAGAAACGACATTCCTCTTGTTGAAAAACACAATCAGGCGCTTTTAACAATTCCTATTTTATTGTCAGAGGCAGGCTTTAATGTTACCGTAACCGATCCTTCATGGTCAAATTATTCATGGATATCGGATCTTACGCCTTATGAAAAATATGAAAAAATAAACGCCGTTAATACAATACGCCAATATACTTCTTTATGGTATAAAATTAACGAACCGGATAAAAAAGAATTTACATATCCTAGAATAATGCGCAATATTATCTGGTTTTCCTTATTAAAAATGAATAATCCGCTTATACGCAAAATTATTTACGATTCCGGCTGGTATTGGAGCACAGATGACAACGGTAATTCTATTATTAACTTTATACATTCATACGCGGTATTGGATTTTTTACCCAATCTTACTTCCTTTGACTCGACTGAACAATCGGCTCTCTTAATCACCAATGAAACAACTCACGATTTTGTGTATCTGCACGGAGAAAATTATAAACCTTCGGAAATCCCGTCATCAATAGGAAACACCAGACATGCGACCGACGGAAAGTATCATTCAGATACCGCGCTATATTTAAAATTGGGCGAATGGTTTGATTTATTGCGTAAAAACGGAGTTTATGATAATACAAGAATAATTATAGCTGCCGATCACGGCGGTTCTGTTTACAATCTGATATCTGACGAGCCATTATCAATAAAAAATGAATCCAGAGAACGTTTTAACCCTGTTTTTTTATTTAAAGATTTTAATTCTCACGGCCCATTATCCTTAAACGATGATTTTATGACAAATGCCGACGTTCCTTTTTATACGCTTAATGGTTTATTGGATAATCCTGTAAACCCGTTTACAGGTAATCCTATTACAACTCAACCTAAAGAAAACGGAATATTATTAACTACGCATCATTCGCCTATGGCAGGCAGTCACGGAAAGTATGTTTTTAACATAAAAAAGAATCAATGGATATATCTACACGATTCTATTTTTGAAGCTTCAAATTGGGAAAATTATGAATTACCATGAAAATAACTCTTGATTGCAGACATATCAGCTTTAGCGGAGGTATAGGGGTATATTTTAAAGAACTCCTTCCTTTTTTTCTTTCATCTGGCGCTTCAATTATTCTTCTTGGCGATGAGAAAATATTACTGCAATATGCTAAAAACAGCGCCGTAAAAATAATTAATTGTAATATAAAACCTTTTTCTTTATGTGATACTTTTGCTTTCCCAAAATCAATTCTAAAAAAAATAAATTCAAGCGATGTTTATTATTCTCCGTATTTCAATATTCCGAATGGCATAAAAATCCCCATTTATTCTACAATTCACGACATCATATTTCCAGATATGCCTGATCTTGTCTCTAAACCGGGACTTATGACGCGTATGTATTTCTACAAAAGAGCGGCTCGTCTTTCCAAGGCTATTTTTACTGTTTCCGAATTTTCAAAATCCAGAATAAAATATTTTCTTGGAAGCTCATTAAATGTAATAAACGCTTCAAATGCCGTTAACGCGCCTCTTAATGTAAATTCTAAAAATCAATTTGTTAAAAGAAAAATAATATTATTTATAGGAAATATAAAAAAACATAAAGGGCTTAATATTCTGCTTGACGCCTTTTTACAGTGCAGAAACGAAGGGCTTGATTATGAACTTGTTATTGTAGGCTCGCGAAATAACTTTAGATCCAAAGATAAAAAAATGTCAAAGAGGCTTGATAGTTTAGAAGGACAGGGAGTTAGTTTTACAGGCTATATTAACGATGATGAAAAATGGAAACTCCTTGCGCAAAGCGCCCTCCTTGTACAGCCTTCCCTGTATGAAGGTTTCGGCTATCCCCCTCTTGAAGCCATGCTTTCGGGAACTCAAGTTCTAATTTCAGATATAAGCGTTTTTAAGGAAGTCTTTTCGGATTTCCCTGTTATTTTCTTTCATTCCAAAGACATACAAAGCTTACATGATAAATTATCGGAGATTTTATTAAAAAAAATCCCAAAGCCTATACATCTTAGCGATTCATTAAGAAATAAATATACATTTGAAAAAACTTTTTTGTTAATTAAGGAAGCTTTATGGCGTCATTCTTCTATACAATAATAATTTTTCCTATAGTTCAGATTATTGAATTATGTTATGTGTTTGTTTACCGTATTTTTGATAATCATGGAATGGCTTTATTAGGCGTAAGCGCGGCGGTAAGTATTCTTACCCTACCGCTTTATTTTGTAGCGGAAAAATTCCAGCAAAAAGAACGAGATCTGCAAAAACTGCTTAAACCAAAAATAGATAAAATTAAAGCGGTATTCAGCGGTGACGAGCAATATATGATTTTGTCAGCTTATTACAGGCAAAATCACTATCATCCTGTATACGCTATACGTAATGCTTTTAATCTGCTTATTCAAATTCCTTTTTTTATTGCGGCTTATTCATATCTGTCACATTTAGAATTATTACAGGGAGCGTCTTTTCTTTTTATCGGGAATCTTGGTAAACCCGACGCTTTGTTAAATGGAATAAATATTCTCCCGATAATTATGACGCTAATTAATATTTCTTCCGGAACTATTTATTCAAAAGGTTTGGATACAAATAATAAAATTCAGCTTTACGCAATGTCTTTACTTTTTCTTGTTTTATTGTACAACTCGCCGGCAGGACTGGTCATTTATTGGACAATGAACAACCTTTTTTCTCTTATAAAAAATATATCGCAGAAAAACAAAAATATTAAAAAGTTAATATTTATTTTATTAATTCCGGCGGCGCTTTTACTTGATTTATATCTGATTTTTAAGCACCCGGGCGATCTTCCCAAGCGTCTTTTTTCGGTTTTACTTGTAACAACGGCTGTACTTGTTCCGTTCATTGTAAAATTATTCATATTTATCAGAAAAAAAATAATAATTAATCCGTCTGAAAATTCGATATTACAGCTTTTAATTCACCCGTCAAACATAAATAAATCTATGCTTAATTATCTTTTTATATTTTCCTGTATGATTCTTTTCATATTACATGGAGGCGTCATTCCTTCTTCGCTTATTGCGTCTTCCGTGGAGGAATTCTCATATATCGGCTCCCGTACGACTCCGTTACCTTTTATTCTTCGCACATTACAACAAGGAGCGGGCATATTTTTATTTTGGCCTTTAGTGATATACTTTCTTTTTTCTGAAAAAACACGGCGAATTTTTGCCTGTATTATGATTGTTATTTCAGTTGCTGCGGCAGTAAATGTATTTTTAATTACGGAAAATTTCGGATTTTTAACCACAACTCTTTTTTTATCGGAACCTAAGCCTTTTACGCTTATTCCGTCGGCATATCTTTTAAACATATTAATATTATTTGCCGCAATAGTTATATTTCTTTTACTTATATTTCGAAATAAAACCAAAATTATTTTATCTATACAGGTAATTACTCTTACGGCGCTTTTTGGGTATAATGTAATAAATATATATAAAATACAAAATAATTATAATATTATTAAAGAACGCCGCGCATCTCAAAAACAAGATACGGAAAGTATTCAGCCTGTATATGTCTTTTCAAAAACGGGAAAAAACGTGCTTCTTGTTTTGGTTGACGCGGCAGTAGGCAGTTTTATCCCCTATATTTACAAGGAAAAGCCGGAATTGAATTCAATCTTGGAAGGTTTCCATTGGTACCCTAACTGCGCGTCTTATGCGAATCATACTCTTATAGGCGCCCTGCCTATTTTTGGCGGTTATGAATATACGCCTTTGAAAATCAACAGCATGGACAAGGTACCTCTTTTAAACAAACAACAGGAGGCGTATTTAATGCTTCCTGAATTATTCTATAACAACGGCTACTCGGTAACGGTAACCGATCCTCCTTTTGACAATTATTTAATGTCAAACCTTGCGATTTTTACGGATTTTCCGGAAATTAACGCTGTAAACCTGCTTGGAAAGTACACTATGCAATGGCTGCGCGATCATAAAGAAATTGCAGTATTTAACATTATCGAATTATTGGATAATAAACTAATACGGTTTTCTTTCTTTAAAAGCGCCCCTCTCTTTTTACGGCTTATTATCTATGATAAAGGCAAATGGTTAACGCTGATAGATGATACGAAGAACAAGCTTACCGATATTGTCATTGACGATTACGCGTTTCTTGACACTCTTGATAAAATTACAACCTTTACGGAAACCGGCGATACTTATACGGCAATTTACGCTCATCTGCCGCATAGTTCAGCATTTCTGCAAGCGCCTGATTATGTGCCGGTTCAAACAGTTACCAATAAAGGTTCAAGTATGCTTGCTGACGACGGGCGTTTTCATATGATGACGGCGTCTCTTCTTTTACTGGGAAAATGGTTTGAATATCTTAAAAACAACGATCTTTACGATAACACGCGAATAATTCTTGTTTCCGACCACGGAAGAGGTTCAACAAATTTTCCGGAAAATATAAGCCTTCCGAACGATAATTGGCTGCAATCATATAACCCGCTTTTAATGGTAAAAGATTTTAATTCACATGGATATCTTACAGAATCTGATGAATTTATGACTAATGGGGATGTGCCCATGCTCGCATTGGAAAATATAATTGAAAATCCTGTAAATTACTTTACAAAAATCCCTTTACAGGCGGATAAAAAAAACGGCATAACCTTAACAACTATAGGCGCCGTAAGCACATACCGGCATAACAAATACACTTATAATATAAATAAAAACCAATGGCTGTTTGTTAAAGATAATATATATGATCCGTCAAACTGGAAAGCAGTTTCTATTCAACCTTGAAAGAAATTACCGTATAGAGTAATATAAAACAATGAAAGTCGCTATCGTTCACTACTGGCTTGTAAATATGCGAGGCGGAGAAAAAGTAATCGAAGCCCTGCTTGAAATGTTTCCGGAAGCGGATATTTATACCCATGTGTATAATCCAAAGGCGATGTCCGAATTGATTAACAGTCATCGTGTTTTTACATCCGGCATAAACCGCCTTCCTTTTGCTAAAAAACTTTATCAGCTTTATATGCC
>Ga0268262_10002523_pt1 | contig 21037 bp, 20 predicted proteins | sample TergutNc150P3_FD_190354 | JGI IMG/M metagenome (GOLD analysis project Ga0268262, IMG submission 190354) | Nasutitermes corniger P3 segment gut microbial community from laboratory colony in Florida, USA - Nc150 P3 (SPAdes) (version 2) | ecosystem: Host-associated > Arthropoda: Insects >... | reverse complement strand
AATGGGCCGCGGGAAACGCCCGTTACCATACCGAACACGGAAGCTAAGACGCGCGCCGCCGAGGGTACCGCGCCGAAATGGCGCGGGAGAGAAGGTAGCTGCCGGGGCAATTTCGGACATTTACATATGCAGGCGTGGCCAAATTGGATTAAGGCATCTGGCTACGAACCAGAAGATTGCAGGTTCGAGTCCTGCCGTCTGTATTTTTACTATTTCTTTTTCCTTTTTTCTTAAAATAATGTATTTTTATAAAACTTGGTTAAATATATGGAAATGATTCAGCTAATATCTGCGAAGCCTGAAAAATGGGAGTCTTTTAAAAAAAACTTATCCGTTTCTTATGAATTTATAAGCTCTAAACCTGGAGAAGAAGCCGATTTTTCCGAAATAGCAATTATAGCCGTAGATGAAGTTGAGAGCATAAATAAAATTCCAGATGCAGAGAGAAAACGTTTGCCAATAGTATTTTTTGGAGATTCGGACGATTTTTCAATGGAAATTAAAGTGAGAAAGCTTGGCATAGCGGATTTTTTTCCCATTTCTTTTGATAAAGAATTGCTTTTGCTTCGTTTTAAGAGCATATCTAAAATGTTTGAGCTGGTAAAGTTCAAAGCAGATAATTTACGCTGGATGCATTCTGTGAGGCGTGAAATGGTTAATTTGCAGGAAGGTATGGCGGAAGTAATCGCGCAGACAGTGGAAAGCAGGGATGAATATACAGGTGGGCATATAACCAGAACAGCTACATTCATAGGCTTGCTGGGAGAGGAATTTGTAGAGAAAGAAGTACTCACAAAAGACCAGTTAAGCCTAATTGTCCGTGCCGCGCCTTTGCACGACATTGGGAAGATAGGGATTAGGGACTCAATTTTGCTTAAACCTGGGCAACTAACCGATAGCGAACGGGTGGAGATGATGAAACACACCGAAAAAGGGGCGGCCTTGATAAAGAAAATTCAAAGAAGGTTCGCAAGCCATATTTACTTGCAATATGCCTACGATATAGCCTTGAATCATCACGAGCGATTTGACGGCAAAGGCTACCCTAATGGCAAAAAAGGAAAGGATATTCCTTTTTGCGCAAGGCTTATGTCCGTTGTGGATGTTTATGACGCCCTTGTTTCCGATAGGGTTTATCGCAAGGGGATACCTAAAGAAAAAGCCTTTGAAATCATTTTTAGCGGCAGTGGCACTCAATTTGACCCAACTGTATTGAAAGCCTTTGATAATTGCAAGGATTATTTGATATAATAGCCCTATATAGCCAAATTCTCAATTTTTTATTCCCTTTTTTTAAAAAAATTTGTATATTTCCCCTTAGGACAACACAGAGAGGTTTTAAATGATTTTTCCAAGACGGATTATATGCGGCTTATTTGCACTGTCTTTTGCTCTTTTAACATCTTGTGAAGAGAAAGATGAAAAGAATGCTGAAAAAGGAGGTTATTCACGTAACCAAACTCTTTATCTATCGGGTTCTCAATGGGGGGATCCAAACACTTTTAACCCTTTGGTAGAGCCTTGGCTGGTGGCTTGGCCTGCAAATGACCGTTTCAATATAATGTATGAACCTTTGACAGCTTACAATACTATAACCGGCGTAACCGAGCCTATACTGGGAACTCTGGTCTCTTATAACTCCGAGAAAGTTGTTGTGGACATTCAACCGGAAGCTAGGTGGAGTGATGGAAAACCAGTTACTTCCACGGACGTCAAGTTTATATATGAGCTTGGCAAAAGATTTCCGCAGGCTTCAGTATCTTATATAAATGAGTTTGTCTCCGAAATCAAAGTAGATACTGTCAATAACGTTGAAAGATTGTCTTTTATGGTCAATAAAAAAGAACGCAACAATCCGCTTGCTATTTTAGACCAGTTGCAAGCAGTTCGCATAGTTCCAGCGCATATCTTTGAGAAGTATTTGGCTGAGAACAATAACGATTTTGATGCTGTCAAAAAAATTAAATGTGATAAAGACCCTGTTGTTTCAGGTCCATATACTCTTGACCAATACAATAACGAACGCATAGTTTTGGTACGTCGCGATGATTATTGGGGAAACAAGGTTTTGCACGAAGGGGCACTTCCTGTTCCTAAGTATATAATTCATCCCATATACAAGAACAATGACCACTTTGCCATAAACCTGCAAAAAGGTGCGCTGGATGCTTCTATGAACTACATCCCTCGCATAAGCGAAAAAAAGAAAGATGGCGTAAGCACTTGGTATGATGCTCCGCCCTATTTTGTTCCTGGCTCTATGCACTTTTTGTATTTGAACAATACCAAAGCTCCTTTAAGCGATAAAAAATTCCGCCGTGCAATGGCTGCAGCCATAGATTATTCTGCGATTAGCCGCCTTGCGCTTTCTAACTATACGCCACCTATGAAACCGGGTTTGATAATGTCTTCTGGTTTGGAGAAAAAATTTTACAATGAAGAAGAGGTGAACAAGCATAGCGTTCCGCTTGGCAACAAAGAGTATGCGAAAAAATTGCTTGCAGAGGCTGGCTATAAAGCGGTTTTTGATAAGGACAGCAATTTAAAACATTCCATTGGGCCAAATGGCGATACCTTGCCTTCTTTATTGATAAAAGCTCCTGCTGGTTGGTCGGACTGGGAAGCTATTGTGAATTTGGTGGTTAAGCAACTTCGTTCTGTGGGCATAGATATTCGCGAAGGTTTTGTGGACGGTAGCCAATATTGGCCAGCTTTGCCCAGCGGCGATTTTGATTTGATTATGAGAAAACCGCCTGTTACAGTTACAGCCTCTCTTCCTTGGAACAGATTCAATGCCGTTATGTCTTCACGTAATTGGCGCCCTATCGGAGATGGTAATTCTATGAACGAAAACGAGGGACGCTATAACAATCCCAATGCTGCGAATTATAACAAAAGGGTAGATGAGCTTTTAGGCATTATACCTCTGCTTTCAGATGAGGATTCTCTAAAAGCAGCTTACACAGAGCTTAACAATATATTCTTAGATGACCAGCCAGTTATACCGGTTTGCCATTTGCCAGAAGAATACTATCAGTTCAGCACAAAGGCTTGGGAAGGCTGGCCTACAGAGAAAAATCAGTTCGCTCCTCCTCAGTTACCTTGGGTTGGAAGCGGCATAAACACTCTTTGGCGGTTAAAGCCGGTTAAGTAATATGTTAAAAAAATATCCCACCGTCCGTTATGTTTTGCTGAGAGCAATATGGTATTTCCTTACTTTTTTGGTTGCCATAGCTCTTAATTTCTTTTTGCCTCGCTTGGGTTCAGATCCGGTTGATATAATGATGGCACAATCATCATTTAGCAGCCCTGAGATTCGCAAGCAAACAGAAGAAGGCCTTCGCAAGAATTTTGGTTTAATCGTTGTGGACGAGCAGGGTAATATAAAACGAGATGAAAATGGGAATGCTATTAAGGCTTCTAAATTTTCGCAGCTTATAAATTATATAGGGCAGGTTTTCCAAGGCGATTTGGGAACATCTTTTAAGAATCAAAAACAGGTATCTGAAATAATTGTGCAGGCATTGCCTTGGACAATAGCATTGCAACTGCCTGCAATTTTATTCGGTTGGATATTCGGCAACGGTTTAGGCGCTCTTGCAGCTTATAGGCGCGGAGTGTTTGATAAATTGATATTCCCTATAGCTCTTTTGATGAGTTCCGTTCCTTTCTTTGTGTTTGGAATGGTGCTTGTTTATTTCTTTGGAATTGTTTGGGAAATTTTCCCTGCCGTTGGTGCTTATGCCCTTGAGTTGACTCCTGGCTTCTCTTTGGACTTTTTGATTTCCGCTGCATATCACTATATTTTGCCATTTTTCTCCATATTCCTTATCTTGGCTGGCGGCCAGGCTATAGGTATGCGTTCTATGGGTATTTATGAGCTGGGAACAGATTACATTAAATATGCAAAGTGGCTCGGTTTAAAAGAAACCAGAGTGCTCGCATATTTGTTCCGCAATGCTATGCTTCCGCAGTTAACGGGTTTAGCTTTATCCATAGGCCAAATGGTAGGCGGTGCGCTTATAACAGAAATGATATTCTCTTACCCAGGGCTTGGCATGGCTATGCTCACCGCTATACAGACCAATGATTATCCTGTTATACAAGGCGTAACTCTGCTCATAACTAGCAGCGTTTTGGTTGCGAATTTTACTGTTGATATTTTGATAGCTTTATTAGACCCTCGTGTAAAACAAAGTTTATCTATGGACGCTAAATAAGGAGAATGTAAAATGATTAAACTTCTCAGAAATTTAATAAAAGAGCCTATGTTTGTTATAGGTAGTTTTCTGTTTTTAGCGACTATATTTGCGGGATTGTTTGGTTCTTCTTTATACTCGGCTTCGCCAGATGGAATATCTTATGATGCGCCGTCTGCGGATTATTGGCTTGGAACGGATAATTTAGGGCAAGATTATGTGGCTCTGCTTCTCAGAGGTTTGCAAAATAGCCTTTACGTGGGTTTTATGGCTGGTATAATAGCTACTACAATTGGGACTCTCATAGGTCTTTTCGCTGGTTTTAAAGGTGGGCTTGTGGACGATATATTAAATATGATAACTAATTTGTTCATAGTTATACCTTCATTTGTGGTTTTAGTTTTAGTCAGCGCGTCTTGGCCTCAAGGCCGTTCTTTAACATTGATTGCCGTGCTTATAGGGCTTACAACTTGGCCTTGGACAGCTCGTTCCGTGCGTGCTCAAGCTGCCAGCATAAGAGGGCGTGACCATATATCCCTTGCTCGCATAAATGGGGCTTCCAATATGCAAATTATATTCAAGCACATTTTGCCTTACTTGGCTTCTTATGTATTTATGGTATTCATTATGCAAGTGGCAAGTGGCATATTATCGGAGAGCGCTATCAGCATGATAGGTCTTGGACCTATAGGTGAAGGCTCTACTTCGCTTGGCGTTATACTCAATACCGCCAAAAATAATTCCGCTATAACTTACGGTTATTGGTGGGGTATTTTCCCGGCGGCTATTGTTATTACGGTTATAGTATTTGCCCTTTATTTATTGAATAATTCTATGGAAGGCGTATTTAATCCTCGTTTGAGGAAGTAGGCGGTGATGGCTAGTATATTGGAAGTTAAGGATTTGAGCTTACATTATTTAACCCGCTTTGGGCAAAAGATAAATGCGGTTACTGATGTATCTTTTACAATGAAGCAAGGTGAGATTTTAGGTATAGCTGGTGAGTCTGGCTGTGGCAAATCCACGTTGGTCAATGGGTTGATGGGTTTGTTTATTCCGCCTCTTTACCCGACTAGCGGTGATGTTTTGGTAGAAGGCGAATCGCTTATGAACAGAACCCCGGAGAATGTTCGCGAAAATATTCTTTCGCAAAAGGTTTCTATGATTCCGCAGGGTGCTTTTAATGCCCTTAACCCGACTCGTAAAATAAAAGACATCGCGGCTGACGTGATAGCAGCGCATAGCTCTACAAGAACCATCAATAGGCATGAAGTTTATGCGCGTTTGCGCGAACGTTTTGATTTATTTGGAATGGAAACCGAACGTATTTTGAATGCTTATCCTATTCAACTTACCGCTGGAGAAAGGCAGCGTTCGGTTATAGGAATTTCAACTTTGCTAAATCCAAAAGTTGTTATTGCAGATGAGCCTACTTCCGCTCTTGACGTTACCACTCAGAAAGTGGTTATAAAAATGATATTTGATTTGCTTGAGAAGAATATTTTCTCAACGATGATATTCATTACGCACGAGCTTCCTTTGCTCCGCCACGTTTCCCATAACATAGCCATTATGTATGCAGGTGAATTTGTGGAGTATGGCACTGCCATTCAAATTGTGCACGACCCTAGGCATCCTTATACAAAGGCTTTGATGGGTGCTATGCTGAGTGCGGATTCGGAACAGAAAAATAAGAAACCTACCACAATAGAAGGGGCACCTCCTAGCCTTACAAAAAAGATAGTTGGCTGCCGTTTCGCAGAACGTTGCCCAAGCGCAAGGTCAGAATGTAAACAGACAGCTCAAAATATGCGTATGGTAGGAGAACGTTTAGTGAGGTGCGATTATGCCGAGTAACATTGTATTTTCTGCAAAGAATATCAGCAAGTCTTTTGGGCAAGGCAAAAAAACTGTTTGTGCAGTAAATGATGTTTCTTTTGATATTGCAGATGAGGAAATAGTTTCTATAGTTGGCGGTTCTGGTTGCGGAAAGAGCGTTCTGGCAAAGATAATGCTCGGACTTTACAAACCGGATTCTGGTTCTTTTTTATACAGGGATAAACAGATTACAAACACCAAAGACCATTGGAATGAGGTGCAGAGCGTTTTTCAAGACCCTTTTGGCTGTTTTAACCAATTCTTTTCAATTCGTTCCCAGCTTAAGGACGCTTTTGGCATATTAAAGGATAAGCCCTCAAAACAGGATATTGAGCGGAGGGTTGATGAAGCCCTTCTCGCTGTGAATGTAAAACCGGCAGATGTTGAGGGGAAATATCCTTTTGAACTGAGCGGCGGCCAGATGCAGAGAATGCTTTTAGCTCGCATATTTGCCTTAAAACCCAAGGTGCTCATTGCAGACGAACCTACTTCTATGGTTGATGCTTGCGTTAGAGCAAATATTTTAGACTATCTTATGAAACTCAAAGCGGATTTAGGGATGACCATTGTATTCATCACCCACGACATAGGGCTTGCCTATTATGTCAGCGACCGTATTTTTATTATGCACGAATCTAAGATTGTGGAAGCTGGGAAGCCAGAAGAGGTGACTCAGCATCCCAAAAGCCAGCATACAATTCGTTTGCTGGAGGATATTCCAGACATAAATAGGGAATGGATTAAAAAATGAGGCTTTGGGTTAAAATTTCTATATTTGGCAATAATGGAGAGTAAATATGAATGAAAATTTGGCTAGAATTAAAGCTGATGGTAAAAAATACCGCTTAGTTACTAGGTCTGATTTTGATGGGCTTGTATGCGGAATGCTTTTAACAGAACTGGACCTTGTGGATGATATAAAATTTGTTCATCCAAAGGATATGCAAGACGGTTTGATTGAGCTTACCGAAAAGGATATCAGCACCAACTTGCCTTACCAGCCTTCTTGTGCTTTTGTCTTTGACCATCACGAAAGCGAAATTTTGAGGAATATTTCGATTGACGTGGACAATTATATAGTGGACCCCAATGCACCTTCTGCTTCAAGGGTTGTTTATGATTGGCTTGGCGGCATAGACACATTCACGCGAATAGATGTTGACATGATGAAAGCTGTTGACAAGGCGGATAGCGCGCGGTTTACACGCGAAGATATTTTGAGCCCCAAGGGTTGGGAACTTTTGAATTTTTTGATGGATAGCCGCACAGGGCTTGGACGTTTTAGAGATTTTCGCATAAGCAATTACCAGCTTATGATGGAGCTTATATCTTATTGCAAAACACATTCTGTAGATGAAATTTTAAAACATCCAGACGTTGCTGAAAGGGTACAAATTTATAACGCTCACGAAAAGCAGTTTAGGGAACAGGTTTTGCGTTGCACTAAGGTATATAAAAATCTTGGGGTTTTAGATTTAAGGAATGAGGAAACAATTTGGGCGGGCAACCGTTTTATGATTTATGCTTTGTTCCCTGAGATAAACATAAGCATTCACGTTCTATGGGGGCTTAGAATGCAGAATACCGTTTTTGCAACGGGAAAATCTATTTTTGACCGTTCTTCTCAAACGGATGTAGGTACGCTTATGCTCAGATATGGCGGCGGCGGACATGCGGCGGCAGGAACTTGCCAAATTTCAAATGAACAAGCAAACAAGGTTTTGGATGAGCTTATAAAAATTATAAATTCGGATGGTTAAACTCCATCTTCATCCATAAGGATATGCCAGTATGAGCGATACTGAACATATTAAAATAATAGACGAGCAACTAGTCTTGGCAGATGGTGAGTTTGTATATCCTAGAAAATATTTTCTGCAAATTGTAAAGGAAGAGATATATCGCAGCAATCGCAAAAATCAGTGCTTTTTGTGGTTTGAGATACCATTCCAAATCCCATTTGGGCAAAAGGATGAAAAAAACAGTAAAATTTCAGAGATATGGAAAATATTCGTGCAAACTATATTTTCAGAAGAAAATACGAGCATTATAGGGCAAGGCAAGGATTGCCTTTGGAGTTTGCGTGTCAATAAGGATTTATCGTTTTTGGAAGGCATAAAGAAACGTACAGAAGAACGCATAAGGGAAGCTGGGCTTTTGGAATATATTATGTATTTAAATTTCAATACGTATTTTTACAGTGGCAAATCGCAATCCTTTGTTCAGGAAGAGAATAGATTTATAAAAAAATGGAACAACGAATCGCATTTTTTTAAGATAAAGCGTTTTTCCATTGAAAAAGTGAAAGAGAAAACTTTCCGTGGACTTTATATGAGGTCTTTGAAAAGAGCCATAGATATTGTAGGTAGTTTATTCTGCATAGTTATATTCTCTTTAATTATGTTTATATGTGCTATTTTAGTTAAACGTGCTTTGCTAAAATGGGCTTTTGAACAAAAGAAACTTGGTAATTCTGTGAAACATTATTCTGTTATATTTAAGCAAGTTAGGGTTGGGCGCGATGGCAAGCTATTTAAGTGCTATAAATTTAGGACTATGTATCCTGAGGCAGACAAGGAAAAGAAAGAGCTTAAAAAGCAGCAAAATACCGAGAATAACGGGATAAATAGAGGCCCTACGTTTAAAATTGATAATGACCCTAGAATATTAAAACACGGTATGGCATTTTTACGAAAACATAGCTTGGATGAATTGCCACAATTTTTTAATGTGCTAAGAGGTGATATGAGCCTTGTTGGGCCTAGGCCTCCAACTCCTGATGAGGTTAGGGAATATGTTGCGTGGCACTACATAAGGCTTTCTGTTAAACCTGGGCTTACATGCTTTTGGCAAACCAGCAGCCGCAATGATATTGATTTTGATGACTGGATGCGGCTTGACAATAAATACATACACAACCGCAATACCTTGGTTGACTTGAAATTGAAATTGAAAACCCTTGAAGTGATGTTGAGTGGGAGAGGCGCTTCTTAGAATTTAGAATGGAGAATTGAGAATTGAGAGAGATTTCCGAGCGGGTTCTATCTCTGGATAATTTTGATTATCCAGAGACCTTGGCTATGCGTATTGAAAATATAGCGGAGGATATGCATAATCAAGGATGGTTTTTCACACATTCTTCAACGGATGAGCTGATGGAAAACATAGTGCTGTTTTTTGAAAGGGATTACCCCACAAATTCGTTATAAATAGCCTTTATCGCTTTCTCAAAATCCCTTTCGTTAACACCGATGATAATGTTTATTTCCGATGAGCCTTGGTCTATTATGCGCACATTTATTTTTTCTCTCGCAAGTGCACCAAAAAGCCTTGCCGCCGTTCCAACCTGATTTACCATCCCGTGCCCAACAGTGGCAATCAGAGCGACGTTGTTGAAAATCTTTATTTTGTTCGGTTGCATTTTTTGCTCAAGTTCTGTACAGACTTTTGTTTCTACATCATAGAGCGTTTTGGAATCCACCACTACGTTCATAGAGTCTATGCCGCAAGGGGAAAGCTCATAAGACACTCCGTGCTCTTCAAGAATTGCCAAGACCTTGCGCCCAAACCCCTTTTCCTTATTCATCATACTTTTCTCTATGTAGAGCATTGAAAAATCCTTGCGCCCAGCTATACCGGTTATTATGCCTAAAGTATGCTCAGGGGTTGGGCCTATGATTGTGCCTGGGTCGCCTGGCTGGTTAGTGTTCTTTATGTTTATGGGAATGTTTTTTGCCCTGCACGGATGTATGGATTCATCGTGCAGCACGCTTGCTCCGCTGTATGCCAACTCCCTTATTTCACGGTAACTGACATAATTTATAGGGAGTGCGTTCTGAATTATGCGTGGGTCTGCCATTAATAACCCGGAAACATCTGTCCAGTTCTCGTAAAGCAAGCAGTCGCAGGCATTTGCCAAAATTCCGCCGGTAATGTCTGAGCCGCCGCGCGTGAATGTTTTCAGATTTTTTTGCATATCACTTCCGTAAAAACCCGGAACAACGTAAAGAGAGTTTGTATCCGAGAGAGCAAGGGCAATGTTTTCGTAGCTTTGCGGTGTTATGCGGTATTGATTATCGAATTGTATAAGGGGATAGGCATCTACGAATTTTGCCCCCAAAAACTCAGCCATTATTTTTGCGCATAGGTATTCACCGCGGCTTACCACAAAGTCAACCGAAAGGTTATCCGGCTGCGTTAACAAAGTTTTCTCCAATGAGTCTAATTCTTCGTGTATAGTGGATTGCAGGGAAAGTTCATGTGCTATTTCTATATAACGCTCTTTTATGAGTTTCCAAGGTTCTGTGGAATCCAGTTTTTTCTTGGCAAGGTCATAAGTAGAATAGAGCAAGTCAGTCAATTTGGCCTCTTGGGAATTTCTTTTGCCCGGTGCGGAAACCACTACGATTTTTCTTTCTGGCTTGCCTTCCAGAATGTTTTTTATTTTCCGAAACTGCGTTGCATCTGCTACGGAGCTTCCACCGAATTTACAAACTATACGTGCCATAGGGCAATAATGTAGTAAATTTCTATATTGCTTGTTAACTATGCCATTTGGAACCTTAAAAAAAGCCCTGCCTTGCGTAGGCAAAAGAAACACGCTTTCTATTTGTATGATAGTTAAAAATGAAGAAGCAAATATAGGGCGTGCCATTCAGAGTTTTTTGCCATTTGCAGATGAAATTGTTGTAAACGACACTGGCTCTGCGGATAAAACCATTGAGATTGTCCAGTCTTTTCCAAAAACGGTTTTGCTCCAGTCCGAATGGATAGGGGATTTTGCATATTCCCGCAATCTAAGCCTTGAAAAGGCGAGCTGCCCTTGGATTTTATGGATGGATGCGGACGACTATGTTCCGCCAGACCAAGTGGAAGCATTTAATAGATTAAAACTTGCGCCGCTAGACCGATTGATTTCTTTTACGGTTTGCAACACGGAAGATGGCAAGCCTATAGGGTTGAGGTTTATGCAGGCCAGGATGTTCCCCAACCACCCCAAAATTCGCTTTGAAGGACGTATACACGAAAACGTTATGAAAACTGCGGCGGATATGGGTTTAAATCCTATAAGTACCAATACCCTGATTTGGCACATGGGTTATGAAACTTTGGAAATTAGGCAAAAGAAAGCCAGGAGAAATTTAGAGCTTCAACTGGCAGACCCGGAACAGGAAAAAAAGCTGGAGGGTTTGCTTGAGCTTGGAGATTCTTATTCTACGATTGGAGAAACAGAGAAAGCTGCGGATTATTATAAACGTGCATCGGAATTTAGTTGCAAGGCGGATTTGATTGAACTAAAACTGAATGCGATGAACAAATACGCTAGGCATTTGAAATCTTTGGATAAAACAGAAGAAGCAAAAGAGGTTTTTGAAAAGTGCATAAAGCAGTTTCCAAAGAACGAAGAGGCTTATTACGGGCTTGCCTCAATTCTTGTATCGCAGAATAAAAACGCAGAAAGCATGACTCTTTTCAGAAAGATAATCTCTATGAAACCGAGCATCACCATAGGCGGAACGAATTTTCTTGTTATAAAGCAAAATTCCCTGAAAAATTTGAGCATATGGGAATTTGAACAGGGAAATTATAAACTCTCAAAAAATTATGCCGAGCAAATACTGAAGGAAGATAAAGATAACGAAGCGGCAAAATGGCTGTTTGAGCGAGCAAGCACAGCTCTGCTAAATAAAAACGATAAACGCCCTTTGCTTTCGCTTTGCATGATTGTTAAAAACGAGGAAGAAAACATAGGGGAATGCTTGAAATCGGCTGAAGGCTTGGCTGATGAAATTATAGTTACAGATACAGGCTCAACGGATAAAACGGTTGAAATAGCACAGAGCTATGGTGCAAAAATAGAGCATTTTGCTTGGACAAAAGATTTTGCCGCCGCAAGGAATTATTCCATTTCAAAAGCTACCAGCCGTTGGATAATTTGGCTGGATGCAGATGACAGGCTGCCTAAAAAAACAGTTGAAGATATTCGCGAGCTGCTGAAACGAGAAGTCCCTGATAAAGTATTTTACCTTGTGATTTGCAATTCCATTGATGAGGGCAAAACAGGAATAAGGTTTTCGCAGATAAGGGTTTTCCCCAATACGCCAAAAATAAGTTTTGAAGGTCGCATACATGAGCAAATTTTGCCTAGTGTGAGAAAATTCAAATTTACGGAGATGCAATTGCCGCACGAAATTTTCCACACGGGTTACGGAGACCCCGTACAGTTGAAGGAAAAACAGCGGAGAAATTTGGAGCTTTTTAAAGAGGAATATCCAGACCCTATGAAGATGAATCCAAATGCGATGTACCATTTTGGAGCGAGCCATGAAATTATAGGGGATTATGAAAACGCGCTTATATGGATGAGAAACGCTTTGGAAAAAGCTAAAAAAGAACATTACTATGAATTTGAAATTTTGATTCCGCAAAACATAGCTAGAATTTTGGAACATTTTGGCAAAATGGATGAGGCTATGGATTGGTTGAATCAATCTTTGAACCTTGAACCTTATTTTGAACCAGCTTTAAGCCAAAAGGCACGGCTCTTGGCAAAGCTAGGGCAAAATGACGAAGCTGTTAAGTGGTTTGGTTACTTGGCATCTTTTGTTCCGAGAATGGGATTTTTGCCGTCTAATACAAAACAGGCTCGCCCAAATTCTTTGCAGTTTTTGGCGGAACATTGGAATAAAACTGGGCAGACCGCGCTTGCGATAGATATTTTGAAAGTGCTTAAGAATTTAATGCTCGGAGAGCCGCATAATCCTCTTGCGCTTGCGGAAATTTATGTTGCAAATGATAAACCCTCCGAGGCTCTGGACAATTTGGAGTTTTTGAAAAGAGAATTCAAAGATAAGCCGGAATTTGCATTCCTTTATGGGCAGGCATTGGCTTTGAGCGGCAAAGTGCAGGAAGCGATGCAAATTGTTTCAAAAGCAAAGGAAAAATTTCCAGAAAATTCCGATATTGCAAAATTGGCAAATGCAATGGGTATTTAAACAGTGGCATTTACTATATTATTCTTTTAAACCGAGGAGGTATTATTATGGCATTTTTTGTTCCTTTTGTACTTGGTGCTGCAGCTGCGGCTGCAGGCTTCCACGCTCTGAAACAATATAATAACAACCGCAAGAATGGCGAATGCTCGTGTGGCTGCGGTGACGAATGTAAATGCGAACCGGATTGCGATTGCGGCTGCAATTCATCTTTGAAGAAAAAAGTGGTAGAAAAAGCGGATGTTGCGCTTGATAAAATTAAAAGCGGCTTGCAAGTGCTTGAAAATAATATAAACGAAGCCACTTTGGAAAAAGTAAAGAGCGGCTTGCAGACCGCTGAGAGTAAAATTGCAGCTTTGCAAGAAAAACTGAAAGAAGAAAAGGTTTGATTAACGTTCGCTGTAAATGAACATATTCTCAATGCACCGTTTTGCTGCTGCTAAGACGGCTGTATTCAATCTTATCTCTTTTGCTTTATCGGGTTCTTTTAGAGTTTGAAGGATGTTTTCCAAGGAATTGCTTTTCATGTATTTGCAGAGATTGCAACTGCCTATAAAACGGCGGTTTGGAAGCTCGCTCTGAAGCCTGGCATTTAGGCCGCATTCGGTTAGAAGCAAAATTGGAGATTCTTCTGGGAGGCTGCGGATATAATCCAGCATTTGCCCCGTGCTGCCTACATAGTCGCTCAACATAGCAACCCCAGGGTGGCACTCCGGGTGGCACACTATCCGCAATCCTTTGTTTTGAATTCTAAAATACTCAACCAAGTCGGGGTCGTATTGCTCGTGCACGTAGCAAGTTCCTGTGTGCAGCACAAGCTCCTTTTTTACGCCCATTTTTTCCAGCTCGTTTCTCAAATTTTCGCCCATGAGCTTGTCTGGCAAAAACACGATTTTATCATTTGGAATGTTGCTTGCAATTTTAATCACATTTGAGCTGGTTACGCAAACATCGCAGGCAGCTTTCACATCGGCTGTTGTATTTATATAGCAGACAAAGGTGTGCTCTTTGTATTGCTCTTTTAACTCTTTCACCTGTTCCCCGGTTATGCTGTCTGCGAGGCTGCATCCCGTATTTGCCCCCGGTATCAGCACCCTTTTGTCTGGGTTTAGAATTTTTGCGGTTTCGCCCATAAATTCAACTGCGGCAAAAATTATGGTCTGTGCTCTTGTTTCCATAGCGTATTTGCTCAGTTGGTAGGAGTCGCCGCTGTAGTCTGCCACGCCAAAGGTTATTTCCGGTGCAACGTAGCTGTGGGCTAGAATCGCAATGTTTTTTTCTTTTTTCAGTTCATTTATTTGGTTTATCAAATCTGCCAGTTTTTCGCAATTTTCCATTGAGTATTGGCAAAGCACAGTTCCGTTTTGCACGGAACGCAATTTGTTGTATAGCTCCACTGCTTGCATAGTTTGAACTTAGAAAATTACCCCCCTTTGAATGGCGATTTCTTAACAAAAATCACCATTCGTCCCCCCGTTTTTTCCGCCCGGAGGGCTAACGGGGGGAACGCCACAGCGAAATTCAGAGTTAATAAGTGGCTATTATGCGGATGAAAGGACTTGAACCTTCATGCTGTTGCCAGCACTAGAACCTGAATCTAGCGTGTCTACCAATTCCACCACATCCGCAAAACTGCCCAAACAGTTCAAATATAGTAAATGCCGCACTGTTGTTTGCTGGAATGCCATTGACTAGGGGTTTATTTTTCTATATTACAATTAATGTGACAATTGGTTATAATTCAACCCCTTAAAATGGAGAAAACCATGGACAAAGTTATTTTCAAACTCGCTTCCCTAGTTCTTTGCTCTGTTGTAGCTATTTCCGCGCAACAAGTAGATGAACCGCAACCTCAGCCACAGGTTCAGCAACCCCAGCCGCAGGTTCAGCAACCTCTGCCGCAGGTTCAGCAGCCTCAGCCACAGGTTCAGCAGCCTCAGCCGCAAGTGCAGCAGCCTCAGGTACAACAGCCCCAGTTGCAACAGCAAATGCGGCAACCGCAAACGGATTGCCCCAAATCTATAACTCAGCCTAAGTATGGCTTATGGGCAAAGTTTAATATGAATGATGTTTCTTATGGTTTCAATTCAAAGAAAAATAAAGATATAGATATGGGTATAGGTTTTGGTTTTGGAGTAGTGAGGCGCACTCCGATTATTGCCAACACTTTAGACATAAACCCTGAAATAGGTCTTTTGCACAGGAATTTATATAGCGAGAAATTCAAAGCAAGTGATGGCAAAGATTCCTTGGTGGATGAAAGTGAATTTATTTTGAGCATCATTCCTGTACTTGCTCAATTTACGCCTTTTGAATTTCCTCTTTATGTAGAGGCAGGTTTTCAATTGGATTTTCCTATATCGGCAAAATATACAATTACTCATAACGATGATGAGATTAACGAAAATTTTACGAAAAGGGCATGGTACGATTTAGGAATAGTCTATGGGCTTGGCTATAACATAACGGACCGTTTTTCGTTTAACTTCAGGTCTGTTATTGGTTTGAGAAGTATTACTGGCAAAAGGTCGGATGCTCGCACTCCAACCCAGTATGGAATAGGCGTGGTATTCTTTTAAAGCATTGCATCACTTCCCAATGCAATAACTGCTGAAGATTGCGTTTAAGATGCTTTCGTCAGAGATTTCCCCTGTCACAGAGCAGAGGGCGTTTCTGGCTTCTCGCATCTCAAATGCAGCCAGCTCAATTGCTGGCTCTGTTTGCCTCAATAGCTCCAATGCCCTAAGCACGCATTCTTCCGCTTTTTCAATGCAGGCAATTTGCCTTTCGCTTGCAATCCAAACCTCTTCCGTTTCTTCTTTTGGAAAAAAAATGTTATCCAGCGCGTTCATCAGCTCTTCAATGCCTTCGCCTTTTGGCGAGGCTACTTTGAAATTGCCTAAACCGGGACTCTTTTCATCGTAGGATTTATATGATATGTCTGTGTGCGTCCAAACTGCCAAATCTGCCATACCAGCCAATTTTTCAAACTCATCCGGCAGAGGGATGGAAGCATCTGTTACGAGTATTTTCAAATTTGCTTTTTCCAGAATCTCTTTGCTTTTTTGCATAGCCATCTCGTCTATTTTGTTTTGAGCTTTGCTTGCAAGCCCGGCAGTGTCTATCAGCAAAATATCTCCGCTGGGCAAATGCAATGGAACTTCCACAAAGTCGCGTGTTGTGCCCGGCGTTTCGCTTACAAGCAATCTGTTTTGTTTTACAAGGGCGTTGATTAAACTGGATTTGCCAGCATTTGGCGCACCGAATAAAGCCGCTTTTGGCAACTCGCTCTGCGAGGCTCTAAACCTTTTTTTCAGATTTTGCAAATGTTGCAAAATTTTATGTTCTAGCGAACTGCCGTACTCGGTTTCTCCTGCGATGTCTTCCGCGAAGTCCACCTCCAATTCCAATGATGCCGAAGCCTCTTTTATGCTTTCTGCAAGCGCTTTAATTTCGCTGGAAATTTCACCGCTTAAAAGGCGTTGAGCGTTGCTCAGGCTTTTTGAATTATTTGCGGATAGGAGAGTGCCCACAGCCTCTGCCTGGGCTAAATCCAATTTGCCGTTCAAAAAAGCCCGTTGCGTAAATTCGCCGCGTTGTGCCAAACGCACTCCAGGAACTTTGCAAATAGCTTCTATAAGTTTGCGGACAATGAATGGGTTTCCGTGTGGAAATAATTCCAGAACATCTTCGCCGGTATAGGAATTTGGCGCAGGGAAATATATGGCTATTAAATTGTTTACGAGGCTCGCAACTCTTGGCTGCATTTTGAAATTTGGCAGCACGGTTTTGCATACGTTTTTCACGGCTGAACCGCTCACTCGCACAATGGCAATTGCACTTGTACCCGGTGGGGTAGCCGGAGCAACAATAGCAGTAGTTTCCTTTTCAGCCACTAATCTATGTCTATCCCAAAAACGGCGTTGCCCGCGCTGCGCAAATGGTCGCGAATTTTGCGATAAGAACTCAGCATATTTGAATAAGCATCATCTAGTATAGGCACGTTTCCAACGGAAGTGTTCCAAAAAGTGACTCTTATTGCGCGGATGGTATCTTTTATGGTAGCGAAATTCTTTTCGTGTTCCTTTATCATTTGCGGAGTGACTTTCTGCATATTTCCCGAAGTGCGGAATAACTTTTCAAAAGCATCGTAAATCCTATTCTGTGGAGTCACTTGCTGCATAGTTCCAGAAGCACGGAACAACTTTTCAAAAGCATCGTAAATCTGATTGTTTAACCTGAGCAAATCCTTTTTTTGATAATCCAGAAGGTCCAGTTTGTTGTCCAAAATTCTCAGGCGCAATTTTGCAATCTGCGCTATATAGTCGGAAGTGCTTTCCAAGCTGTCAAAAATTCTCTCGTAGGCAAAAATTTTCTGTTGAATGGTTGTTTTTGAAGTTTCTTCGCTACCTGCAAAACCGGTTAAAACGGCTTGCAACTTTGTCCTTATTCTATCGCATCTGCTTTCTATTTCAAAAATCATATCTATTTCTGGAGATTTCTTTTCGGAATTTTCAATGCAATGGCTCAAACAGCGCATCTCGGTTCTCAATTGGTCTCCCATATAGATTAAAGCCTTTTGTATGCGGGCTTCCATATCTATGAATTGAATATAAGAGGAGTCCATATTGCGGTTGCGTATCATAGTTAAAAGGGTTTCCATCTCCTGGGATTGCTTGGCTTCTTTGCGGAGGATTTTTGCGTTTGTTAAAATTTTTGTGACGGTTTGGTTTTCTAAGAAATGCGCAATAAGCCTACAAGGAGCTAGGAATAGCAGGGTGTTGAAAACGTTAAATGTTGAATGGACTGCCGCTATGCCAAAACTGACATTTTTGACGTTTGCCAAATCGGATAAGCCAAAAAAAGTACGCAATTCCCATTCCACAAAATATATGAAAGGATGGAATAAAAGCGTTATATAGAATACGCCCATTAGGTTGAACAAGGAGTGAAACATTGCAGCGCGGCGGGCGTTGTTATTTGCCCCCAGCGAAGCCAAGAGAGCCGTTATTGTTGTCCCTACGTTTTCGCCTAAAACCAAGGCGGCAGCGGTTTGAAAGCCTATTAAACCTTGTACGGCTAGCACCATTGTTATGCCGATGGTCACGCTGCTGGATTGAACCGCTAGCGTTAAAATGCAACCCACCAAAGCGCATTTTAGAACGCCCAAATAGCTGTCCGCTTGGAACGAATGGAACATAGCTACAAATTCTGGATAATCCTTGATGGGTTCTACAGCGTTTTTCATAAACATTAAACCCATAAACACGCAACCTAGCCCCAAAGCCCCAAGAGCCATATATCTAATAATGTCTCTTTTTGAAAAGACATAGATAGCGGCTGCTATGCCTGCTATGGGAAGCCCGTAATGGTCTATTTTAATGGTCAAAATCCAGCCGGTCACGGTTGTTCCTATATTTGCGCCCATTATCACGCCAACTGCCTGTGCAAGAGTCATTAAACCGCTGTCCACAAAGCTCACAACCAAAACGGTGGTGATGGAACTGGACTGAATTATGCCTGTCACCAAAAGCCCAACGCCAACCCCTAATATGCGGTTGTTGGTGGCAACTCCTATGAGTGCCTTGAGCCTGCTGCCTGCAACCGTTTGCAAGCCATCGGATAGGAATTTCATTCCCAAAAGGAAAATGCCTATTCCACCCACTAAATTCAGTACAATCATCAAATATCTTCCTTTTCGGCACTGCGGCGAGCCAGTTCCTTTTTACGGAATATGTGGTAAGCGATGGATGCCCCTGCATAGATAGTTATTCCAACGGCAAAAAGCACCCAACTGGCGCGGCGGTCTTCCAGCCCAGGAAACCAATTTATGAACAGAGATGGGAAAATAGCTGGGACTAAGAGCAAAATTCCGACAAACCTCGCTAGATATGTTGCAATTATGTAGTTCATTGGTTAAATATAGTAAACGCCGAAACAGACACCCACCCACTACTTACTCGCTGGCGAACATCCGCAGGATGGTCATTTTCGGAATTCATCCGCCCACCCCTTGACAACATTGTCAAAAAATACTATATTTGCATAAACAAACCTGAAAAATTGGCTGGGATGAAAGATTTTTTCTACTTTTCCACTATGTCTATTTTGGAGAAAAATTGGTATTTAGTAGAGGAAATGACCGAAAGGCTTAAGGAATTGAAGCCTTACAAAGTTATTTTGTTTGGTTCTTATGCCAGTGGAAACCCAACAGAAGACAGCGATTTGGATGTACTTGTGGTGTTGGATTCAGAAGAAATTTCCAAAAACCTTGATGAAAAGATAAAGCGGGATATGCCCGTTTCAAAAGTGCTTATAAATGTTAATAGGAAAATAGCGATGGATTTAATAACATATTCAAAGGCAGAATATGAATATCTTATTGAGCAAAACGACTTTTTCGTAAAAGAAATAACCAATACAGGGTCTATTCTCTATGAAAGGTAGCACAAAAGGTTGGGTATTTTTTGCAGAAAATGATATGAAACTTGCAGATTTTTCATTGAGTGATGAAAGATTAACAGGTCAAGTGGCTTTTCATTCGCAGCAAGCAATTGAAAAGTATTTTAAGGCATATTTGGTTGAAAATGAAGTTTCATTTCCCAAAATACACGATTTGATAAAATTATACGACTTCATAAAGGACGTTAAAGATTTAGAAATAGACGAAGATATGCTATTGAAAATAAATAAAATTTATTCCGAATCCAGATATCCGAGCAATATAGGTATTTTGCCAGATGGTCAGATTCCTTCGGTAGAGCAAGCAAAGGAAATTTTTAATTTCGCTAAAAAAATTGAAACCATTTTCAAAAATTTGGTAGGAGAACAATGACAAAATCACCGCTTATGGGCAGCAGGGTTTAGTGCCGTAACCTTTTGGCTTGCCTTGGCTGGTTGCTTCTCGGTTAATCCACATCTATGCCTCTGCAAAACGTCTGAACCAGAATTACCAGAACAGCAAGAATGCCCATCTACAGATGCTTTACCAAGTGTCTGTTATCCTATTATTTCTCAGAATTAAAGAATTTCCAGAATGGGCCTCCGGCTTTATTCTGAAAATCCTGTAAATTCTATAAATTCTGGTTCAGACAACTGCCTCAAACAAGCATTCCACACCAAATCACCGGCATTCAGCCGCCCACCCCTTGACAACTTTGAATAACTCCTAAATCTTTGCGTAATGTGTCCACATCCTAATGATTTTCAGTGTGCCATCGCAAACTTCATAAACAAGCCTGTGGTGAATGGTTATTCTTCTGGAATATACGGATGAATAGCCCTGAAGTTTCTCATAAGGCGGTGGGTTTTGGTAAGGGTTGTTTCTGATTATGCCTATCAATTCCGCAACTTTTGATTTCAAGTTAGCAGTTTCTATTAGTTTGGCATCCTTAGTAGCTTGTTTGGTGAGCATAATGTTATACATCTGCCCAAACCTTTTCAATCGGAACGCACTCTGACATAGGTGTGCTCACGCCTTCCCCTATGCTATCCATCATTCCCGGAATGGAAGACAAATACGCCGAATCGTCAAGCGTTAATTCATTGCGGTGCTTCAAAAAAAGCACAAACTGCTGAAGCATTGCCACATTCTCCTCAGGCAGGTTTTCTATTTCCGAGAATAGCTCTCTGATTGTGGCTGGATTTAGCATAACGTTTTGAATATACAAAAATACATAGTCTCTATTAACTACCTATGGTATGTGGGTACATATTTTATTCTGAAAATCCTGCAAATTCTGGTTCAGACAATGGGCGTAAAATGAGCATTCACCCACCCACCCCTTGACAACATTGTCAAAAAATACTATATTTGCTTAAACAAACCTGACTATTAGCCAAAAAAATGGAGAAAAACTATGGCAAAATATCACAAACCCACCCTCACGGCAGGCCTCGCGCTTGCCGCTGCATTAACCTTTTCCTGCTCCGGCGATGGCGGCGGCGAGCCTCCCACCGGCACGTCCA
>Ga0268262_10002522_pt1 | contig 21040 bp, 19 predicted proteins | sample TergutNc150P3_FD_190354 | JGI IMG/M metagenome (GOLD analysis project Ga0268262, IMG submission 190354) | Nasutitermes corniger P3 segment gut microbial community from laboratory colony in Florida, USA - Nc150 P3 (SPAdes) (version 2) | ecosystem: Host-associated > Arthropoda: Insects >... | reverse complement strand
GTTTCTTGATGCTGTTTTTGAGGGTGAGGGGAGTGAATGGACTGAGTTTTCAATAAAAATACCCGTTACAGATAAGTCTGGGCCCACATCAACTGTTACTACCGTGCCTTTAACTCCCGGCGGGTCGTCAACTTCAAATCCGAATAATCCCCCGCAGCAAAGTCCGTTGCAGTCTAACCTAATCACCTTTTTTGCTTTTGTATGCATTATTGTAATTTTACTAATGGTTATTGCCTACTTATTGTGTAAGCAAAGAAAAAATAAAACTATTCAATGTATTACATAAAAACTTGTCAAATGCCTTCTTTTTTTGTATGAGTTTTTTGTGTAGTCTCTTTTGTAAGTTTGTTAAAACATGTATTGATAAAAATGGGAATGTTCTACGCAGGTTGTATTTGGTAGTTTAAGTTGTCTGTGTAGTAATGGGCTGGATAGATTTGGATTTCTTTGTGTACCCTGCCCTTCTTTCGTGTGTAGTCGTGGGTTATTTCCATATCCCCGCCGCCCAAGCTTTCACCTGACCGATAGGCCGCCGACTCTAGCGCTTTTAGTTTTTCTGCCGCCCGATACGCCGCCGCACCCACAGCCGAACGACTGACTCCATGCCGATAATTTGGACGTGCAAATGATAAATCGCCGTTACGGATTCCTCCGATGATTCAGTTCGCAGAAGCTCTCAAACCCGCATGAACGTTGGACAATCGTGGCGCGATTGTGTAAGTGCGCCCTTCTTACTTTATGAGCAGTATCAACAAAAAATGGTAAATTAACAATTCCAAACCTATTAACAGGGGAGTCCTGTTTTAGAAAAGACCGACGGCGCGGAACGACCCGACCCAATTTTTGCAGGGTATAGAAAAGCCTCTGTTCGGAGTGAACACATACGGCAGGGACGGAAATTTTTATACATAGTTTGAGCGTCACTTTGTTACACTCTGATATAGATTTCTATTTTCGTGTTTTGATAAATTGGGGATTGTGCTAAATTACGCCTGTTTAGATATGACAGTAGAAAATCAGTGTATGATTCTCTTAGTGGTGTAGAAAAAATTGGAAATAGGCGTATTTTTAAAGAGAGGATGCTTGTTGAGGACATTACTGCAAAACTTGGGGTGTTCAAAATTTTATCAAGCAAGTATCGCAACAGACGCAAACGACACGACCTGCGAACAGTGCTCATCTGCGGCATATACAACCACGAACTGCACAACACCTAATTACCGAGCAAGTCTAATAAGGATCAATGGTCATTGATGCGCTGAGATAACGCTCTTTTTTGAATATTTTGACGTAATGCGAGTAATTACTGGTTAATAATCATCAATAAGACACAATAGTTGTAAATACGTTTAAATATTGAGTGATGCCTGTCATTATCAGGCAATACCCATGAAAGTAATATTCACCGTAAAAGCTGACGAACTTAAATTAGCACAAATGCTATCAAAATTCGGCGAAAAATACTCTCGCATGACATACAAACTTAACAGACGACCCAAAGATTACCTGTTGGAAGTAGACCTAAACAGTGAAGATTTAGGCGAATTCATCCGACGCTTAAACCACATAAAAGATGCCACATACAACATTGAAGAAATACGAGGCGGCGGCCTACTAGATAAAGTCAACGTCAGTTTACTACGCACAAACTCTGACGCACTAGTCGGAAAAATAGCTGTCGCAAAAACAGACATTGACCCCACAGACGGCGGCGTAGTCAAATTAGACGAAGAACTTTGGCTAGCAAAAACCGTAGACGACTGCCAAACAATAAAAGAAACCTCAAAAGTAAGAGTGATTCGCGTAGAAGGGGTTAGCCTTATAGTAGATGGAGAAACTGATGAAGAATGCCCATGTTAGAAATTGTAATAATTGCCGTAGTACTCGTTGCAATACTGATATTTAGTATGTCTGTAAAAAAAGTCAACCAATACGAAAAAGGTCTAATCGAACGTTTCGGAGCATACAAAACAACTGTAGAACCCGGACTACGTATGATCACACCATTTGTAGAAAAAATACGCCGAGTAAACATGCGCGAACAAATAATAGACGTACCACCACAGTCAGTTATCACAGAAGATAACGTAGTTGTAACTATAGACGCAGTAATATACTACCAAATTACAGACGCAAAATGCGCAATATACGAAGTCGAAAACTTTGAAATAGCAATAATTAAACTAGCTCAAACAACTCTACGCAACATAGTAGGAGCCATGAGACTCGATATGGCCCTAACCTCAAGAGAAAAAATAAACACAGAACTAAGAGTCAGCCTAGACCAATCCACAAACAAATGGGGCACAAAAGTCACACGCATAGAACTACAAAAAATAGACCCACCACAAGACATCCAAACAGCCATGCACAAACAAAAAACAGCAGAACAAACAAGACGACAAGCACAACTACTAGCCACAGGCCAAAAAGAAGCAGCCGAACAAGAAAGACAAGCAGCCATCCTAAAAGCAGAAGGTGAAAAACAAGCAGCCATCCTAACCGCTGAAGGACAAGCAAAATCACTAGAGTTAATAGCTGAAGCACAAGCAAAATCAATAAAACTAGTATCCGAATCTGCAAATGAATACTTTCAAAACAACGCACAACTCAACAAAAAACTAGACGTAATAAGAGACACATTCGCGCAACAAACCAAAATCATCGTCCCCTCAAACGCAGACGTCCTAAACGTACTAGGGCTAGAAGGAACAACAACACCAATACTTCCAATAAAAACAACACAGAAACAAACAACAGAAAACAAACAGTAAAAAGATGAAGACAAACACTTGTCAACATCCGAAATATCCTCCTTTTATTTTTCCCATGGACATCAATGTTATAATTACCGTATAGCCTTTCTGGCACTACTACTAAACACACCAAAAGAACTACCCTACAATAGAAACACTACATACAAACGCTATAACCCCAATTTATCCCAAATGAAAATCGATCTGTGGCTTCTCTACAGAAAATTCAAAAAACTCTACCCAAACAACCACATAACATACGACGAATACAAAAACCTACAAATACAATTCTCATTCAAACACTCAATAAGCTCACAACAAAACTACGGATGGTACGATAAATACAAAAAATACCCCTCACTTTGCTACTACACTGTTAAATCTTAAAATTGTGTAAATATCTCTTTTGTGTTATGATGTGTCGTAGAGGACATATCATGCCAAAATTAATGTACAAAGTTAATCTAACAGAAGAAGAACAAACAAAATTAATAAAAATAACAACCACTGGTAAAACATCTGCAAAAGAAATCCTGCACGCCAACATACTCTTAGCAACAGCAGACAACAAATCAGCCAAACTAACAATCTCAGAAGTAGCCCAAAAATGCAACACCACAAACACCACCACACAAATAATAAGAAAAACCTACGCCCAAAACGACCTAAACACAGCATTAACACGCAAAAAACGAACAACACCACCCATTAAAGCAAAAATAACAGGCGAAGTAGAAGCACACATAATCGCACTCACCTGCACAAAACCACCCAAAGGCCACGCCAAATGGTCCTTACGACTCCTAGCAAACAAAACAGTCAAACTAGGCTACATAGACCAAATCAGCTACGTCTCTGTGGGTACAGTTTTAAAAAAACGCAGCTGCGTCATCATTTAAAGAAAATGTGGTGCATCACATCAAAGTAAAACGCTGTTTTTGTTGTTTGCATAAAGATATTTTAGACCTTTATCAACAGCCCTTTGATGAGAATTATCCTGTTATTTTGTGTGGATGAAAAACTCTATCAACTTTTAGATGAGTGGCGAGGACCTATTGTTATGAAGACCGGGTAGTTTGCAGAAGATTGATGATGAGTATAAGTGTATGGGGGTTTGTAGTGTTTTTGTGTTTGCGGAGCTTTTGGGTGGGTGGCGGTATGTTCATACTGGGGAGTATCGTGCAAAGGTGGATTGGGTTTATGGGGTTAAAGAGTTGTTTACGGTTTATTTTTCAGATGTGTCTAAGGTGCGGTTGGTTTGTGGTAATTTGAATACGTATAATTTGTCTTCGCTTTATGAGGTTTTTCCGGCTGTTGAGGCTTGTGAGCTTGCTAGGCGTTTGGTGATTCATTATGCTCCTGAGTATGGTGGTTGGTTTAATGTTGTGGGGATTGAGTTTAGTGTTTTTAGTTGGCAGTGTTTGGGTAGGCGGGTTGATGGATTGGGTGTGTTGAATGTGGAGCTTTCTGTTTGTGAGGCGGATCGTAATGATTTGCAAAAATGTGTTGATTGGCAATTCACTACCAAAGATGCACGCATCAAACTAAAAAAACTATACCCAATTATATGCAACAATTAGATTTAACAGTGTAGTGGGTAGTAGGCAGGTGGTTGGTGGGTAAATAGTCTATTTTTTATGTTTACCATCTGTAAAAGTTAGTAAGAAAAAGTGTGAGGTTATGTACCTCTTTTTTTTGTTTATTCTACAAGTTTCTTTTTTGCTTGAGCTATTATGTCTACTGTTTGGTCTTTCCAGGTTTCAAAGCCTGTGGGTGTTGTGGGGTATGTGTTGTAATGTGCGCGTAGTTCTTTCATTGTGGTAACTGTTAGGTGTAGTTTGTTTAGGAAGCCTATGCGTCTTATGCCTCTGAAAACTCTTTTTGCGGTTTCTGTTATGTTGAGTTTGAATTCATCGCCCATGCCTGCTTTTAGTACATCGTCTTCTGTCATAAGTTTCTGGTTCATACCATAGTTTAAGTCGTCATCGCTGCAGGAGAGTAAGAATAGTTTGAAAATGTCAAGTGTTCCCTGCTTTTTACCATATGTGTCCATGTACTGTTTATTGTAGCCCCATAGTGCCTCTTTAGTTGGCTCACCCTTGCTTAATGCTTCAATTATTTGTTTTCCAGCAAAATGACCACTTAACATTGAAGGTCCTATACCACCGCCGTGTATGGGGTTAACTAGTGAGGCTGCATCGCCTATTATGACAACTCCATTGCTTACCATGTTATCTAGAGGTCTGCGGACAGGATCAAACCATGCGCCACCGGTTAAAATTTGTGAATTGTTAAACATTGGCTTTTTGAAGACTGTTTCATATAGCTGCTCTTTTGGATTAGGATAACCTGTTTTACGCATAAGAGCTCCTATACCCACATTTACCCGTGCGTTGCCCTTGGGGAAGATCCAAATGTAGCCGCCTGGTGAGGCTTTTTGATTTAGGTATATTTCGCAGTATTTTGTATTTTCTGATTCCTGTTTGAGTTGGCGTATTTCACGATAGCACGCTTCTACATCCTCATTAGCTATCTCCTGATCTATACCTAACACGTCTGGCAATTGTTTACGTACCATGCCAAAGAAGCCTGTGGCGTCTATGACAACTTTGCTACGTAATTCCACATTCTCATTGGTTTTCATGTTTTTAGCAGATATTCCAACTACCGCGTTTTTCTCAATTATAGGTGTGCGGAAATTTGTGCTATCTAATAATTGAGCCCCTTTATCTGTAGCTTTCTTTAACAGCCATTGTCCGAATAGGTGTCTGTTTAGTATATAGCCTTTAAAGTCGTTGTCTGCTACGGTGAATATGGTGTTTTCGTCTGGGGAGTAAATTTTCATGCCGTCAATTTTTGCTTCTAATTCGCCGCCGTTTGGTTTTTCAAGACCTAGAAATGTTAGGTGATGTTCTCCTAAGGCGTCTCCGCAGATTTTTTCTCCAATATTTTCACGTTTATTTTTTTCTACAAGACATACTTTTAAGCCTGACTCAGCAATTGTTTTTGCCGCAATACAGCCTGCTGTTCCTGCTCCAACAATTATTACGTCATATTTTTCCATATTTATACTCTCCGTTAATCTGATGTATTTTGTATACTATGTTGTATTAGTAAAGCTTTATAAATTGTAAAGTAAGTCAAAATACACCAAGTGTACTCTAGTATGACCCAAACTTTAACTTTAAGCGCAGATTTTCGCAAAATAGTAGAAGCACAAATGGATAGAACCATACAGGGCATAGAGGCTACTTTCTTTGCGATAATGGAAAAACAAAAAATATCTCCACAAGAGGTAAAAGAAGAAATGAATAGCTTACAGGAAAACTTTACTGTACTATTCCAAAAATGGAGCCTAGAAATCCTCTACACCTTGCTGCTTAAAAAGAGCAGCAGCTTTGGTGGGCTAAAAAAAATTTTAGAAGTAAACTCACGGACGTTGTCTGATAAGCTAAAACTGTTAAACTCACGCGGCTATATAGAACGCAATGTACAAACAGGCCCACCCTTACGCGTAACATATACCCTCTCAGCTAAAGGAAAAAACACTGTACTACTGGCCCTACCCTTGCTGTACTATTCAACGACTATTGTCTAAATGCCACTTTTAGGCTACTGCTGCGGCTTTTTTATAGTTCTCGGTAAGCTTGTTGTTTCTTTTACCGTTTCAAAGACCATGCAGGTCAAAGTTTTCTGTAATCCGTTAATACGTCTTAACTTGTCTACAACGAATTTACCTACATCATTAACATTTTCGGCTCTAATTTTAATTAGTAAATCCCAATCACCTGTAATTATATGTACTTCTTGTACTTCAACAAGTCGTGCTATCTCTTCAGCTACCTCACGCTGAGTAATTACTGTTCCATCTGTCTTACTTCCATATGAAACAGCTGCTAGGATGAAGGCTGCGGTGGTCAGGTTTAATTTTTCAGCAGAGAGTATGGCGCGGTACTGTTTAATTATGCCTAATTCTTCCATGCGTTTTATTTTTGCGAAAACTGTGGTTATAGGAATGCCGATTTTTTTAGCCATTTTATTAGCTGTTAATTTGCTATCTTCTTGTATTAGCGTTAAAATCGCAAAGTCTTTATCATCTAACTTGAAGGACATATGTAAGAATTACAACTTTTTAGTATATAAACATATTTTTTTGTAAAATAAACAAGAATTAAATAAAAAATTTCTTATACCAGCCATACACTCTCACTTAAACAAATAAACAAAGCAGAATGAAGCATATGACACTCATCTCACCTCCTAAATCCTTAGACCAGCTAACAGGTCAAGAAATCGAAAAAAAAGCAGCTATAGGAAAAATAGTAACATACACCATAGGAAACCTCACCTCAACATACGTAAAAGAGGGTTTTCAATGGCTTCTGCCCGTAGTCTTAAGCCAAAGCACCGACCCCCTATGGCCAGACCCAAACGCGTCAATTGAAACAAGAATAGAAGTTGACATATACGGAAAACCCGTACGCACCATGTCAAGCATGATAGTCCATAAATTAATAGCCGCCTCAACAGTTTACCCAAAATTATTCATACTCGCACCAAACATTCGCATAGAAAAATCTGACCGCGGAAAAACCGGAAAACACATATACGAATTTACCCAACTTGACTTCGAAATCCAAAACGCCACATCACAAAACGTTTTCACAACAGTCGAAAACGCACTATACCTGCTAATCGAAGGCTTAAAAAAAGACATGAAAGAAACACTAGCAGCCATAAACCGTCTTGACGCTCTTCCCACTTTGGAGCTGCCATTTAAAATTTTCGACAGAGCAGACCTTGAAGCCAAATACGGCGAAACATGGGAAGATGATATAACATCTGAAATTACCCAGCCTGTATGGATCACAAACCTTCCACGTGAATTCTATGATTTCGAAGACTTTACAACAGGTAAATGGGATAACTATGATCTGCTCATGCCCAAATTCGGAGAAGTACTCTCAGGCTCCAAACGAGAATATGATTACCATAAAATAATTAAAAAAATGGAACAACACGGCGTAAGAAAAGAAAACTATTCATTAATTATCCAAATGGCCAAAGAAGGTCGCTTAAAACCATCAGCAGGTGCCGGTCTTGGGCTTGAACGTATTATTGCGTATCTTACAGGCGTAAAGCATATTGCTGAGTGTCAACCATTCCCAAGGGTACCAGGAATTGTACATGAATTATAAAAAAATGCGATGAGGATAATTGTTATGAATCCCTATCTAGAAGCTCTCCAACCTAAACTAGATCCAAAAGATTTCGAGAAACTATCCGCGATCGACAATCCCAATGTCCACGAGTTCATTGCAAAAATTAGTGACTTGTGTCATCCAGAAAAAATTTTTATCTGCAGTGACTCAGCTGAAGATATAGCATATGTTAGAAAACAATCAATAGCCTGCGGCGAAGAACAAGCTATACTTACCATGCAAGGACATACCATACATTTTGACGGCGAAAAAGACCAAGGTCGCGACCGCCAAAATACAAAGTACCTTGTACCCAAAGGCGTATTTTTAAGTAAAGCACTTAACCAGATAGATCGCCAAGAAGGTTTAACTGAAGTTCGAAGCGCCCTTAGAAATCTAATGATCGGACGAACCATGATAGTCCGCTTCATCTCATTAGGCCCACGCGATTCAGTTTTCACCATTTTAGGTCTACAATGCACTGACTCATGGTATGTCGCTCACTCCGAAGACTTACTCTACAGAGCCGGCTATGGACAATTTGTAAAAGCCGGAACAAAAAGCGATTTTCTCAAAGTAGTTCATTCCGCAGGTAAGTTAACTGAAGAAATGGTGAGCGCAGAACCCGACAAAAAACGCATCTATATCGACCATATGGACAATACCATATATAGCGTAAATACTCAATACGCAGGAAACAGCGTTGGCTTTAAAAAATTAGCCTTCCGTCTTGCCATACGTAAAGCTAGCAGTGAAGGCTGGCTAGCAGAACACATGCTACTTATGGGCGTTTACGGTCCAAACAAACGCAAAACCTACTTCGCCGGCGCTTTCCCAAGCGCATGCGGTAAAACTTCAACAGCTATGCTCCCCAGCGAGACCATACTTGGCGATGACATAGCATACATCCGTGAAATAAACGAGGTCGCCCGCGCAGTCAACGTTGAAAGCGGCATATTTGGCATAATACAGGACGTAAACGAAAAAGACGATGCCCTAATCTGGAAAGTACTAACAACCCCAGGAGAAGTAGTCTTCTCAAACATACTAATAAAAGACGGAAAACCCTACTGGCTAGGCATGGGCAAAGAATTACCCAAAGAAGGCTTAAACTATACAGGACAATGGTATGAAGGCAAAAAAGATGAGACAGGCACTGAAATCTCAGCAGCACACAAAAACGCACGATACGCAGTAGCCCTATCAGCCTTAGGAAACGTTGACCCAGAACTTAACAACCCTAACGGCGTTGAGTTAGGCGGAATAATGTACGGTGGAAGAGACGCAAAAGCATACGTCCCCGTGCAACAAAGCTACAGCTGGGAACACGGCATCATAGCATACGGAGCCTCATTAGAAACAGAAACTACATTTGCAACAATCGGCAAAGAAGGCGTACCAGAAATTAACATGATGAGCATCCAAGACTTTATATCCATACCCATGGGCAAAAACGTTAGCAACAACCTAGAATTCGGACAAAAACTCAAAAAACAACCCATAGTTTTCGGCGTAAACTATTTCTTACGCAATCTAGAAGACGGCAAATACCTAAACAGTCCACGTGATAAACACGTCTGGGTCAAATGGATGGAACAACGCGTTCACAATGAAGTTGACGCTATAAAAACGCCTACAGGACTAATTCCCAAATATGAAGACCTAAAAAGACTCTTCAGAGAAGTCCTAGACAAAGACTATGCAAAAGAAGATTACATAAAACAATTTACAATACGCGTACCAGAGAATCTATCAAAAATAGAACGTGTTTCCAAATTCTACCAAGAAAACGTTACAGATATACCATTAGAAATGTTTGGGCAACTCTACAAACAACGCGAACGACTAATAGAAGCACAAACAAAATACGGCGACTATATCTCCCCAGAAAAATTCCAATAAATCTTGGGAATTTTTTTCCATTTCCCAAATATTTTCTTAGCCTACAACCATTAAAAGACTTTTTAATCGTTTTGTTTTACAACTCATTTTTGGTATTTAACGAAAACGCTTAACTTTAACATCTGCTATTACGCCTATGATAATTATGCATGTTGAGACATTTCCTGTTGGTATGCTTCAAACGAACTGTTATGTTGTGAGCTGTAAAGATACAAAAGAGGCAATAATTATTGACCCTGGCTTACATTTAGATATTGAAACTCAGCCGATTTTTAGTTATATTGATAAAGAGATGCTTAAAATAAAATTTATAGTAAACACTCATGGACACTATGACCATATAGATGGTGATAGTTTAATGCAAAAAAAATATGCGGTCCCCATATGTATTCATGAACGTGATGCTTACTTATTGGAGCGACTAGGCGATCGTGATGCGTCTTCAGATGTGTTACTTAAAGATGGAGATAATATCTCATTTGGTAATGTCTGCCTAAAAATTATGCATACACCAGGTCATACAATGGGCAGCATTTGTCTTATTAGCGATAATCATAATGTCATGTTCTCTGGGGATACTCTATTTGCAGAGAGCATTGGCAGAACAGACTTCGCTGAGAGCTCACCTGAGGATATGAACCTAACTCTGAAAAAAATAGCTCTTCTATCTGACGCTCTACTTGTCTATCCCGGACATGAAGAAACCACTATAATGGGCAAAGAGAAGAAAACAAACCCATTTTTAATAAACCTATAAAAACACTATCTTTAACTCTTCACCAAGTGTGTGCTTAGCTTTAAGTAACCTGTTCACACATATTTTTTAGTGTGCCATTATCCTATTATATGCTGTAGTGGCTTCTTCAAAATCTTAAGGTAAATCATTAATTTTTAACGTATATGCCAAACAAAATACCAAATAAGCTTAAAGAAACCCTAAAATTTCAACGAAAAATAAAATTAATTCTAACTTTAAAAAAATTGAGTAACAGATTCTCTCTGTAAACTCATCTTTAGCTATTTTTGTTATTATAGCCTTACTTCTACGTAGTACTTTAGCGGGGTTGTGTGTTATTTGTGGAACGGTTTAGAGGTCTATTGTATCATTTCGCTCTGGTATGCAGACATCTGTCATTTCGCCGATTTTTTCTGCTAATGCTTCCGCTTGTTCTATATCTCCGTGTACAAGAACTGTTCTGGAGGGTTTTAGTTTATTTACAATTTCAATTAGCTGATTTTGATCTGCATGACCTGATAACTCAATTTGTTTAACTAGCGCTTGCACGTCAAATGTTTCGTCTTCAATTTTGAAATAGCCTTCTTCTTTTGCTGTTTTTAGTGGACTATCAGGTGGCAGGTAACCACTTGTTAGTATAACAGAGTTATGTTTATCGCCTGCCCAGTCTTTTAATAATCGTAAGCTTGCACCTGCGTGTCCAAAGCCGGATGTGCAAATTACGATAGCTGGTTCTTCAATTTGTGCTGTGCGATATAGATGCTTTACATGTCTGTATCTGAAGGGCATTTTTTGTTTACGAACTTCTTTGGTAAATAATGTTTTATACTGATTGAAGTAATCATTTATTTTATGCGCCAAATTCGATATGGTATACACATTATACCGAGGTAAGCACCCATTTGTTATGGCATTATCTATACGCCTTGCCATTTCTTGACTCCTATGAAACGCAAATGTAGGAATCAAAACATTTCCTTTATTATCCATAGTCTTTAGCAAATCTTCCATGAGTTCATCTATCAATTTCTGCCTAGGTACCCGCACTTTACCCCCATATGTTGACTCTGTAATTAACATATCAGGCCTTTTAGGCAATGTATCTAACTTGCAACCTTGCAGTATTTCGGTGTCATGTGTACAAATGTCGCCTGTATAGACAATCTTTTTGCCTTCTGCTTCTATACTTGTCACTTTAGCTCCTGCTACATGACCTGCTGGTTGAAGTTTAATTTTCATTCCTGCTAGGGCTATGGAGTCGCGAGCCCACCAGCATTGTCTTATTCTTTCTGCATGATGTTCTTTATATTCAAAATTTCCTTTTTCAGTTTGAATATTTACCATGTCATGTAATAGATCCACTGTTACATCTCGTGTAATTTCAGAACCAACAATTGTAGGATTATATTTAGATAAACTTAGCAAACTGCCTGTATGATCAAGATGTGCATGGCTTATAATTACTGCATCAAAATCAGTTGGAAACTTTTTAGTTTCCTTCTCATCAAGCTTTATACCATAATCTAATGCAACTTTACACGAATCTGCTTCAACAGATATACATGAGCCACCAACTTCTCTAGCTCCACCAAGGATTTTAATTTCCACTTTTATATTCTCCAAATAATGCAAGCTTTATCAAAAACTGACTAACAGCCAATTCAAAGCTTGACAAGTTAACTTTAATCTTGTTTTACCCGAAGAGAAACAATGAACCATATTAAGTTATTGACTCTCTAATCAAAGTTAACCATACAAATATACTTCTTACCAACACCTAAATTCTAATCCAACAAAAATAGTAGTTAACAATCAGACATATTCTTTAACACATTTTAGCTCAAACTATCCCTTGTTATTACAACCAAAAATTAAATAACACTCGTTTACATACTAATAATTGTTTATTATGTCCTTAGAAGGTAAATTTGGAGAGTTAATTCAAGAAAAAAGAGCATTTCTACAAGCCTCAGTAAAAACCTATGCAGAAGGCGGCACTGACATGCTTGACGATGTAACAGCAAGTTTAAATGAAGCAAAAACAGAAATCCTCAATAATATAGAGCTCGCCAGCTGTATACGCGACGAATCAGGCGAAACCGCTTATCGTAATGAATGCCTCGAAATGTTTAACACCTGGTTCGAAAAATGGTTCGGAAAACAATAACACATCATAAACAAACAACATAAAACAAGAACATAATTGTCACTACACTTTTTGTAAACTGTAAAAAACATACCCATAATGCTTAGAGTATCGACGAAATATTTCTATCTCTTTCTCCTCTTCCACAATCGCCCCTAAAGCTTCACTACTACCCTGATATTTCCTCTTAAGAAACGGCAACTTGGCAAGAATCGGCAAATAATAATTCTCCCACCAACTTGACTCTGGCAAAACAAAATAGTCTTTAACCTCATAACCTACATCCCTAATAATCCGCAAATTTTCCGCCACCGTTTTTACAGACGGATATAACACATTTAACATGTACTCCTTAACATCTCTTGGCGGATTAGGATCTATCCAACATAACTCTGAAACAACAAAATAACCCTTATCAACCAAAAACCTTCGCCACTCACACAACCCCTTCTCAAAACCTACAACAAAAATAGCTCCCTCACACCATATGACATCAAAACTATTACACTCAAAATCCAAACACAACATATCACCCCTCACAAGCCTAATCCTCTCACTTACCCCTTCAACTTTAGCCCTACCCGCAAGCACATCTAAAAAAGGCTGATGAATATCTAACGCAGTAATTTCTACATTCGAAATCTTTGCCAACTCTATCGTCTGTACACCCGAACCACAACCAACATCCAAAACCCGGGGTCTCTCAGGCAAATCTGTAAGCATACGATAAGCTCGCCTTGTTGATCTGCTATCACCAGGACCCTCCCGAGGCAAATTATTATGAATCTCAAAAAAGTGCTCATTAACTCTCATATACAACAGCCTTAACAATATGTCCTTCATGCTGTACTAATTTAATTAAATGCTTCGATTATTTTTTTCCGTAATTTATCGATGTATAAGTGGAAATCTTATTTTAGTTGTTTCCTGCTATAAAAAATGTGAAATGTTATGTCTCAAGGTGCTGAAATAAAAATTAAACATGATCTCTCTACAGAGATTACTCTCTTAGAAGAAAGTTATAGCCAAATTAAACGTCATCTTTTAGCAAAAGATTATGATGCAGCTGTAGTTGTTTCCACACTTAAAGCTTTTAAGGATAGTTTAAACCGTGCTAGTGCTTATCTCCTAACCTTGTTTACTTTAAAAGGTAAACAGGTCAACATTTCTTGGGATCACTTGTTTACACATCTTGATTACACCTTAACAGTTCCTGTTTCTCCCCCTCTAAAACATAGAGATGCAGTGCAAGCAATTTTGTCTATATCTGAAACAGAATTTAATCAAGTTCTAACATACTTTGTAACACTCAAGGCTTCTCTAAAATAATTTTTTCACATACATAATGTATCCTTTTTTGATTACATTTTATAAAAATCTGTAGAATGCTTCCACGTTATAGTGACTGTGTCAACTGGCTTTATCTATTGTTGTCTGGCATGTTGGTGTGTCTTGTTGTTTTGCTGTTTTATTGTTTTATGTGTTTTAGGAACTTTTTCCAAAGCATATAAAAACTTCTTTTAGTGTAAATGGTTAAGGTTGCGAGCTATATGGATGATAAAGCTTTACAGATGGGTAAGTCTTCAACAGCTGGCAGCTTTTATCTTTTGATTGGTCTTGTATGTTCTTCGGTGATATTAGCTTTAGGAACTTTGCTTTTAGGTAATGTATTATCTGCTGACGAGCTTGGTTTGTATAGTTTAGCTTTGATTCCTTCAACGGTTATTGCTTATTTTAGAGATCTGGGTGTAAGTTCTGCTATGACTCAGCGGATAGCTAATTTGCGTGCTGCTAACAAGCATGGTGAGATACATGACGTGATTTTTTCAGGTATACTTTTTGAAATAATAAGTGGTGCTGTTTTATCTTTGGTTTGTTTTGCTATAGCTAATAATTTAGCTATGCTTCTTAACCATCCAGAGTTATCCTCATTAATTGCTTTGATGTCAGTGGCTATTTTTGCTAGTTCTCTTGTTTCTGCTGCATTAGCTATATTTGTAGGCTTTGAAAAAATGAAGTTTAAAAGTCTTACAGAGATATTGCAGGCTGTAACTAAAACTTTTCTTGGTCCGTTGTTGGTCTTATTGGGGTATAGTGTTTTAGGTGTCGTTCTGGGTTATGTTACTTCCATTGTTGTAAGTGGTTTATTAGGTATACTAATTGTCTATTTTCTACTGTTTAGACCTTTGCGTAAATTGAAAATTGATAAATGTAATGTTAAACAGAATCTGTTGCCTATGCTTAAGTATGGTATTCCTCTAACTTTTTCAGGTATAGCTACGGGCGTTTTGCCTCAAATTTTTACTTCTTTTATGTCACCATATGCGAGTACTAGTATGTTAGGTAATTATCAGGCTGCAACATATTGTGCGGTGCTTATTTCATTTATTAGTGTTCCTATATCAACAGCTTTGTTTCCTGCCTTTTCAAAGTTAAATACTGATAAAGAACCTGAATTGGCAAGAACAGTTTTTACCTCATCAGTAAAATACTTATCTATATTTCTTATTCCTGTAACAATGCTGATAATTACCTTATCTACACCTCTTATCTCTACACTTTTTCCCCAAGATGGCCTATTTCAAGCACTATTTACCAAAACCCTCTTTGTTGTAGGTACGGAGTCAAAATTTTCTTATGCACCAACATTTCTAGCATTATCCTCAATTGTTAACTTGTTTGTACTTTTCGGCAGCGTTAGCCTATCTGCCTTCCAGACAGGTATTGGCAAAACAAAGCAGATAATGAAACAAAGTTTACTCTCTATTGCTATAAGTGTGCCTTTTGCATATGCTATAATTACCTACTTTGGAGTCTTTAGCGCAGGAAATGAGTCACTTGTAGTAATAGGCGGCATAATAGCCATTATGGTTTCCACAATTCCTGGACTGGTATGGGGACTAATTTGGGCATGGAAAAACTATCGCGTTAAAGCAGACTTTAAAAACTCCAGCAAAATTTTCGCCGCATCCTTACTAGCATCAACTGCTACATATGCAGCTACGTCAATCTTAAATGCGCCATATGTAATACTCTTAATTACTGGAGCTATAATTTTCCTACTAGTTTATCTCACCTGCATGCCCCTTATAGGTGCTGTAAACCGGGCAGATATAGAAAATCTGAAAATAATGACCTCTGGATTAGGCATAATCTCTAAAATCGTGGCAATTCCATTAATAATTATGCAAAAAATCTGCAAAAAACCCTAATCACACAAAATTTTCAAACTAACAAGAAACGTTATCTACCTTCTATATGATTATGACCAGTTAATTTAACAGTATTTTTGGTCCTAAATTGATATATGCTTAATAGTTTCCTAAATATTCCGATAGCTTGACTTGTCATGTTTGCTGTTGGCCATATGTCTTTAGCATATCTGCTAGGTAAATTGTCCTCAAAAACTTTAGGAGTCAACCCAAATATTCCTCTGCTAATGGTTCTATCAATTTTACCCGACATCGACATAGCTATTGCCACATTCACTGGCCTAGATATACATAGAGGACCTACACACTCTTTAATTGCTGCCCTTATCGTTTTTACACCTATATTTGCGCTTTATGGTAAACGTGCAGTACCCTATTTTCTAGCCTATATTTCACATTTTTTAATCGGCGACTTTTTTATAGGTGGACAGCTTCAACTATTTTGGCCTTTAATGAAAAATAATTTTGGTTTTTTTGAAGCCGGTTTTCTATACATTAACATTTACAGTGTTGTAAATATTGCTATTGAGCTCTCTTTACTTCTTGTAGCTATAGCGGTTATGGTAAAGTCATGTGATTATCGCGTATTTTTTAAAAGCTATAAATCTAATCTTGTGTTGGTGATACCTATAGCTACTGTTTTGTTGCCTACTTTCATAGGTTACCCCTTCGATAAGCCTCTTTTCATTATTTCTCCTATAATAGGTATGGCTCATCTGTTCTTCCTTGTACTTTTTGTTTACTCTATACTAAATGTTATTTATACCGTTATAGTTAAAAAACGGTTTTAATGTGACTGTCTTTTCACTGTTTTAGATTTTATATAAATATAACCCTGCCTAAATTATAGCCCATGACGCTTTAATACAGCGTTTGAAAAAGTTGAAGGAAAATGTTATGGTTACTCTTCCACATAGAGCCCGAGGCGTTAAGGTCTTAAAGGCCGTTTCTTCATCTATTAGATTGCAGATTTTAAATTTATTATTTGATAAGGGTGCTCTTTCTTATACTGAGCTTATGAATTGCCTTAAGATGAATCCTAACAGGGATGCTGGCCGTTTTGCTTACCATTTAAAATTTCTCCTTAAAGCTGATCTGGTAGAGGTAGATGTTGAAGTAAAAAAATATTTTCTCACAGATCTAGGAAAGATGGTTCTTGATGTAGCTGACCGCGTGGAGAAGAAAGCGTTTTCATCTAAAAACATGCTAGTTAGAACTTCTCATTTTACATTAGAAGAGTTTGATCAAAATAAAATTGCCAATTCTCTAATTAAAGAAGCAAAGGTACCCCCTGAGATAGCTCAAAAAGCCGCTAAAGAAACTGAAAAACGCTTACTTAAATCTAAAACAAAGTATATCACTGCTGCATTAATCCGCGAAGTAGTAAATGGCATATTAATCGAGAAAGGATTTGAAGAATACCGCCATAAACTAACACGCGTAGGCATGCCTATACATGAGGTAACTACATATATTGAAGCTAAAGAAAATCCGTTAGATGCTACAGGTTTACTAAATAAGGCAGGACAAAACCTAATAGGCGAATACACCCTTCTAAACGTTTTCCCCCGCGACATAGCAGACGCACACCTATCTGGCAGCATAAACATCGACAACTTAGGCACATGGATACTCAAACCTAGTGAAGTATTTCATGACATGCGCTTCTTCTTCACAAACGGCCTAAAAATAGACGATATAACCCCAAATTCAATTAAACCCCCACAAACATTCGAATCAGCCCTCTCTATAACACAAAACGTACTCCTACACACTAACAAAGAAACCAGCCAACAACAAATATTTAGCTACTTTAACACCTTCCTTGCACCCTACATAGACGGCGTAGACGAAGACACAATAAAAAACGCCCTACACCTATTCATATTAAACATACATCAACACGCACAAACCACACTAGAAATAAACCTCACCACCCCAAAAGCCCTCACAACAAAAACAGCCATAAAACCAGAAAAACAACAACCACAACAAGAACAAGAACAAGAACAACAACCACAACCACAACAACAGACTACTACTATTAAATATGGCAATTACGAAGGCGAAATCAGACTCTTAGCCGACCTAATTCTACAAGTCTACCAAGAAATTACTCTAACAAAACCGTTAACAAACCCACGTCTTGTAATAAAAATCAACTCTGACATTTTAAACGACAAAAAACTCCAAGATTTACTCATAAAAGCCCACACCTTAGCCACACAACACGGCATGATCTACTTCGCTTACGATACAACAAAAGAAAACCCCTCAGTCTTCTCATCCTCAGGCATAAAACTTACACCAGACATAACAACAGACTGGGAAACAGATACACTACGCACAGGATGTTTAGGCAATGTAACTATTAACCTACCACGAATCGCCCAAGAAACCATGGGAGACAAAACCAAATTCTTCGAACTACTCAAAGAACGCTACGACATAGCAACACGCGCACTAGACATTAAATACAACATCCTAAAACAACACGGAAAAAACACTCTACCATTCCTACTCAAAAACAACTACGGTGACGCATACTTTAGACTAGAAAACTGCTCAAAATTAATAAACTTCACAGGACTACCCGAAACCGCCGAAATGTTTACAACAAAAAACATAAACGAACCCGAAAGCCAAACATTCATAGACGAAATAATACAAAACATAACAACATACAGACACAAAACCGGACGAAAACACAACAAACGACTATACAACACCATACTCTACTACCCCGAAGCCTCAGAACGCCTAGCCCAACTTGACATCGAAAAATACGGAATAGCAAAAGTCAAATTCTCCGGCACACGCGACAAACCATTCTACTCCACCTCCAAACGCTTAAAACTAAAAACCAACCCCATAACCATTACAACAGAAGACCTATTACTTACACAAAAACTATCTGAACTATCAACAGGCGGAACCCTAAATATCATAGAGCTAGACAATCATGAAATAACACCACTAGCACTTCTAGACCTAACACGCCACCTCACCACCTCACGCCAGCCATTAGAATTCTTCACATACAACCGTATAGTTACATACTGCCGCAACTGTAAGAAAAGCTGGTTCGGAACACCGCACAAATGCCCAACTTGTAACTCGATAAGCACATTAGGAACATTTGACCAATTCAACACCACCATATAACAACTTTCTCAAGATCGACAACTGAAAATCGTGTATGAGTAGCCTTTTACCATTTATTATGTAGTTGTTGACAACTATCAACAAAAAACCTTGACGCCATTTTATTTTGCTGTTGTTTTTTCAGCGAATGTTTTATGTCTATTGTGGCTTTAGCTTTTTGTGAAGAAACATGTCTGTAGCTGAATTTGTTAGTAAAAGTTATTTTGTTGTGCCTAGTATTAGTGAGAGTATGGCCATTCTTACATGTAGTCCGTTTTTGACTTGTTGGAAGTAGCGTGCGTGGGGTGTTTGGTCGATTTCTGGGGCTATTTCGTCTACTCTGGGTAGTGGGTGTAGGATTATCATGTCTTTTTTGGCTGTTTTTAGCATTTTTTTGTCTATTCGGTATGTTCCTTTGAGTTTTGCGTATTCGGCGGGGTCGGGGAAGCGTTCGCGTTGGATGCGGGTTACGTATAGGACGTCTATTTTTGGGAGTATTTCCTCTAGGTTTTGTTTTTCTGTTACTGAGATTTTGGTTTTTATTTCTTTTAAAATGTTTTCTTGTATTCGTAATGCTTCGGGTGAGATTAGAAAGAGTTCAACGTTATAATTTGTTAAGGCGCGTGCGAGTGAGTGTACTGTTCGTCCATATCTTAAATCGCCTATTATGGCGATTTTAAGGTTGTCAATTTGATGTTTTTCTTTTTGAATTGTATAAAGATCTATTAATGCCTGCGTTGGATGCTCCTGCGCTCCTGTCCCACTGTTAATTATTGGCACTTTAGAGTACTCTTTAGCTACAACAGCAGCGCCTTCTAAATTATGCCTTAACGCTATTACGTCTGCATAGTTTTCAACGGTGCGAATTGTATCTACAAAAGTTTCTCCCTTCTTAGTACTTGAGGTATCTGCATCATTAAACCCTATAGTTGACCCCCCAAGTTTTTGCATAGCAGCTTCAAAACTTAACCGCGTTCGCGTAGAAGGCTCAAAAAACAGTGTAGCAAGAATCTTACCTTTCAAAACATTAGTCCCTACATCAGCAACTGCTTCCATAGTCTGACTAACATTTAAAACATGATTAATCTCCTCTCTTGTAAAATCACGTATCGAAATTATACTCCTATTCTGAAACTCCATACATATCCTTGCCTTACCAACAACTTATACTAATACTGTAAATATTAGACTTATGTTTCTCAACACCAACAACACCTATAAAATACCTACAACAAAAATAAAAACTAACACAATACCAACAAAAAAAAAATTCCAAAACCAGAACACACAACAAATAGGTCTCCTCGGAATTTATAAATAGTTTGGTTGTGCTTATTTTGGTAGAGTGTGGCTAGTCTGTGTTTGGTAGTCTGGAACGGTATGAAAAAGCATCAAAATTAACTGCTCAGGATTTTAAACAGGTAATTGACGTAAAAAAAAAGAAACCTTTGACGAAATGGTTGAGATTTTAGCAATAGCTTATGCTGCAAAACATAAACGACGCGATAGTCATGCCAAACTATTCCTACAAGATCAACTTTTCCTAACTCTAAAATATCTATGTCAATACGTCACTCAAAAAGAGTTGTCATACGAGTTTGAAGTAGGAGAAGCCACAACCCATGACGTAATTGTCTGGGTAGAGAATTCTTTGGCTAAGAGTAAAAAATTCAGTTTACTGGGTCGAGGGGCTCTTTTGGAGCATCCGGAAATAGAAATCGCCCTAATCGATGCAACAGAGAGTCCTATTGAGCGTCCCAAAAAAACCAACGACGATGGTATAGCGGTAAAAAGAGACGTCACACCCTAAAAACCCAGTTAATTGTTAACGCTAAAACCCATGAGATAATTTGTACTGCTCATGCGGTGGGTAGTGTGCATGATTTTAACCTCTATGAGCAAAGTGTTGGTGAAAAAGTTTTGGAATGTATTTTGGTTGATGG
>Ga0268262_10002521_pt1 | contig 21040 bp, 20 predicted proteins | sample TergutNc150P3_FD_190354 | JGI IMG/M metagenome (GOLD analysis project Ga0268262, IMG submission 190354) | Nasutitermes corniger P3 segment gut microbial community from laboratory colony in Florida, USA - Nc150 P3 (SPAdes) (version 2) | ecosystem: Host-associated > Arthropoda: Insects >... | reverse complement strand
AGATTCAACGCGTCCTGCTTGAATTCCTTGGTGTAAAGCCTGCGATTCGTTGGTTCAAACATAATACTACTCCTTAATGCTTAATATTGTGTCTTAACTTACAATACTTTTTTTCTGGGCCGGTTCATTTCATATTTGGGACGTGATAAATCACGCCCCTACGCCAGTATCATTGCTATTCCACCCACTCCCCCAAAACACCCTTAAACTTAAAGCTATACTGCAAACGGTCTATGCCATCTTCAACATTTTTCTGCCTTTTTTCCCAAAAACGGAAAATAAAACCACCCAAAAATCTAGACACCCCCTCTGCCTTTGAACGCCTCCTGCCAGCGAGACCTCCACCCATGCTCCTTGCAGGCACATTGGGAGCACCCAAGCCCATATCAAGGATTTTTACCATCAAAGGAGGCGGAATATGCTGCAAATCGCAGCAGGTTGGCACCAAACCTTCAAAACTATAACCAGGTATTGTTCCAGAAACTAGGGGTTGATGGTGTTCCAGGCAGTTTATACCGCTCATTTCGGCTTCGCTCAATGAGCTTGGAATGGTTTTCAATTTCCGTATCCATGCCCCTTTTGTTGAGTCCAGTACTTCTCTGCGGAGTGCGCCGAATTGGGTGGCGGGCAAAAATGTTGCAAAGCAATTAGGGCATATACGCAAATTTAGCGAGCTTATTTCTATGCGAACCGGCTCCTGCTTTGAACAAAAGGAACATTGCATTAAATTAAGATGCCTCGGTCAAAATATCTTTCAAATCTTTGGCGGTACGAAGCTTTGCCATAGCAGATTCCCTGTATTGACGGACTTTTTCCTTTGTTAAGCCTGTGGTTTGGGCAATTTCCTGCAAATTGTTCTTTGCGCCGGAGTCAAAACCGTAAAATAGGTCTATAACTTTTAGCTCCGTTGGGGTTAAATACTCGGAAAGCAGCTTTTTTATCAAACCTTTTTTGCTTTTTTGGAAAAATACGCTGGAAGCATCGTCTGATGGGTCTGGGGTTATGCTTATGAGGCTGGTGTCGCCGTCTTCGCCTATTGGGGCATCTAAACTGGAAGATTTTACGCCCATTTGCAGAATTTTTTCTATTTCCTCTGCATTGTAGCGGCTATAGCCTTCCAAAGATTTTGGGTCCACAACCTGGGTTCCGCCCACAACCTGCTTTAATCTGCCGCCTTTTCTCGCAAAACGGCGGAGTATAAGCTCTTTTTCTGCGGAAATACGCACCAAACGGGCTTTTTCGTTGATTGCCTTTATTATGTTTTGCCTAACCCACCACACGGCATAGCTTATGAATTTTATCTTTTTTGAAGGGTCAAAGCGTACGGCAGCCTCCATCAATCCTAAATTGCCTTCGTTTATCAAATCGTTTAAATCCAAGCCCTGCCCTTTGTAAAGGTTTGCAACACGAATCACAAAACGCAAATTTGCCTTTACCAAATGGTTAAGAGCGGCTTTGTCGCCGTTGGATATTTTTTGAAGCAGAAGATCTTCTTCGTCTCTCGTAAGCAATTGTATTTGCGATATTTCATTCAAATATTGAAAATACACATTCCGCTTTATTTTAGGCTTGGCTTCTTTGACGATCTTTAAAGTCATACCTCAAATCTAATTTTTTTTATTGATTTTGTCAATAGATAAGAGTAAATTTCTGTTTTTTTTGCAAAAAAACCTGATATATCTTCAAAAAAATCAGTTATTTGTCAAAAATCAGTCACTATTTTGTCTTTACTCCCAATCCATAGCAGCAGAGCGACCTGGAAGTTCATTTTCAAAAGAATTGTCAAAGAAATAGTCGTTTTGCCTTGTTGAACCTATAACTGCATGCCAAAGAGCGCCTTCGGTATCTATTTTTTTGCGTTCGCTAATCACATACGCAAGAGGAACAAGGACAAATGCTCCATTGATACTTCCTACCACCACATCGGTTTTGCCCGCCATTGCCGCGTGAACGGCATTTTCGGCAAGCTGAAAACAGAAAATGGCATCGGAACTGTTTGCGGGAATGCTCCTTATTATGTAGCTGGGGTCTATATACTTTATATTTATCACTTTACCGATTGCCTTAAAATGCTCGGTTATTTTATCCACCAAAAAATGCCCTATATCGTGTTTTAGCACATTGCCGCTTGCATCCTTTGTTGCCGCCTCTTTGAATAGATCTTGCCCCGCACCCTCTGCCACAACCATAACGGCGTGGTCTTTGCGATGCTTGAAAAAACGCCTGTCAAGTGCTTTTAAAAGCCCCTTGTGACCCTCCAGTATAATGGGTATTTCTGGTATTAGGCAAAAATTGGTAACCGAGCTTGCAAGGCTTGCATGGGCAGCTATAAAGCCAGAATCGCGCCCCATAATTTTCACCACCCCAAGCCCGTTTGGAATTCCGTTAGCCTCAACGTGCGCGCTTTTTATTATTTCAGCGGCAGATTGAACGCAGGTGTCAAAACCAAATGTGCGGTCTATCAAGTTCAAATCGTTGTCTATAGTTTTTGGAATGCAAACCACCGAAATAGGAGCCTTTCTTTTGGTTATTTCCTTAACTATATCCTGAGCACCGCGCAAGGTGCCATCTCCGCCCACGCAAAAAAGAATATTCACATTGAGCCGTTGCATGAGGGTATCCACCATTACCTTTGGGTCTTGGTTGCCCCTTGAGCTGCCTAATATGGTGCCACCGGCTTCGTGAATATCGTCAACGCCTTTGACCGTTAAATTCACCGGAGTAAGCCCGTAATGAGGATTTAACCCTTGATAGCCGTAGCGAATACCAAATATTTGCCTAACGCCGTAATCGTAAGCTAAAACCTCAACCAAACCTTTTATCACATTGTTTAGCCCTGGGCATAGCCCTCCGCAGGTGACTATTGCCACTCTAGTTTGGGCAGGGTCGTGGAATAATTTTTTTCGTGGACCTGCTATTTCCAAAGAGGGAATCTCTTCTTTTCTATGCCTTAGGGATTCTATTTGAGCAATCTCTGTGGCAATGCTTACCCTGCTATTCTCATCCACAAAAGCCTGATCTTTAACTGGAGATCCCAGCTCCGGATTCCCTATGGAAGAAACTTTCAAATTATACTTCTTTGGATGAGCACAAATTTCATTCAGATTCATAATATATTACCAATTTTCACCTAAAACTTCAAAGTAAGCCTGTGGGTGCAAGCAAGCTGGGCATAGTTTTGGAGCATCGGTAGCTTCGTGCAAGAAACCGCAATTGCGGCAACGCCAAACTACTTTACCGTCTTTTTTGAACACTTTGCCATCTTTTAAGTTGTTGTACAAATCGCGGTAGCGTTTTCCGTGCTGCTTTTCTGCAACGCTTACGTTTTCAAAGCAGGCAGCTACATCGGCAAAGCCCTCGTCCCTAGCTATTTTCGCAAATTTAGGATATATCTCTTTCCATTCCTCTTCTTCGCCATTTGCTGCGGCATCAAGGTTCTCCAATGTAGAGCCATTTTTGCCAGCAGGGTAAGCTGCAGTTATTTCCACTACGCCGCCTTGCAAAAAACTCCAAAAACGTTCTGCGTGTTCTTTTTCTTGGCTTGCGGTTTCTTCAAAAATAGAGGCTATCTGCTGCAAGCCCTCTTTTTTTGCAATGCTTGCCCAAAATGTGTAGCGATTGCGTGCCTGCGACTCGCCAGCAAATGCGGTGAGCAGGTTTTTCTCTGTTTGCGTGCCTTTTATATCTTTAGACATGGCTATTCTCTCCTTATGTTTAAGGATAATATAGTAAATGCGTATTTACTATATTTACACTATGAAAAAGATTCTATTCCAAGATACTAGCTTTCGCGACGGCTTTCAATCGGTTTTTGGTGCTCGCGTTTTGACAAAAGATTTTCTCCCTGCTTTGGAAGCGGGGGTTCATGCGGGAATTGAGCATTTTGAGGCAGGCGGGGGTGCAAGATACCAGGCTCCTTACCTCTATTGCAACGAAGATGCTTTTAATATGATGGACACTTTCCGCAAAACGGTGGGTCCAAAAATTCGCCTGCAAACGCTGGCTCGCGGCATAAACGTGGTTGCTTTGGAGCCACAGCCCAGAGATATGATAGATTTGCATGCCAAGATGTTCAAAAAGCACGGCATGACACGCATTCGCAATTTTGATGCTTTGAACGATGTGAATAACCTCATATATTCCGGGAAGTGCATAACCGATGCGGGCTTGGAGCACGAGGTTGTGGTAACTATGATGGAACTGCCCCGCCACTGCAAGGGCGAAGGTGCGCACGAACCCGCGTTTTACCTTGAAACCTTGAAAAAAATATTGGATTCTGGCGTTCCCTTTGTGAGCGTATGTTTTAAAGATGCAAGCGGCACGGCAAATCCTCGCAAAGTTCACGAAACCTTTAAACAGGCGCGCAAACTCCTTGGCGACAAAGTGGAACTTCGCATACATTCCCACGATACCTGCGGAACAGGCATTGCCCAATATGTGGCTGCCATTGAAGGCGGCGCAGATGGCGTTTGCTGTGGCAGAGCACCTCTCAGCGGCGGAACGGCTCAACCCGATTTGCTCTCTCTTTGGCACGCTTTAAAAGGCACAGACTATACTTTGGATATTGATGTTGAAAAAATTATGGAAGCAAACCAAGTTAGCAAAGAGTGCTTCAAAGAATACGACTTTCCACCTGAGGCTCTGGCTATTGAACCCGAAGTTATTTTCAGCCCAATGCCAGGCGGTGCATTAACCGCAAACACATTGATGATGCGCGAAACAAAAACATTCCACCTTTACCCGCAAGTGATAAAAAATATGGCAGAATGCGTGGCTCGTGGCGGATTTGGTTCAAGCGTTACCCCTGTTTCCCAGTTCTACTTCCAGCAGGCTTATGCCAACACGGTTCAGGGTCCTTGGAAAAAAATAACAGACGGCTATGGCAATATGGTTCTCGGTTATCTCGGCAAAACCCCAAGAGAACCAGACCCAGAAATAGTGAAAATTGCAAGCGAGCAAATGAAAAAACCTGTGTTCACCGGAAATCCATTGGATGTTTTGGAGCCAGGCATTCCAAAAGCGAAAAAAGTTTTGGAAGATAACCATTTGCCCGTAACCGATGAAAATATTTTCATAATTGGCGCAATGGCAACAAAGGGCGGCAACAAAGGTTTGGATTTCTTGCAAGGCAAGGCGAGAGTTAGCGTTCCCAAAAAGAAACCCGCTGCTCCTGCGGCTCCGGCTGCTGCCGCACACGCTGCACCGGCTGCATCTGCTCCGGCTTATGCACCCATTAGCGGCACAGTTAATTATGGCGTTTCCGTTGGCGGAAAAACATTTAATGTGCAGGTTAGCGGGTAAAAATTGAAAGGCATTCTTTTAGCTGGCGGAGCTGGTTCCAGGCTTTATCCTTTGAGCGCAGTTGCAAGCAAGCAACTGCAGCCTGTGTACGACAAGCCCATTGTTTATTACCCTCTCTCCACGCTTATGCTCGGCGGAATAAAAGATATTTTGCTGATAAGCACACCCGTGGATTTGCCACGCTTTAAAGACCTGCTTGGCAACGGGAATCAATGGGGGATAAACATTCAATATGCCGCTCAACCGAAGCCTGAGGGCATAGCTCAGGCTTTTTTGATAGCAGAAGATTTTATAAAAGACCAGCCTTGCACATTGATTTTAGGCGATAACATTTTTTACGGTGCTTTTGATTTATATGGCATAATGGCAGATGCAAAAGATTTCACAGGTGCGCGCATATTGGGCTATGCTGTTAATGACCCTGAGCGTTACGGCGTTGTTGAATTTGATGAAAGCGGCAAAGCTCTTTCTTTGGAAGAAAAACCGGCAAAGCCCAAAAGCAACTACGCTGTGCCTGGCTTGTATGCTTACGACAAAACCATTTTGGAAAAAGCCAAGTCTCTAAAACCCAGTGCAAGAGGCGAGCTTGAAATAACAGACATAAACAAAATGTATCTGCAAGAGGGAACCCTGTTTGTGAAAAAAATAGGGCGCGGAGTGGCGTGGCTAGACACAGGCACCCACGCATCTCTTTTGGAAGCGAGCAATTTTGTTTATACATTGGAATCCAGGCAAGGGCTTAAAATAGCCTGCTTGGAAGAGATAGCCGTTGACAAAGGTTTTGTTGCTTGGGAAAAAATGAAAGCGCATTTGGAAAGCAATATGCCCAAGTGCCCGTATAGGGATTATATTTTCAAAAGATTTAGTTAGAAAAATAACTGAGCAATCTATTCGCCGCTTTAAACGGACTTTCCCTGCCATCCAAAACAGCCTGCTCTGCCAAGGGAAGTTCTTTTTGCACAGATGGGTGATTGTAAAAACTATACATCAAGCTATCGTGTATTGTGCTTTCCATCCAGTTTTTTTGCTGTTCCTTTCTGTTTTGGAAAAACCAGTTGTTTTGCTTAACGGTGGTTTCAAATTCCGTTATCATTTGCCAAACTTCAAGGAGTCCTTCTTTGGTAACGGCAGATGTGGCTATCACTTTTGGCGACCATCCGTTTTGCGTTGCTGGGAACAAGTGCAATGCGTTTTGATATTCGCTGCGAGCGGCAAGGGCTTTAGTGATGTTTTGACCATCGCATTTTGTTATTGCCATGCCATCGCACATTTCCATTATGCCGCGCTTTATGCCTTGCAGTTCATCACCTGCACCCGCAAGCATCAAAAGCAAAAAGAAATCCGTCATTCCGTGCACAGCGGTTTCGCTTTGCCCAACGCCCACCGTTTCTATTAAAATTGTGGAGTAGCCTGCCGCCTCGCAAAGGAGTATGGATTCGCGCGTTTTTTGCGCCACTCCTCCCAAAGATGAACCTGAGGGTGAAGGGCGTATAAAGGCTTCGTCTTTTGCAGAGAGGCAATTCATTCTGGTTTTATCGCCCAGAATGCTGCCCTTTGTGCGCTGGCTTGTTGGGTCTATTGCCAAGACGGCTATTTTTTTTTTATGCTCTTCTATTAAATAAACGCCAAAGGTTTCTATGAATGAGCTTTTGCCAGCACCGGGGCTTCCCGTTATGCCTATCCTCAAAGAATTCCCCGAATGAGGCAGGCATTTTTGAATTAGCTCCTGTGCCTTTGCCTGATGCTCAGGCAGGTTGCTTTCCACAAGCGTTATGCCTTTGGCGAGCACGGAGCGGTCGCCTTTTAAAATGCCTTTGAAAAGTTCATCAACGCTAGGCTCTCTGCGGCGGCGCTTTGCAAGCACAGCCTTTATATCAGGGTTCACAACGGATTTTTCTGCGACCCCTTGCGAAATAGAGAGCGCACCCAATTATTTTGCCGGCTTGATGTCCAGCAATTCTATTTCAAAAATAAGCATTGAATTGCCTTGCACTGCATTATTGCCATATTCGCCATAGCCCAAGTTGCTTGGGATCCAAGTTTTTACCTTTTCGCCTTTTTTCATTAAACGAATCATTTCCACCCAGCCCGGTATAAGCTGCCCTTCGCCTAGAGTTATGGATAGAGGCTGGTTGCGGTCTATGGAGCTGTCGAATTTTGAGCCATCCAAGAAGGTGCCTGTGTAATGGACGGTAATGGTATCGCCATCTTTGGCAATTTTGCCTTCGCCTTCTTTTAAAATTATGTATTGCAAGCCGCTCTCGGTGACAACAACGCCAACTTCGCTCTTGTTCTTTTCAAGAAATTCGTTTTGCTTAACAAGGTTTTCAACAGCTTTTTGTTTTCTCTCTTCCATAGCAATGGAATCTTTTGCCATGCGGGCTTTGCGCATTTCCATCATAAACTCTTGCAGAGCGGCTGTGACCTCGCTATCGTTCATAAGGGAGGGCTTAGTGGTATCTAATTGGTCTTTTATGCCTTGTATAATCATGGCATAATCCAAATCTGCGTCTGCTTGCTTTATTCCCCTGCCCATATCTGTGCCAATAGCATAGCTATGCCTGCCCTTAGGGGTTTCAAGTGCGGCTTTGTTGCTAGCATTCAAATCGCAAGATGTGAAAAGAGCAACGAGAATAATTGCCAAAACGGCAACTGCGGAAAGAGTGTAGGATTTTTTCATAGGGGTAATATAGAAATTAATACGCCCTCACCCATTTGGTCTCATACTCAACGGTTTCGCCCACTTGCCTAAGCAGCCCTATGCCGAGTTCTTTGGCTTCTTTTTCCGCGCTTTCTTCAAAGGAAAAAGCTGCCAAGCCAAGATAAATTTTGAGTTTCGCACAGTCGGGGAACAAAAACCTGAAATTGGAAACTTTCTGGCTCACAATTTGCTTGGGGTCATCTTGTCTCGCTTTGTATTTAATCTCTATTATAGCCGCTGCTTCGCTGTTGAGCATAACTATGTCAAACTGGTCTTCAATTCTCCTGCCATCCGGGGCTTTTTTCAATCGTTTGAAATCTGTGCTGATGTCGTCAAAATGCACTCCTGCGAATTCCATTTTCCTTTTCAAGGAATTGTAAAAATACTCTTCTGCTGCTTCGCCATTGCTGTGGCCAATGCCAACTACATTGGAATTTATGTCTTTGACTGTAATCCCAAGCTTTTCGAATTTCTCGGTAAGTTTGCGGTCGTTCTCCTGTAATACGCGTCTGGTTTCGGCAAGATTTTCGGTTAAAAAGCGGCGATCATCCGCTCTTTGACGGTCGTTCTCCGCAATTTGACTAGCGTTTTCCTGCATTTTTCGGTCGGTCTCGGCGAACATCGCCCAGACATCTGCTGCTGTTAGGTCTTTTTTCTCCATATAAACACCTTTTGTTCGGGTCGGTTTAGGGCTACGGGATTAATTGAAAAGAATATTCCCTAAACATTTTATAATATAGAAAATGGTCTGAACCCCGATTCCCCCGATTAGAGGAATTTCAGGATTGCATATTGGGGTTCAGGCAACGGCTAATTCAACGTGCTTTATTTCAAGCAACGAACACTCATAAAGTCCTTTTGAGCAGCGTCATCGTACTTGACTTCATATCCCAAGTGGATATAATTTGTGTTTCTAATTAGAAAACTGCCATAGGCATTGTCATTGTTCTCCGTAGCACTCAGCCATACGCCCGTTGTCCCTAAATGTTTGAACTGGCTTGAGGTGCCACCAAAGACATAGCCGTAGCCACCCAACAGAGCCGCAAAGCCGAACCTGTCCTCATTGTGGGGGTCAGAATCATAAGTCTCAAGTAGATACTTACCTAAGGGATCACGCATATCATCAACGTAGCTTTCAACGTAGTTTAGCAGTATATCCCAATCCGCATTGCTTGGGATATGCCAGCCAGACGGGCAAATGCCTTGATGCTTTTCGGCTATCTGTGTAGCACATATTTTGATATTACAACTATCTGGCAATGCCATTGCAGTTGCCCATTCATACAATCTGCCGAATTCGTCGCAATCATCAGTGTTATCATCGCTAAGAGTCCATGTGCTTACATCACCACATTTGCTACCAGCTACATTGTGTTTCAAATTCTCCGCCATCCAAGTCTGTGTGCCAATTACAACCGTCTTGTAGCTATTGCCACTGCCATCTGTCACTGTGCCATATTGTTTTATAACACCATTAGAGCAATATTCAGTTGCTTTGTATTCTAACTTAGCTATCTCCTGCGTTTTGTCTGGCGAAACGTTGCCTGGGCAAGTTCCTGTTTTTACCCCTGCTTTTTTGCAAGTGGCTGGGGTTGTCTCTGTCCATACATAATCAAGTTTGGCTATCTGCTCAGTTTGGGCTGGCGAAGCGTTATTTGGGCAAGTCCTTGTTCTCACGCCTGCTGTCTCGCAAGTGGCTGGGGTTACCGACCATTCGCTCCAATCAAGTTTAGCTATCGGGCGAGTTTCTGTTTGCGATAATTCGTTTATTCTTGTTTCCAAGCCTGCCGAATCGCAGGTTGCAGGGATTGTCACTACCCACTCTCCTACCACAGGCGTATTGACGCTGGAAGATGAGGAACTGCCGTTATATGCGGAACTGCTGCTAACTACATTATCGCCAGAGCTGGAACTATTGCTAGACGTTAAGCCTAGATTATCTTTCGCTTTCGCAACATCTTCTAATGCCTGTTCCTTTCCATTCTTAACATCGCCAATCCCATCCAAAGTCGTAAGCAATGCGCCCAACTCACTCTCCGACCTGCTGCCTTGCACCAGCACAGAAGCCAGCAATAAAACGGAATCGGCAGAGGTTTTGCCTAAGATGTTTATATCCTCGCTGTTTTTTCCAAGAGCAATGCCGTCAAGACCGAGTTCCTGCAAAACCTCTCCAAGAGCTTGGCTTTTTGCATCCGCAAAGGATAAACCATTTTTAACCAAATTCAAAACCTTATCGTGTTCCAGATGGGTAAGCACATTTATATTTGCATTGTCTTTATCCGTTATGTCCACTATCGCCTTTAAGGTTATGTTGCTTTTGGAGCTAACATTCGTTATTTCGTTTATGTATTTTCCGGTTGCTTCCAACTCAACATAAGGCGAAGCCAATTCGTAGCCTTTTATTTCCGTTATTTCATATCCCCCATTTTTGCCTATGGCTCCGCTGAAAGATTTTTTTGTTCTTTTGTTATTCTCGTCCAGTTCATAAAGTATAACCGTGCCGCTCACAAAAGGACCCTTTTGCGAAACGCCGCTGATTTTTTCCTTTTTCACAGTTTTCTTTGGACTAGGCGAACCGCCCCCGTCTGACGAACAAGAAAATGTGAATGCCAAAGCAAGCCCAAAGCCTGCCACCAATGCTATCTTAGAGAATTTGTTTCTCATGTGTTACCTCCGTTTTGGATGTGAAATTGAAAACTGTCTGAACCAGACGCCTGTTCGCTACTTATTCGCTGGCGAACATCCGCAGGATGGTTATTTTCAGAATTAAAGAATGAACAGAATAAAGACAATAATAATTTTTGAAAATTTATATATTCATTTATCTGATTAAGAAACGACGTTGCTAACCGCAACGCCACTGCGACCACTCTGGGGTATAAGGTTTATTTATAGAAGCCATATTTGAATATAATATAGAAAATTCAGACGAAAAAAATTTACTATATTAACACACATGAACAAACTCCCTCTTTTTCTCGCTTTTGCCTTTTTTGCGCTGGTTGCCTGTTCAAGCGACGGTGAGCCAGAATACCATGCCGAATGCTCAAAATCTACCAAAGCCTGCCTTGCTGGGGTATGGAAACTTAAATATGTAGAAAAAGAAACTGGTGGCAATGCTCCGTGCAATTACGAGGGTGATTATAATGACAGGGAAAACAGGGACGATCTATTAACGCTTGAAAAAAACGGAGATTTTTCATTTTCTGGAGGAATTGGGGATAGAAACGTAGGTGGAGAGTGGGTTTTAAGCGACGACGGAACAAAAATGGAAATAATATGCATAATAGATTGCAATTATGCAATAGAGAATTCTACGGCTGATATTAAAGTTACAAAGGCAGAGTTGAGAGTAACTGCCCCAGGCTACGCACTTTTTTCGCAATGCGCGGCAGGTAGCAGCAGGCTCACCGAAGTATTTTCTTGGGTAGGCTCAAAAAAATAATTTACTCTTCCAGCTCCAATGGCAAGGGGAACTTTGTTATTTCCTTTACCACTAGCTCTTCCACAATTTTTTCAAGGCTAAAATGTTTCTTTAGCCATTCTACTATTTCCAAAACCAAATATTCTGGCGCGCTTGCGCCGCTCGATATTCCCACGGTATTTATGTTGCGAAACATATCTTTACTCAAATCTTTCACGGAGTCTATGAGAATGCTTTTTATTCCATGTTCTGCGCCTAACTCTCTCAAACGGTTTGAATTGCTCGAATTTTGAGACCCAACTATTAAGAGCATATCTATTTCTCTGCATATTGAGCGAACCGCGTTTTGCCTGTTGGTGGTGGCATAGCACACGTTTCCAGTTTTTGAGCCTAGTATGCCAGGGTATTTTTTTTTCAAGGCAAATATTATGTCTGCTGTTTCTTCGGTAGAAAGAGTTGTTTGCGTTAAATATGCAACATCCCCCTCCATAGCAGGCAATTTTTGAACATCTTCCACCGAGCTTACAAGGTGCATTTTTTTTGGTGGCAGTTGCCCAAGAGTTCCGTCAATTTCTGCGTGCCCTGGATGACCTATCAACACTATGGAACAGCCAGAATTAGCGTACTTGATTGCATTTCTATGCACGGCTCTCACAATGGGGCAAGTTGCATCTATAACTTTAAGGCGCAGCTTCTTTGCGCTTTTGTAAATATCCCTGCTCACTCCATGCGCAGAAAATATCACAACCGAGCCATGCGGCACTTCCGATAAATCTTCAACAAATACCACTCCTATTTGTCTAAGACCCTCCACCACAAAGCGGTTATGCACAATTTCGTGCCTAACATAAACAGGCTCCTTGAATTTCTCCACGGATTTTTCAACCATTAAAATAGCACGCTCAACACCTGCGCAAAAACCTCTTGGCTTTGCCAAAATGCATTTCACTTGGATTCTCTCAAAAAATCCGAAGCCAGCTTGGAAAGGGAATAAAAATTTCCAGTCCTTGAGAATTTCATCATTCTTTGATTGTTTGGCATAATATAACCCTGTTCTAGTTCTTGTTCAATCATAAGAACTTTTATGTTGCTCAAATTCAAAAATAAGTGGCTGTGAATGGAGTTAAGGGTTATTATGCCAGGGTACTGCCTCAGCACGCTGAATACGGATTCCGAATGCAAAAGGACGTGATTGCTACGCATATCCAACTGTTCCATTACTTTTGAATACAAATCCATTTGCGCTGTTGTTGCGGCAATGGTTATTAAGCGCCAGCCAGGCTGGAATGCCTTGCATATAGCAAATACTTCGCTTTCTGCCCAAGGCTCCCCATTGATTGGAGGTTCCAAGTTCAGCAATATGGTGTTTGCTGTGGAGAGTTTTGAAGTTGAATTCAATTTTTCATTTTTTAGCGTAGCGTGAATGCTGTCTTTTTCGGCTTTTTGGGAATCTATCAAAAATGTTTTATAAAGAAAATTGCGGTTTGCGTAAATGTCATCGCTATACGAAGCATTTTTAAGAGTTATGTTTAAAAAAGGAAAATCCTGCTTTACGCCCATGCGGTAAGGGGCACCCGTTGTGCGCGCTAAATAAAGAAAGGGAAGAGTAGCATTTTCTTGCAAAAAAAGGCACAAGTCCCATCTTCTCTCCTGAATTCTTTTTTCAATTTCAAAAAAGTCCGATGTGCCGTAAAGCATAGTTTTGTCGTTGTAAAACAAAGATGCTCTTTCCAAATCCAAAGCCCTTAAAATTGGACGGTTATCTTCTTCTGTTATAACTAAAAAATTGTCTGGCATTCGATTTGTGGAGAGGGAGAGCGCAAAGGGCAAAAGAACAAAAAATTTGCCCTGTTCTGGCGGTAAAAATATAACAATTTTCTGGCATGTGGAAATATCTGCCTTGTATTGAAATATTTCAGGCTCGCCGCCGCTTTTTTTCTCAAACCAATGCCTAATATGCTGTTCCGAGAAGAAACGCATAAAAAACCAGCGAATATTTTTGGCAAAAACCGAAGATGACATTTTGCTTAATATAGTAAATGCGGATTAACTCGCAAAAGGGTTTAGGGTATGGGGGTTGGGGTATAGGCGTTTCGTAAAAAACGGCTTAAATTTGCATCAAATTTGCGTTGCCCAAACCCTATACCCCATACCCAAACATTAAGTTAATCATTGCTTACTATAGAAAAATCTATATTATCCTCAGAAGCCATTTTCTTGCTGACAGAGCTTCTGGGGGCGGCTCCAAAGACCTCGCCAAGCAATTTTTTCATTGCGGAAATATCTAAATTAACCCTCACAATGAATAACCTCGTTCCCCAAAAACTTTTGCAAATAGCAGAGGATATTCGTTCCGAAGGTGGGCGAGTTTTTTTGGTTGGCGGATTTGTGAGAGATTCTTTGCTTGGCACTAGCGGTGAAATTCGCGATTTTGATATAGAGGTTTATAAAATTGGTCAGGAAAAATTGCTCTCCATTCTTTCAAAGCATGGCAAGCCTAATTTAATTGGGAAAGCTTTTGGCGTTGTGCATCTATCACGGCAAAATATTCACTACGATTTTTCTTTTCCGAGAACAGAAAGCAAAATAGGAAGCGGGCACAGAGCCTTTGATGTTCAAACAGACCCGAATTTGAGTTTTGAAGAAGCGGCAAAACGCAGGGATTTTACAATTAATGCAATGGGTATGGAACTTCCAAATTTGGAACTGGCAGACCCTTACAATGGTAGCAAAGATTTGGAGAGCAAAATTTTGAGGCACGTTAGCGAGGCTTTTGCAGAAGATTCGCTCAGGGTGCTCAGAGCGGTTCAGTTTGCAGCACGTTTTGAACTCAGAGCGGCAAAAGAGACAATAGAACTTTGCAAAACTCTTTCTTTGAACGATTTGTCTAGAGAAAGGATAGAGGAGGAATTTCGCAAATGGCTTTTGAAAGGAGTTAAGCCTTCTTATGGGCTTGATCTTTTTTGCGAGGTGGGTTTGCAGAAAATGTTTTTTGAGATTGGCATTGAAAACAACCAAACAGAGCTTGGGAATATTTTAGATTACATAGTAAAATACAGAGGCAGCTTAAATTCCACAAAAGCGGAAATAATAATGTTTGCTGGGCTTTTGTGCTTGCCAAATGCAAAGCCTTTTGATTTCTTAAAAAAGTGGATTCCTATAAATATTCTCTTAAAAAAAGTTCCGGCTCTGTTAAGCTCGCTTTCCTTGCTAGATTTGAGTTGCAAAAATTCTCTGCGCAGATGCGCATTAAAAGCAGGCGGGTTGAAACTCCCTGCAATTTTAAAAAGCGCAATTGAAAATAATGCCAGTCTATACGAAAATACACAAAAAATAGGCAATAAAATGGGAATTTGGGAAGAAGTTCCCGAGCCTTTCCTAACTGGCAAAATGCTTTTGGATATGGGTTTTAAGCAAGGTCCGCGTGTTGGCGAAATAATAAAGCAGATTTTTGAAAAGCAACTTGAGGGTGAAGTGAGCAGCAAGGAAGAGGCGGAAAAAATGGCAAGGGAATTTTTGCAATAAATGATATTTTTATATTACCCACTATGGGAAAAACGCTTTATCAGAAAATTTTTGAGAAATACACGGTTGCCAAGTTGCCCTCTGGGCAATATCAGCTCTTTATAGGTTTGCATTTGCTGCACGAGGTCACAAGCCCGCAGGCATTTTCAATGATTAGGGAAGACGGGTTGCCCGTTCTCTACCCAAATCGCTCTTTTGCCACGGTGGATCACATTATACCCACCACTAGCGATGAGCGTTCCAGACCGCTCAAAGATCCTGTGGCAGAAGAGATGTTTGCCCGCTTGGAGCAAAATTGCAAAGATTTTGGCATTCGCTTTTTTGGTCCGGATACCGAAGAACAAGGAGTTATACACATAGTTGGTCCCGAAGAGGGAGTTACTCAGCCTGGAATGACAATAGCCTGCGGCGATAGCCACACCGCAACTCACGGGGCTTTTGGTTCCATAGCTTTTGGCATAGGTTCCTCGCAAGTCGCAGACGTGCTTGCTTCTCAAACGCTTGCGATGAGTCCTTTGAAAGTTCGCAGAATTAAATTCACAGGCAAGCTGGGCAAAGGCGTTTTTCCAAAAGATGCCGCTCTTGCATACATAAACAAACTTGGCGTAAATGGTGGCGTTGGCTATGCCTATGAGTTTGCCGGAAATGTGGTTGAAGAAATGGATATGGAAGGTCGAATGACCCTGTGCAACCTTGCCATTGAAGGCGGCGCAAGAGTTGGCTACTGCAACCCCGACCAAAAAACTTTTGACTTTTTGAAAGACAAGCCATACTCGCCCAAGGGCGAGGCTTGGGACAAAGCCGTTGAAAACTGGAAAAGCGTTGCAAGCGACCCCGATGCGGTTTATGATGATGAAGTTGAAATTGACTGCAATAAACTTGCGCCATTCGTAACCTGGGGCATAACCCCAGAGCAAAGCGTTATGGTGAATGAAAAAATCCCCGAAGGCACAGGCGAAGCTTATGATTATATGGGTTTCAAAGGTGGAACGCCCATTGCTGGAATTCCCATAGATATCGCATTTGTGGGCAGTTGCACAAATGGCAGGTTGGGGGATTTAAAAGCTGCGGCCGAAGTTTTGAAAGGCAAAAAGGTGAACCCAAATGTGAAACTCTGGGTTGTGCCAGGTTCGCAAAAAATCAAAAAAGAAGCCGAAGCTCTTGGCTTGGATAAAATTTTCACCGAAGCTGGCGCGGAATGGCGCGAAGCGGGCTGTTCCTTGTGCCTAGCCATGAATCCAGACAAATTACAAGGCAGGCAAATAAGCGCAAGTTCCAGCAATAGGAATTTCAAAGGCAGGCAAGGCAGCCCAACGGGCAGAACCCTGTTGATGAGTCCGGCAATGGTGGCGGCGGCAGCGATTAAGGGGTGCGTGACGAATATTGTCTGATCCCCGATTTTAGGGATTTTCCCAATTGTACATTTATTTTTAATATTTTTATATCTACTTTTTGAAAATAACCTTATTACTAGGAGAATACACAATGAGGAATAAACTCTCAAAATTCGCATTAGCGGCAGTCCTTGGGCTTGCCTTGACATTCACATTTGGCTGCTCATCGGATGATAAAGGTGGCAGTTCTTGCAATATAAATGGTGAAACCGTTAAAATAGGTAACCAAACATGGATGGCGGAAAATTTGAACTGCGATGTAAACAGTAGCAGATGTTACAACAATGACCCAGCTAACTGTGCTAAATATGGTCGTCTTTATGATTGGGAAACGGCTATGAAGGTATGTCCTTCCGGCTGGCATTTGCCAAGTGAAGGGGAGTGGGTTGAACTGATACGTTATGTTGAAAACGACAATGGATGTACTTTATGTGCAGGCAAATATTTAAAGGCAACAAGCGGTTGGAATAATAATGGCATGGATGATTACGGCTTTTCTGCCCTGCCAGGCGGCAACGGCTTTGGTGACAATTTCAACTATGTCGGCTACGGTGGCTTCTGGTGGAGTTCTAGTAAGAGTGCTAATACTAGTGGCAACGCTTACCCACAGTTAATGCGCGATGACGAAGATGAGGTCATTGGTTCATCCGGTCCTAAGTCAGGTTTGTGTAGTGTTCGTTGCGTAAAGAATTAAGCTACACCCTATTCCAAACAAACCTTAGACCCTGATCCCCATAAAACCGCATTTTTTCATCCGAACTAATGAGGGTTACCTTGTTAGTGATAGCGTGAGCCATAATAGCGTGGTCAACAGGATCTTTGTGGTCTGGGATAGGAACCAACTTGCCAAGTGTTAATATGTGTTCCTTTTTGAAGTAATCAACCGAAAAGCCCAATTCGTCTATATGGTTAAAAATATCTTTTGTCTCTTTCCACCGCGAAACTTCAACCTTGCCTATTCTTAACAAATGGACAATTTCCTCTATGCTTCTTGAACTAACATTTATCGTATTTGAACTATCCCAAAGTAATTCAAAAACATCTTTGGAAAGACGGTCTCTTTCTTTAACAGTAAAAAGCAGTATATTCGTATCTATCAAATAACGCATATTATTTCATTACCGCTCGCATATCGTGAATAACCATAGGTATACCGTTAGGATGCTTCAAGCACCACAAAGCATATTTTGACAATTTTATGCTTCCATCTGTCGGAGGCATAGGCAATTTTCCTTTTTTTGCTTTCATAAATAATCTCTTTTAAAGTTTCACTATAAAAATATAATAAATATATTGAGAAAAATGGCAAAAAACCTAAAATCCTCATATTTTGCATACAACTGTTGCCAAATTTCATAAAAAATTCACTTTTTTTCACTTTCCCGAATTTTTTTTGGCGTTTTCTCCGTCTAACTATTAGAATAGGAGAAAAATATGGCTGAGACACATCTTTTACGCGGTTTAAATACCGAACAAAAACAGGCGGTTTTGCATTCACATGCGGAGGAAGGTCCTTTGCTCATTTTGGCGGGGGCAGGTTCTGGGAAAACTTCGGTTTTAACCAAGAGAATTCTGTACCGAATTGAGCAGGGGGTTAATTCTGCGAATATTTTGGCATTGACATTTACCGCAAAGGCTGCTGGGGAAATGGATGAGAGGGTGAAGGAACTCGCGCCGGATTCCAAAGCCTTGCTCTGCACATTTCATTCGCTTGCCCTTAGAATTTTGAAAATGCAAATTAAGGGCGTTGAGAATTGGAAACGCATTGGGTTTCAAAAAGCTCCAATGCCAAAGGAGCAGAGCGATTTTGAGTTTCAAGACTGGCTTATGGAGCTGAATATAAAAGCAGGCAGCGTAAATAGGGAAAACCTGTTTTGCCCAGAGTTAAAGCTAGGCAAAGAGAAATTGGAAAAATTGAGGCAAAACGTGCTTCAAAGCGGAGAGATAGTTTTTGAGGATTTAATTTGGCTTTCCATTCGCTTGCTTTCGGAGTTTAGCGAGGTTAAGCAGCATTGCCAAAATATGTGGAACGAGATTTTGATAGACGAATACCAGGATATAAACCCCTCGCAATACAGGCTTGTACGGGCAATTTTGGGCAGTAGCAAAAGCCTCTTTGCCGTTGGCGATGACGACCAAGCGATTTACGGGTTCAGGGGTGCGGATATTGGGAATATTTTGAGATTTCAAAAAGATTTTCCAAATTGCAAGGTGTTGAAACTGGAGTGGAACTACCGCAGCACCGCTAGCATTCTAGAGGCGGCGAACAGAATTTTCACGGATAAGCCGCTCGCATTTAGAAAAAAATTAAGAGCCGGAGCCTTACGCCCTTACCCGCTTTTCAAGGAAAACAGAAAACCTGAAATTTGGGTTTCGCAAACGGCAGAAGAGGAGGTAATAAAATTGGTCTATGAGATTAAATTTTTGAAAGATGAATATTCAATGAAATGGAGCGATTTTGCCCTGCTTTCCCGCTACAACCGCCAATGCGAGTATTATGGGCTTGCATTGAAGGATTACGATATTCCAGTTATTGAAGAGGAATCCCCAGAGGATTTTGACGGTGTGCATATAGAGACCATTCACGCCTCAAAAGGGCTTCAATATCCGGTTGTTTTTTATTGTGGGCTAGCCGAAGGTTTAAGCCCAGGGGAACTGCCGGAAAAGCCCAGCGAGAGAAAAAAGCAACTTGGTGAGGAAAAACGGCTTTTTTATGTTGGGGTAACGAGAGCAGAGGCTCTTATATTTTTTTTATATTGCAAGCAGCGGTATTTTAAAGGCAAGCTAGAAAATTTCAAGGCATCGCGTTTTTTAAAATACTGCGAAGAGAAAAATTTAAAAAAAGGAATAACAATGCCGGTTTTTATTTTTAAGATTCTTGCCGTGGCTCAAATCATAATCTTTATGTTTTGCTACATACCCGTGTATTTTTTTGAAAGGATTTTCAGAGCCAGCACCGCAGACGTATGGTTGCAAGAAAAACTTTTGCATTGGGCAAAATACTGCCTAAAAGCCTTGCGCATAAATTTAACCGCTCACGGGCAATACAATTTGGCAAAGGTGGATTGGAGCCGCCCTGTGATTGTTATTGCTAATCACAATTCATACACAGATATTCCCGTTATTTTAACTTCGGTGCAGAGGCCGCTTGGATTTTTGGCAAAAGTTGAATTATCGCGAATACCTGTTTTGTCTTATTGGATGAAAAAAATTGGTTGTGTTTTTATAAAACGCCAAGCGGCTGGGGTTGGTCAAAAATTCAAGGATAAGATGAGCGAAATTTCCGCAGAAAAGGCTTTGAATATTGTGATTTTCCCAGAAGGAACGCGAAGCAAAACCGGAGAGATGGGAGCTTGGAAAAGCGGGGCGTTCAGAATGGCGGCAGAATTGAAAGCTACGATTTTGCCGATTGCAATAAAGGGAACGGCGGTCACTTTTGAGAAGAGAAAAAGCTTCAAAATAGTTCAGGAAGTATCATCGCAAATTTTGGAACCCTTTGATGTTGCGGAGTGGGAAAAGGAGAATGGGAAGGAGATTGAATATTCATCCATTAAACTCATTCTGAGCCGCCGCTATACCCTTTGTTAAATACGTCTCGCACAAATTGGGGATTTTGCCGAGAGCTTGCTTGCAAAGCTCGGCATCTTCCTTGTTTATGGCAGAGAGAACCCAGTTTATCAATTCCCAATGCTCCGGGACTTTTCCAGCCCCAATGCGAACGCGCGGAAAATTTTGCCCGATATGCTCCACGATGTTCTTTAAGCCGTTTTGCCCGCCCGCGCTGCCGCTTGGTCTTATTCGCATTGTGCCACAAGCCAAATTAATATCATCGCTGAACACGAGTAAATTTTCCGGCTTTGCTTTGTAAAACGAAAGCAGGGCTTGCACGCTCTCTCCGCTTAAATTCATAAAGGTTTGCGGCTTTGCCAGCAAAATATCCTGACCCGCAATGTTTATTTTTTGAGTTTCCGCCTTGCATTGGGATTTCCAAATTGCACCATTTGAATACTTGGCAGACAAACTGTCTATTGCCATAAAACCCAAATTATGCCTTGTGTTAGCGTATTTTTGCCCCGGATTGCCCAAACCTACAAAGAGATGCATATTAAGGTCTTATGTCTGTTGGCAAGTGTCTCTGACCAGTTATGAATTGCTTTACAAATGGGTTTTCGGTGTTTTTTATTTCGTCCACCGTGCCTATCTCAATTATGCGACCTTTGTAAAGCATGGCTATGCGGTCTGCTACCTTGAAGGCACTAACCATATCGTGGGTCACCACAACAGAGGTTACGCCTAGCTTAGACTGCATATCTAAAATCAAATCGTTTATAACATCGGAAGTGATGGGGTCTAGACCTGTGGTTGGCTCATCGTATAAAAGGATTTCGGGGCTGAGGGCTATGGCTCTAGCCAGCGCGACACGCTTTTTCATGCCGCCGGAAAGCTCGTTTGGCATTTTTGTGCGGAACTCCGGCACAAGGTTTATTAGTTTCAATTTTTCGGTCACTATATCCTGAACCTGCTTTTCGGAAAGTTCGGGGTGGTGTTCTCTCAAAGCGAAAGCTATGTTTTCGCCTGTGTTCATTGAGTCAAACAAGGCTCCCATTTGAAAGAGCATTCCCATTTTTCTGCGTATGGTGTGGGTATCAAAAAATTTTGGAGTGGAAATTGTGACATTATCCACGCTCACTTCGC
>Ga0268262_10002520_pt1 | contig 21041 bp, 20 predicted proteins | sample TergutNc150P3_FD_190354 | JGI IMG/M metagenome (GOLD analysis project Ga0268262, IMG submission 190354) | Nasutitermes corniger P3 segment gut microbial community from laboratory colony in Florida, USA - Nc150 P3 (SPAdes) (version 2) | ecosystem: Host-associated > Arthropoda: Insects >... | reverse complement strand
GTAAATTGGCGTAATATTCTTTTGATAAGGGACAATATGTAGGCTGCCAGTTATCGGGTTCATATAATCCATAAGAAGTATTATCATTAATGTAAAGAGAATATAATTCTCTTAATATTTGGATTTTATTCTTTTGTTTTTTTGATAAGTATTCAGTTTCATCAGAACGATGCCACCAACCGTCCCATTCGCAGGGAATAATTGATTTGATATATTCTTCTGTAAGTTTCTCAAATTTTCCGTTAAAACATTTTTTATAAATATGATCAGCAGAAAGGTCACGTGATAATTTTAAAAATCGTTTAACAGCAAGATCTGTTTTTAAGCGATGACCTTCAAGAAGACTGTTTTCAAGATCGGCAATTCCATCAGGTTCATGGGCAAAAGTGAATTCGGCGCTGCCAAAACCTTTTACCGATTCAAATTCTTCCAGTATGTTTGTCGCGGCGGAACTGCCGGTATTACCGTATCCTGTAGATGTTAAAAGTGTTGGCATAATAATTAAACCCCCAAGAAACAACCACTAACAAAACCTGTGCAAAATCGAAATGGAAATAGAAAACAATTTATAATAGTCAATGTTAAACGATAGATAAGTTTAATAATATTTATTAATGATTTGTTATTTTTATAACGATTGTATGCAAATAATAATTGCGTGTCCTTAATATTGATAGATGAATAAATACAGGCAAAATGGTATATTGCCTGTATACGGTCATTTTTACTTTGCTTTTTTTTATTTAAAACATAGGTATCATACAACTTTTCAATCAATACGTCAAATTGGACTGTCGTATTTTCAACTGAAAATTGTTTTACTTTTTCTTTGCAGTTCTCAGACATTTTATTATATAAATTCTGATCGGTAAGCAGTTTTCTTATACAAGCCGCATATTCTTCTATGTTCCAATCAGAAACAAGACCGCATTTCCCGTTATCCGAAAGTTCTTCGGAAGCACCGGCAACAGGTGTTGTAACGAAAGGCTTTCCCAAAAACATTCCTTCAATAATGACAGTTGGCCAACCTTCAGAAAAGGATGTAAGACAGACAATTTTAGACAATTTAAAATAAGGATAGGGATTCTGTTGATATCCTGCAAACAAAACAAAGTCTTTAATTTTTTCCTTAACAGCAATTTCCTCAAGCGCAGAAAGTAATTCACCATGTCCAAGAATAATTAAAAAACAATTTGTTCCTGAATGAATAACACGACTTACGGCTCGTATTAAAAGCTCAAAGTTTTTATTTTTATCAAACCTTCCCACTCCAATAATAATATTTTTTATATCAGTTGGTATTGTTATCTCAGAATTTTTTATAGAAAGCCGCTGTATTTTTGAAAAATCAAACCCGTTATGGATTATTTCCGCTTTAAAAGCCAATTCGGGAAAAATATCTTTTAATGATTGAAGTGATTTTTCTGATATAGTTACAATACGATCCGCTGTTTCCCATGTCTTTAACTGTAACTGCTTATGGTGTTCTGGTCTGGCATCTATAGCGTCAGGTAAAAAATCGTAAATTGCTCCATGAAACCACGCTATTTTTATTTCATTTTTAAAAGAACGTAAGCAAAAAGATGGTAACTGGTAATTCCATGTAATTATTACATCATAGCCATATAAGCGGAATAATGGTTTAATAATTTCAGGTTTTTCATATAAAATATGATAAATCGTTGATTCAAATATTTTATTTTCTGCCTTTATCATCGGACTCAATAAACGAATGTTTTTATTAAGTGGTTCTTTTCTTACCAAAAATTGTACTACTTCTATGATGTCTATTGCATAATGATCCGGATCAAGATTATTGACAAGAGTTGTTAATACATTCTCCGCACCTCCTCCGTTGCTGTGTGTGTAGGTTATAAAAAGAATTTTGTATTTTTGTTTCAATTATTTTTTAATTCCCACGTAAAAAAGTGGTTATTTCTGTTACGTTAGCCGTCCGCAAGAATACAGACGGATTTATTTGTTTTTTATTCTTCTAATTCTTTCCACCAATTTTTTCCCAAGTATTTTTTTTATTAACTGCCGTATCAGGTATTTGGTTGATATAACATCAACAATAACACTCTCATTCTTATTCTTATGCCTATGCTTAAAACATTCCCGATGATAAAAGAATACTTTCTTTACATATTCTGTTAAATACTTGTCATAATATTTTGAGAAAAAATTTATTATACTGTATTCTTCTTCTTCAGTAGGCAGATATACCCAGTTTAGTGTTAGTAAATTGAATATTTCAAATATATGTTCTTTTGTTTCACTGTCTGTTCTAATAGCGCCAATGTTTGGAAAATAAAAACTCTTATTTGTGTTTGGAAGAGGACTGCGTTCCACGTAATTTCCCTGTATGTATTTTTTACCATTTACCGCACTGAATAAAAGATTGTTCGTAAATCCCCCCCAAACATCACATTCGGCAAATTCTCCACTTGCAGTGTGATCGTTTACATCATGATAAACAATTATAGCCTCGTCTTTTAAAAAGGGTAAAATCATCAGTGTATCCAGAATTTCACCCGGATTTGAATGAACGGTATCAATAAGACACAAATCTATATCCTTGCCAATTTTTTCTATAAAATTTAAGGACAATCCGCCCTTAAATAATGTCCATTGTTTTTGCAGATCAGGATAAAAATCTACGATATGCCCTATATTTTTTGTCTTCTTGTCAGGTAGACATTTTTCTAAATAATCTATGGAAAACAATTTTGCTTCTGGGTCATTTTTTATTGCGTTAAGCATTATAACTGAAGATCCTCCTTCGTGAACCCCTACTTCCAACAATTTCTTTGGACGGTTTCTTAAAATAATAGCATTGAGAAATTCGCGTTCTTCATTATTCATCTGACAGACATTAGAATAGATTTTATTCAAAGAATGTAATACATTATTCTCTTCTTTTGAAGGAATAAATAACTCATAATCAGTCTTTTGCAGATCCATTTTCAATACCCCTGTTACGTTTTTGCGACGGTACGAATGCCGCCGTTACCATTTTTTAAGAAAATTTCATAAATAATGGCGTTTAACTACAATTGTATATGTTTTTATACTTAAACAACAGATAAGTTTTTCAATTATTAATTTATTAATTCCCATTCAAATATAGGAGATAAAATAGTTTGACGTTTTTCATCAAAATAAGGAGAATCTGAAAGACCACCGCGTATTGAAAGATTAAGTACAGGTGAGTTTCTTCCGGATGCTATCCACCATTCTTGATTAAATATACCGATGTCAAATTCAATAATGTAATCATCTTCATTAAAAAAACGCTGAGGTAGTTTAGTTCTTAATTTGTTAATTCCTTTAACAAATTGTGGCCATTTGTTTTTCTCTGTATCATAAGTATAAGATGCATATAGCATTGAATAGTCCATTGTAAATATTTTATAGCCAACTTGTAGACTAGCATGTAATTTTTTTATTTCACCTATAATTTGTATATAACATTCCATGTTGTTATTAATATGTTCAGTTAATATATTTCCAGATTTATCTGTAAGAAGAAAACTTATTGGCTTAAAATAATCATTAGCAAATTCGTTTCCTGTATTATTCCACTCATATTTTTTCCCTAAATTCCCAGAACCTATATATGAATTAATAACATTTCCAATTTTGTTAATATTTGTTTTTAATTTTCCATTTTCAAATACAATACCGATATTACACAATTGTTCTACAGCCCTCATATTATGACTCACAAACAACACCGTCCGCCCTTCGCCTGTACTCAAATCCTGCATTTTTCCCAATGCTTTTTTTTGAAATTCCGCGTCCCCAACCGCCAAAACTTCATCGGCAATTAAAATATCGCTGTCAAGGTGAGCCGCTACCGCAAAGGCAAGACGTACATACATACCGCTGGAGTAGCGTTTAACAGGCGTATCTATATGTTGTTCAATTCCGCTAAAAGCGATTATTTCGTCCAGTTTTTCATCAATGCGGCGTTTTCTCATTCCAAGTATTGCGCCGTTAAGGTAGATATTTTCCCTTCCGGTTAATTCACCATGAAAACCTGTTCCTACTTCCAAAAGGCTTGCTACTTTTCCTTTTATTTTTATTGTTCCTTCGGTTGGGGTAGTGATACGGGAAAGTATTTTTAACAGGGTGCTCTTTCCCGCGCCGTTTTTACCGATAATGCCAAGACGGTCTCCTTGTTTCACATCAAAACTTATATCTTTTAAAGCCCAAAAATGATCTTTGTCTCCTGAATATTTATTTTCGCCTATTTTGGAATGAGGGTCTTCTTTTTTACGTTTAATCGCTGCCCATGATTGAATGTCCTGCCATAAAGTGCCGTTGTTTATTTCACCCAGACGGTACATTTTTGAGAGATGTTCAACTTTTATAGCAAGGTTAGACATATATCAGCGGTTATCTAACTCCTTTTGTAAAATCTCGTAAATATTCTGCCATTCTTGTTTATAATGTTCTAACTTTTTATCCGTAATATCAGAAAATGTTTTTGAGGAAAAAAATAAATCAGAAGCTAAGTCCGCATCAATATTTTTTTCTTTAACTATTTTATTTAATATGTTTTCGCTTGTTTGTTCTATCCATACGGTTAAATCTCTGTCAATATATTTTAATGCCTGTAAAGAAGCAAAAGTACAAAAACATATTTGATGTGTTTCTTCGTGATATGTTAATTCTTTTATAAAATCATTCTTTGATATTTTTCCTGTTAAATAGTATTGTAATTTATTCTGAACTTTATCATTTGCAACAGGACCCTCAATAATGTCAAAACCGTGAGTTTCTTCAACAGATTCTTCATTTCTATTGTTGACTATAAAATCAAGCCATTCTTCTGTATACCCATTAAAATATTTTTTTTTACAAATATGTTCAGTAAATGAACTATCAATATAATTAAAAACCGTAACATAACCATCTGTATGGTGTTGTCCTCCTGATTTTTTTGCCCAATTTTCAGCATGATGTTTATATTTTGTTACATAAAAACCTTTTCCAAAATCGGTATATGGGCGACATTTTTCAAGATCAATTTCATTTATTAATGTATAACTGCCGTGATATACAAGCATTATCTAGGTCCCCCGTTATTTCTGCAAACCTCATAAATGTCCCTAACCGCCCAAACAATATTTTCCGTATGTAAAGCCCACCATTCATCTAATAAATATTTTAACCCGCCGTATTTTTTTAAAAAATTATACGCGTTAGGCACAGACATTTTATATGCGTCAGCAAATTCGGGAATAATACAAGAAATAAAACTGATTTTATCGGATATGTCGTTCATAATAACCCTACATTTATATTATTCCCCATATCTAAATAACATCAATAAAATTCTGTTCATTCTGGTTGAACAGAATAAGACCGATAAAAACTAAAAAGGCGGTGACCCCAAGGCTGATAAGCAGCATGTTCGTATCCGCTGATGAAACGCCGAAGAACCATTTGCGGAAAAGTTCTATGGGAGCGGATACGGGGTTCGCATAGGCTATCCAGCGGAATTTTTCCGGTATTTCGGAAATGGGGTAGACTACGGGAGTGGCGTACATTCCAAGGTTTAACGCAAAGCCTACCATGTTTCTTAAATCGCGGTATTTTGTAGTGATTGATGAAATTATAATTCCCGCGCCGACGGCTATGGCGGCTAACCAGATGAATATAAGCGGGAATAAAATCATAAACCATGACGCTTGAACCGATGCTCCTGTAAAAAGAAAATAAACGAACAAAACTACCAGCATTAAAAATTGAATAAAAGATTTTATGCTGTTGCTTAATACAAAATTTATCGGCACTACAAGACGGGGAAAATATACTTTGCCGAAAATTCCGGCGTTATTTATAAACACATTGCATGATTCGTTAAAACAGTTAGAAAAAAAGTTCCAAAGAATCGTGCCGGAAAAATAAAATAGCGTATGAGGTATACCGTCTGTTCCTATGTTCGCAAGACGGCCGAATATAAAAGTGTAAATTACTGTGGAGAAAAACGGACTTATAACAAACCACAAAGGTCCCAGAATTGTCTGTTTATACTGGGTTGTAAAATCGCGTTTGACAAAAAGAAAAATTAAATCCCTGTAACGGATTATTTCCCGGATTGGAATTTCCAGTAATCTTCGCTTTGGTTTAATTATTAACGACCAGTTTTCTTCGTTATTCATTAACATTCCTTAATAAAATAATTCCATGCCCAAAAAAATCTCCATGGGTGTTTTTTTTGCTATGTCGGAAACGTCCCAGCCTACTGATATGCGCAAATACATACTGCGGAATCGATGCGGATAAATAATCATTTCAAATCCCGCTCCAAAAAGAAAATATTTACGATTCGCAGACGCGTCTTTATTGGGAGGTTTATACCACGCGACGTCAAAAACAGGATTTAAATGTACGTCAAAGCCCAATATACGCATAAGTCTGATATCGGGAAACCACTCATAAGGTTTTATTCTTACCGCCCTTACGTCAAAATCAAGGTTTAACGCCAGTATATATTCTGCGGTTACGTTGTTATCAAAAACGCCGCGCAATAAATCTCCGGCGTAATCATCGTATGATTTTATCCAATGCTTGTGCGACAAACGGGTTGAAAACCCTAATAGATCATCAACTATTATAAAATATCCTTTTGTTATGATCTTGTATGAATAACCCCACGGATCATCATAGTTGTTTTTTGCGTAATAAACATCATAACTGTAAGCGTTGCTTAAACTGACAGATATGCCTTTACGAAAATTACCAATCCAGTCTATACGACCAAAAGAAAGAGAATGATCAAAATATAAATACGGTCCTTTTAAAAAATAAGGAAGCGGGTGGTACAATTCATGATTAATAACGGCGCTTACACATGGATTATAAGTTAGTTCTCCGTAATCGCCTATTTCAAGACCCAAGGGTATCTTCCATGAAATTTCAGGCTTACTGGACATATAAGCCCCTTTCTGAACGTCTCCGTAAGTATCTTTGTAATCATCTGAATGTTCATCATTCCAAATAAATGATTCCCCAAACCACAAGTTAAGAGTTGTGCGTTTTATGGGAATATCAACCTCTAATGCCGATCTGTTTTTAAAATAAAAAGGCTTTTCTAAATCGGGGCGGTAATCAAAATAGTTGTCAAAATCAAAAAACCAGTTAAGCCCGAGCGCCTGAAACGGAAAACCTGAATCCAGCATTAATGAAAAATAAGTTCGATCGTCCTGATCTTTTTTGTAGCCTAAATCTACCCTGAAAGGAACCATTGAACCTAGGAAATTGTAATCACGGGCTTTAATTGTAAATGAAAGCCCGTAATTTGAATCATATTTAGGATACGGAAGAGCGATTATGTTATATGTATCTTCAACATATATTTCCAAATCTACGGGATATTTGCCGTCTTCCGTTAATTCGCCTATTGTGTATTCTATTCTTACGTTGTCTTTTAATACTCTTTCATTTACAAGAAGCTGTCTTTTATCTTTTATAAATTTGGCAAAATGTGTTTTTCCTGTTATTACTTCGCCTTTTTTTAAATCGGTTTTTGTGTTTAAAACAAAGGGGAGCGTCCTGCCTTTTACGTTATAATTAAAAGAATTTATTACAAAAATTGACTGTTCGGTGTAAATGTTACTCTGCAGTGTTTCATCAAGTACGATTTCTTCTTCTTTTTCAGCCGGTTTTTCCTGAGAAAAGACGGCAAAACAAACAGTAAAGAAAATAAAGAATAGTATTGATTTTTGCAGATTCAAATGTTAAGTCCGCCCTGTAATACTTTGTCTAAAATTTGCGTATCTTCCGTTTTAATTTCTACTGCGCGCGCGCTTTGGGCGTCCGGGACTATAAACGTCAAGTTCCCGCTTTTTTTCTTTTTATCGCTTTTCATGGCGTTTAACAGCGATTCCTTGTCCTGCGCCGCGGGGTGGGGGCAGGCGCATTCATATCCAAAAGATAATATCAGCTTTTTAATTTTTTCCGCTCTTTCGCGCGGCGTAATTTTTAACGCTGTTCCAAGCTCGCAGGCGCGTACAATGCCCCAGGCGACGGCTTCTCCGTGGGTAATATTCCCCAATCCCGCCGCGCTTTCAAGCGCGTGGCCGAAGGTATGCCCCAGATTTAACAACATTCGCTTTCCTGACTCGCGGAAATCCTCGCTGACTATGCCGCCTTTGTAAGAAACCGCTTTTTCCACGCACTTTTGCAATACGCCGTCTTCCAAAATTTTTTTAAAATTATTAAAATTTTCCGCTAACGGCGTTAGCTGATCAAGAAAGTCATCGCCGCAAAGGACGGCGGTTTTTATAAGTTCCGCCATGCCGCTTTTTATTTGCGTCTGCGGCAATGTGGAAAGAGCGTTTAACGGTATGTATACGCTTTGAGCGGGATAAAAACTGCCTATCAGGTTTTTTATGTCAAAAAGATCAAAACCGGTTTTGCCGCCTACGGAAGCGTCTACCATGCCGAGCAGAGTAGTGGAGACAAGAACAAACTTACAGCCGCGCATGTAAATTGACGCGGCAAAACCGGACAAGTCGCCGATAACTCCGCCGCCTACGGCGATAAAAATTCCGTCTCTGCCCAAGCCGGCTTTGTTAGCGGCGGAAAGTATTGTTTCTACGGACTGCCAGTTTTTATTTTCTTCGCCGCTTTTAAGAAAAACGCAAGGGTAATCTTTACCGCCGCATACTTTGGCGGCGATGTAGGAAGTATTTTCATCGGCGATGATTAAAGGTTTGAAAGAGGGATTGTCGGATTGCAGACCAAGTTGATGAGAAATGCCGTTAATAGCGGGAAATTCCCGAGTTATTTCTATGTATGTTTTAAATTCGTTAAAAGTAAATTGCAAATGATTAACCTTTCCGAAAAAATCGGAAAAAAAATAAGAGAAAATACGCCAGTTTGACTGTTTTTTATGTTTACTTTACCCAAGGGCATGTAATTTTTTTAACAAGTCAAGACGGACGGCGTGTAAAGTTTGGCGGCCGAAACACGCTCAAAATAAACGCCGAATTTACCTTAATATATCAAAAAAACAGGGGTATTTCAAGGTATTTTCGAGGTTTTTTTTACTCGGATAAGTTAAAAACGTACTCTTCTATGCTGTTTAAAAGGGAATATTTTGAAAATTCGCCTATTTCCGGCTTTCCGGCAAGGTAATCCAGCCAACTTGCGACAAAATCATGCGTTGTTTTCCGGCTTAAAGGCAGATATTTGCCTTTTAAGATGTCTTCGCCGTGCTTGTTTCGATAGATTGCGTTTCCTTTATAAATTACTCGAATATCAGACAGGATATTTTTTTGCGTTATAGCCAAAAAAACAAGCGAATTGCTGTTAAAATAATCCTCGCAATAGAACTTTTTGTATATCGTGTAATCCCATTGATGCAGCGGAAGCCTTATTCTTGTAAGTAATTCCTGTTTTTCCATTACTGTATTTTCCTCAGAATGGAAACGCGCTGCGGAAACCCATCGTGTAGCGTTAGTCGCGCTGCGAAATTCATATTGGGCGTCAAGGGCGGTAAGGGGCGCGGATAAATCCTGCCAGCTTAAAGAACCGCATATATTTCCTCCGATTGTCGCTATGTTTCTTAATTGGACTCCCGCGATTTTTTTTAAGCACAAGCATAAAACTTCAGGCACTATCTTACCGAGTTTTATCAATCTGTTTAGTTTTACCATAGAGCCTATTTCAAGGTATTGTTCCGTTCTTGTTATTTTCTGCAGTTCTTCAATTTTATCAAGCGAGAGAAACACAGGGGGAAGGTACAGTATATTTTTATCCTGTTTTCTGAAAAGATTAGTGCCTCCCGCATGCAAAACCGCGTCCGGGAAACGGTTCCACGCGGAAAATAACTCCTGAAAAGAAGTCGGCGTAATAACCTGATTAAGTGGCGCTTTCATACAGCCTCTTTTGCCGCGCCGCGGCGATATTATTTACAACTTTTATAAGTCTTTCCGCGTTGGTGCATCTGCATTTGATACCGGAAAATCCCATTAAAATTTCTTCTTTTGTCGGGTTGGGTATATGATCAAGGAGCGCTTCCGTACACAAAACTTTTCCGGCTTCGCAATAACCGCAATTTCCAAGATGTTCCTGCGCAAAGGCGTTCATAATTTCCTGATACTCAATTGTTTGCGAGAATCCCTCGATGGTTATTACTTCCGAGCCTTCTATTTTAAAAGCGGGAATTAAACAGGCGGGGCTTACTTGTCCGTTTAAAATAACCGTACAAGCGCCGCATTGCCCGGAAAGACAGCCGGGCTTTGAGCCGAATAAACCAAAACTGCTGCGCAAAATATCGATCAGCCTTACTCCGGGGTCGGCGTTAAAAACAACATCTAATCCGTTTAAAATAAAATTAATGGTCATTTTGCCCCCTGTGCGCCTGAATCAATATTTCTTGCGCGTAAAATTTCCCAAATGTCTTTTCTTTTTAACGGGAGTGTTTTAAAACCGTGATCCATCGCCTGCGAAACCGCTTGCAAAAACGCTGCGGGTATACATGTAAAGGGAAGATCGCTTACCCCTTTCGGCTCCGTTACATCTTCCGAAAAGAAATCAATATGAATAGGAGGAATTTCCATGGGAGAAAAAATCGTAAAATTGTTGTATTGGTCTGTGGGAATAACGCCGTCCACATACTCGATGTTTTCCGTATATGCCCACCCTAACGCCTGAACCGCCGCGCGGGTAAGGTTTCTTTTTGCTCTGTGCGCCGAAATTAATTTTCCGCCGTCAATTCCAAGCCAGATGCCGCGTATAACGGGAATACATTCAATAAGGTCGATAGAGACTTCTACAACGGCGCAGGCAAGCCCTAATTTGGAAAAGCCGTTTATGTCGAGGTTTTTTCCTTCCGGCGCGGTAAATCGTCCGCCCATAAGAGTTCCGTATTGCGGTTTTATTGAGCGGCGGACTGTAATGGGAAGCGGGTCGTGGAAACGCTGTTTACGGATTGTAAGACAGCACTTTTCTACAAGTTTTGTTACGGCGGTAATATTTCTGCCTGAACATGAAGGACCGCAATCGGGCGCGTTGGAAGCGATAATACGAACCATCTCCGGCTCTATGGACATTGTTTCCATAGCAACTTTTCTCCAAATTCTTGTGTAATCTTCCATGCTTGTAATGCTTGTTTTTATTTCCAGAATCCCTTCTTTTGTCAATGTAACTTCTACGCTGTATGCGCCGTTATCTTCGCCGTGGTAGAGTAGTCCGTTTCCCTGGTATCCAACGGCTATACCAATGCCTCTGGGATTTTCGCCTTTTTCCGGTTTTTTACCCTTACGGCTTTTGCGAAGTAATTCATAAGAAGCCCATTTATGTTTATAATCGCTTATTTTGATTGTCGATTTTATAAGATTTTTGCCGTGAATATTGTTTTTATGTTTTGTCTGGGATTGGATTATTTGCGGATCGATATTATTTTCCCTTAATTCCGCCGGGTCTATGTTAACCATATCGGCTATAAGTGAAATATGGCGTTCCATCGCAAAATTTCCCTGCGCCAGTCCAAAGCCGGAAAAAGGTCCCTGAGGGGGAATATTGGTGCAATATGCCTTTGCTTTTAATGATAAATTGTCAAAATTGTATAAACCGATAACTCCAAGGCAAATTTGATCGAGAATTTCGTTTCCGTTAACCGAATAAGCTCCAAGGTTAACAGAAATATCGATATTTGCGGCGTTTGTATTGCCGTTATCGTCGATTGCGGACGCTATATTAACGCTTGTACTGAAGCGTTTCGGGGTATATAAAAAGTCTTCCTCTCTGGTTAAGATAAGGCGGACGGGCTTTTTTGTAATATGCGTTCCAAGGGCGGCATGGCACGCTATAAGCGACGGATACCAAAGTTTCCCGTCCATGTGAAGGTTAAGGGCGGAAGGTTCTACCGCAACATAAGACAAGTCAATATTCAATGCGCGCGCTACGGCTCTTTTTACATGGTACGGCCATTGCGTTGCCGTTCTGATAATAATAGGATCGTTCTTTTCGTTCTTTAATCTTTTTATTTCTTTTTCTCTGTTTATCCATGAAATCGCGCCTATAGGCTCCGCGTACCAATGCTCCTGAATGCCTGTCTTGTAACTTCCGGTAACTATCTTTCCTGTTTCCTGAAACGATTCAAGAGCGTTCCCTGTGTTAATTTCCCTCGTTAAAACAGGATCGTCAGAATTACTGCAAATAAAAACAGCGTCTTCTTTGTCGGCAAGTATTTCGCACCTTGCGGAGATTTCTTCCAATTTTGTTTTATCCGCGCCCAGTATTATCGCTACAGGCTCGCCGATATAGTTTAATGTTTTATCCGCCAGAATGGGGATATTCGTGCCTTCAAGCCTGTTTTCGCCTGGTATCTCTTTTGCGGTAATAAGCGTATAGTTTTCGGGAAGTTCCGGTACATAGATGTTTCTTAATTTCCCCTTTGCTATAGGCGATCTGACTGTCAGCGCATACAGCAGATTAGGGGGGTATATATCTTCCAAAAAAGGGAGCTCTTCCATTAATGGTTATTTTAGTAGCATTTTAAGGGAATTACAATAATAGTTTTAAGCCGTTTCTTTCGCCATTCGCCATTAGTGCCGGTTCATACGCGCTGTCGGTCACCTAAAGGTGACCTTGCTTTTATTGCGGACAGCGGTTTTTATTGGCGCTTACGCTATGCGGCATTATCGATCTACACGGCTATGCCGTGCACTTGTTCAGCGTGATGAAAGTTCTTTATCAATTTTTCGCTGTCCAGCATGCCGTACTTGTCAAGTACAGCCCTTAATGTCTCTATACTGCGGTAAACCTTTGGGTTTGCGGGATCGAACTTGCAAATGGGGCGTAAATCTTCAACCAGTTTTTTGGTGTCTATTACAAATTGGATTTTTTTGGTTACCTTCAAAATACGGTCGTACTCGGTCTGTGTCTGTTCTTCGTCCTTGCTGATTAGGGTTTCATCAAGTCTTTCGCCCGGACGCAAACCTATGTATTCAATCTTTATTTCGGTATCCGGCTCATAGCCTCGGAAACGTATCAGTTGTTCGGCTAAATCGCGTATGCGCACGGGCTCTCCCATGTCTAACAGGTACAAACAGCCGTTTTCGCCTACGCCGCCCGTTTTTAAAACCAGCGAACACGCTTCGCTTATGGTCATGAAAAAGCGTCTTGCGTCCGGGTGGGTTACGGTTACAGGACCGCCTTTTTCTATCTGCTGCTGGAAAAGCGGAACAATTGAGCCGCGCGAGCCGAGTACGTTTCCAAAGCGGACGACTACAAAATTAGTGCCGCTTTTGTTAGACCGCGCGCTTGCGGAAAGAACCAACTGTTCGCAGATGCATTTTGACGCTCCGTATACGGAAACGGGATCAACAGCCTTATCTGTCGAAATATGTACGAAATGTTTCACGCCGTGTTTCACGGCGGAATTAATAAGGTTCTCGGTTCCAAGCACATTATTTTCAATTGCGGCTACGGGATTTTCTTCCATCATGGGGACGTGCTTGTATGCCGCTGTGTGGAAAATTGCATCGGCTTTTAAATGGCTTAAAATATAGTCAACAAAGTCAGTGTCTTTTAAGTCCCCGATTACAGGCACTATTGCCGCTTTTTCTCCGACCCCTTCGTCCTGCAAAAGCCGCAGTTCTTTATCGATCAGGTAGATGGAGTTCTCGCCGTGCCCCAGCAGGTACAGCCTTGACACTCCGCCCGACAATAACTGGCGGCATAATTCGCTACCGATTGACCCGCCCGCGCCTGTAACTAAAACGCGTTTTCCGCGCACATAGGAAAGGCTCTGTTTAAGTTTAATGGTTACGGGGTTGCGCCCCAGCAAGTCCTGTAAATCTATGGAGCGCGTCTGGATAAAGTGCGCGTCCCCTTCGACAATTTGGGAGATACCGGGAAGGATTCTTATTTTTTGAAAGTTGGCTTTTTTAAGGATTGAGTAGAGTTCTTTCAGGTACTCTTTGCTTGCGCTCGGAATGGCTATTATAGCTTCGTCAGCCGGGTTTGTTTTTAATAAAAGAGCTACGTCTCGGATTGGACCCAGTACGGGGATACCGTCGATTTTCTTGCCTATTTTTGCAGGGTCATCGTCCAGAAATGCGACTACTTCGCCGAAAATCGCCTTTGATTTTATTTCGCTTGCGAGGGTACGTCCTGCAAATCCCGCTCCGATAATGTACAGACGTTTTGACTTTTCCATTATCTCCCCTTGTCATGTTCCAGCGACCCTATCACCTCAAAAGCCAGGTCGATGGAAAATGAATCATTATAAAGGTCGAGCTTAATTTTTGCCCTCCCTTTTCTTTTATCGACCTTTATTATCCTTCCCTCAAGCCCAATTAAAGGACCTTCTACAACGACTATACGGGAGTTTTCGTTAAAGTATACCTTGGAACGGCCGGCTATTTGACCGCCGTTTATAAAGTGCAGGACAAGCTCCAAATCCCTGTCCGCGAGCGGGGTAATGTCGGTATTTGACTTTAGGAACCTGTAAAACCCCTCAGTCCGCCTGAATTCCCACTGGAAAGACCGAATTTCCTCGTCATCTTCCGTCTCTATGAACAAATAACCGGGGAACACAGGCGGTGTATAGGGCTTCTTCTTACCGGCTTTTCTGATCTCCAGAAGCCTCTTTGGGAAGTGAATGGGCAGGGTAATCTCGGGGTGGCGGGCTCTAAAAAGCTTAATGAATTTATCCTCGGAGCGGGTTTTTACCTGTATTGCGTAATAATTCATCATATTTAGTATGAATCCTATTTTGTGTTTTGAAAAGAGTGCCGATATTTGAAATGGAGGACTAATGTTCAAACGTATTGCTATTGCCGTAATCAGTGTAATTCTGCTTAGTTTCAGCGTCGGAGCGGCTACGGTTTCATTTCATGTGGTAGAAGCCGGCATAAACGAAGAAGCCGACAAAAAGGCGTCTGAATTATGGGAGACCGCCTTCATGGACGTTTTCTTTGACGCCGGATACATAATCAGCAACGCCCCGATTATGCGTCTTCAAAAAAGTCCGTCCGACATTTTGCAGGTTGTTGATTTTAAAGAGGCGAGCGTCTGCGGAATCGATTATATGCTGATTGTCTTACTGAATTATAATGTTGATCAGCCGACTCCCGAAGAAGTCTCATTTTACATTTACAAGGTTACCAAAAGAGAAAAAGTGCTTGAAAGAAAAATCCGTCAAAAACAAGTCCCTATGCGGGATGATTATAACAATATGAAATCAATTGCAAGAGGGTTTGTTCCCTACATAGGAGAGTAAAATGGAAAAACGGCTTATTTTCGCTTTTATTGTTATCGCGTCTTTCTTGTTGTTTATCGGGGCATCCCCGTGGGAAGGCTCCGCGGCAATCGCGCCGAACGGAGATTTACCGGCGACCGGTTATTATATCGCTACAAACGCTTATCCCAGAAATACCGTAGTTGATATTACAAATCTTGAAACCGGAAAAAGCACCCGTGTAATTGTTTCCAATACTTTAACAAGCCCGGGTCTTCTTGCCGTTGTTTCGCGTCAGGCGGGGGAATTAATCGGCATGAGAGCCGGTTCCGTAAGCAGACTAAGAATGATACAGCCTACCGATCCTATGGCTTATATGCGTTTCACGCAAAGTATGAAAGACGGAAACCCCGAGTATGATTCGGGGAATGTTATTACAGAGGAAAAACTTGTAGAACAGGTTTACAAAGATGATACTTACAAAAAGCCGGAAGTCGCCAGAGCGCCTGAAGAGCCTAAGTCGCCCTTACTTCCCGGTTATATTGTTGACGAGCCTGAATGGGGCGGAAGCAGCAGACTGCAAATTGTAGACGTTCCCGGGTATCTGCCTGAATCGGGTGAAAGAATAGCGTCCGGTTCAAAGGAACCCGAATACGGCGATGATGAGGACTTCACGCCGAGAGATGTTGAAAAGGACGTAGCGCCTAAAATTAATGAAAGACAGCCTGTTGAAATCGTAAAAGATGTGCCTGAATTTAATCCCGACAGAGTATGGGAAACTACGGAAGTTCCGCCCAAAGAAATTGTAAAAGACGTATCCCCCTGGGAGGAAAGAACAGAAGTCGCCAAGACGCTTGTTCCTGTTGAAACATCGCCGAATCCGCCGCCCTCAAATGTATACGGAATTGATCCCAATGATATTATCCCGGGTATTGTAGTAGCGACGCCGGAAAAGCCCGCCGCGGTAAATACTTCTGCAAATACAAACAGAACTCCTGTGCCGGACAGGAACTTATCTGTAAATACGATAGACAGGCTTGACCGCGGAAAATACTATGTACAGGTAGCGGCAATGTCGGCTGATATGGTAGAAGGCGCATTAAAACAAATAGATCGCGGTTATGCTCCCGTAGTGTTTAAAGGGACTGATAACCTTTACCGCATTTTAATAGGTCCGTTGAATCAGGGCGAAAGCGCCGCTGTTCTTTCAAGGTTCAAAAGCATAGGGTACAAGGATGCTTTTGTCCGCAAAGGCGGCTGATAAGTTCACACCTTGACAAAACCGTAAGTTTTCTTCAAATTGAATTAAGTCTCATGGTGGATGTAGCTCAGTGGTAGAGTCCCAGATTGTGGATCTGGTCGTCGCGGGTTCAAACCCCGTCATCCACCCACTTTGCGCCTGTAGCTCACCTGGATAGAGTACCAGACTTCGAATCTGGTGGTAGCCTGTTCGAGTCAGGCCGGGCGCGATCTTTAAACTTGCCAATCCGTTTTAATTCATTTATAATAAAAAAATCTAAAATTTCGGAGAAAACCATGACAGAGGAAAACCTTGAAATTACCCAAAATATTAAAGACGGGATTTGCAGAATTTCTTTAAAAGGACGCGTCGATTCCAACACCGCTGACCTTTTGCTTACAAAACTTGAAGCTGTTATAGAAGAAGGTAATAAAAATATAATTCTTAATATGTATAATGTTAAGTATCTTAGTTCTATCGGAATAAGAATAATCTTAAAAACATATAAAAGTCTTTCGGAAGAAGGAGGATCGTTTAAAATTGAACATCCGTCCGAAACCGTGAAGAATGTTTTGGGAATGGTCGCTCTTCAGGAAATGCTTGTAACAAATTAATTATCGTGTTTAATTCAATCAGAACAAAAATAATAGTTATCGTTCTTGCCTTTATGGTTGTTATAGGCGTGTCGTTTACTTTGTATTCATTGGCGACAACAGCGAATTATAAGCGTCTTCGCATTGAAATTTTCCAAAAAACAGTCGATATTGAAGGTGAAAAATTACATAGTATTCTTGCGGAAGATAAAAATGAGGAAGATAAAAAAGATGATATTATAGAAAAACTGTTAAGCATAAAACCTACCCGGAACAGTTCAGTTTTGCTTTGCGTGTCCAATGAAGATGGTGTTTTTTCAGATAGTATATTTTTCAATGAAAAAAAAGAGACCATATTAACAAGCATCCCCTTTGATATGAATTCTGATTCATTTACATATAATAATCAAAAATACAGGAATTTTCGGTATTACATGAACTACGGCTGGCTGTTATCCGTCCAAATACCTGAAAACGAAATGTTTACGCAGGTTACAAGGCAGAATATCATTTTTTCAACAATAATAGAAATATCGTTCGTGCTGCTTCTTGTTTTGGTGTTTTTCCTTATTTCCAGATTTATAAACAATCCCATAAAAAGCTTGACGCAAAATGTATCGCAGATTGCGCTTGGAAATTTGGATATGAAGATAGATATAAACTCAAAAGATGAAATAGGACAGCTTGCCAGAACATTTAACAAAATGACAACAGATTTAAAACATTCTATCGAAGAAAACGCCCGTGAACGAGAAGAAAAAAAGCGCATAACTACGGAGCTTTCCATTGCCAGAGAAATACAGTTAAGTTTTCTTAAAAATGATTTCTTTGAATTTCATCAAAGAGATGAATTTGACATATTTGCCGATATGGCTGCGGCAAAGGAAGTAGGCGGAGACTTATACGATTTCTTTTTAATTGATAACGACAATCTTGCGGTAGTTATAGCCGATGTTTCGGGAAAGGGAATACCTGCTTCATTATTCATGGTAAGAACAAAAACGCTTATTAATAATATTTCTTACGATAAAAGCCCAAAAGAAGTTCTTGAAGCCGTAAACAAAAGCCTGTGCGAAAATAATGACGCTTGTATATTTGTAACCGCTATTTTCGGCGTATATAACACAAAAACAGGCAAGTTTACTTTTGTTAACGCCGGACATAATCCGCCGCTTTTAAAAAAGAAAGACGGCTTCTTTGAATACATAAATACAAAACCGCAGCTTGTTCTGGCGGTAATGGAAGATACGCAATACAAAGAAGAGGAGATTATTTTAGAAAAAGGCGACTCTTTGTATTTTTACACAGACGGCGTTACGGAAGCCATGAACGCCGATAAAGAATTATTCGGCGAAGACAGATTAAAAGACGCTCTTAACAAATACCGTTCTTCTTATCCTAATGATTTAATATACAATATTAAAAATGAGGTAAATAATTTCACCGAAGGAACGGAGCAGTCCGATGACATCGCTATGCTTGCCCTGCATATAAACGAGGATAATCAAACAGAAAAACAAATATCGCTTGACGCTGAATTAAAAAGTCTAAACAGAGCGCTCAATTTTATAACCGCCGAAATAAAGAAAACCGATTATGAGCCTGAAATTCAAAATAAAATTGAAATGGCTTCGGAAGAAATATTTACCAATATCGCAAACTACGCTTATGCCGATGAATGCGGAAAAGTAAAAATAGCCGTTTCCATTAAAGACGGAATTAAAATAACATTTGAAGATAACGGCAAACCTTTTAATCCCGCGGAACACCCGTCTCCCGATTTGGATAAACCGATAAAAGATCGTGAAATAGGCGGACTGGGCTTGTATATAGTCAAACAAGTCATGGATAAAGTAGAGTACACCCGCGAAAATGATAAAAATATACTGATAATAATAAAAAATTAGGAATAATTTTTAAATTATTTATTGTTAAAGCTGTTCTTTGTCGCATTTTGCGATTATATCGTTAAATTCCTTTATGTTATTAGGGTATAATTCCTGTTCCATGAGTTTTTTTGTAAGAACATAATCCAGTCTGTTTAATCTTTCGTAAAGTTTATTTAAACTGTCAAATACAGAGAGCAGAAGAGCCTTGTTGTCTTGCGGTTCCTGTTTGTTTTCGTTTAAATCTTCGCCGGCGTTACTTAACGTAGCCCATGATCTTGATTGTTCTGTTCTTGACATAATATTGCCTCCTCAATTCGATATATTTTAAATATAAAAAAAAATTAAAAAACAGACAAAAAAAAGCCTATTTATTTATGTAAAATTTTTAAAAACATAAAATATTTTTCCGTCTGATTCGTCTGTAATAGTATAGGAGAGTTATTATCTGACAAATTTGTCAGATAATTCCGATAAAACTAGTTTGCTTACGCAAACTAAATCTAAGGAGTAAAAAATGAAAAATATTATCAAATTTCGAGTTACAGGTTTTCTTACAATGCTGGCAACAGTTGCCCTTTTCGGGGTTGCGGCAATGTTTTTATGGAACGCTCTTTTGCCCCAGCTTTTCGGTCTGCCCATACTTACTTACTGGCAGGCAGTCGGCTTGATGCTGTTAGCAAGGATACTTTTCGGCGGATTAGCGCATGATTTTGCGGGGCGCAAAGCAGGCAGGGGAAGGGGAGATGCGTATATGTTTCACCACGGGAATAAACTCCGCGAAAAATGGATGAACATGAGCGCCGAAGAACGCAAAGAGTTCATGGAAAAGGAAAAAGATTTTTTCAAGTTCCATAAAGATTTTTCACGCTTTAACGGTCTCTTTGGCGATGAAGACAAGAAGGACGATAAAAATGAGTAATTCTGTCATTACTGTACAGAACCTGACAAAACGCTACAAGGGAGCGCATAAACCGGCGGTAGACGACATCAGTTTTTCCGTCGGGAAAGGGGAGTTTTTCGCCTTCCTTGGCGCAAACGGCGCGGGTAAGACAACAACCATTTCTATTCTGACTACGACGCTTTCCAAGACTTCGGGCGAGGTAAAAATAGGCGGATTCGATATTGAAAAAGAAGCTAGGAAGGTGAGAGAAAAGATCGGTATAATCTTTCAGCACCCGAGCCTTGATCCGCAGTTGACGGCGGAGCAGAATATCCGTTTTCATGCCTGCCTGTACGGAATGTGCGGATACCGCCCTTCTTTCAAACTTATGCCGTCAGCATACCGCAAAAGGGTAATGGAGCTTGCCGAAATTGTCGGGATACAGGACGCTCTTTTTAAACCCATTAAAAAACTTTCGGGCGGTATGCAGAGAAAACTGGAAATTATCCGCAGTCTTATTCATACGCCGGACGTTCTTTTCCTTGACGAACCTACGCAGGGACTGGACGCTGTAAGCAGGCGAGGGTTGTGGGAATACATTAACGAAACGCGCAGCCGTTATGGGACAACTATTTTTCTTACAACGCATTACATTGACGAAGCGGAAAATGTTGATACTGTATGCCTAATCAATAACGGCAAAATAGCGTCTTGCTGTTCTCCGCAGGAATTAAAGCGGAATTTAATGAAGCAGGAACTTATTTTGGATGCCGATGACAGAACCGCGCTGACAAACGAATTGTCGTCTCTTGGATTGCCTTTTAAGTTGAACGGACGCGTCGTTGTTCCTTACAAAGATTCGGCGCAGGAAATTATTTCACGGATAAAGACAAAATTGACAGTGTTAAAAATAAACGAGCCTTCGCTGGAAGACGCTTATATCGAATTTTTAACAAAACCAAAGGAGAGCGCGGCATGAGCGAGATTGAATTAAAGCGGAAAAAATCACGGCTGTTTAGAGAGTTAAACAGTATTTTAACAGTTATGTCCCGTGAGATAACGATATTTTTCAGGTCTCCAGCCACGGCGATTATGAGCCTTGCGATGCCCATTGTTTTAATGGGAATGATCGGCGGCAACCTTATGCAGAACATGGCGGGCGGACTTGGTTTCCAATTCGGTCAATTTATGCTGGTTGGAATGTTAATCAACATGCTGTTTATGATGACTA
>Ga0268262_10002519_pt1 | contig 21047 bp, 18 predicted proteins | sample TergutNc150P3_FD_190354 | JGI IMG/M metagenome (GOLD analysis project Ga0268262, IMG submission 190354) | Nasutitermes corniger P3 segment gut microbial community from laboratory colony in Florida, USA - Nc150 P3 (SPAdes) (version 2) | ecosystem: Host-associated > Arthropoda: Insects >... | reverse complement strand
AAAGACTTGAACCAGCCGCAATATCTTCATTTATAAGACAGGCTTTATAATGGAAAAATAAATAGACCATGTGGACTCCTGGGTTGTGACTCAAAGAAAACCACTAATTTCTAATTTTATCTTAGAAAGGGCTAATTGTCTGGAACCCCGATACCCCCGATTTAAAGATTGACAGGATTACAACAACAATGCCCCAACCCACTCATTTCGGCTACGTTCACAACGCACTTAGTCCTGGAGGCAACGAACACTGTACGATTCGAAGAACCGGCGGTCATGGCGGCCGACCTCGTCTCTGTAGCTCATGAACCGAGTTAAGGCGCTGCTGGCAGCGCCAACCGAGGCACTCCACCAGTTGCCGTAGTTGCCGACATAGCGGTCGCCGTCGCCGCCTGGAAGAGCCGCAAAACCGAAAGCATCAAAGCCATTGCCAGATTTTCCTTCGTAATCATTCCAGCCGCTAGTAGCCTTTAGATATTTGCCCGCTGTTTCGTTGCCGCCAACCGCTGCTGTCAATATATCCCAATCATCATTGCTAGGCAAATGCCAGCCTTTCGGACAAGCCTTCATAGCCGTTTCCCAATCGTAAAGTCTACCATATTTGGCGCAATTCTCTGGTTCGTTGTTATAGCACTTGCTGCCGTTTGCGTTGTAATTCAAGTTCTCAGCCATCTCAGCTTCGGCGTATTCTTTTGCCGCTTCCTTGCAATCATTTTTGCATTTCGCATATTTTGAAACTTCGCCATTGTCCTCGGTAAACGTAAGCACAGAGCCTTGCAATTTATAACTCACTGCCTGTGCCTGACCAAAGGCTGTGAGGTAAAAACGGTCTTTTTCCGTCTTCCATGTAATTGCAACCCCTTGGGGCTTTTGGGTAAGGACTCCTGTTCCATCGCTTAAAAGCTCCAGACTGATGCTCTTATCTATATCCTCGCCAGATACCGCCACCCATCTGCCCACCAATGCCGATGGGTTAGCGGCATCGCAAGACGCCGTAAGCAACAGCACGGCAATGGCTGCCACGCCAAAAGCAGACCTCAACATATTTTGAGTTTTCATACACATTCTCCTTTCCCGCTTTTGTTCACCCCGCCAAAACTTGGGAACACGGTTTTAACAAAGTTCACACCACTATGGTGCAAATTCTTTTCGCCTACACTAACCAACATCGACACATCCTGTAAATCCTTGAATCGGGTGAATCGGGGTTCAGACGTTTAATTCTGTACGCAACGAATACTGAGCAAGTAGCCGCTCTTGCTGTAGTCGTTCCAGTCAACTTCCTCGCCGTAATAGTACATATGTCGGCTGTAGGCGTTGCTGTAATTGCTCTCCGTAGCGCTCCACCAGTAGCCAAAGTTGCCGATACTGCTGAAACTGCCATCGGAATAGCCGCGACCGCCAGGCAGAGCCGCAAACCCGAACAAGTCCTCACCGTTGCCATTGTTGTTCCAGCCGCTGGCAGCCTTGAGGTATTTGCCTGCTATTTTTCTGCCGCCAGCCAGTGACGCCAATACATCCCATTCCGCTTTGCTCGGCAAACGCCAACCCTTTGGGCAAGCTGACTTAGCCGTTTCCCAATTATACAACCTGCCATACCTGTTGCAGTTGACAGAGTTGTTGTCGTAGCATTTTGAACCGCTTGCATTGTAGTTCAAATTCTCCGCCATCCAAGTTTGCTTGTTTATCGCAATCGTTCTGTATTTCTTGCCATCCCTCTCATCTGTAAAAGATTTATTGCTACTCTTGTATGTATGCTCAACTTTCTCATTCTGCTTTAATTTCACATCAACCGCTTCCCTGCCAGTGCCTATCCTCACATCCGCACACAAAGGAACAGACCCGCTGAACGGCGTTTCGCCTATCTGCTTGCCGTTCACATAAACCGGTTCGCTGGCTGGCTCGCCGTCTCGCTCCGCGCTCAAATCCAAGCCGCCCTTCTTCAGCTTCAAATTGCCTGCCATGTCAAAGATTTCCCTGCTGCCCTTGTTTATGCCAGCCTCAAAACTTACAGCCTCGTAACATTCATGGCTTAACTCCACGCTGTATTTGTTCGGGGAAAGCCTAGTTTCGCCCAAAGAATTGGGCTTGCCGTTTATGGACAAAGCCCATTGCTTGTGGCTGCCTATGCCGTCTGAGTAAGCTGGCTTTATCTCCAAAATCCCGAAATTCGGTTTTAACCTGATGCTTATGCTTTGGTTGTTGCGAGTTATGGATACTGTGGTGTCCGCTATCTCGTATTGCTCTAAATTGGCGATTATGCGGACGCTGCCCTCGCCAAGCTCCACGCTGCAAGGCGTTTTTGTGCAACGGGCATCGGGCATCCCGTTAAAACTTAAACTAGCCCCTGGAGGATTGCTCGCTACGCTCGCCAAATAGCGTTTGTCTCCCTCAAATTCATAATCCGCCCCCTTGATTTGCACACCCCCTATGCCACCTGCCACAAAGGGGGAAGCAGCCGAGCCGCCCGATACCCCTGGCATTTTTTTGAACAAATCTGGTGCTTCTTTATCCAAAACTGAGAGCAAGCTATAGATGTCTTTGGACATTCCCGTAAACGAATTTACCATATTCCCGCTGCCGCTTTCGTATAGCTCTACTTTTATGGTCAGGTCTTCGCCAAAACGCCCTATGCGTGCTTGCCCTATGTAATCGGCGTTTATTTTCCTGCCAAGTTTGGCAAGGCAGCCTTCCGCCGCCCTGCATTCGTTCACCATATTTTCCTGCGAGCCTAGAAAAGCGACTATGCTCTGCTGGGTCATGACGGCGTAGCTTTTTGATGGCAGGGTTTTGTTGGCTATCTCGCGCAGCCTGTCCGTTATGTGGGTCAGCTCAGAAATCTTGATGGGTGGTTCGCCGTCATCCTCGGTATTCACTATTGCTATACGTTTTTGCTGCTGCCCGTGGGCAAAAGTGGCTAAAAACGCCAAAATCAGAGGAATTAAGCAAATTGGGGCGGTAAATTTTAGGTTTTTTATTGAATTGTCATTTTTTTGTATATATTCAGGGCAAAAGATTTCAGGGCAAAAAACGGTTGGGAGCAACCTCAACGCCACTTAGACCCTTGGGGATAAGGTTCAAGCATTAAAGCCATAATGGGGGTAATGTAGAAAAAATTTTTCTACATTATATCCCCTTATGAATAAGATGCAGTCTGTTCAAGAGCATGTGAAAAATGCACCGGGTTCTTACTTGAGCCGCTTGCGCACTAAGTTTACCCAAAAAAATGGGCTTGTGCAAAATTCAAAAATACAAAGCGAGTTATGCCGTGAAATTTTAGATGAAGAGAGATTAAAGAAATGGATGCAAAAGAGAAAAGAATGGGAGGCCTTGGCTCTAGGCTTGATTTATGTAAGCGGCAGCAGAGGCTTGCATTTCAAAGAACTGGAACGCACCTTGGAAACAGACCCAAAAAATTTAGTCGCATTTTTGAACGAAGCGGTGAGCGAAGTATTTTTGTGGCAAGCCAAGTGCCAAGGCTCCTACATATACTATGGCTTCACGGATTTTGACGATTTCTTTTTAAACTCCCTATTTAAAGATGAAGAAACTCTGGAATCTGCCGTATGGCTTTCCAATGAAAAAAAAGCAGAATTGCACTTGCTGCTGCTGCTGTCCAAAATACAGCTGGGCAAAATTTCCATTAAAAAAGACATGTCCATCAGCCACTCCGCAAAAAAATACATTAACCAAATTTTTGCAAACAGCATTTTTTTTGATAGTTCAATAATGGAAGATTGCATACGCCTGCAATTTTCATTTCTCATCTATGAAAAATGGATTTCAATAACAGCAGAGGAATCCGAACTGAAATTGTTAATCCCCGCTTATGAATTTTTGCAGGATAACGGATTCAGGCTTTTTTCCGAGTTCATTTTTTGGTGGGAGAAAGAGAGATTTCGGCACAAAAACGACCTGCTAAAACTCTTGAAATTTTTTGAAAAACCGATTAGCGTATTAAAAGCAGCCCAGCTATTTTGGCCCAGCGATACCAATTCAAGGCTGCCAAAGAGCAAAGCGATAAGCTGGCAGTATTTACCATTGCCGCTCAGGGAGCTTTGGATTTTTGGCATTTTAAAAATACAGGTGAAGAAAAAGCATATTTTGGCTTTTTCCCTTTCCGAATTTGGTGAAAATATCTTCTTTGCCAAACGCTCAAAAGAAAATCTATCTGAACCTATTATATCTAATAGCTCCAATTTTGAATGGCTTTTATCGCATGATAACGGAGCGTTCAGAATTTTTCAAATGTCATGTTTTGCAGAAGCGAAAAATGAAGAAGACCCTTTGCGTTTTGTACTCAGCAAGGAATCTTTTTTGGAAGGATTGCGCTCAAGGCTTCCAGAAAGTTTTGTTGAAGACTTTTTATCTTGGAACAGAGCCTCGCAAAATGTTACCGTGGCTTTAAACGAATGGCATCATATATACAGCGATTCTTCAATTGATTCCCTGTATGTTTTACGCATAAGAAATCCTAAAAAATTTGAGGAACTCTCCGTATATAAACCTTTTTTATCTTGCGTTGAAGAGATTATCCCAAACTGGGGTTTTGTTATATATGCAGAAAACGAAAAAAAAATTCGCGGGATGCTTTCGCATTTTTCTTTGGAGCCGCATCCATCATCCAATTTTAATCAAGACGATGATAAAATTTTGCAAAAACTTGCAGAAACGGAAAATTTCAGACTGCCCTACCCCATTCCAGAAGTGGACAGTAATACGCTATTCAATGACTACCATGCCCAATTCCAGAATTAAGCGAAGATGCGCTGCTCGATTGAAGCGGTATCTTTATGCAAAATGAAGTACCCTTGCCAATGTTGCTTTCAACGGTAATTTCGCCTTCGTGCAGATCAATTATTTTTTTCACAATGGCAAGCCCTAAACCTGTGCCTTGCTCTTTTGTTGTAAAAAAAGGAGTGAAAATGGTTTTCAAATGCTCTGGCTCAATGCCATTGCCTGTATCCGCAACGGTTATCTCCGCATATTTTTCGTTTGAGCTTATGCCAACTGAAATTTTGCCCTCGGTTTCTATAGCTTGAATAGCATTCATCAGCAAGTTGAGCATAACCTGCTGCAGTCTTTCCGCATCAATTTCTGCGTTCAGAGGCTCGACTGGGAAATTGCGCTCTATAAAGAGCTGTTTCTTTTCTTTTTCAATTTCAATTTCTGCATGTGCTAAAATTGCCTCTGCCCAATTCACCAAATCCGTGTTCTGCTTTTGCAAATTTGTTTTTCTGGTGTAAGCGAGCAGATTGCCAACTATTTTGTTCAAGCTGGAAATGCCACCTATTATTTTATCCACATATTTTCGCTTTGGGTCTTCCGGCGGGATGCTCCTTGCCAAAAGGCTTGCATAGCCGCCTATGCCGCCGAGCGGGTTTCTTATTTCGTGGGCAACGGTTGCGGCCATTTCCCCAAGCGCGCTCAAAACCCTGCTTTGGTTAACCTCCTCTTGCATCTTTTTAAGCTGCTCGGTTTGCATTTCCAAAGCCTTGTATGCAAATTCCAGCTCGCTACCTTGAGCCAAAAACCGCTCCATAACGGTAGCTAATTCACTTATCAATTCATCTTGGGATTTTTGCATCAATTATCTCAGCGCCCTAAGCGCGTCTATTCTATTCTTGGATTGGCTTTGCGGGTCAAATCTCTGAACCATCGCCTCGTCTTGCGAACGTAGTTCCAAAACAAGTTTTTCCATTTCGGATATTATAAGTTCAATTTCCCCATAAAGCGGCGAATTTTGCATCTCTTCCTTTCTCTGAATCCACTCATCCACATAAGGCGCGTTACGAGACATTTCGGCGGTAACGCTATCTAACAAGGAGCTTTTCAGAGTTAGCAAATCGTTTATTTTGTTCAGTTCATTTTCCGAATCCAAATCGCGCAATAAATCGCTTTGCAGAGTGTGAATTCGCTTGTAAATAGAGAGCTGAGAATTTAAGCTGTCGCGGAGGAGTTCGGGTAAATTAGAGGTCATTTTTTCAACACTCCCTGATTTCTCTCTTGCCAAATAGCATCTTTTTTATAAAGCTCTGCTTGGTCTGCCCAATAAGTTCCGCTATATTCTTTTATCAAACGGTCATAAGAACGTACAGCTTCTTTGAAATTGCCCTGTTTGCGGAATACATTCCCAATCTGGAACAAAGCCCAAGGAACAAGCGCAGGGTCTTTGTATTGCTCTACAGCTTTATTGTAATACTCCAATGCCATAGGCCAGTTTTGCAACAAAAAGCTACGGTCGCCAAGTTCGTAGATAGCCTTGCGGCAAGGGTCTGAAGTGCCCGGCGGGCAGTCTTCTATGATGTCTTTATAAACCTGTATCGCAGATGGCTGATCTTGCAACCTGCCGTATAGATCCGCTAGCTTTAAACGAAGCTCATTTTTCTTGGACTTGCTAGGTTCAGCATCTATGGCTTTTTTCAAGATTTCAGGGGAACCTTGGTCTGGCTTGTACTGGGCTGCAATTTCAGCTTCCAGAGCTAATTTTTGCCCACGGGTTGGGCCAAGTTTTTGGTCTTCAACTACGTTGGAGAGGGAATTATATCCATTTTGAAACTCAGCCTTTTTTACATGGCTAGCAGCCAGCATGTAGAATATCGCGCTTTTATAAGGCTCAGGCACAGGTTCTTGCAAAACCGAGTTCCCAAGCGCTATAACTCTATCGTGCAGTTCAAGGTATTGGTATAACGCAAGCAGGTTGTATGCCGCTGCCATTGAGTTAGGCGTACCAGGGAATTTTTGCCTTGTGGTTTGCAAAGCATCCATCGCGGATTGAAAGGACTTTCTTTGAATTAAGCCATAAGCCTTTTGCAAATCCGCGCTGCCCACTTCCGTTGTTGAAGCATAGGCGAAGCTTCCGCCGTATTCCGTAACCGCTATTTTTTCGGGACCAATAGTCAAGGGCTTATTTTTAAGGCTTTCCAAATAGGCGGCAACTGAATCCTGTTTGCGTTTTTCTTCCATTTTCATGCAGCTTTCCAGGCTATTGCAGGCATAAGGATTTACGGAAGAAGACATAGCTTGCTCAGGAGCGGAACCAGATGAACCGCTAGCAGCTGCGCTAGTTGCGCTAGTTGCACTGTTTGCGCTAGTTTCGCTAACCGCATTTGCAGGCACTTCGCCCAACCGTGCTACCCTAACCCTAACCTCCGCCTTGCCTTGCGCATTTGATGTTAGCTGCATGTATTTATTGTAGTAGCTTATGGCTTGGGCTTTGTCGCCTTTTTGCTCATAAATTCTGCCAAGATAATAATTTGCATTAAAGCCCTTTTCGGGATATTCAAAACTCTTGCTGAAATTTATAACAGCGTTATCCAGCTCGCCCATATTAAAACGGCAAACGCCTGCATAGTAATAAGCCCCTGGATTGCCAGGCTCCTTTTTTAGAACCTCCCTCCAATACTTCGCGGACTCCGCCCATTGTTTCTTATCGTGAGCCGCTAAGCCAGCTTTAAATTCAGGGGAATCGTAGGTAAATCTTGAATCTTTTTCTTTTGGAGGAGCTGGCGGTTGCTCTGCCGCAGGCTTTTGAACCGTTGTTGCCGCCGCTGCCGTTGTTGCCGTTGCCGTTGCCGTTGCCGTTGTAGTGGTAGTTGCTCCCAGCAAAGCCCCAATGCGGGAGAGAGCCTTTGTCTTTTGCTCTATGGCTCCGCTCTCCGATAAAGCACGCCATCTTGCCACGGCATTGTCTTTTTGCCCCAAAGCCTCGTAAGCCTCCGCTTCTGCTTCTATGGCTTTTGTGAGTTTGGGATTGTATTTTTGCGCAAGCTGAAAATTATCGATGGCCAGTTTGTAATCTTTCATTTTAAAGCGGACATTGCCCGCTCCCAAATACGCTTCTGCATTGTTTTTATCCGCAGAAAGCACCGCTTTGTACTCGTCCAGCGCTTCTTTGTATTTCCCTCTATCCGCGAAGTCCTGAGCCTGCTTTAACCTTACGGACTGCGAATTTTGCGCAAAGGTAAAACCCGCAACAAAAGCAAACAGAATTAAGAAGCGACTAAACATCGGATAGTAATATAGTAAAAAGCTAAACTAAGAAAAGCCAGCCGGTTAAACTCGAAATCACAAAAAATATACAGCTAAAAATACACAATAACTGAAAAACGCTACCTATGATAAAAGCTATTTTGCTCATTTTATCGAATAAAAGCACCCAGTAAAACACAATGGATATGCCGGATATAAAAACGCCAGAAAGCGAAAATATAAAAAAGAGATTCCTGTTAAAACCCTCAGTTAGCGTGTTAAACGGGACCAGCAAATTGAACCAAAGCAGGAACTGTATCACAAGGGCTAGGCAAATAGATTGTATTATGGGTATCGCAGACATATTGTTAAAAAATCTCTACCGTTAAATTAGAATTTTTTTCCTCCACTTTTTTTTTCACATTCTCCAAAAATTCCACAGGCAGCGGCTGGACGGTATTTTCGGCTACCGGGCGAGCGACTGAATAAATTTGAACACTCAACAGGTTTTTGGGATTTGTTTCATAAATCCTTTTGATAATCTGGGCATAGTTTTTAATTTCCATTTCGCTGGCGGTTTTGCCCTGCACCTCGCAAAGCATGGTTTGAATGCGCAAGGGAAATTTAGAGACGGCAAATTTAAGGTTATTCTCTATTGAAGCGATATCTATCCCTTTTACGGGCCTGTTTATGAAATTGAGCCATTCATCTGTGCCAGCATCCAATTTTCCCCATATTTCCCCATTGAAATTTTGAATTTTTTCCAATTGAGTTGCATTTGTTATCAGCACCAATTTTGGGATTCCCGGAATTTCTTTTATACGCTCGCAAAGCTCGGCAAAATATGGGTAAAGAGTAGGTTCGCCATCTCCGCTTAAAGCGACATCCCTTAACATTCTGTTTTTTTCTTCTATGTTTGGGAAATGTTCGGCGAGTTTTGTTTTATGATATATAGATAGCATCTCTTTCAATTCAGAAATAATCTCATCCACAGATGGAATTTTTGCGGATATGTTTTTTTTATTCACCTGGCAATAAACGCAATCGTAGGAACAAGCACCGTTTGGCGTGCAGTTTATGCCTATGGAAAGCCCCTTGGCTCGCCTTGAGATAACAGGATACACAAAACAAAAATTCGCAAACCTGCGATTATGGTCTGCCCATGCTTTGGATAGCTCAGAAATTGACATACAGTCTCAATTGAATGGTATTAAGGCTTTCAAATCTCTCGCCTTTTGCTTCTTCAAAACCTTCCGCTATACGATCTGTAAGTTGCTGCTGATAAGAAAGTTCCAAGAATCTGGTTAGCGTAAAACGCAAATCTGCGGAAAGTTCTTCAACTCTATAATCTTTAATTTTAGCATTTGGAAAAAACACCTCGCCTATCAAATCCAATGTTACAAACCTCAATAGGGAAAGCCTTATATTGAGAGAATTTTCCCAACCATAATCGTAACTATCATCATTTGCAGGCACAAATACAGTTCCATTGTCTCTTCTATCTTTCACCAATATATTCCTCCTTATGGTTTGCCTTGCGGCAAAGCCTGTTTGAGCGGAAATATCCAAGGAACTGGAAATCATAGAGTGTAAATTTAACCCAACGCCCTGACCCAAGCGAAGTGGGTCGAATGGGGGGCTTATGCGAATTTTTCTTTCGTCTTCAATCATTGTGCTATCTTCTTTTCCAATTTCCATTGTATATAAAATGACATTGTCATATTCCGAAAAAATATGGGTTCTTGCACTCACTCTCATATATGGGCCAAGCCATTCAAAAAATCTATATACAATGGAGCTTTGGAGTTGCAAAACATCTTGATCAACTCTCCATTGGGATTCTTTTTGCTCTTCGTTCAACCACTGCATATTCTCCCTTATATAAAGCTGGGTTAACCAAAAAATTTTATTACGGTTGTATAACATGCGCATACGCAAATCGCCAATAGCGTTCCACGTATCGTTTTTCTGCCCATTTGCTGTTATGAGCGTTGTATAGCTAGCAGAACCGCCAAGCCTCATCCCGTAAGCCCAATGAGAATTTTTTGAACTACCCAAACGCATTCTCTGTACGCCGCCAGCGATTAACCGCCCCGCGCTGTCTAAAACAAGTTCAACATAGCCCAATTCGCCTGGATTTACCTGTACGGTTATATAATTTGAAATGGAACTGGCATTCCCGCCGTTTCCTGTGATTCTATAAATCTGCGGTTGCAAAATCCATGTTCTTACGTCGTTCAACCTCTCTTGAGTCACCCCAAAACCTTTGCCATAACTTTCTCCATTATGAACGGCAAAAACCTCATAGCTCTCAGATACATATTCGCCGTCTTCATTTATGGTATTTATCACTAAGCCGCCCCAGTCTGGAGCAATCAGAGTTGTTTTTCCTTCCTCCACTTCAACTCTATATTCAAACCTTTTATCTATATTGCCAGAACCGATAATAACCATATAGCTTCCCACCGGCACAACTAAGCGAGCGCCGTGTTTACCAGTCCATTCCTTTCCCGAATATTCTTTTTTTGATGTATCTATTTTTATGGCTATATATTCCGGTTCCAAGCGGCTTTCCGTAAAGCGAGGGACAAAAATCGCACCCTCCCCCATCACACCCGTGAGCGTTTCATCTTGATTCAACTGCTCCTCCAAACTCGGCGCGGCCCATCCCTTGTTTTCATAAATGTCAGTTGCGATGGTTTGCGTTTGAACAAGATTTTTGCTGCGTTCCAAAGCCAATTCAGCATCCGTGACTTCTGTCCCAGGCAACTCCGAAGGGCGCATAGCGAATAAAGTTTGAGCTAAAATAACTACAAACAATTTACACCTATTCACTTTATCTCTCCCGGCGGGGGCAGGGTTTCCATCTCTACCGAATTTCCAAAAGAACTGTTTTTATAAGTGCCAGTTTGCTTAACCCCAACCTGCGCCCTGATAACGGAATCTATATCGGCTATAGCTTCATTGTGTATATATTCCAAAAGCTCGGATAAGCCGCGCACCACATAAATCGTTTCCAGATTGCTGACCTTTTTGCGATAGTCCCATTCCCTGCTCCACAAAGTTTTTCTTGTTCTGCTTTCCTGCAAGTTCATGTTCAGCGCTAAATGCGCATACCATTCATCTTGATTATCGTATTCCTCTATAGCTCTTATGGTTCCGTTTATGGTATAATCGGACTCCTCTATATCCGAACCTCTTCTAACCTCTGAAAAAATTTTAGCTATATCCAAGTGGCGAAAGAATATGTCTGGTATCATATATTCCAATTTAACGGCCCATAAATCGTAATTGTAAAAATGCAGTTTGTAGGGGGATTGCCTGTACACAATGTTGTTGCGGCGGTATGCCTCTGCAACGTTAAAATCCTTTACCCTAACCGTATATGGGGAAGCGGTTTCCTCTAGCATTTCCTTTGGAGTGGGCACATAGTCAAGCTGGTAATAGCTGTTCTCTATAACCCTGCCAAAACAGCCGAGCAGCATAAAAACCATTGCAAATATTATAATCAGTAGCTTCATCTAACCCTCTGTTGTTTTTCTTCACCGCGAATCAAGATAGATGGGTTTTCCCTAGCCTGCCGGCTAACGTCGTTCAGGTTTTCAATCGCTTCTCTTAAATAGCGAACCGTTGCGGACAAATCTTCTTGGTTGCGGTAAACTAGCTGGTCGCTTCTCTTTGCCAAAAGCTCTATGGATTTTGCCGCATCGTTTGCGCTTTTCACAAGGGCTTCTATTGGCATATTCTGAACTTTTTTATCCGTATGCGAGATGAGGGAATCCAGCTTTGCAAGCGCAACGGTCATTCTGTGCACTGTTGTTTTAGATTCCTCTGCAACAGCGTTGGAATTTTCCAAGAGTTGTTTTGCATATTTTGGTATTTCGTTTATATCGCCTGAATTTTTTCCCCAAACTCCGTCCAGCTTAGTGGTTATGTTGTCTAAATTTGTTGCGATATTGGTAAATCGCCTTTGGTTATACTCGTTTGTGATGTTGAGCAAATTATTCATTATTCCTTCAATCTTTTCTGCCATAATCTCTGCCTGCCCGGTTATTTGCTTTAATCCGCTAACCGATGATTTTATAAAATCCCCTCTTGTGGCATTAGGGTCATCGGGAGAACCTCCGCTGAGTTCAATGCTTTTCAAGCCTGTTAGTGAAATTCCGCCTATCAAGTTTGCCGTCATTGTTGTTTTTATCGGCGTTCCAGAAGAAACCTCAAAATTTACTATGACCGCGGTTAAATCCTCTTTGTCCACCTCTAAATGAGTGACTTGCCCTACCACTATGCCGTTCAGCTTTACCTTTGCTCCGGGGTTCAAGCCATCCACGGATTCCATAAAGCGGGTTTTATATGGGATAAATTTTTCCGTTATTTTTTTGCCTACCAGGAACGCAGCCGTTCCCAAAATCATAGAAGACACACACAGCACAAATATGCCGAGCCTTATCCTTTCTGCTTTTGTTGTTTCCATTATAAGTGGTAATTTAGTAAAATATATGCAAATTTTTTCTATATTTTAGCCAAAATTGAGGCAGAAATCAGGGGATTTTATGAGTTGCAACGAAGAAAAAGATGAGAAAAAAAAGGATTTTCTAAAAGAGGCAGAGTATGCGCTCGCAAAAAGCAGGCGCGTATTTTTGTGGGGGCCTGTGGAAGACTCCAGCGCGGAAGAGCTGGTGAAGCAATTTTTATATCTGGATTCCATTTCAAATGAAGACATCTATTTCCTTATAAACAGCCCTGGCGGCACAATTTCCAGCGGTCTTTCAATTTACGACTGCATGAAATCACTGAAAAGCAATGTGGTCACAATTTGCGCAGGTCAGGCGGCTTCTTTTGGAGCGGTGCTTTTGTGCGCAGGTACAAAGGGCAAACGCTATGCTTGGCCCCACGCGAGGATTATGATTCACCAGCCGCTTATACACGGCGAAATGGTTGCCCCCGCAAGCGACCTTGCAATACAAGCAGAGGAAATGCTCCGCATCCGCGATGTGTTAAACGGAATTTTCAGCGAGCATACGGGCAAATCCAAAGAGGAACTTGAACGCGACACCGACCGCGACTATTTTATGAGCGCAGAGCAGGCAAAGGATTACGGCATTATTGACGAAGTTAAGAGTGTTCGGTAACGCATGAACTCTTACGCAAAGAGATCTTACCTATCCACAACAGAGGTAGCCTCGTATCTAGGCATCAAGGTTCACGATGTTCAAGAGCTGATAAAACTCAGCAAATTATCGGCGGTTAAGTCCACCAGCGGGCAATACCGCATAGATATAAAAGATGTGAAAGCGGTAGAAAAGCGATACAAAACTATTAAGAAAAAATCTGAAGATAAAATTTTGCAAATAGAAAACAACGGCACAACGCAAAAAGTATTTTTTAAAAACTCTCAAAAGATGAAAGACCTAGACGATAACAGCGTACACTTGGCAGTGACTTCCCCGCCTTATTTTGATGCTAAAATGTATTCAAAAGAAACTTTAAATGACTTGGGCAATGTACACAATATGGATAAATGGTTTAAAGAAATAGGAAAGGTTTGGAAAGAGGTTTTTAGGGTTTTGCAACCAGGCAGAAAATTTTTCTTGAACATTATGAACCTGCCCATTAGCTATGACAAGAGTTTTAGAACGTTGAATTTGGTGGGCAAAAGCGTTGATTTATGCGAAAGTATTGGCTTTGTTTTTAAGCGCGATATTATATGGCACAAAACCAATGGAGTCAGGGCGCACTTTGGAACTTACCCGTACCCTGGCGGGATTTTGCTGAACAACATGCACGAATCCATTTTGGAATTTCAAAAGCCAAATGTTCATAACTTCAATAAATACGCCCACTTAACAGAGGAAATAAAGGAGAAATCCAAAATAGACAAGGACTTTTGGCTGTCTCTTAAAAACAGCGACGTGTGGCTTATGAAGCCCGAAAAAAGCGGAGACGGCAGGGAGCACGTGGCACCCTTCCCTTACGAACTCCCCTATCGTTTAATCAAAGCATACACCTATATAGGCGAAACAATTTTAGACCCATTCTGTGGTAGCGGAACTTCCCTGCTCGCCGCCAAAAACCTTGGCAGAAACGGAATTGGTTACGAAATAAATGCCAACTTTGCGGAAAGCATTAAGAATAAATTATTGGTATAGTAGGCTAATTTTGTATATTTAAAAAAATGAAGATATATTTGGATAATTGTTGTTATAACAGACCTTTTGATAATCAGTCTGACATAATTGTTAAGCTGGAATCAGAGGCTGTGTCTTTTATCCAAGAACGAATAAAACTCGGAAAATTAGACCTTGTATGGTCTTACATTATGGATTACGAAAATTTTTTTAATCCTTTTGAAGACAGGCAAATTTCTATTGAAAAATGGCGTCAATATGCTAAAGAGGATATGAATGCAAATGCTGAAATAGTAAAACAGGCAGAAAATTTAAAATCATTGAATATTAAAAAGAAAGATGCTTTGCATATAGCTTGCGCGTTGTATGCTAAATGTCAGTATTTTCTTACAACAGATTTAAAATTATTGAATAAAAAAGTTGATGGGATTTCAATAATAAATCCGGTAGATTTTCTTAAAATTCAAGGAGTTCAAGATGGTAACTGATACAATGATTAGAACCGAAGGGACCAAGATTTTAATAGACGCTCTTGGTTTGCAGTCCGCTACGCGCTTTTTTACGCTTATTCAGCGAGAGCCGTTTGACTATACAAAATGGCAAGAAAATCTTATGGAAGATATGTCCATAGAGGAAATTAGCGATAAAGCTATGAGATATAGAACGGCTAAACAATGAGCAAATTAGGTTCATTTACCCCTTGACAAACCAGCAAAACATTTCTATATTTACCCTTGTGACTATTGCTTTGACCCCCCCCCCCCCCCCCCCCCCCCCCCCCCCATTTCCTAACTCCTTTTCGTCAAGCGGTCATGGCGACACTTTGGGTTTAACTTAGCTTGCAATATACACATTTTTTTGGGTTCTTGGTCACCTTTGGCAACGGCATATTTGTCGCTGGGGGCGATGACGGCAAAATAGCGTATTCAACGGGGAATTAATCAGCGTTTAATAACTCTACTTCTGCTGAACGTTAAGCGATATGTGGGTTTCCAAAAGCTGTATGGTATCCACTTCGCTTGGGCACTGATCCATAGGCGAACTTGCGCTTGTGTTCTTTGGGAACGCTATGAAATCGCGGATGGAATCCTGCCCTTCCATAGTTGCCACTACCCTGTCTAAGCCAAGGGCCAAGCCACCGTGCGGAGGAGCGCCGAATTTAAAGGCATCCACAAAAAAGCCGAATTTTTCCTTCACCTGAGTCTCTGTTAAACCTAGCAAGCGGAATACTTTTTCCTGAACTTCGGGATTATGTATGCGAACTGAGCCGCCGCCAATTTCCACGCCGTTTAAAACAAGGTCGTAGGCTTGGGCTTCGCAGTCGCCAAGGTTGCCGCCTAGCATCATATCCAAGTGTTCGGGAATGGGGCTTGTGAACGGGTGGTGCATGGACATATAGCGTTTTTCCGTTTCGCTGTATTCAAACATCGGGAAGCCTGTTATCCAAGCGAACTTGCGAACATCGCTGTTCATCAAGCCTTTTATGCGGGCTATTTCCAAACGAAGCTGCCCCATCGCGTTAGCTGCCACTTTCTCAGAGCCAGCTATAAAGAACATCATATCGCCAGCTTTGCCACCCACCGCATCGCGGAGCGCGTTCAACTGCTCTGTGGTGAAGAATTTGGCAACCTGGGTTTCCACCTCATCGCCGTCTTTAACCCTCATCCACACCAAGCCTTTGGAACCATAGCGACCTACATACGAGGTTAAATCGTCTATTTGCTTGCGAGTGAAATCCACGCAGCCTTTTGCAGCAATGCCGCGCACAACGCCTTTGTTTGCAACCGTGCTTTTAAAAACCGCAAAATCCACATTGGCGGCAATTTTAGACACATCGGAAATTGGCAAGTCAAAACGCAAATCCGGTTTATCGGAGCCGTAACGGAGCATGGCTTCCGAGTATTTAATGCGCGGAATTTCCGGTACTTCAAATTCCCAGATTTTTGCGAGAACTTCTTTCACATAATTATCCAGCATAGCCATAACATCGCTTTGCTCAACAAAAGACATCTCCAAATCTATCTGCGTAAATTCGGGTTGGCGGTCTGCACGTAAATCTTCGTCTCTAAAGCACTTTGCAATTTGATAGTACCTGTCCATGCCAGCTATCATCAAAAGCTGCTTGTATTGCTGAGGGCTTTGCGGCAAGGCATAAAATTTGCCGGGATTAACGCGGCTGGGCACAATGTAATCCCTTGCACCCTCTGGGGTGCTTTTGCAGAGAACGGGGGTTTCAATTTCCTCAAAGCCATTTCTGCGAAAAAAGGCATGAGTTTCGCCAAGCAGCTTGCTTTTTAGCATAAGGTTTTTCTGAATCCAAGGGCGGCGCAAATCCAAATAGCGGTAGCGTAGGCGCAAATCATCGTTTTCCTTGCATTCCTCTTTTGGGTCGTTGATAGCGAGCGGCGGATTTTCCGACTTATTTAAAATTACGAGTTCGTCTATTTTAACATCTATGTCTCCAGTGGAGAGCTTTTCGTTTTGCATACCTTCGGGGCGGCTTTGCACCTCGCCTGTCACCTGAATTACAAATTCGTTCCTCAGAGAATCCGCAATTTTATGCACATCCACATTGCGGGCGGGGTCAAAAACCACCTGCGTCTTGCCGTATTTATCGCGCAAATCAACGAATATAACGCCGCCCAAATCGCGCCGTCTATCCACCCAACCGCAAAGGCTAACTTTTTTGCCGGTATCGCCTTTGCGCAACTCTCCGCAGTTATGTGTACGTTTCATCTAAAAGCCCTCGAATATGGGAGGAATATAGAAAAATACTGATTTCAAATTTTCTATATTTAATACTAACAGAGCCTCCCACTCTTGAGAGTCTCCTTTTATTACATGAAATATTTACACTAGGAGGATTATGCCTAAAACAATGGCTAACAAAGCCAGCTTTAAACACCCGAAGTTTGCCCCGCTTACTTTGGACTTCACTTTCAAAAAGGCCTTTGCTAACGAGCAGAGTACGGAGCTTCTTTTGTTCCTGCTCAACACTTTTCTCGCTGAAAAGCTGCAAAGCCCCATTAAAAAGGTAAGCATAATAAACAGCGAGCAGCTCGGAAAAACAAGGCTCAACAGAAACGCCGTATTTGATGTCCATTGCGAGGATGCCACAGGCTCTAGGTTCATTGTGGAGGTTCAGGTTGATAAGCAGGAATATTTTATAAGACGGACTTTCTATTATCTTTGCATGATTATAAGCAACCTTGCGAAGAAAGGAAAAAAGTATGATTTCAACATTCCCAAACTTTATTCCATCAGCTTTTTGGATTTTGACCTTGACTTTGGGAAAAATTGCAAGGAAGTTGTGCAGCACTTGTCCATAAGGAACGACAAGCACCCCGAAGTAAGCTACGATATGCTTCAAATGATATTTGTAATTCTGCCGAGGTTCAGGAAGAACGAGAGCGAGTGCAAGACTGTTATGGATAAAATTCTTTTCGCTTTTAAGAATGGCCATAAGCTCAAAAAAGCCCCCAAGAGTTTTAAGGAAAAGGAACTTAAAGACATTTTCAACATCGCAGAAATTTCTAATTTTACGGAGAGTGAGCTTTATAAATATGAGGCTGTTATGAGAAACGAGTATGACCAGAGAGCGTGCATTGCTTATGCCAAGAAAGAGGGCGAAGTTAGGGGTGAAACTAAGGGCTTGAAAAAAGTTGCCCGTAATATGCTTGCAAGAGGATTTTCTGTTGCCGATGTACTTAAAGCAACGGATCTCCCTCGTGAGCAAATTAGGGCATTGAGCAAAGGCTAATTTCGCCATTCGTTGCCTGTATGCCATAAAGCCGTTTTTCTCCTTCCCACTTGTTTTACCCCCGCCAAAACTTGGGAACACGGTTTTGGCAAGGTTTGCGCCGTTAGCGGCGCGGATTCTTTTAGTCCTGCACGCAACGAACACTCTGCAAGTAACTTTTACCGTTGTCCCACCTATCTAAACTCGTGTAGTAGTCGCCCATGCCCTGGATGTAGGCGTCGTTAGCACTTCGCTCCGAGGCACTCCACCAGTAGCCGCTGTCTCCGCCGCCATCGTAGAAACTGCCATTGGAACTGCCGCTGCCGCCCGGCAGAGCCGCAAAGCCGAACCGATCCACACCATTGCCATTGTTGTTCCAGCCGCTGGTCGCTTTTAGTTTGGTTTCGACTTTATCAGAACCGCCAACCGATATCTTCAATACCTTCCACTCTAAATTGTCTGGCAAATGCCAGCCTTTGGGACAAGATTTCATAGCTGTATTCCAGTCGTAAAGCCTGCCGTATTTTTGGCAATTTTCTGTTTTGTTGCCATAACACTTAGAACCATCTGCTTCATAATCCAAATTCTCAGCCATCCAAGTTTGGGAACCGATTTCAACAGCTCCGTATTTCTTGCCATCGCGAGAATCAGTGAAAGATGCCTGCCTTGTTGGAACTTGATATTCTGGAAACTCTTTGGTAGATATAGCGATGATTGGAAACCTTGTGGTTTTTGGCGGCTTGCCGTCCACGGAAGCCAGACGGATTGTCAAATTGTCGCTTATATCGTTAGCATTGACTTCCTTGAAAGTTAAAGTGCTGGATTTATTTGGTTCAAAGCCAACAGTAAAATCTCTGAAAATCCTGAAAGATGGGTTTAACTTGGCTATCTGCCTACCTATTACCTTGCCCTTCTGGTTCACAAGCTCAAACTCCACAGGAATATCATACTTCTTACTATCATAATAACCACCACCTGATCCATAATTGACAAATGGGTTTGTTTCGGACACTCCTCGCACAGACCACTCATCCAACCCCCAAGTGCTTTTCCTATTAGTTGCGTTCAAACCATTCATAACCGCTTCTGCCGCCCTAAGCGACCTCTGCAACGCGGCGAACCATTCCAAGTTTGCTTGCAGGTTCAGGGCTATGTTCAAGTCGGCGGTTTCTTTTTGATAGTTGATGTTCTTGGTCTCAATAACCGTGGAATAATACAGCGTGTATGGCATTGCTGCGTTGTTGATTATCCTGTAAAAAGTTTCTTCGGTTTCCTTTAACTGCTCAACCCACTTCTTTCGCCACACAATATCGTTACGGATGTTATCGCCAAGATTTGCGCTAGAAATATTTGCAGACATTATAGACGAGCGTTTCACAGCCTCAACCAAGGTAGGGTCAAATGCGGCAGCTTGGTAAAAATAGGTGAGTGCGGCAACGCTTGTTCCCTGCCTCTCCGCAACAACTCCGTGCGCGAGTGCGGTCTGTGCCTGCACTTGTGCAACGGCAACGGGACCCCTCAATTCTTCAAGCTGGCTTTCCGTAAGGCTCACACCCAATTGCTTTAGCAGGTCTGCGGAAGCTCCTTTGAGCGCGGAAAGGTCTTCCACTTGGCTTGGAGTTATCGACTTGGGGGAATGTGATGCCACCCTCTTGCCAGTTTCCACATCCGTTATCGCGAGTTCAAGCATAAATGTTTTAGGCGTTTTGGTTATCTTGCCTGTCAATATATGGCTTGCATTTGCCAAGTTGCCTATCGCTATGGCATCCTTGTCCGAGGTTATGGCAGACAAGGAACGCTTCTGCTCCGCTATGATAGCCTCCAGATTTTGCCTGTCTATTATTGTTATAGACGAATACTTGTTGAAATCCGCAGCTATGGAACTTTGCACAAGCGAAAGCATCCAAAGCTCGTCTTGGGAAAGCCCTTTGCCTTCAGGTTCAAGCACCGCAAGCCGTATATGCTCCTGGCACGGGGCGGCAAGCGTTAAAAACAGCACTAAAAAACAGATTTGTTTTTTCATAGATTTATCTCCATTATTTTATCCTTGATTTTTGACCAAAGCTCTGGGAAAGCAGACTTGAACGCCCTTTCTCCGGCATCTTGCTCGTTCAAGCCGCCCTCTTTGCGACCGTTCACGGTTATTGTCAGTTCATTTTTGCCTGTTTTGACATTCGTCAAAACTGCTTTTATGCAGGCACTCGCATAGTGAAAATGCTCGTCTGCCCTCGCATTGCAAACCCTTGTTTCTATGCTGAGTATATGGCTTGCCTCTTCCTGCTTTTCCGTGACCGTCACTTTGTTTTCGGAAAGCATTGTCTGCAACTTCGGTATTATGATATTCGTGGCTTGTTCCTGTATGCTTTCCGTGCCTGTGACAAACACAGCCGTGCCTTTTTCAAGTTCTATCTGCAAGGCGGCGATGTCTTTGAGCAGTTTACTTGCTTGCTCGCTGCCACTCAGGTTGCTTTTGGCATCAACTGCCAGCAAAAGATTTCTATAGGGAGCGGCGGTTGCTATGTGCTTTTTGCTGTTTGCCAGTTTTTCAAGAGCGTCTTTTTTTCTATCGGCTTTCGCCATTTGCTCGGCAAGCTCAATAGTACGTTGTGCCTCGCCCAAAGCGGATTCTATTTTCTGTGCGTAATGAGAAACCAAATCCGCTTTCCTGACCGCCGCAAACGCATAGACCTTTTTGGCTTTTGCATCGTGGTATGAATCGGTGAATGAATTGACCAGTTCGGCATCGGCGGACATTTTGATTGCATTTGCGAAATTCATCTCTTCGCTGCTTGAGCCGTCCTTGGAGTGGAAATTGGTTTTCAGGGAAGACTGGCTGGATACGTTCACTATTATGGTTTCTATCATTCTGCCAAGTGCTTGCTTTTCTAATGCCTCACGTGCCGCCACATTCTGCCCGTTTCTAATTGTGTCTTCGGCAAACGCAAAATACCACTGGCTTTCGGGATAGGTAGTGGCTAGGCAGGATTCTTTTTGCCAGCAGGGAAGCTCAGCCTGCTGCGCCGTGGAAGCACAACCGATGAATGCAAAAACCGCCAAAGCAAGCAACAGCAAGATGAAAAATTGCTTATTCATATCGCCTCGCCTCTATACAATTCTGTAAATTCTGATAATTCTGTGAATTTTGGTTCAGACAATTGCCATAAGTGCCTGCAATATAATGAGTTACGATGGGGGGGGGGGGGGGGGGG
>Ga0268262_10002518_pt1 | contig 21049 bp, 23 predicted proteins | sample TergutNc150P3_FD_190354 | JGI IMG/M metagenome (GOLD analysis project Ga0268262, IMG submission 190354) | Nasutitermes corniger P3 segment gut microbial community from laboratory colony in Florida, USA - Nc150 P3 (SPAdes) (version 2) | ecosystem: Host-associated > Arthropoda: Insects >... | reverse complement strand
TGGGGGTGTGATACTGTTTGATTTTGACTTTGATTTTAACTATTCATTTACTTTCTTTAGAGAGGGGTACGGCATGAAAAGCATTAACTTTTGGGCGGTGTGTCGGATGGTGATGTTGTCGGCGGTGGCGGTGGTCGGGTTGACGGGTTGCGGCGGGGATAGCGGGACTGGTCCGAACAACGGCGGCGCAACGGACGTATCGGTTACGGGAGTAACGCTTAATCAGAGCAGTCTTTCCATGACTGTGGGCGGCGCGGCGGTAACGCTTACCGCGACGGTCGCGCCCAATAACGCTACGAACAAAACAGTGGGTTGGAGTTCAAGCAATCCCAGCGTGGCGACAGTAACCTACGGCACGGTAACCGCTGTTGCCGCAGGGTCGGCGACTATCACCGTTACGACGGCGGATGGGGGGAAGACGGCTAATTGTTTCGTTACTGTTACCGGCTCTACTACGCCGACCACGCCAACCACGCCGATCACGCAATCGCTTGACGGCGTTTGGGTGAGTGGTATGTGGCAAGTTACTGTCAGCGGCAATAATGGCGTTATTAGCGGTTTGCCTTTGGCTAGCAACACGAGCGGCAATATGGCGGACGCTATAAACAAAGGCTATGTTGCCGTTGGCAAACAAATGTGGTGGAATCTAACACGCACGGGTGATTTAACATGGTCTGGACAACATTTGACGATTACGTGGAATTCATCAAATCCTAACGTTGCTACAGGTACGGGTTCGCTTAGTTGTACATTCACCTTGAGCGCAGACGGACAAACTTTAAATATTACAGGCGGTGTTACAGGTACTTATACAAGGAAAACGACATACTCGCTTGACGGCGTTTGGGTGAGAGGTATGTGGCAAGTTACTGTCAGCGGCAATAATGGCGTTATTAGCGGTTTGCCTTTGGCTAGCAACACGAGCGGCAATATGGCGGACGCTATAAACAAAGGCTATATTGCCGTTGGCAAACAAATTTGGTGGAATTTAACACGCACGGGTGATTTAACATGGTCTGGACAACATTTGACGATTACGTGGAATTCATCAAATCCTGACGTTGCTACAGGTACGGGTTCGTTTAGTTGTACATTCACCTTGAGCGCGGACGGACAAACTTTAAATATTACAGGCGGTACTACTGGTACTTATACAAGGCAGTAACCGCCCAATTTTTTAAATGAGCGCAAGTAACATCCCCCCGCCCGTTTCCCGCGTACCCATTGTTCGTTCGGTGGGTACGCTCTCCCCTGTTCCCCGTCCCCCGCGTCCCCGTTGGTCGGGGGTGCGGGTCGGCGGGGTCGGTCGGTTAATTACGCGCTCACCAATTCAGCGTGTCGCGTGTTGTTCAGCGGCTTTTTTGCGTTGGAACATCTCTGACGCTTCTTGCAAGAGCATAATATCTTCTACCATTTCTTCCAAATTTCTCTCAGGCTGTTCTTTCCGCCGTTTGACGCAGTCCGAGCCGGGAGTGCCCCGCCATAGTCTTAGGAATTCAGTCGCGTCGTAGATGCCGAGCGCGTCTTGCAGGGCCGTTATCCCTGCGGCGCGTAAATCTTGAATGTTCGGGTATTTTGCGCTCATTTTACCGCCTCCATCGCGTGTCCCGCGGTTCGGGCGTACAGAGCGGCTTCGTTGGCGCGTTGTTGGGCTTTAGCGCGTCGGAGTTTCTCTGTCGTTTCTAGCAAGAACTCAATTTCTTCATCTGTTTCGTCCTTGGGTCTTTTCGGCTGTTCGCTCAGCCATTTATTGAATTCATCGCCGGGAGTATTGCGCCATGATTCTAAGAATTCCGTCGCGTCCTCGCAGCCGAGTGCGTCTTGCAGCGCCTTAACCCCCGCTTTGCGTAATTCATAAGGTTTACCCCTAAACGCGTTCATGTTATAACCTCCTTTATAAATCTTAATGGGTTTAATACTCTTACCTTGCTTAGTTTATTATTCGCGGCGATACGCTCAAAATCTTTATCTACCGTCAGCAGCACGTCCGCGTCTGCGGCTTCGGCGGCGGCGAGATGCAGGCTGTCTCCTTTACTCAATCCTTGCGCCATAAATACCTGCGCCCGCATAATGTCTGCCGCAGTCAAGTTCGCGCTATGCGGCACGGTGTCTTTAAAAAAGTCGTGCGCGGTTTTTCTGTCTGTTGCGTTGCTGTTGGCCAAGATTTCATCTTCTACATGTGTACTGCCTATAAAAATATGTCCGGCGATACGGCAAACATCAAATATAGTGTAGATGGCTAAAGTCTCGGTTTCGATGTCCGGCTGTGTTTGGTCGTCGTTTGGCCGTCCGTAGATACAGCTATCAGGATATATTATCATGTCCCGTCCCGCTTGTGTATGTTCATAGCCAATCGGCTTTCTATTGAATAATATACATTATGGGCGGCGTCGGCGCACAAAAAAATTTCGCCGGCCCCCGGACGCGCCCGACTGCCCGTCCCCCGCGTCCCCGCCGGTCGGCGGTGCGGGTCGGCGGGGTCGGTCGGTCCAGCTCCAAACAATAATTTGACATCCCGCGTCGCCAAGAATTATTTTAATATATTACACTAATTGTGAAAGCGGGCAGGTATGGATAAAAAGGTTGACCTTTGGTTCGTTCTGTGCGACAGAGACTTGAAGGGCGCGCATGGAATGTTGCAGACGAAGAATTACGTTTTGGCGGGGTACCAATGCCATCAGGTGATGGAGAAGGCGTTAAAGGCCTATATCGCGTCCATGTCGTCCGATGATCCGCCGAGGATACACTCGTTACCTAAATTGGCTGAGCGTACGGGTTTGACAAACGAGTTCTCGGATGAACAAAAGGATTTAATCAATTATGCGGATCATCTTTTTATAGAAGCAAGATACGCTGACTACAAGTCAGCGATTCTATCACGATTAACGCCTGAATATTGTAAACAATTAATTGCTAAAACGGAGGATTTTCTGTCATGGATAAAGAAGATGCTCTCAAAATAGCCGAAAAGTACGCCGAGATAGTCGCCAAAGAGTTTAATCCCAAGCAGATATTGCTGTTTGGCTCATATCTCAACGGAACTCCGCATGAGTACAGCGACATAGATATTGCTGTAGTCTGCGATAAGTATGAGGGACCAGGCGATTGGTGGGACGGCGCCGCTCGCCTTACGTCTATATGTTGGGACGTAGACACATCCATAGAGCCGCACTTATTGGAACTGTCCGACGACCCGTGGGGTTTCGCGCATAAGGTAGTGGCGACGGGGAAAGTCCTGTACCCCAAAGAATGACGGCGTTTTCTGTATTGTGCAATTCTTCCCCCCGCGTCCCCGCCGGTCGGTGGTGCGGGTCGGCGGGTAATATCCTATATCCCTAAGACTTTCAAGATTCCTTCATGCACCTTGCTAACGTCATCGCTTGTAATCTCCCCGATTTTCTCCACAAGACACCGTTGTGATACCGACCTAATTTGAAAGCAATCTATTGAAGATAATTTGCTGAGGCCGTTTCTTTGATCGGGTTCAATTTTTATCATCCATGCGGCTACGCTGTAGTGTTCTTTCCATTCGGTAATCGGAACGACGATCTTTAAAGGTAATTTGCCGAGTCTATTATCGCTGATAATTAATGCGGGACGGGTCTTATTCATTTCAGCGCCAAGCGTTGGGTCTAGATTAACAAGCCAAATTTCACCTTGGTTCATAAAAGTCCTCGCAATCAAGCGGAGTAAACGCCGTTAGTTCTTTGTCATCACTATAGTCGGCGTATAACCGGTCTGCCGCCATTTCAAGCGAGTTTTCTTGATTGTTAAGGCGAATGGAGCGTATTACATGCTCCACAATAAACATGCGTTTATAGGCCGGCATGCTGTCAATTTCGTGAATAATTGTTGCTGTTTCCATAAAATTACCCTCGTTCGTCATTGTTTTAGATTATGTTCAGGTATCAAGCGCTATCATAAATAAAATATACATCATGGGCGGCGTCGGCGGGCATTTTTTTGCCGGACGCGGCGAAACTGTGCGGGGCGCTTTATTTCTACCTCACCAACCGCAAAAACCGCGAAGGCTTAAACTTCATCTCCCTACCGTAAAACGGCTTCCTAGAGACCGCCACGAAAAACAGGTACCGCTGCGCCCGCGTTACCCCGACGTAGAAGAGCCGCAGCTCCTCCTCAATATCGCAATCCCGCGCTATTTCTATATCTTGTTTTGACTTAGGCTTGACTATCGCCTTCAGCAACTCCAACCACGTGTGGATACGCTTCTCTTTCTGCAACCTATAGTGCGGGAATACGCCCTCCTCCAGATCACACAGAAAAACCACCGGATACTCCAACCCCTTGCTCGCGTGGACGGTCAGCAGCTGCGGGATTTTATCATCTGTCAGACCCATGCTTTTATAATGACTCTCCACGGACGCCAGCGTATCGTTGATACGAAACAGCACGGCCATCGAGGCGATCGGTATCTTCTCCCGCCGCTCGATGAATCGCGCCCTGCCCAATATCCACTCAAGCGCCTGGGCCTGCGTCCCGAAGCGCATCGTCTTGGGTTTGCGGCAACCGGTCGGCTGGGGGTTCAAGCCGCTTACGAGCGTCTTTCTATACTCCGCCGGTTTATCCGCCCACAGTTTATTTGCGCAATCGAGTATCGATTTCACGCTGCGGTAATTGATCTGCAACTTGACAATAGACGCGTCCCTGAAACGTGTCGTGAAGTTTCTTATGGGTCTGATGTCGGCGCCGCGAAATCCGTATATCGCCTGATCGTCGTCGCCGACGGCGTATAGGCTTGCGCCGGAGCGTAGCAGGACGTCGAGCATGTCGATCTGCATGGGGTTCGTGTCTTGAAACTCATCAACCAGAACGACGTCGAAGCGCCCGCCCCAGTCGTCGGCCACGTCTGGGTATTTGGAAAACAGTTCAAGCCCGCCGCAGATCAGGTCGGAAAAGTCCCAAAAGCCGTTTGCTCTGCGTAGGTTATAAAATTCGTGTTCTATTTTCGCCAAGAGGCTGAAATCTTCGTCGTTCCACATATTGGAGGCTTTTTCGGGGAAACTCAGCAACAGTTCTAATGCGCCGCTGAGTTCTATTATTCCCATGCCAAGAGTCTTGCGCATCGCCGCGGTACTCGCCTTGGCGATCAGTTCAAAACGACGCTTGCCGTCTAGAAGTACAAGGTTGTCTTCGCTAAAGCCTATCCTATTGAAGTTGCGCCGGCCTTTGTACCGCTCTTGCAATACGCGAAGGGCGAAGGCGTGAAAGGTGGTTACTAGCGGGGCGGCCTCGCCGCCGCAAGCGGGGTCCAGCTTTACAAGGCGGTGCGCCATTTCTTCGGCGGCTTTGCGGGAAAAGGTCAAGGCGCAGATACGGTTTGACGGAACGCCTTGGCGGGCGAGGTAGGCTATACGGCGAGTGAGGACGGATGTTTTGCCGCAACCGGCGCCGGCTAACACTAAGAGCGAGCCGCTGTTCTTTGCCGTGACAGCGGTCAGTTGCTCCGGATTCAGGTTGGATAGTAGGTCGTCGTACATCTTCTATAAAGTCTACTTTAAAATCTTTTAAAATCAAAGTCTTTAAAGTCTTTTTTAGACGGAAGGCTACGCCTTCCATAGATAAATCGGGGGCTAAACCCCCGATTTTCAGTCAACGGCAACGTCAAAAGATTTTGACTTTGATTTTGATTGAAAATGCGGGGTTTAGCCCCGCATTTATCTATGAAGCCGAAGGCTTCGTCTAAAAAAGAATTTAAACTTTTTTTAAGGCTTCGTCTTAAAAAGAATTTGATTTTAAAAGATTTATCTTTACAAAATAGCGAAAACCCTCTTACTTCTTCTTCTTTTTCTTTTTTGACTTATCTTTGGATTTGGGAAGATCTTTAGGCACTATCGGCAGCGTGCCTTTTTTCCATACCGTAAACTTGTACCCTGTGGTCTTGCCTTTCGCGTTCATACCGGCTTCGTAGTCGCGTTCGTAGACCTCCTCGTTCGGCGACAGCACTACCACATCTTTGCGAATTTTGTATTGGTTGTTGTTGAATGTGAAACGCTCTATGAAGCGTCCTTCCTGGGTGAAGACTACCACCTCCGCCCAATCTTCCAAGTCCACCCTCACGTAGACGTTTTTTGATTTGCTCACACCCATCACCCACGCGCAAACCACCACCTCGCCGAAGCCGTAGTCTAAGTTGGAGAGCGTGCCCAGAGACTCGTGATTCAGCGATATACCGTAGGGGCACCATGTCGTCGGCAGTTTCGATATGGAGTCTTGCATAGCGCCTATATCCTTGGGGATCTTGGGGGCTACGCGGGCTACTTTCTTCCGCAACTCCTCGTTGGGCAAACGGTGAACCATAGCGAAGTAACCGTCGCGGGTGAGGCCTTTTACATCCAAAAGCTCCGTGCTGCCTTTGTCGTCCTTGTAGAGAATTTCGGGCACCACTCCGCGGCGCGAGGCGTTGGAGCAGTCTATGTTCACCGGCAGGAAGGTCATACGCGCCTCCCGGTCGAACTTGTCGGCGTAGGCCGGCGGCGCGGCGCTCGGCAAATAGCGTAAGAAGCTCCTCTTGTACACCTCAATTTTCTTCCACTCCCAATTGATAATCCCGTAGTATATGTCGCCGTACGGGTCTACCGCCGGAACGAAAACGTGCCGTCCGGCCTTGCGCACCGTGAAGATCGTCTTTATGTCCTTGCGCTCCTGCAACACCGCGTCCGTCATCTCCTGCTTAAGGAGCTGGCTGCAGTAGAGGATGTTGCCCGCCTGATCGCACAAGACTATGGTCTGATAATACTCTTCGTCTTTGCTGCCGGTTACTGTGTGGAGGCCCAGGTAGTACCAGCGCCCCTCGCGAGAGAAAACACCCAGCGGCTCTATGAGGCTCGTCTGTATCTCGCAGTTCCCGCCCCCCTCCCGCAACCCCGGGAAAAATGAGGTAAACTCGTCGTCGGTTTCCATGATCATGGGCGCGGTGAAAGAGAAGAAGAGGTCTATGCTCCACCACTTGCTCCCGCCGGTCATTGCGGTAAATCCGGCAAGGTGCGGCCGCAGAGAGGATTTGCGGCCCACGTCTTCCGTAGTGCCGCTACGGTATATGTTGAGCGGCTCCGACGTCTTGATGTCCCTGAACATCTCCAACTCCGCCCCGGAGATCTTATCAAACCCCTTCTTGCGTATCTTCTTGCGGTAGACCGTAAGCGAGTCGGCGTCTGTGTAGTAGATGAGCGTCTCGTCGTCAAACGGGTAAGCCAAGTGCGTCATAGGCTTCTTCGCCGCCTTGGCTTTCATATTATCCTTAATGAGCGAATGCTCCTCAATCAGCTTGCCGCTCATATTGTAAAGAGCGTAGCCGTTCTCGGAGTGGAAGAGGAACGTGTTGCCGGACATCACTATCGGGCCGGCTAAGGATTTGCTGATCTTGTCGGACCAATTCGAGTAGAAGAGGCTCGTAGAGTCTTCGTTCAGTATGATGGTGAAAAGGAGCGAGTCCTCGGCGGCGGGTTGCTGGGCGTTAACGCGGCCGGATTGGGCGGTTGATAACAATATGGCCGCCGCTACCAAAATATTAATCTTTTGCGTTATCCGTGTCTGCATGATTGTGACGGTTCCCCTAAATCCTAGATTACTTCGTCGCTTTGCTCCTCGCACCGTGTTTATCGAGGCGAAGCCAATGACCGTCATTACGAGCGTAGCGAAGTAATCCAGAGTGTTTTTAATCCTATAATCCTGCCAATCTTAGTCCAAACAACATTTACCTAATATACATCTTTCCCGTCCATTATCGCAAAAAAATTAATCCTTCATCCCCTCAAACTCCTCTTCATTGATCACCCTTACCCCCAGCGACAGCGCTTTGTCCAATTTTGAACCCGGCTCCGAACCGGCCAGGACGTAGTCCGTTTTCGAGCTCACGCTCGACGATACCTTGCCGCCGCCGCGCAGGATAATTTCCGACGCCTGTTCGCGGGTATGACGTTCCAACGTCCCTGTCAGTACAAAAGTCTTCCCCGCAAAACTGCCGGACGACGCGCCTGCGCGCCCCTTGCTACCCTTCATGTTCAGACCGGCCGCCCTCAGCCTCTCCACCATGTCCACGTTCTCAGGCCTGTCAAAAAACAGCCTGATGCTCTGCGCCGTCAATAACCCTATGCCCTCTATCTGCTCCAACTCCCCAACTTCCATCCTGTAAAACTCCGAAATATCGTCAACGACAGCCGCCAAATCACGCGCCGACGTGGCTCCAACCATCCTTATCCCCAAGCCGTAAATCAACCTATCCAACGAACGGGCCTTAGACTTCTCAAGCGCTTCTACTATATTGGAAGCGGACTTCTCCGCGAAACGCTCCAGCGTCAGCAGCTTCTCCGCCGTCAGCTCATACAAATCCGCCGCGTCCTTAATCAATGCGCTGTCCAACAATTGCTTGACGACCGCCGGCCCCATCCCCCGCACGTCCATAGCCGCCCGCGACACGAAGTGCTCTATCGACGCGCTCTGCTGGGCGCCGCAGGAACGGTTCAGACAACGCAGCGCCACCTCGTCCCCAAGCTTGGCCAAAAGCGACCCGCAAGACGGACACTCCGGCGGCGGCTCGTACGGCTCGCTGCCCGCAAACCGCTCGTCAACGCAGACCCGTATGACCTTGGGGATGATCTCCCCGCTCTTCTCCACCTCAACCGTGTCCCCGACCCTAAGCCCCAACCGCTTGATCTCGTCGTAGTTGTGAAGCGACGCGTTCCTCACCGTCGTCCCCCCCAGAAACACGGGACGCAGCCGCGCCACCGGCGTTACAACCCCCGTCCTCCCCACCGACCAATCAACCCCGTCTACCACCGTCGAGGCCCTCTCCGGCGCGTACTTGTAGGCTATCACCCAACGCGGAGACTTCGCCGTCGAACCCAAACGCCCCTGCCGCTCAAACGAATCCACCTTGATCACCACGCCGTCAACCGGAAACGGCAGCGTGTGGCGCTTAGCCTCCCAATCGCCGCAAAACGACATGATCTCGCCGACGCCGGAGAGCAAATCGGAGTGCTCGACGACCGGAAAACCGAGTCCGGCAAGAAACTTCGCGTTGTCGTATAAACTGACAGCCCTGTCCGGATCGCCCGAGAGCAGAAAGTAGGCCGCGAAACTGAGCTTCCGCCGCGCCGTCTCCGCCGGATCCAAGAGCTTCAGCGTCCCCGATACCGTGTTGCGCGGATTCTGCATCGGCCTCTGACCCGCCTCCACTAGCCCGTCGTTCAACGCCGAGAAGTCGCTGAAAGTCATAAAAACTTCGCCGCGCACCTCCATCGGCTCAGTATAAGGAATGACCATCGGGATCGACTTTATCGTGCGGACATTGGCCGTGACATCGTCGCCTACGACCCCGTCGCCGCGGGTCGCCGCCCTAACAAAACGCCCCCCCTCGTAAACCAGCGAACACGCCGCCCCGTCCACCTTGAGCTCGCCCAAAAACTTGATCTCCTCCCCGTCCCTGGCAAGCGCCTTTTCAACACGCCCGATCCACTCCGAGACCTCGTCGGAGGAGTACGTATTGTCAATGCTCATCATCGGCACGCCGTGCCTGACCTTGACGAAGGCCTTAGTAAGGTCGCTCCCTACGCGGTGGGTGGGCGAGTCGGGAGAATCGAACTCCGGGTAGAGCTTCTCTAAGTCGGCAAGCTCTTTGAGGAGAGTATCATACTCAACGTCGGAGATAAGCGATACGCTGCGGCCATAGTAGGCGGCGTTGTACTCGTTTATCTTATCCCGCAGGTCGTCTATTCGTTGTTTAAATATTTCCATGGTAATTAGAAGGTTTTTTAAAGATCATGTTCGTTAAGCGGCATATATTATATGCCTGTGTTGACAATATCATATTTTGCCGACACACACAAGAGTCGTGGTGGCGACAAAGCGATGACCGATATTGTCCACCATTACACTAAACCCCTCAATCGTCCGCACGCCCAAAAGCGACATATCACCGTCTTCCGCGAATACTACCTCGTCATTTGTGGCGTAGCCTTCGGAGGTGAGTATGGCGTAGCCGATGTCGCGCTCGATTATCTGCTTGTTTGCCATCGCGAACCGTTTTTTCCCTTCCGGCGTTATGCCGATGTCCAATAGTTCCTTTTTCGGCAACCACGACAACTCCGAACCGGTATCGACCATCACTTCGATAGGCGGAGTACGGCGTTGCCTTTCGCTTGGATTGACGGCTGTCAGGTTTACCATGAATTTACTCATTTCTGTAACTCCTTTGCGTTTCGGATTTCAGACCAAGACCATACTAAATAATATAAATTATGGCGCGGGCGCAAAGATGGAAATGACGCTATCGATGGAGAACATCCGCCCCGCCCCGCGATCACGCCGCCGCCCCCCCGCCGCGTCAGGCGCGGCCAAACTTTTTTAACCCACCCGCCCCGCCCATGATATATATTACAAGTACCCAAACTTAGGAGACCGTATGCAGGTAAAGAAGAAAGCCGCAAAAAAGACCTATAAGTCGTCGGCCAAGAAAAAGACCGTTCCTAGCCTCAAAAAGATGTCGGTCGAGGAGTTACTCGCCGTCATGACCGAAAACCACGCCAAAACCGAGGCCGCGATTCAGAAACTATCCGCCGATCTCGCCGAAAGCCACGTCAGAATGGAGGCGCGTCATGCCAAAACAGAGACCGCTATCCAAGAACTATCCGCCGAAAATAGACTGTTAGCCGCCGAGATTAAGAAAACCTCTGCTGCCGTTCGAGAGTTGACCAGAAATATGGGCGGCCTTAACAACAGTTTCGGTACTCTCGTCGAAGTCGTCCTCATACCCAAGATACGCCACGACATAAACGCTTTGGGGAATCACTCGTTTAAAGAGATCATAACCAAGCCCGAATCCTGCCGGACATGGTAGCGGTCAAAGAGCAATGCCCAAATGCTGGGCGCGACAGATTAAGCACCCCTAAAATAAGGTACAGTAAAGACTAAAAATCAAAACATAAAATACGGAGTATCGGCAATGAAACCATGTGTAGCGAAAAGCAGGGCGGTAAAACTTTCTGCGGATATTCTAAATGTGGCCAAAACGTGCGCCACCTTGAATTCCCGCTCCATACCCAAACAAATAGAGCATTGGGCGAAAATCGGCAAAATTGCGGAAGAAAACCCCGATCTGCCGTATGGGTTCATCACCGGCGTACTTGAAGGATTCAAGGAAATAGAACGCGGAGAAACCACCCCCTTTGAGTTTCGGACCGGTGAATGATAATAATTCAGACCAATCGCTTCAAAAAAAGCTATAAACGGCTGCATAAGAACCAGTTAACCGACGTAAACAAGGCAATCGAAGCGGTAATCGCGGATGTTAATATAGGTGAACGAAAGAAGGGCGATTTATCTTCGTTGCGCGTCCATAAGTTTAAAACTTGCGGACAACTTACTTTGCTGGGATATATGGTTAATACCAACAGTGAAATCGTCCTTACATTCATCGATATCGGTTCGCACGAAAACTTTTATAGAGATTTGAAAAAATAACCATCATTTAATACTGACAACTCCCGAAGTTTAGCCCAAAGGATCAACCCAATGCGCAAACTCTTACTGACTACGGTGGCGGTCGCGGCGGCGATTGGATTGGCGGTCGCGGGTGAGCCGTCTTTCGGAACTTTCACCGACACAAGAGACGGACAGACGTACAAGACGGTTAAGATTGGAACGCAGACTTGGATGGCGCAGAACCTCAATTATCAGACCCAAAACGGGTCTTGGTGTTATAAGGATAGTACCTCATATTGCAAAAAGTACGGTAGACTGTATGATTGGAAAACGGCGAAGACGGTATGTCCGGCAGGATTTCATTTGCCGTCTTATAAGAAATGGTATGATTTGGTGGCGAATATTGGTGGAAATACGGCTGGCAATAAGTTGAAAGCGAGAAGCGGTTGGAGCAATAACGGTAACGGGACGGATGATTTCGGCTTTTCGGCCTTGCCTGGCGGCGGCCGCAGCTCCGATGGCGATTTCGGCGGTGCCGGCGACTTCGGCGGCTGGTGGGCGGCTTCGGAGCTCTCTGACGGCCGCGCTTACTACCGGAACATGTACTACAACCGCGACTACGTGGGCGGGAACCGCAACTACAAGAGCTACGGGTTCTCGGTTCGTTGCGTTCAGAACTGAAGCGGGGCGCGGTAGGCGAAGCCAACCGCCTCGCGCCGTTGTCAGCCGCGAAGCGGCATAAAACGTTGTTTTGATGTCCGCAATCCCCACGAATAAAAAAAGTAAACTTTTTTCACAATCCCTATTGACTTTCATCCCCATCGGCGTTATCTTATATATATAGCGGGCGCAAGGAGCGATTTTTTTCGGCTTTATCCAGTTCATTAGGGGCGTCCGGGGCGGGGTATATGGGCTGTTTTGACCGTGTCAACACCAACTTTTTTCAAAAATACTTGATTTTCCACCCGCCCGCAAAACATATTAGTATTGATACCGTACCTTTATGTTTGTTAATTTCAAGAAAATAATTTAGGCCACCGACAATGAAACCTATGTTAAAAATGTTGCGTTTTGAGGTGCACGTGTGCGACCACTGTAATCTTAACTGTAAAGGGTGCGGACATTTTGCGCCCGTTGCCGAGAAAAACTTTGTTAACACGGCGGTTTTGGAACGGGATTTTATGCGCCTTTCGGAACTAACGGGCAGAAAGTGCGAAACGGTTGATTTGATGGGCGGAGAGCCGCTTTTACATCCCGAAATTATGGATATATTCCGTATCGCGAGAAAATATTTTGATACACCTATACAAGTAATAACCAACGGAATACTTTTAGCGGGCCAACCGGATGAATTTTGGCGGAGTTGCGAACAAAATCACATAACGGTAGTGATAAGCGTGTACCCTGTAGAAATAAATATAGAAAAAATTAAGGCGCAGGCGTTAAATTTTAACGTGAAACTGGAGATGAGGCCTAAATTCGGGGAGGAAGATTGGCATAAATCCACCATTGATATATACGGCGGCCAAAATATCGAAACCGCGTACGATAATTGCATAAGCGGAGGAACTTGCTTATTTTTACAAGACGGAAGATTAGCCCCGTGCAGCCGGCCTCTTCTATCAAAACACATCAATAACTATTTTTCTGAGAGCGAGTATAAATTTTCAGAACCGTCCGAAGAAGATTTTATAGATATTTTCAAGGCTAATTCGTTATTTGAAATTTTAGAAAAGTTTACCCGTCCTATTCCGTATTGCCGATACTGCAAAACCGATAATCGTGTCTATACGAAATGGGATCTTTCCAAAAAACAAATCGGCGAGTGGCTTTAAACAATCAACCTTAAATGGAGAGTATATTATGAAAAAGGTACTTACCCTGTCATGCTGCTGTGTGGACTTCTTTCCGGAGAGGAATACCGTCAACATTGGCGGCAACGCTTTGAACGTCGCTGTCAGTTGCGTCAAAACCGGTAAGGTAGAGGTTTCTATAATGGGAAACATCGGTACGGACGGCTACGGCGAAGAAATTATTAAAACGGTGGATAAGTATAAAATTAATCGCCAAAAACTGTATGTGGTGGACGGCGTTACCGCAAACAATAAACTCTACATTACCGCCGACGGTGAAAAGTATGAAAAACATGACAGTTGGACAAACGGCGTTTATGTCGAGTTTCGGCTGTCGGAAGAAGACGTCGCGTACATGAAAACGTTTGACGCCGTCGCTTCAACCGTCAATGACCCTACTTTTAAGCATATGTTGGATATACGCCGTAACGCTAACTTCCTGCTTTCAATGGATTTTTTAGACCATGCTCCAAAGGATGAATGGGAAAACTACTTCCCAGCGATGGACTTGTTCTTTATCAGCGGGAAGAAAGAGTATTTGCCGTTACTCAAAAAATGGTCTGAAAAATACGATGCGTTATTTATCTCAACGTTAGGCGCGGACGGGAGTGTTGCGTATAAAAAAGGCGTTGAATACCCGTGTGAGGCAGTAAAAGTCGAAAAGGTAGTTGATACTACCGGTTGCGGAGACTCCTATCAAGGCGCTTTTATTGTGGATTATTTGATAAACGGAGATGTGTTATCCGCTATGAAAGTGGGCTCACAGGCGTCCGCTGTTACTTTATCCCATGTAGGGGCTATCACCTGAATTTCATATCCCAACCCTTTTAGTTTTGATTTTGTAAATTCTAATATTTCACAAGTATCTTTCAACGCTCGTTCCATATCCGCCCTCGAATAACGTTTACCTGACGGATAGCGCGTTGTTCCTTCGTATGTATTTAATACCTGACAAGCAGGAATAAAATTACCAAAATCTGAAGATTGTTGTTCACACTGACTCAACAACTCATCAAGATTGTGCTTTTTAAGACACGAACCTTCCTTCGCGATTATATACGCCTTAAAAATCTTTTCGACACATTGCTGGCAATGAAAACAAGCGCTTGGCAAGACATAAGGATTATCCGATGCCGCTAAAATACCGGCGGCATAATAATCTTCTTGCGCTTTTTCAATCCACGCGATAACGTCCAAACTATCATCACTCATATAGCACAACCCCATTCTTTAAAATATCACGTTGAAACCCTGGCTTTTCCGCGCAAGTCAGAAAGAAATCCTGATTATAGGCTAATAAATCCAACGCAATTTTCTTTTCCCGTATTCTAAACAACTTTACCCGCAATTCCACCATAACATCAAAACACCGTTCTTCCTCTATTGGCGTCAAAACACATAAATCAATATCGCTTTCGGAGGTGTTCTCGCCTCTTGCGCATGAGCCGAATAAAATAATCTTGGTTACAATCCCCGTGCCGATCAATGTACTTACGATTTTATCAAGTTCCGCCTTAAATGCTTTATCCTTTTCTATAGTTTTTTCTTTTATAAAATCTTCGGTTTTTGTCAGCATTTTCAGGCCTCCTTTGCTAATAATATACTTTCCGGATTTCAATCCCTCACCTACTTAACATACAACATCTCCAAATTATGCAACAACCCGCTATTGATAGTAGGGTTGACATTCCCGAATTTATTCGATACGCACTCTATCCGCTCCGACAGCACCGTGTATATGAACGGTTGCTTGTCCGCGGCTATGCGTTGCCATTCGTCGTAGAGTTCTTTACGCTTGACCCTGTCTAACTCCCTCGCGCCTAGGTCGTAGATCGTGTCGATCCGCGCCTCCCAGGGCGTGGCGGGCTTTTTTTGACGCGGGTACCACATGTGCAGTTGGCCGCCGGAGTACCAGACGTTGCGGCCGAAGTGCGGTTCGTCGCCGCCGGTCAGGCCTAGGAGTATGCAGTCCCACTCAAACGGCGGATTGTCCAATTTTTGGATGAGCGCGTTGAACTCTAGCGCTTGAAAGTGCACCTTTATCCCCAACTCCTGCAGGTCTTTGCGGATGATTTCGGCGATCTTCAACCGGACGTTGTTGCCGCTGTTTGTGACAAATGAGAATTCAACGGCGTTGCCGTCTTTATCCCTCAAAAGCTTCTCGCCGTCGGTATCCCTCTTGAACCCCTCCTGCTCTAATATTCCCAAGGCCTTTTGCGGGTCGTAGGGGTATGCGGGGACGTCGCCGGTGTAGAAGTAGCCCTCTCCGGGCGTCATGGGCGAGACCTGCGGGTAGCCTAGGCCGTTCATCGCTATGCGGATCATGTTCTCCTTGTCAATGGCATGCGCTATCGCTTTGCGGAAGTTGTCGTTGCGAAACCATGAGAGTTTTACGGGGTCTACGTACGTCTTCTTTGTCTTTTCGTCAAGCGTCAAGTTCTGATTGAATACTATAAAGCTGGCGCCGGAATTCGGGCCGAGACGGTAGACCGTGAAGCCGCCGGCAGGTTCAGCCTGCTTGAGTTGCGGGAAGTCCTCGCCCTTGGCTTGGAAGTAGTCGATCTCGCCGCGAAGAAAAGTCAAAAGCTGAGCGTTCCAATCGGCTACTATCATGTATATAAGCCTATCCAAGTACGGCAAACTGTTTCCGTCCGCGTCCTTTTTCCAGTAATGCGGGTTCTTCTTGAAGACGACCTTCTGCGAAGAGAGGTAGGAGTCGAGCAAAAACGGGCCGTTCACGACAATATCCGACGGCGGCGTATTTATGGAGAGCGCCGTGGTGAATGCCTTACGCTTCACTATGTCGGCGAACTTGTGCTTGGGGAGTATCTCGGTACCCATGGAACGCAAAAACGGGGCAAACGGGAACGGCAATTTAAATTCCACCCGCGCACTGTCAAGCGCCTTCACGGCGAAACGCTTGCCTTCGGGGGAAAAAGTGTCTCGCGATGAATTGGGGACTATATCCATATTATAGATAAGATCGTTAAACGTGAACTCCACATCGTAGGCGGAGAGCGGCACGCCGTCCGACCACTGCACGCCAGGCCTTATGAAGAACGTCCAAACCAGCCCGTCGGCGCTTGTCTCCCAACGCTCGGCGATGTTCGGCTCCATCTCCAAGGTTACACCGTTGCGTGTCAGCAACCCCTCGTACATAAGGACGGTGTACTCGGATGTGCTGGTCTCCGTGGAGGTTATGGGGTTGAATGACTTAGGGTCGGAAAAGGTGGAGAGAACGATCTCGCCGCCGGATTTGCCGGTAGCGTATTTATAGGCCAAGGCGCGCTCTTGGATCTCATCGTAGTTGGGAGATGCGGTCGGCTGGCTCTCGGCGCCGCCTTTATCATTGTTGTTACCGCCGCAACTGGTGAAGATCATCACTACCATAATTATCAAAACGATAGCGACACCGATAACGATAGCGGCCACAGCGGCCGGCTTCGCCTTCATCTTTGCCCTTTTCCTTGTCCCCATCTTCATTTTTGAGCCTCATCCTCTTTGTTCGGGTTATTAAAATCAAACCCCTGGATTGCTTCGTCGCTACGCTCCTCGCAACTTGTTTATCTCGCCGTAAGGCAATGACAGTCATTACGAGCGAAGCGAAGTAATCCAGAGTGTTTTTATGTTTTCAATCCTATAATCCTTATAATCCTACAAATCCTAATTCAGACAACATTTTCCCCTTACTTCTTACCCTGCATCAACGCGTCTATCGCCCCGAACAAAAACACTGTCGGAGCGTTCCAATTTATCGCAACCTCGTTTGATGCGTAGCTCTTATAGACATCCTCGTAACTCTTTGCCGGTAATTTTGACGAATATGTTACCCCGTGGGCGTTATCTTGCTGACCGGCGTTCGGACCACCCGCCAAGAAACCCGGAATAGGACCGACTTTTCCCGCCACGCTTTGCCTATGGTGCGGGTTCGACATTGATTTGGTTCCGAAGGCGCTGACGAACGAGATTCCCACGGCGTTTTTCCCCAATAGGTAATCGGCTATCTCTGACGCGCCTAAGAGATACTTATCGTCGCCGGATATAATATGCGCGTAGATCATCCCGACGCCCATATTGGCGAAGTTTGAATTTGAACCCCAGACGAACTTCATGTTCGGCATCCTATACAGATGCTTGTCCATCTCCGATAGCCACTTGTCGGCGGTTTTGGTTATAGACTTGCGGATAGCCTCCAAACGCTGCGCCTCCATGCCGTTCTTGACGGACGCCAATGAAAGCGCCGCCAATGAGTGGACATTTTGCCACGACGGCTCGCCGGCGTAAGCGATCTCTTTGCCCTTCAAAAAATCGGTGAAGCGCTTCTCTTTCGTGGTGATGAAGAGTTCCGCCGCCGCCCAGATAAACTCGTCGTCGAAAGCCGCGTCCTTGTACTCGCCGGTCTTGACATCCGCCGGATTCTTGAATACGGCGCTCGGGTTCTTCACCGCCCAATCCCAGGCCAATAGCGCCCGCTCGGCGCAGTTTTTCGCGTAGGCGCTGTCGAAGGGCGCGTACACCCTCGCCGCCATCGCCATCGCCGCGGCGAAGTTCAGCGACGACGTCGTGCTCTTGCCTATGACGAATCTCTGGCCCTTGTCCTCCTCCGGCATGATGTACCCTGGAAACGAGAGCGTGGTCACCTTGAAGAATACGCCGCCGTCTATATCCTGCATCGTCTTCATCCAATCCAAGTTAAACTTCACCTCGTCGAGAATATCGGGACGCCCGCCGCCCGACTCCGGTATGTCTAAACTCTTGTCGGGGAAGTAATCGGGGAAAAGCTCGTAAAAGGCCAAGAGCGTCCCCACCGTTATACCGGAGTTGACTATGTACTTGCCGAAGTCTCCAGCGTCGTACCAGCCGCCTGGCGTCGTAACTTTCCCCTCGCCCTCCCAATGCCCGCTCGACGGGTGGTAGGTGACGTCCATATCGGGATGCCCGGCGCCGCGCGCCCACTTGCCGGCGTACTTCTTGGAGAGAGCGTAGGAGCAACGCTGAAAGTAGTAGGTACGCATGGCGGCGGCAGCCGCGTCCTTGAACGCACGGTCGGAGATCGTAAACGGGTAAGACTCGCTCTTGTAGGGCACGGTGCCCAAAATCACAAGCTTGTACTGACCCGGGGCGCTGACCGCCGAAAAGTCGGCTCGGAAACCGCGCTCGCCGGACTCCTCCCACAAAAACAGCTCTGCGGAGAGCTTGCCCCTAAAGACCGTCTTGCCGCCGGGCATGTCGACGACCAAAAACTCCGTCGGGACGCTCTTGTCGTCGCCCACAATCACAGTCGCGACCTTGCGCGACGCCGGGTAGTAGCCTATCTGGTTTAACCTGATGTTTTCCATGGTGGTCGCGTGAGCGCTCAGGGTGAACGTCGCCAAAGCAGACAAAACGGCTGCGGCCGCAACGGGCCGGCGGATTCGGCGGATAACGGACGTCCTTTGCAACTTGCCTCCTTTATAAACGGATGGATTGGAGATTACGACCTGATTATTGACTATTAATATATATAGGCGAAGCCTTAAAGTCAAAGTCTTTAAATCAAATTCATTTTTAGACGAAAGGCGCTACGCGCCTTTCATAGATAAATGCGGGGCTAAACCCCGCATTTTCAGTCAAAGTCAAAGTCAAAATCACCCCAAACACGCTTGCGGGAAGACATTTTACGTGTCAAATCCGTCCCTGCAACCGTGCGGAAGGGATTTTACGTGTAAAATTCGTCCATGCACGCGTGCAGGAAGACATTTTGCGTGTAAAATCCGTCCCTGCAACCTGCGGGAGGGGCGAACCCCGAGGTTTTCGCTCCAAACGGGCGTGCACGGGGGTTTTGGCGGGCTAAACGGGCGGCTTGCGCGGCGGGGATTGATATTTTAACAAAAAGGTGGGGGTTCGGGCGGGGCGGGGACGTGAACTGGACGGGACGGACGGTCGTTTTGGCGGTCGCGGCGGCGGTCTTGGGCGACGCGGGGTCGGGGAACGCTTAAATTTAGCGTTTTTTTGGTCGGGCGTTTATTATATTTAAGTATGGGTAGGCTGTAGAGCCGTCCGACCCGACAATTTAGCGCAAGGAACGACCCATTATGGCGACCAAGCAGACGGAATCCGCTTTCGGCGTAAACAAACTCATACTCGGAGACAACCTCGACGTCCTAAAGACGCTCCCCGACAGCCATGTAGACCTAATCTACCTCGACCCGCCGTTCTTCAGCAACAAGAACTACGAGGTGATTTGGGGCGACAGCGGGGAGATCCGCAGTTTTCAGGACAGGTGGGCGGGCGGTATCGACCACTACATCGCTTGGCTTTACGAGCGTGTGGAGCAGATGCACAGGGTTTTGAAAAAGACGGGGGGTATTTATTTGCATTGCGACTGGCACGCCGACGCTTATATCCGCGTGCTTATCTTAGATAAGATATTCGGGGAGAAGAATTTCAGAAACGAGATTATTTGGTGTTACAAGAAATGGTCTATCGGAAATAAAATCTTTTGCAGGAATCACGACAGTATTTTCTTCTACTCGAAATCCGATGATTATACATTCAATCAATTATTGCAGCCCCGCGCGACCTCCACGTTGAAAAGGTTCGGGAATCAAACTATTGTGTCCGGCTTTGACGATTCGGGCAATAGATTGCCGTCAAAAACGGCCGCCGAAGAATCGGAAGGCGTGAAAATGTACGATTGGTGGGAAGTTCCGATAATTCCGCCGTCGGGGCATGAGCGTATCGGATACCCGACGCAAAAACCCGAAGCGTTATTGGAAAGGATAATCAAATGCGCCAGTAACGACGGCGACATAGTGCTTGACCCGTTTATGGGCGGCGGCACGACGGTGGCCGTGGCGGATAAACTCCGCCGCCGCTGGATCGGCATAGACCAGTCCCCCGCCGCCGTAAAAGTAACGGATTTCCGTCTGCAAAGCCAGACGGATTTATTTACGGTGCTTACACCGCCGTACACCGTGCAACTTCACAAATACGATTACGACACCCTCCGCTACAAAGACGCTTTCGAGTTTGAAAATTGGATAGTCCGGCAATACGGCGGAACGGCGAATATAAAGCAGCGCGGCGATTTAGGTCTTGACGGAAAGATGGGAGACGATACGCCCGTACAGGTAAAGCGTTCCGACAATATCGGGCGGGGCGTTATCGATAATTTCAAATCCGCCGTCGAGCGTTACAATAAAAATCTTTTTATCAAAAATCAGAAAGCGAAAAAACCGATAGGCTATATAATAGCGTTCAGTTTCGGCAAGGGCGCGGTCGGGGAAGTCGCCCGATTGAAGAACGAAGAGAACATCATCATCAAATTGGTGCGTGTGGATGAGATAGTCGAAGTAGCGGTGAAACCTATAATAACCGTCAACATAAACGAACTCGACCGCGACACGAAAGGCAACCGCAAGATAGAGTTTACGGCGCGGGGCGAGAGCGGCGCGGGGATAGAGTTTTATTCGTGGGATTTCGAGCACGACAAGGAGCGCGGTTTCAAAGCGTCGGTGATAATGGACAAAGACGGCCGTCAGGTAATTCCCCTGAAAGCGGGCACGCACAACATAGCGGTAAAGGTAGTGGACAACGACGGCTTAGAGAACATAGAGGTAGTGCGTCTGCGAATCAACGGCGGTGTGGAGCGTGAAGTGTAGGCTGTGTCGTCGGTCGGTAACCATCCCCCCGTCCAACATTTTTTTTGCAATCCCGCCGCCCGTCCCCCCCGCGTCCCCCGCCTTCCCCGTCCGATCCCTGTGGTCGGCGGGGGG
>Ga0268262_10002517_pt1 | contig 21063 bp, 22 predicted proteins | sample TergutNc150P3_FD_190354 | JGI IMG/M metagenome (GOLD analysis project Ga0268262, IMG submission 190354) | Nasutitermes corniger P3 segment gut microbial community from laboratory colony in Florida, USA - Nc150 P3 (SPAdes) (version 2) | ecosystem: Host-associated > Arthropoda: Insects >... | reverse complement strand
CAAGACAAAAGCCCCGGGATTATTAATAACTCCCTTGTTAAAAGCGACCCTGCATTTCTCTATGGTCCCACTTTAGCAGTGAGATTCAGCAATGATTTTAATATTACGTTTGTGTATCTTTACGGTCATTTTAAAACCGAAAAAAACCCTGGCAGCGGATATCTAACAAAGCCTAAATTCGGCAGAGTCGATTCCGACCTTGCCTTAAATTACAGGTTAGGCGACTATTTTAAGGTTTTTGCAGGCATTAAGTATTTGTCTTACGGCATAACGCCTGCGAGGACAGACCTTTATACTTTTGAGATTCCTGTAAATAAAACTGTAGATATTCACACAAGTTACGGACCCGGAGTAGGTTTAAGCGCAACTGTTCCTCTTATAGGAAATTTATTTGCACTCGGCACAGTGTCGGGATTATATTTATGGGGTTCTCACGACGCTGATATAATAGACAAGAGACCGACTTATCCTCCTTACCCACAACTAAACGTGAATCTGAAATATAATGAGTACGGTGTTAATACAACTCTATCTCTTGCATATTATATAGCGCCTGCATCTGTTGTAATAAGTCTTGGCGGCAGATTTCAATATCTTAAATCGGATTATAATAAAAATGCTATATACTTGGATTCAATAGAATTTACAAGTTATGGTGCGACATTGACCGCGACATATACTTTCAGTATTTAGGTCAGGACCGGGATTTTAGGTATATTATTTCTTTTTATATAATAACGGATTCAAAAGATAAAATGCCCGCTTAAGGTAGCTGGCAGAGGCTATTTCTCAATATGACCAATCGTTAGGGTAAGAGGCTTATTAGTTGTTCACGTAATATCGTCAGATCGCTTTTTACAATATCCCAAATAATTCCTAAACTTACTCCTTCGTAATCATGGACAATTTTGTTACGCAAGCCGCGTATTCTGTGCCATGAAATATCTGGATGGGCATCTCTGAATTCTTTATCAATTTTTCCGGTTAATTCGCCCATTTGCAGCAAATTGAAAACACAGGCTTCTACAGTTTTTGTATCTGTCAGAAAAACGGATTGTTCCATATTAGTTGCATACTCATTGATTTTATCGATAATAAGCAATGATTTTCTTTATGAGTACATAATTCCTATCCGTCATAGATGTAAATACCTGTCTGTACTTCACGGACAATGGGTGAATTTTTGTCCACATAATATTTGTCTATAATATCTACATTTTTTTGCAAGGCATCGTGTATATTCTCTATTAATCCCACAAAATCTAATCCGCGCAAACCGCTGTCCACCAAAATGTCTATATCGCTATTTTCTGTAGCCTCACCCTTAGCGTAAGAACCGAACAAAATAGCAGTTTTAACACCATTTTTTTTGAATATAGGCTCAAGCCGACGCTTTATTTCAGCAATTTCATATATAGACTCGTTATTCATAGAATTATATTAAAGTACAGTAACATAGTTTGTCAACATAAATAAAATTTCATTCATTTTAAGACAGAAAAAATATTTAACACATCGCAGGGACTGCCGCCTGCCGAACAGGATGTTCCAATGGCGATGCGTGAGAGTCTGTCACAAAAAGCTGCGGCTCTGGAAGCTGCTTGTTTATATAGGCGGCAACGATTTTTCTGAAAATAAAAAATTTTTTTCCCCTGAAAAAAAATATTGAAAAAAAGAATCCTTTAATAAAATATATAAAATCTTCGATAAAAAAATAAAGAAATAAATTCAGGTAAGTATTAAGCAGCAAAAAGAGTAATTTGAAGGACTTATCATAAAAGGCAATTATGTTGAATATATTCAAAAAATTTTTCAATATTATATGTTTGTTGTTATTGATTACATCTACATTCTATTTTGGATGTACTTCTGCAGCTATGAAAGCAACATCTATACCAAACACATTACCCGGAACTAAGAGGCATGCTATTGTTAAGACTGCAGAAAAGTATATTGGCGTAAGATATAAATTTGGCGGGTGTGATCCGTCCGGTTTTGATTGTTCAGGCTATTCAAGCTATGTTTATAAAGAAAACGGTCTTACATTAGCTCATTCGGCGCAGCAACAGTATGCAAACGGAAAGAGAATAGGTATAAAAAAAGCGCAGCCCGGCGATCTTGTTTTTTTCAGAATAACAGGCTGGAAAATATCACATGTAGGCATTTATTTGGGTGATTATAAATTTATTCATGCGCCAAGCAAGGGTAAGAGTGTTTCCGTTGAAGATATAAGGAAAGATTATTGGACTAAAAGATATGCCGGAACAGTTACATATCTTTAGTTTCATTGATAAAATATTATATTTTAGAATATTTATTTGCAAACTCCCTCTTTAATTACCTGTTTTTAGACAAATTATATTAACAAAAGAATATTATTTCTTGACAAATTATCATTCAATTATTATCATATAAAATGTATAAATATATGGAGAATTATGCGGATTGGAATTTATCCCGGATCATTTGATCCTTTAACATATGGGCATCTTGATATAATCAAGAGAGCTGTAAAAATATGTGACAAATTGATAGTTGGTGTTTTTGTTAATAGCGCAAAAAAAGAATTATTTTCACAAGAAGAGAGAGAAATGATTCTCAGGCGCTGTTGCAGTGAAATTTGTCCAGATATAGAAATAGTGTCTTTTCATGGGTTGCTTATTGATTTTTGTAAAAATAACAATATTTCATGCATTATAAGGGGGTTAAGGGCGGTTAGTGATTTTGAATATGAGATTACTATTGCATCGTTAAATCGAAGATTAGCCCCTGATATTGAAACAATATTCCTAATGGGAAAAGATGAAAATCTATTTATTTCATCGACTCTTGTGAAGGAGATTGCAACCTATAATGGTAATATATCAACACTTGTTCATCCATATGTGGTAGAAAAAATCCATCAAAAAATCTCCATATCTTAGTTTAATAAAATTAAGACATAATATTTATATTAATTCTAAAAATGTATATTGAACAGATTGATTTATGCAGTCGTTTAATATGCAGAAGGGGAGATATGGGAATGACTACGATTATATTAGCTGCAATGCTCCCTGTTGTTGGGATACTTGGATATGTTGTAAGAGCATATTTAGGGAAAATAAGATTGAATTCGGCAGAAGCAAAATCTCGCAGAATTATACAGGATGCGCTGAAAGAGGCTGAGAATAAAAGAAAAGAGCTGTTGATTGAGGCAAAAGATCAATTACTTAAGGAAAAAAATATTCTTGATAAGGAAATGAGAGAGAGGCGTCAGGAACTGCAGGCGACTGAAAAAAGGTTTTTTCAGAAAGAAGAAGATATTGACGCTAAGTTGAAAGAGATACATAGGCAGGAAAAGAGTCTTGAGCTCAAAACTCAAGAGACTAAGGAGAAACAGGAAGAGCTTAGAAAAGAATTTGAAAAGCATAGACAGGAGTTAGAAAGAATCGCCGGAATGAATTCCGAAGAGGCTAAAGTTTTACTATTGAAGAATGTTGAACAGGAAGCAAGATTTGATGTATCCAGATTAATAAATAAGATTGAAGAGGAGTCAAGGAGAACCGCTGATAAAAAGGCTAAAGATATCATTGTTTCTGCTATTCAAAGAAATGCGTCTGAATATACGTCTGAGAATACTGTCACAACAGTATCTCTCCCGTCCGATGAGATGAAGGGCCGCATTATAGGGAGAGAGGGTAGAAATATAAGAACTCTTGAAAATCTAACGGGCGTAGATATGATTATTGACGATACGCCTGAGGTTGTTGTAATCTCAGGTTTTGATCCTGTCAGACGGGAGATTGCAAGACTTTCTCTTGAACGGCTTATTCAGAACGGAAGAATCCATCCTGCAAGGATTGAAGAGGTTGTTGAAAAGATAACCAAAGAGATTGAAGAGATGATGCTGGAAGAGGGTGAAAAAGCATCTTATTCATTAGGTATTCCCGGTCTTCACAAAGACGCCCTTTATAATATCGGGAAGTTAAAGTTTAGAACAAGTTATGGTCAGGATGTGCTTGCCCATAGCATCGAGGTCGCTAATCTTGCAGGTATTATGGCAGGAGAACTCGGTCTGGATATTCAACTTGCCAAGAGGGCGGGACTTTTGCACGATGTCGGCAAAGGAAGTCTTGTTGAGGGCGAGGGCGCGCATGCTATTGTTGGCGCTGAAATGGCAAAGAAGTTTGGAGAGTCGGAAAAGTGTATCAATATTATTGCTTCTCACCACAATGACAGAGAACCCGAATCTTTTGAAGCGGTACTTGTTCAGGTTGCAGATGCAGTATCTGCTTCAAGACCGGGCGCAAGGAGAGAATCCCTTGATACATATATTAAGCGTCTTGAAAATCTTGAAAAGATAGCCTCGGAATTTAAGGGCGTTGAAAAGACATTTGCAATTCAGGCAGGCAGGGAGCTTCGCGTTATGGTGGACAACTCACTTGTTTCAGATGAAAGAGCTGAGTCTATGGCAAGAGATATTGCGCAGAAGATTGAATCCGAGCTTAAATATCCCGGGATTGTAAGGGTAACGGTTATAAGAGAGACGCGTATTATTGATTATGCGCGATAGGTTTTATTGTGTCATTGCTGTGAAGGTCAAATAAAGAGTATATAAATTAATAAATTTTTATTGTATTAAATTAGTAGAGGCGGAAGCAGGGGGCTGTCTGATAAGTAACAGGCAGACAATCAGTTATATTCTTACGTCACTTCAGAGCCGTGTTTTTAGTTCACCCGATAGAACAATGTAAACTCGGCGTGGCAATCCAGTAGGATAAATTAAGACTCTGGATTGCCACGCGCAGGTTACACAATCTATACTCAAGCATGGTTGAAGCGCTCGCAATGACGCAGGTATGTACTTATCGTTGACTCTTGTTACTTATCAGACAGCCCCTGCATCTAATTTTTTATTTGTATAATCTAATACAATTTTGGAAACGGTATGAAAGAGGTCAGATTATTTGCAATAGGCGACATTGTCGGCAGAGCCGGAAGAAATATATTGGCGAGTAAACTTCCGGGACTTATTGACCGTGAAAAAATCGATGTTATTATAGCAAATGGAGAAAATTCTGCAGGCGGTATGGCTATGACTCCGGAGGTTACGCGTGAGCTTTTTTCCCGCGGTATTAATGTTATAACTTCCGGTAATCATATATGGAACAACAGCGATATCTTGCAGATAATTGATTCGGATTTGAATCTGCTGAGACCTGCAAATTTTCCCCCTGATGCTGCCGGCAAGGGATACTGTTCTATAAATTTTAAAGGGATAAATATCTGTGTCATAAATTTAATGGGAAGAGTATTGATGTCCACAATTGACTGTCCGTTTAGGAAATTTGATGAGATATATATGAAGGTTAAAGACGAATCCGATATAATTATAGTAGATTTTCATGCAGAGGCGACCTCGGAAAAACAGGCATTAGGATGGTATATTGACGGAAGAGCGTCTGTAATGTTCGGAACGCACACTCATGTTCAGACTGCCGATGAGAGAATTTTACCTAACGGTACGGGATATATTACAGATATTGGTATGACAGGTGCTTTTGATTCCGTTATAGGTATGAAGATTGAAAGGTCTGTAAGATTTCTTCTTTCACAAACAAAGGTTAAATTTGAAGCTGCCGAAGATAATCCCGGCATAAACGGGGCGATTTTTACGGTAACGGATTCGGGAAAGACTGTTGCGATTAAAAGGATTAGAGAATAAAGATAGACTTTAATACCGGATTTTAGAGTCCTTAATTGTATCAAGCTGTTGAGCCTCTTCAGGCATCCAGTACCCGCAGATTTTTGGCAACGCGCCTTTAACATCTGACTTCATTTTGTCCTCGTACACCTTAAAGATACCAAGTACAGTGAAGTCAAAAGGATTACCGAGTAAAGTCTTACTCGCGGGAACAACAAAATCTTTAAACTTCGCGCCTTTAATGAAAGCCTTGCTGTCGCTGTCAAGCTCTGCCATTTCAGCTTTAGATAAGCACTTGATAAATGGAGTTCTATCCGCGTTGTCAAGATACTGCGAATTTTCCTCTTCAAGCGCCTGCGCGTTCTCAATTAAAGCTAACACATCTTCGCTTTTGGCTAAATCTTTACTACTTTCTTTTGCCATATATTCTCCTATTACTTAATTATATATTTTATATTCTTATAGAACATAATAGCTTAATCTACCTTAAAACCTTCTTTCTCCAGTTCTATTTCATATTTTTCTCGCAATCTTCTATTTTCATCATATTGCCTGCACCATTCTTCATGAGCTTTTTTTCTATCCGCTTTCGCTTGCAGCAATTCTTTAGTCTGTTCTTTGGTTATAACTCTTTCAGAAAGAATAACTTTTTCAGCCCTCGCGTCATTACGCTTATGGTGGTCAAAATAAACAAAAAAAGCCATATCTATTAAAAGCGGTAATTTGTATCCGGGCAGAAAAAATATAAAGCATATTACCCCAAATATATCTGATTGAAATATTTTGCGCACCCACATAGAAATACTAATCGCCGCTATACTGTAAATTATTGTTGCCATAACTATTACTCCTTATTATATTCAGTATAAAGTATCATTATATCTAATTTATAATTGTTTTTAGTAAAGAAAATTTTCTCTGTATTATGCCCGGCAAATTTCCAACCAGTATCCATCAAAGCCAGTGATGTTTCTGTAGCAAAATTGACAGCCGCATATTCATCTTTAAAATAAAAAGACATGCTTGAACGTACAATTCTGTTATTCATAACACCAACTATTACATCTCTTTCTGCATCTCTATACAATTCTTCGTCAACCTTTGCAAAATTAGCAGGTAAAGGCTGTCCGAGCAGATTCATGCAATACTCAAGGTCGTCTTCCAACTGCCGATAATCTACCCTTGCATTAGCGGTAAATGATATAACCAATATAAATAAACTTAACATTATCTTTTTCATAATCATTGCCTTTCTATATACAGAACATAATAAAAAGTAATATTAAAAAAGTCATCTGGGAGTGAGACAAGTACATTATCATCCTTAAATAACTGTTCATTCCACATTTTAAATACATACGCATTTCCCTCTATTTCTACCTCTGTTGTGTTAGGAAATCCCAGTTTAAGATAAAGATTATTTATATCTTTTTCACTCATAGTTTTAGTGCCGGACTCTATTATTTCTAAAGCGACAAATTCTAAATTTTTCCAATAAGCCCATCTCATCTGAAAATCAATATAAAATAACACAGTATTGTTTATATCTATACTATTCTTTACAGCCTTAAATTGATATTTTTCAACAGTAAAAAGCTCATAATAATAAGTATTAAGCTAAATAATAATTTTTTCATTTCTTTTCCTCTCTTTTTTTAAGTGAATGTAAGGTACTACGCAAAGAGGGATTTGTCAAGCAGATTTTTTTCATAACACACACAATATTTTAATTTAAGTTTTTTTAGTCAATATTGATTTTATTGACAGTTGAATTTGCTTTGATAATTTATAGTATTATTGGCAAAAGTTAGATAAATGTTACTATGTATATTTTAATAGAAAAAATGTTTTTTATTTTATTATATAGTAAGGAGTGAGATTTATGAAAAATTTATGGTTATATAAGAATTGAAAGTCTCAGGTGCGCATCTTAAATACTTTTTATTGCTATTTTTTCTCCTATTGGTCCTTATAGGTCATGGTGATTGTGAAGATATATCTTCTGCAGGGAAACTTAATTATTATGAAATAAAAGAGATGTTTGATAAATGGGATTTAGGATTATATGGCAGCAGAAAATATTATAGGAGCAGACTTCTCCGTCTGTTAAATAAGAAAATCGGTTCGTATATCCATACCGAGATGGACTACAAGGTCTCAGTATATGATATGCTTGAAAAAGAGTATTATTCCAGTGATTTGTATAATCACAAGTGGCTTCATTTTCATGGAGATGCCGACAAGGAGAGTTTAAAATTTTTGCTTGAAAAAGGTAATAATTATATGGAGGATGTTGAATTAAAAAAATACCTATTTTTTATATCCGGTAAGATTAAGACATTTAGAATTGATGAAACAGACTATGGCAGGTCAATTCATCTATATCTTGAATCTGTTAAGATAAGCGATAGGGAAAGATAATATGATTATAGAGGTATAATAATGTGCGGTATTGTCGGATATATAGGCGAGAAGAGCGCAACCGCGCTTTTAATTAATTCTCTGAGAAAACTTGAATATAGAGGATATGATTCTGCCGGAATAACAGTAAACCATAACGGAACGCTTGTTACCGAAAAACGGGCGGGTAAAATTTCCGTACTTGATGCTGTGATTGATTATGACGGTTTAAAAAACTGTACTATTGGAATAGGACATACAAGATGGGCTACGCACGGCGAACCGTCCGATATTAACGCGCATCCCCATAGTGACTGTAATAATGAACTGGTTATTATTCATAACGGTATAATTGAAAATTATAAGGACATAAAAGAAGTCCTTTTATCAAGGGGGCATTCGTTTATTAGCGATACCGATACAGAGATTTTAGTTCATCTAATAGAACACTATTACAAAGAAGAAAAACATCCGCTGTTAAATGCCGTAATTGAAGCTCTTAACAGTGTTTATGGAGCTTACGGCATTGTCGTTATGTCAAAAAATGATCCTGATGTGCTTATTGCTGCAAGAAAAGGGAGTCCCTTAATACTTGGTGTCGGCAGCGGGGAGATGCTTATAGCGTCGGATGTAAGCGCTGTTATTGAACATACGCGCGACGTAGTTTATCTGGAAGACGGCGAGGTTGTTGAAGTAAAAAAAGACGGATACAGAATATATGATCTCAATAAAAACGGCATAGTTAAAAATGTCGAATCAATAGATTGGGATATAGCGTCAATAGAGAAACACGGCTTTGAGCATTTTATGCTGAAAGAGATATTTGAACAGGCTGATACTATTACAAATGCCTTTAGGGGCAGAATACTTCTTGATGAAGGATTGGTTAAATTTGACGGACTAAAATATACTGATGAAGATATTGATAAAATAGAGAGAATTATCTTTATTGCATGCGGTACTTCATGGCATGCAGGATTGGTTGCTAAATATTTTATAGAGGAGTATGCGCGGATTCCCGTAGAGGTAGAATACGCCAGCGAATTTAGATACAGGAAGCCTGTGCTTAAAAAGGGAGACGTCGTATTTACAATAAGTCAATCAGGTGAAACGGCTGATACGCTTGCAGCTCTTAGAGACGCTAAAACAAAAGGGATAAAGGTTTTTGGGATAACAAATGTTGTGGGCAGTACAATAGCCCGCGAATCCGACGGCGGTGTTTATATTCATGCGGGTCCAGAGATCGGCGTAGCCTCAACTAAGGCGTTCACTTCTCAAATTACGGTTTTGATTCTTCTTACAATACTATTAGCCCGCAGAAGAGATATGTCCTTCACTGAGGCAAGCGCAATACTCAACGCCGTTATAAAACTGCCTGATCATGTAAAGAGTATTTTTGCTGCAAGTGAAAAGATTAAGGCAATAGCAAAAATATATTCCGGCAAAAGTAATTTTCTCTATCTTGGGAGAGGAGTTCATTTCCCTGTTGCTCTTGAAGGAGCTCTTAAACTAAAAGAGATTTCTTATATACATGCCGAAGGATACCCTGCTGCGGAGATGAAGCACGGACCGATTGCGTTGATTGATAATGAAATGCCTGTGGTCTTTATTGCTCCAAAGGATGATATCTACAGTAAGATTATAAGCAATATGGAAGAGGTGAGAGCGAGAAAGGGGAAGATTATAGTAATTGCAACAGAGAATGATAAGGACATTGCTAAATACGCAGATCATGTAATTTATATTCCCGACGCGCATAGAGTTGTTTTGCCGATTCTTGCGGTCATACCTTTGCAGCTTTTATCATATTATATAGCAGTTGACCGAGGATGCGATGTTGATCAGCCAAGAAATCTTGCAAAGAGTGTAACTGTTGAATAGAGGCATTTAATATTAATTGATTTTTATATAAAAATTAGAAGTTAAGCTATATTGTTAAAAATTTTTTTATCAATATGGTTTTTAATAAATAAAATAGTTTTTAATAAATAAATAATTTATATTATTGACACATGTTTAGGTCTGTTTTATGTCTATCTTTTAAGTGTAATTTTTTTAAATAGTTGATGAGGTTAAAATGATTGTTATTGAGAGTGTAAATCATATAGCTATTACTGTTTCTGATCTTGATAAATCTATTAAATTTTATAAAGAGTTCTTTGATTTTGATGTGGTTGAGAATATGAGTAATGCCGGTCAGGCTTTTATGAAGATGGGGGATATTATTCTCTCTCTTATAGAGGTTTCCGGATATAAAAATAGCGGTGATTCAAAGAATTGTATCTCTTTTTATGTTGATGAAGAGGATTTTGACGACGCAATTGATGAGATTGAAGAAGCAGGTCTTAAAGTAGTGCTTGGTCCTGAAAATATTCGCAAAGGTCAGAGAGTAGTTTTTGAAGATCCTGATGGAAACCATATTGAGCTCTCTTACCCGAGAATTGACTGATTTTTATGATATTGTCTGTGAGTTTTAAAAAGGGTTACCTGCGCGGGTAACTCTTTTTTTAGTAACAATTTCTGCCAGCATTACGGGGCTGTCTGATAAGTATTAAATGATTAGTTAAATTTTTTCTATGTCATTGCGAGCGCTTCATCTGTGTTCAGTATAGATTGTGTAACCTGCGCGTGGCAATCCAGAGTCTTAATTTATTCCACTGGATCGCCACGCCGAATTTACATTGTTTATCGGATGAACTTAAAACACGGCTCGCGATGACGCAGCTATGTAACTAATCGCGCTAAGCCCGACATGTTATTTGACATATACGATTGCTTGCGGGACTTTCGGAGATATTAACTAAAAATAACCTGTTTATGGAGGTTGTATGATTAGAGATTCCCTTAGAGAGATTAAGTGTATCCCTGTTTGTGTTTTTGAGGATACAGAGAGCGCTCTTAAGACTGCGGAACTTCTTTTAAAATATGATGTAAATGTAATAGAGATAACGCTTAGGACTGAAAAAGCATTTGATTGTATTAAGGCAATAAAGAATGAGTTTAAAAATGTAATTGCCGGCGCAGGAAGCGTTTTAAAAACATCTGATTTTGAAAAAGCGTTAGATTGCGGCGCAGTATTTGCAGTTTCTCCCTGTTTTGACGAATCGCTTTGTATTGAGGCAAAAAGAATAAATATGCAGTATATTCCCGGCGCTGCAACTCCCAGTGAGATTTATAAAGCCTTAAAATATTCCGATTTGGTTAAAATATTTCCTGCAGCGCTCCTTGGCGGGGTTGAGTATATTAAAGCGGTAACAGCTCCGTTTAAAATGTTTGATTTTGGTTTGATACCGACAGGCGGTATTGATAATATTAATTATAAAGAATTTCTTGCAACGGAAAAAGTTATTGCCTGCGGATTAACCTATCCTGTTCCTGAAAAGTTAGTAAAAGAGAAAAAATTTGATGAAATAGAACACAGGATCAAAGAGTTATATGGAGTTTCACTCTGATACTTACAACAGCGATTCGGAATACATAATCAATTCTGCATTAGAAAAGAGAGAAATTCTTTTTAAAGACGAAAATAATAATTGCTTCAGAATTTTTAACTCTTCAGGCGACGGATTTGAGGGATTAATAATCGATTTTTATGCAGGATATATTCTCATACAGTATTTTAATAAGAGCGCTGAGAGTGTTGTAAACAGAATATCTCAATTACTAATTAAAGTTCTGCCTGTTCCGATTAAAGGGATTCTCTCTAAAAACAGGATGATAAATAGCACCAGATCCGTTGATCAATGGAAAAGTCGTATAATTGAAGGGGTTTATGACCCGGATGATGTGGTTGTAATTCAGAATGGAATTAAGGCAAAGGCGGATCTCCTCAATGGACAGAATACGGGGATTTTTCTTGATATGCGGGATGTTCGTGATAAGATTTCATCCTTTTATAAATCGGAATCAATAAAAAAAATTCTGAACCTCTTTAGTTACACTGCAATTTTTTCAATACATGCGCTAAAAAACGGAGTTGATAATGCTGTAAATATTGATCTGTCAAAAAGTGTTTTGAACAGAGCTAAAATTAATTATCGTCTTAATGATTTGAAGGTTGATGAAAGGGATTTTATATATGGAGATGCCGTTGACTGGATAAAAAGGTTATGTAAAAAAAAGGAAACGTTTGATTTTATAGTTTTTGACCCGCCTACATTTGCAAGAAATAAAAAGGGGAATTTTTCGGTAAAAAAAAATTATTTAGATTCGTTGAAATCTATAGAATCGCTTGCGAAGGATAGATTCATACTCACTTCGGTAAATTCATATTCTGTTACAGAAGAGGAATATAGATCGTTTCATCCTGCACAATGGAAATTATTAATGTTACGAAACGAATCTTCCGATTTTGTATATAAGGATAATCCTTATCTTAAAGTCGGATTGTGGAAAATAGCAGTTTGAATTTTGTAAAAAACATTGATATATAATAAACTGATTTTAGTTTTTTACATATAATTTGGAGTAGTTATGGTATTTTATTTAGCAATATTACTGATTTTATGCGGTTTACTTATAGTAATCTCTGCTCTTTTTTTAGAAATTAATGAAACAAAAATAGCAGAAGAATATAAACCTGTTAAAACAGAGAGTTTTAATAATTTTAAATCGGAAAGTCTTAAACCTGAGAATTTGGAAATTATTTCCCATGATGAATTAGACAAAAAAGATAATATTTTTAGCGAATTTGAAGATACATTTCCTGATTTATTGGAAAGAAAACAGGCTTTTCAAAAAGATGAATTTGATGTTGATGGTATATTTCATAATAATATAAACCAAAAAATTGAAAAGAAGTATAATACTGCTGCTATACCATATTCAAAATCTGATGTTGAATTTGAAATATTAAATAGCTTAGAGAGAGAGTCTCAACTACAAGATAAAAATAACACTGTATATGCTGTTATGTTTGATGATAAATCGGATATAATTGATTATACATCCGGTGTTGGAACTATTGATTCAACTTTTTTGAAGTATAAGGACATAAAAAGGATTGGAAGAGGGGTTATTGAATCAGATTCTCATGGAATAAATTTTTATTTAAATGAAAAGCTTTACAGATTTGACTCCCATAGAATATATGATATTTGGTGTGGTGAAAATTATGTAGCGCTGCCATTAAAGGGGAGCGGCATAGTTAAGTTATTTTTAATAGAAAATTCAGCAGATTTTCAATATAAAGTTGAGGCTGATTTTAGAAAATTTGAAAAAGTATCATCTGTTATATAGATTAAATTGAACTTATGGCTTTTACACCTGATTTAATTAAAGGAATTTGAAAAAGAGCTAACATGTACTACAGATATAAATCTAAGAAAAAAGATAGAAAGTTATTAAAACTGTTATTTATATTAATTTTGTTAGGAGGAGCCGTCTATTTGGGATATAATTTTCAGTCAAAACTAATGTTTTGGCGAATAGATCGTAATAGAATTACCGACCAGATAGATAAAATATCCTCAATCACTAATTTAGAGAAGAAAATTGCATACATTAAACAATTATCTGAAGATGTAGAGGTTTATAAAGAGGAAAACCCGTTAGATTCTGATGCATATATATATTTAGCAAGAGTTTACTATATTTTAGGTTTTACCTTGTCAGGGAAAAGTTTTACTGAAATGTATATTGATGATTCTTTATACACTCTTTCGGCTGAACAGAAGAGGTATTTTATTAAATCGATTAATAGTATGAGTAAAGCTATTGCTATTCTTAATGGGAAGAATATTGAGTCTCAAGATATGCTGATTCTTTGTAAAAGTTATTTTTTTACGGGATATAAGGAAAATTCTGCAATTTTTTCCATTTTAAAGAGTCTTTCATCATCAATAGACAAACTATCTGTTGATGATATTAGGTTTTATTCGGTCATCTGTTTATCATCAGGGTCTGTTGATGAAAGCCTTGACATTCTTAATAAAAAAGGCGAAGTGGATGAATCAGTTCATGGCAGACTTTTTAAGGCTAAGGCGCTGACAAACGCGAATAGATATACCGAAGCAATTATTGCTTTTCAAAATATATTAAAGACGACAGATGATCCGGCGATTATGAAGATATCTTTTACTAATTTGGGTAAAATATACTTTAGTCAGAATTTATTTAAGGAGTCTTTAGATCAATTTACATCCGCTTTGAGTCTTGGTGGTGATGATGTTAATTGTAAGCTGTGGATTGGTAAAAATTATTTAGCAATGGGGATGAAGGATAAAGCCAGAGCGGTCTGGAGTGAAATCATTGCAGTAAATGATAATGAAGAAGCTAAAAGATATATAAATTCAATGTAATCGGTTTTGTATGGTTTTGTTGATGAGATAAATGTAGGGGCGATTACCAATCGCCCGCAGTTCAATTTAATCGTTTTTTATGGTTTTGTTGATTTAACATATGATGCGGTATATTTAAAATTTTATAATAGATTAAATTTTTTTTGTTTCTTTAAGGTTTACATGATTATATTTTGCATTAAAGCTTGACAAAAAGAAAGTAACAATTTTAGAAATAGTATTAATGTTATGTCATATAGATTTTAAAGATATTAGTTCTATATTTTTCTCTTAAAATTTGAACCTAAATTATAGAGAAATTGAAATTTTGAAATTACTTCAGGGAGATTAATAATATGTTTGATTCTTTCTACGGGATGTTCTCAACTGATATGGGTATTGACCTTGGTACTGCAAATACGCTTGTTCATGTGAAAGGACAAGGGATTGTGCTTAGCGAACCGTCTGTAGTAGCGGTACAGACCAGCACTGGGAAGGTACTTGCTGTTGGACATGAAGCTAAAAGGATGCTAGGAAGAACTCCCGGCGATATTGTTGCAATAAGACCTATGAAGGATGGGGTTATTGCAGATTTTGAAACAGTTGAAAAAATGATAAGGTATTTTATCACCAGAGTTCATAAGCGGAAAACACTTGTAAGGCCAAGAGTTGTAATAGGAGTGCCGTCCGGTATAACAGAGGTAGAAAAGAGGGCGGTTAGAGAATCTGCCGAGCAGGCAGGGGCAAGAGAGATTTTTCTTATTGAAGAAGCTCTGGCTGCAGCTATCGGCGCTAATATACCCATACATGAACCGGCAGGTCACATGATAGTTGATATTGGCGGCGGTACAACTGAAATAGCAGTTATTTCGCTGGGGGGTATGGTACTTGCAGATTCACTGCGAATTGCCGGAGATGAATTTGACGAAGCAATAATTAAGTATATGAAGACACAATACAACCTTGTTATTGGCGAGAGAATGGCTGAAGAGGTGAAGTTTCGATTAGGAAATGTTTTCCCTGAGAAAAAGGTTGAAACTATGGATTTGAGAGGCCGCGATGCAATATCCGGTCTTCCAAGAACATTAGAAATAGATTCGGTTGAAATACGAAAGTCTCTTAAAGAACCTGTTGAAATGATACTTGATGGCATAAAGCAAGCTTTAGAGAAAACTCCACCTGAACTTGCCGCTGATATTGTAGAACGTGGAATTGTTATGACAGGTGGAGGTTCTTTGCTTAAAGGACTTGATAAATTTATAAGTAAAGAGACGGGCGTTCCTGTAATTCAGGCTGAAAATCCTCTCACATGCGTTGTTCTTGGCGCAGGGAAATTTTTAGAGGAGATTAAGAATCTTTATAAAGCTAATTTGAAGTAATACAGTGGAATTTTTTGAAAGACATAAATCAATAGTGATTTTTATTTCACTTACGCTTTTTTGTATCATTTCACTCTCCGTTCATGGCAGCCGGATTACATTAACTACTGAAGGTATGATGAGCGCGGTTATTTCGCCGTTTCAAAAGCTTTATGATTATGTTTTTGGAGGCGCTAAGATTTGGGTAGGCTCTTCAGAGTATGATAGAGTTAAAAATGAGCTTGTATTAACCAGAGCGAAACTGCAAACATTTGAATCTACTTACGAAGAAATTTCAGAGATAAAAAAAGAGAATGACAGACTAAAGTCTTTACTCGGAATGAAGGAGTTGCTCAAATACGATTCAATTGTTGCTGATGTAATATCAAAAGATCCTGATAATTGGTATAGGACATTGATGGTTAATAGAGGTAAAGATGACGGCATAATGGTCAATATGCCTGTTGTAGCTTACCAAAGTTCTATTAATGATAATACTAAGACTTTAATAAAAGGCGTTGTCGGAAAAGTGGTTGAGGTACGGGGATCTATCTCGCGTATACAACCGTTGATTGCGCCTGAAATAAAAATTGGAGTTAAAATCGGTGAAAATAAATTCCCGGGACTTTTATCCGGGTATTCGCATAATTCCAATCTGTGTGTAGTTAATTATATTACACGCGCAGCCCCTGTTAAATTTGATGATATAGTTACAACTTCAGGTCAGGCAGGAGTATTCCCTCCGGATCTTATTATTGGTAAAGTAATCAAATCCGAAGTACTTGAATCAAGCCCTTACCAGAGAGCGATTGTGAAGCCATTTATGGATTATAATCTTATTGATGAAGTTTTTATTATTAAGAAAGCTCCCAATAAAGACCTGTTTGAGTTATTTGGGGAGATACAATGATAATAGTGTATATTATTACCGGAATACTAATTTTAGTATCATTAGTAATACAGAGTCATTCTTCGCTTGATGTTATACGCATATTCGGCGTTAAGCCGGATTTTGTATTTATCATAGTTGTTTATACAGGCTACAGCTTTGGGTCGATTACAGGACAGGTCACAGGTTTTGTAAGCGGTTTATTCCACGATGCAGTATCAAATTCTCCATATGGATTTCTTGCTTTACCTAAATTGACAGTAGGATTTATTGTAGGTTTGCTTGGCAGAGCAGTTTTAAAAAACAACGTTCCGACTATTATAATTCTGATGTTAGTATCAACTCTTGTAAAAGGTATTATTACGCTCCTATTGAGTTATATTTTTGCTCAAGGGATGATCTCCGGCATAATTGACGTTATTATTCCTGAAGCTCTATATAATGCTATACTTGCTCCGCCGCTGTTTTTCTTATTTGATAAAATATTCCGTGGAGAGTTAGAGAGAGAGGGTTATTTGTAAATGTCATATACTTCCTTGAGAACAAAAATGCTGGAGGCATTCAGGAAGAGGATGTTGGTCTTTGTAATATGCGTTTCATGTGTTTTTCTGATTATCTTTATTCAATTAATTAATCTCCAAATAGTTCATGGCTCGGAATATATCGTGAAAGCTACATTAAATATGGAGAACAATATACCTATTGCAGCTCCAAGAGGGGAGATCTATGATAGAAATTTTAAAAGAGGATATTCCGGCGCTGTAATAGTTTCAAATCGGCCTACATTTAATCTCACTGTTGTTCCTGAAAATTTTTCTTCAAACAATCAATTGCAAGAAACTCTTTCTATGCTGTCAACTGTTGTAGATATTAATCCAACTGAGCTTTTTACTGATGTTAAAAAGAGTAATCCCTGGGAAAGATTTATTTTAAAAGAGGACGTCAATTTTGATGTAGTTGTAAAGATTGCTTCACATCCGGACATATTCCCTAATATACACTGGGAGGATGCCCCTGTCAGGGTATATAACTATGGCGAACTCTTTACTCATGTAGTAGGATATACAGGCAGCTTGAGCAAAGAGGAATACAATAACCTTAAAGGTCAAGGTTATAAATATTATCAGAATATAGGAAAGTCTGGAATTGAGAAACAATATGATAAGCAGCTCAGAGGGGAAGATGGATTTATTCGCAGAATAGTTAATGTGCAAAATAGAACAGAGTATGAAGAGATTGGAGATGAGCCTTTGAGCGGTAATAATATAATAGTTACCCTTGACTATGAGATACAGCAGGCTGCCTATGATGCTTTAGGAAGTAATTATGGAACAGTAATTGTATTAAAGCCGTCAACAGGTGAAGTAATTGCGATGTTAAGTAAGCCCGGTTATGATCCGAATTTGATAATCTCAAAGGGTAATGCTAAGTTTGTAAATGAGCTTAACGCAGACTCCAAAAAACCTTTTTTGAACAGGGCTATTCAGTCAAGATATGCCCCTGCATCAACATTTAAGCTTGTTACCGCTATAGCTGCATTAGAAACAGAAAAGACTTATGCCGACAAGATTTACTATTGCTCGGGCAAATATACTCTTAAGGGTTATATTGACCACGATTTTTATTGTTTCAGAACTCACGGCTCTCTTAATTTATATTGGGCTATAGGCAGATCGTGCAGTATCTATTTTTATAATCTGGGAATGAGCGTTGGTCCAAGCGCAATAATGAGATATGCCGGATATCTGGGTTTAAATGAAATTACAGGTATTGATATCCCCGGTGAAATATCCGGCTTTGTACCGTCTCAGAAATGGAAATTGAAAACATACGGGCAGCCATGGTTTGATGGAGATACAATAAATCTGTCTATTGGGCAGGGATTCCTTGCTGTTACTCCCATAGAGGTTGCCAGTATGTTGTGCGGTATAGTCAACAATGGGATTGTATATAAGCCCTATGTTGTTAAACAGGTTTTTTCACCTGATAACAGAAATGTAATCAGTGAAACCCAAAAGGAAAAATTAAGAGAGATACCGTTATCTCCAACAACTCTTCAAACAATAAAACAGGGAATGAGATACAGCGTACAGGATGGAACATCGGGAATATTAAACCATCTAAAAGTTCCCATAGCAGGTAAAACAGGAACTGCCCAGACTATATCAAACAGAAAGGAGAATGTTTCTCAACATGCGTGGTTTCTTGGTTTTGCGCCGTATGGAGAATATACGGAAGATGCAATAGTAGTAGTTGTGTTTATTGAATATGGTCAATGGGGAGCGCTTGCGGCAGTTCCTGTAGCAGAGAGGATCTTTAGCAAGCTTATAAAACAGGGTTATTTTAATGCGCCTGAAAAGTAACATTGTTAAAAGGAATTGTTGATGAATACTAAGGATTTTCTTAATAAGATAGATTTTGTCCTTCTCGGCGCAACGCTGCTTGCAATTATCTTTGGCATACTGATGATATACAGCGCGGGTTTTGATTCCGTTGATGCTCTAAACAGAGGACTGTATAAAAGACAGATCATCTGGGCAATAATAGGTCTTATTATAACAGGCTTCCTCTCTAATATAAATTATAGAATCATTGGTCGTTATGCGCTTCATATTTACGGATTTTTTTTATTTATTCTTATTGTAACAACTATATTTGGGAAACCAATCAGAGGTTCATCCGTACGTTGGTTATCATTCGGTTTTTTTTCGATCCAGCCATCGGAGTTTATGAAATTGAGTACGGTAATACTGCTGGCTAAATATTTTGAATTAAAAGAGAGGGATTTAAAGGATTTTAAAGAATTACTAATACCTGCCCTATTGACCTTACTGCCTGTCTTGATAATTATAAAACAACCGGATTTGGGAACAGCCGTGCTATTTATCCCTGTTTTATTTATAATGTTATTTTTGGGCGGAGCAAGCGTTCCGCACCTTGTGTCAATTGTACTAATAGCAGCAATAGCAATAGTATTTCCAATGCTGTTAACTTATTGGGAATGGGAAGGATATAAAGGCAATAATTTTGTTATACAGCTATTTGGTCATTCCGATGTACTTTTTACTATTGCAGGCGTACTGATACTTGTAGCTATAACAGCATTTAGCATACATTATTTTGTAAACAAGAAGTTTCTAAGAAGAATATATATACCATCAACAGTAATTTCTTTAGGACTCTTTTTTTCTGTGATAATTCAGAACTGGTTTAAGCTCTATCAGAAAAAGAGAATATTAGTATTTTTAAATCCGGATTTAGATCCGCACGGATCAGGCTATAATATAATACAATCAAAGATCGCAATCGGTTCCGGTGGATTTTTAGGGAAGGGCTTTCTCAAAGGTACTCAGTCACAATTGGGTTTTTTGCCGGAAAAGACCTCTGATTTTATATTTGCAGTAGTGTCGGAGGAGTTTGGATTTATAGGAGCAGTTTTACTTTTAGTAATATTTGGGGTAATAATATACAGGGGGCTGCAAATTGCTCTTGCCACAAGGGATAAATTCGGAGCAATTCTTGCAGTTGGTATAATTTCCATACTGTTTTTTCATATATTTGTAAATGTCGGAATGGTTATAGGTATTATGCCTGTAACAGGTCTTCCTCTTCCCTTTATATCTTACGGAGGGTCTAATCTTCTAATGATGATGATGAGTATTGGAATTTTAAATAATATTTATATGAACAGGTTTATGTATTAAAATTTTTTGAACCACGGATTGCTTTGACCCCTTATTGTAATGAGAAATTTTTTTAGCAAAAGTATAATAATACAAAAAAAATCAAAAATCACAAAAAAATTTTTATCTCCTGCCGGATTCAATCGTATTCTATACAGGAGAATAAAAAAATGAAAACAGCAAATGTACGTCCGGGCACAAAATTTTGTGCCCCAACTGTTTACTTTGACGAAACCGACGACATCATTGATATCTGCTATGATAACGTATTCAAGGCTGTATTTACCCGTGATACTCCAGCTTCACAGGGTGCGCTTTCAAAACTTATTTCAGTTCTCATTTGTCGGGAGATTACAGTAAGCGCTATAAATGCCAATGAACTGCCGATTGATAATCTCAAGGATCGTCAAATTCGCTTCGATATAAATTGCAGAGCCGAAAACGGAGAACTTATAAATGTTGAGATGAGTCTTAATCCTGACCCCTTTGAGCCTGTTCGTTTGGAATTTCATGCAGGGAAACTTTTTACAGGTCAGGATATCAGAGGTACAGACAAGAGTTATGATGATTTAAAACAGGCTTATCAGATAGCAATACTGGTTAAGGAGCGTTTTTTTCAGGACGAGGAGTTTTCCCATAATTTTGAATACTATGATTCTGTTCGTAGAGTATCTTTAAACGGGAAAAGCCGTATAATTACGCTTGAACTTTCCAAGTTAGAAAAGATAATAGATAATCCCATAGATGAGATGAGCGCACAGGAGCGCTG
>Ga0268262_10002515_pt1 | contig 21064 bp, 17 predicted proteins | sample TergutNc150P3_FD_190354 | JGI IMG/M metagenome (GOLD analysis project Ga0268262, IMG submission 190354) | Nasutitermes corniger P3 segment gut microbial community from laboratory colony in Florida, USA - Nc150 P3 (SPAdes) (version 2) | ecosystem: Host-associated > Arthropoda: Insects >... | reverse complement strand
TACGACCCTGTGATTGGCAATAGGCTCAAAGATGGCATAAAGGAACTTTTTAGAATAAATGCCCCCGCAATTCGCTTGGTTAACGATAACGCAGATGCGGATATTTCCGTTACGCTTTTGAGCTATAGCAATAGACCGGAAATCCAAACCTCAAATGCAGAAGTGGAAACTTATCGTGTAACGATGGGGATCTCGGTCTCTTTTTATGACAATGTCCGCAAAAAAATTATCTACGAGAATAGAAACATTCAAGCGATAGGTTCTTATGATGTACTTAAAAACGAATCCGAAGAAGTGCATGGTCAAGAGCGTGCAATAAAATTGCTTCAGGAAATTATAGTTGCAAATGCTCTTTCCAAATGGTAAATTACTTCATCACGTCCTTTCCATCTATTGTCGCTTTTCCCTTTTTCTTTTGAGCATCTATATGAACTTCGGTCGTCTGTTCGCCCTGAACAGAAATCAATATCTTATAGAACAGTTTTCCACATTCCGCTCCAAGGGTGTGGTCACCGGCATCCACGGAGTTAATCGTCAATTCACTGCCATCCGTGCGGTCTGCTATTTCGTCATCTAGATAAATATTGCACTTTGTAGGATTTGTCGTGACTTTTATTCTGCCAATGGGCATAACTGTTTTGGCTTCATATACATTTTCCTTATTGGGCCAAACATTAAAACGCGTGTTTACCAAATCCTTGTTTTGGTCTTGAACTATAAGTTTTAAGGGACCTGTGCGGAACTTGCGCTTGATTATGGGGCTTTTTCCCAAGTGTTCTCCATCTAAATAAACATCGCTATTAGGAGGGTCTGTGATGATAGTGACAGTGGCGGTACCGCCTCTTGGCGCAAGTTTTTCGTCATCGTCTTGTGCAAAAACGCTAACGGAAAAAATAAGCATTAAAATTATAGGTAATGCTAAACGGGAAAAACTCATAAAAACTCCTAGTTTAAAGTTCTCCTTGATAAGATAGTAAATTTCTAAATTCCTGCAATGGCTATTCCTCCGCAAAAAATGCCGGAACAAGACCCGCAGATACGAGCAAAAAACCTCTGCGAAGTTGCCATCGGCTATTCCAGAGAGCAGGCAGTCACAGAGGCAAAAAGATGCCTGAACTGCAAAAAAACAGGTTGCATGGATGGATGCCCGGTTCGCATAAATATTCCCGTATTCATTAAATATATATCTGATGGCGATTTTCAAAACGCTATAGATACCATAAAAGAAACCTCGCTTCTACCCGCTGTTTGCGGCAGGGTTTGCCCACAGGAAAAGCAATGCCAAAAAAAATGCATAGTTGGAGTTTCCTTGAAAGATGTTGAAAAAGCCGTGGCGATAGGCAGGCTGGAGAGATTTGCCGCAGACTGGGAAAGAGAAAACGGAGAGATTAAAATTCCCGAAGTCAAAGCAGAGACCGGAAAGAAAGTTGCAGTTATAGGGTCTGGTCCTGCGGGTTTGGTAGTTGCGGCAGATGTTCGCAGAGAAGGACATTCAGTGACGATTTTTGAAGCATTTCACAAGCTGGGCGGGGTTATGCGCTATGGCATTCCCGAATTCCGTTTGCCAAACAACATCGTCGATAAGGAAATTGAAACTCTGAAAAAAATGGGCGTTGAATTCAGAACGAATTTTGTTGTAGGCAGAACTCGCAAACTAGCCGACTTACTGAAAAAAGATAACTATGATGCCGTGTTCATAGGCACAGGTGCTGGCTTGCCGCTTTTTATGGGAATACCCGGAGAAGACTTAAACGGAGTGTTTTCCGCAAATGAATTTTTAACTAGGGCAAATTTGATGCGTGCTTACGAAAGCGATGCGGATACCCCCATTTGGGATGGAAAGCAAGTAGCAGTTTTGGGTGGCGGAAACGTGGCTATGGATGCTGCAAGAATGGCTATTCGCCTGGGTGCGGAAAAAGTTCGCATAATTTACCGCAGAACACTCGCAGAAATGCCCGCAAGGGCAGAGGAAATTCACCACGCAATGGAAGAGGGCGTTGAATTTTGCTATCTCCAAAACCCAAGCGAGATTTTGGGAGATGAAAAGGGTTTTGTACGTGCGTTGAAAGTTGACAGATATAAACTCGGCGAACCGGATGAAAAGGGCAGACCGCGCCCGGTGAAGATAGAGGGAGATTCCTTTGAATTGCCTGTGGACACAGTTTTGGTATCCATAGGCAATGGCTCTAATCCTTTGATTAGCAAAGGTGCGCCGGAACTGAAAGTGAATAAAAGAGGCAATATTGAATTGTTAAATATGGAGACAAATGAAACATATATGGAGCGGGTTTTTGCAGGCGGCGATATCGTGCTTGGAGCAGCAACAGTAATCCTCGCTATGGGCGAGGGTCGCAGAGCGGCAAAAGGAATTAACGAGTTACTCAGAAAATGAAACCTTATTTCCCAGCCCTTGATTCATTGAGGTTTTTTGCCTCTGTGAATATAGTTTTGCTGCATATGTCATCGTCAAGTTTGCTCTCTTATGCGGATGGAACATTTTTTGAACCTATAATAAAAGGACCGCTTTTCAATACGAGCGTGTTTTTTTTACTGAGCGGATTCATACACTCAATTTTATTCAGCAAATTGGAACAAGTGCCAAAATTAAAGCCTTTTTTGATAAAACGTTTTAAGCGGCTTTATCCCTTGCACATAACTTGCACTTTAATAGTTTTTGCCATAATCTTTTACAGAACAAGTGCTTTACATGATGCTGCCTACGCAATTAGAACTCTTGCCTTGCACATATCTCTGTTATGGGCTTTTGTCCCTGAACTCGGTCACTCTCTTAACCAGCCATCTTGGGCTTTATCCGTGTTTTTCACCTGTTATGCTCTAACGCCAACTATTTCCAGATTTTTGAATAGGCAAGGCAAAAAGAATCTTTGGTTATTGTTTTTGGGTTTATGGGCAATCTCATTTTTTTCCGTTGCTTATTTTGAGGAATTGTCCAGGGTTTTCAACGGCATTCACTTTTTTTCCGGGATGCTCCTTGGGAGATTATTTTTAATCAATGCCATCCCGCTGCCAAAGAAAAATGTATTGTATGATTTATTTCTGCTATTCACCGCAGTTTTGCTATATGTGAATGCCCGTTATTTTAGGTTGACAAACCCAGAGGCTAACTATTATATTGTTTCGCCTATTCTATACTCATTATTGTTGCTTTTTTTGGCGAACAATAGGGGGGTTGCTGTTAAAATTCTCTCTGTATCTTGGCTTAGAATTTTGGGCAAGGTGTCTTTTTACACCTATCTTTTGCACGTTGTTGTTATACAATTTTTACATTTGTATCTAGACAAGGTTACCCATTGGAAATATAACACCTTTGATAAACCCTTGGCAACGGCAATAATTATGGTTTTGCTTTATGGTGGCTGTACTGTTTTCTATCTTATTAAAAATAAATGAGTTCGTATAACATAACAGTAGAAGATGCCCTTAATTTGGTTAAAATGCTCCGCAACCAATTGCTCACGTATTCCATATCCAATGAAATCAACAAAATAACTTCGCAAGCGCAAAGCATTGAAGCTCTGTTCGACAAATTATGCCGTGGTTTTAAAGATTTGGCAAATTACGACAGAGTTATGATTTTAGACATAGACTCGGAAGAATTTTGCTTAAAACCAACGTATAGCGTTGGCTTTGACAAAGAAAAATTGAAAGATTTTCGGGCGGAAATAAATTTTACGGCTGGCGAATACGTAGATGCTATCTTCTGCAACAAGCATATTCTAGCGGAATCCATCACGGATTCAGACTCTTTTTCAATTCTCGATTGCAAAGCCTATATTGTTTTTCCATTGCTGAAAAAATTAACAGAGGAATGTTGGAAAGTCAAAAAATGCCAAAAAACAAATTGCCCATGCTACAATTCCGAAACACAGTATTGCTGGACAAATTTAGATGCTGGTCTTGCCACTAATACAAAATCCGAAGATGATAAACGGCACAAGTGCATTAAGTGCGAGCAATTTAAATGCGAAGGATTGTTTTGGCTGGACCTTACAAACCACGGTGAAATAACTGGCGAAGATACCGCGATGATTTACTCTGTTATTACGCAAGTCGGGTTGATAATGGAGTCTTTTTTCGCACGCAAGGCTTTGATAGAGGCAAATGAAAAATTAAGTACCACTTATGATGAATTGCAAAAAGCTCATCGCCTCTTAAAAGCGGATTTAAGGCAGGCGAATTTAATTCAGCAACAACTTTTGCCTACAAGTTTCCCAAAAGGCATTTCGGATGTGTTTGCGGATTACAAGGCTAATTTGGATGTAGGCGGCGACTACTACGATTGCTTTGAATTGGAGAATGGTTCAATTGCCCTTGTGATTGCGGATGTGTCCGGGCACGGAACGGCGGCAGCCATGATGATGGGTATGTTCAAAATAATGTTAAAAACCTCGCCGTTAAACTGCATAAGCCCGGCGAATACATTAAAAAATATAAATAAAACCTTGGTAACAGAAATAGATGCTGGAAGGTTCATCACAGTTTTCTATGCAATATGGTTAAAAGAAAAAAGAAAATTCATATATACAAATGCGGGGCATAACCCTATGCCGCTTATGAACAAGAAAACTGGCGAGATAAAATTGCTAAAAGCATCCGGTCTTTTTATTGGAGTTATACCGGATATAACTATAAAAGACGAAGTTTTAGAATTGGAAGATGAATATCGTCTGAATCTATACACAGATGGAATAAATGAGGCTGAAAGCCATACACGGGAACAATATGGTCACAAACGTATTTATCAACTTATGAAGGATTGCGCTGATAAAAACTGCAAGGAATTTGTGGAAATTATTTTAGAGAATGTAGATAATTTTTGCGGAAAAAAAGAGATGGACGATGATGCCACAATTCTCGTGTGTGACCTTTAAATCAACAATATTTTTGACAGTACAAAACCGCCTATCAAAATAGAAGTCATGCTGAATACAACTGTCGCCTTTGTGCTTTTGCCAACGCCTTCTGCTCCGTTTATCGTATAATAGCCAAAGTAACAAGCATAACTTGAAATGAAATATCCAAAGAGCGCTGCTTTTATAAGGCCAACCACAAAATCCCAGTCCCTATAACTCAGCCGAACCCCGGAAAAAAACATGTGAAAAGTGACTTCTTTGTATAGATAAGCAACAACAAAGCCACCCAAAAGCCCAACAAAAATACTGAGTACTGTGAGAACTGGAAGCATTATAATACAAGCGGAAATACGCGGGACTATCAAAAATTTATAAGGATTCATTCCCAAAACATTATAGGCATCCAACTGTTCGGTCACGGCCATTGTACCCAATTCGGAACACATTGAAGCGCCTACGCGCCCTGCTAAAACCATAGCGGTTAAAATTGGAGCAAGCTCGGTCATAACGGATTTTCCAACAGCCATTCCAACGTATGTAAGGGGAATCATATCTGCGAATTGATAGGTCAACTGCCAACTCATTATGCTGCCTGTGAAGATAGAAGTTGTAGCTACCAGTGGAATACTGGTTATGCCTATGCGGTGCATTTGCTCAACGGTTAAATGATGGCATTGCATTGCCGCGAAAACATTTCTGAGCGATTCTAAAATAAATCCAATATAGCGAAATGTGTTATCGATTCCTCGCCATACGAACATACCCAAAGGCTCAATTATTATGGATTCTTTCATTTTTTGCTTGCAGCTTTACTGTTTTTGGGCTGTGCTTTCATTTTATTTTTGTAAAGCGACTCATTGCGCAAATATTTTAAAGCCTCTGCCAACTGAGCATCATCTCTAAGTGTCCAGGCTATGCTGGCTTCGCTCCCTTGCGCGGCGGCTATTAGCTCTCTTTTGATGGCGTTAATGCTGTAGTTTTTTATCTCTAAGGCTTGAGTCTCATTTTGTTTTGTGAGAGCTGCTACAAAGGCTGCGAGTTTTGCTGCAATCAAAGTGTCTTTCAAAACTTTTGATGTATCACCGTGAATGATGTTCTGTTCTCTGAGCAAAGTTTCTTCCACTGCATCTGTCAGCGTTCTGGCTGGGCTTTTTACTTTTGTAAAATTTGTGTCTGCCATATAAAATGTTCTAAACGCATTGAACATAGAATCCGGGGCTTGCCAAGAAGAGTCTATTTTTGAAGCAGCATCGCCGAGTTGCGAACGATATTTAACCGCAAATCTAAAATAAAGTGCTTGTCTCTCTTGAACTTGGGCTATCCAAGGAATTGGTTTTTGCTCTATTTCAACGTCTGGGGTTATGCCGCCGCCGCCATACATTTTTCTGCCGTTTGCCGTATAAAAAACCTGTGTGTCGCGCACAGCGGTATCTTTTGCGGCATCCTTAGAATCGTCGGAATCTTCTGAAACCGCAGTAGCACGCACTCCGCGCCCTCTTATTCCATATTCGGGTTTATTGATGCAACGCCCAAACGGCAAGTAATAAAAAGCGGTGGTCAATTTCAAAGCCCTGCCATCATAATCCAATGGGAAAACGGTTTGAACGCTCCCTTTGCCAAATGTGGTTTTGCCAACCACTATTGCCCTATCCCAATCTTGCAGAGCACCGGAAACTATCTCCGCTGCCGAAGCTGTCCCTTGATTTACGAGCACCGCGATTTGCATATCGTCTCCCACTATACCGTTTTTTGTGGCATTGTTTTCGGAGTTCACCACGCGTCCTTTTGTGCTGACTATGCGATTTCCGCTTTTTAAGAATAGTTCGCTGACCTCTATTGCTTGGTTCAAGAGTCCGCCCGGATTGGAGCGTAAATCCAGCACCATTTTTTTCATACCTCGTTTTTTGAGTTTGTTTATGACTTCTTCCAATTCGCTGGCTGTTTTTATATTAAAAGCCGCAAGTTGTATGTAACCTATGTCTTTATCGAGCATATTTGCGAATGTAACGGCGTGTACCACAATTTTTGCTCTTGTGATTTTTATATCAAAAGGAGCAACCGCCCCTTCGCGCATTATCGTCACCGTAACATCTGTTCCTACTTTGCCGCGCAATCTTTCCGCTGATTCGTCCGCAGTTAAATCTTTGGTTGTTTTCCCGTTTATGTGTGTTATTTTATCGCCTGCCATTATGCCGAGATTATAAGCCGGAGTGCCAACCATCGGGGAAATCACGGTTAGCATATTGTCCCTTATGCTTATGGTTAAGCCTATGCCGCCATATTCGCCATCGGTCGCTAGTTTTAGATTGTCGCTTGCTTTTGGGTCTAGGACTGCGGTGTTAGGGTCTAGGACGGAGCGTATTCCGCTTATGGCAGCGTCTGTTATCTCGCTGGGGTCTATCTCTTCCACATATTTCAGATTTATTTCCGACATAATCCTATGCAAGCGAGAGACCTCTTCATAAAAATCGCTTGAAGTTTTAGCCTCTGCGGACGGTTTTCCGCAAGCGGTGAATATGGCGATGAAGACGAACAGACTGAATAGCGAAAGCCTAATAAATTTCATATTTTAGGAATATAGTTAATTGTCTGAACCAGAATTCGTGAACAAACACAAATTCCTTTACTATATTCCCATTATGGACCTTACACCTTTAGATATTCGTAATCAAAAATTCAGCGCGAAAAAGCTGGGCGGCATAGACTCTGACGAAGTTCAGGCTTTTTTAAATCAAGTTGCAAGTTCTTTTGAGCAGATTCTAGCCGAGAGAGCAGACTTACTAAAAACCATAAACAACGATAAAAAAACCGTTGATGATTACCGCAGGATAGAAAAAACCCTGAACGATGCCGTAATCACAATGCAAAAGGTTTTGGAAGACACAAGAGCAAGAGCAAATAAAGAAGCAGATTTAATAATTGCAGAGGCAAAGGCAAAAGCCGAAAAAGAAGTTGATGCCATAAGAAACCGAGCGAACGACCTGCGCGCCGAAATTGACCGCTTGAAACAGATGAAACTCAGCTATTTTTCAAAACTTCGCAATTTGATGAGAACGCAAGCAGACCTATTGGACAATTTGGAGAATGAAGAAAAATAGAGTTTTGTTTTTTGCTCTGGCAGTTGCCATAGCTTTATCATCTTGTGCTTCAAATCAAGCGACAAAGAAAGAATCTTCAATTGAAAGCGCAGAAAAATCGGACGAAAGCAATTTTGGACCTGTGGAATTGGCAGGCGAAAGCAACGAGCAAGATGCTTCCTGGGGACTTGGCTCAGATTCCGTAGAAACAAAAATAGGCAAGGGAAGGATAAACGAATTTGCCTCTATTCCTATGGGTTTAAAATGGAGCGTTAAAGATACCCTTTGGCATAAGTGGGAGAGCATTGCCGAAATAAATTCCGATGCGGATTTAGTGCTTGTGAATGCGAGCGAGGATTTGGGATTTTTTATTTACGGTGCTATGATAGATATGAATTTTTTGAACGCGGAAGATGTGTTCAACGCAATGCTGATGCGCCACGGCATTCCAGATACGGAAAAAGCCAGCATTAAAAAGAGCAATAGCGATGGAAATGTTGTTTGGAACTTCGATATTGTGTTTGTGACAAATGGTATTGATTTTAACTACAAAGGCAAATTCTTTTTTGGGAACGGACGTGCGGTGATGGCAATTTCCTGGACTCAGGGAATTTTATACAGCAAATATAAGAACGAGATGGAACGGGCGGTAAACGGGCTTAAACTGGAAAAATCATTTGATAAGAACACAAAGCCTAAATTCAGTGCGAGGATTGTGAATTTAATAGGACTCTTGCGGTTGCTGGAGGAGAAGCCCATAGAAGCACTTAGTTATTTTGAGCGAGCCAATTCAATGGATATGAGCGATACCATTTATTTGCTCAACTGCGGTTTTGTTTACCAGTTGAAGAGTTTATACGGTCCGGGAATTTCGCATTTTGAATCGCAGATGAATTTAGTTAAACAAAGCGGGAAATTGCTGCACATTCTGAGTGCATTGCACAAATCGCTTGCCAATTACAAAAAAACAAAGGAATACGCAGAACTCGCTTTGGAAAAAATGCCGATGGACGAGGAAGCAAATATAAATCTTAGCGATGCTCTGTGGGGGCTTGGGCAAAGAGCGGCATCTTTGGAAATTGCGCAAACGCTTTACGAAAAACAGCCCACGGAACGGCTCGCAATTTATTACGCCAGAACCCTCATGGGGCTAAACCGCTACAACGAGGCGGCGGATTTATTATTGGATGCGAAAAAACAATTTGGCATAAGTTCAAAACTAGCTTTGAACTGCGTAGAAGCCCTGCTGTTCTTAAATCGCTATGAGGAGGCTCTTTCTGTTAGCGAAGAAGCATTGACAAAAGACAGAAAAAATATGGAGCTGCTCTTGGCAAAAGGGAAAAGCCTTTTCTATCTGAGGAATTACAAAGGCGCGGAACAAGCATTGAACCAAGCACTTGCGATAAACAGCGAAAGCGAAGATGCAAAGAGCTATCTCTCCGCTTCAAAAGCGTTTTTGGGCAAAGCGGATATGAAAGCGATTCAAAAGGCGATAGAACCCGCGGAAGCAAAACCTGCAAACATAAAGAAATTGGTTTTGGATTCACTCAGCAAGGAAGAAGATTATCCTATTGCCGCTCATTATTTGCAGGAAACTGTGAAAATAACTCCGAACCAGCCTTGGGTTAGCACGGAGCAGAGATTATTGCAGGTATTAAATGTGAGCGGCGCTCAACTGTTCAGCGAGCTCACAACGGACTTTTTGCCGGGCTTGGACAGAGTTTACATAAATGCCTTGGACGTTTATGATTCATCTTTCAAACTAAAATATTCTTGGAACCCAAAAAACGGCTACATCACTTATGCGACCGCAAGCGCACACTCAAACGAAAAACAAACTGTACATTTGCCTTTGCAGCTTTCCGTTGGCGATTTCATTTACTATATGGCAAGCCGCACAGCTATAAAGGCAGACGGTTCCATTCCTTACACGCATTACAAATTCAGCCGCGAATACCCCGTTGGGAGAAGCGTATTCAAGGTTTATGCGGATACAACGAAAATCATATACGATGAATATGGCGAAGCGGTGCGTACAGGGCTTACAAACGGAATAGAATGGGCACTCAACAATCCGGTTATAATACATAAAGAGCCGTATATGCCCACCTATAAAGATTTTGGGAGCGGAGTGGTGCTCGCAGCAAAGTTTTATTGGAATGAAGAGGGGGATAGATATAACAATTTAATTCGCCATCAGTATAAAAATTCCATTCCCGTGCGTGAACAGGCTTTTGAAGTGGCTGGCACAAAAAAGAAACTGGATGCCATTTACGCTCTCTCCGATTGGGTGCGTAGAAATATAAAATATACCCCCAAAGGTTTTGGCGGTCATTCGTTGATTCCAAAACCTGCCCTTGCAACCCTTCAAGAAAAACAGGGCGATTGCAAAGACCAAAGTCTGCTGCTTCAAGAAATGCTCTCTACCATAGGGGTAAATAGCCATTTGGCATTGATAAATTTGGATGAAGTTGGTAGCGAAGCTATTTCCTCAATTCAGCAATTCAACCATGAAATTTTGTATATACCTGCGACAAAAGATAATCCCGAACTTTGGATAGACCCAAGTGACAAGGTGAGCAGTCGCCGTCCTGTTCCGCTTAATTTGGAAGGCAGGGTTGCGCTTGTTATAAAAGGGGATTCCAGCTATTCAACCGTAACTCCTATTTTAGAAATAAATCAGGAGCACGAAGCTACTTTATTCCATCGCTTGCGCATAGATGAAAATGGAATTGGGCATTTTAGGGATAGCCTTGTTTTTACGGGGAAATTTGCGAGTGCGATAAGGAATGAGCTTTTGCAGAGGGATTCAAAGGAGCAAAACGATTATTTTGCAAAATGGCTTTCACAGTATTTGGAATCTGCGGAACTTGTATTTTTGAAGCCGCAAAATGTTGGGGATTTTTCAAAGCCGCTGGAGTTATTGATAGTGTATAATTCACCGCAGTTCAGCCCTTACCCCGTTCTTTGGGAGCGCTCTTTGATGCGGCTCCCCGCAGTAAAGGAACGCCGCCACCCTATCCGCATACCGCATGAGACAAAATTCAACTATTCACTTTCCGTAGGCGCGGCAAAAGGCACGGTTTCTTTGGTTGTGGAAAAAGAACGTCCAAAGAATACTTTTGTAGAGATGAAAATTTTAAATAACGGCAAATGTTCGGCAAATGTCTGCGATTTGAGATTGGAGTGGCGAACAGATGCTATTTTTGCAGAGCCAAGCGAATACGAAAGCATAAAACAGGAATGGGATGCTGCGCTTAGAATAGCTAGTCCGAAAGTATTGGTGAAATAAATTCAATCTTTTATGCAACGAACAGCGAACATATAAGTTTTTTCCCCATTGACTTTGGATACATTATAGTAATCGAAACCTATCCTTCTGTACCAAGCTTGTTCGGGATCATTTTTCAATTCCGTATTGCTCCACCAATACCCTATCTGATTTCCCTCTTCCATATTTCCAAATTTTTTGTTATCATAAAATCCGCTCGGCATAGCTGAAAAACCATAATCATCATCGCCATTATCGTCTTTATCACTCCAGCCGCTCTTCGCTCTCAATTTTACTCCAACATTTGTCCCTACATATTCAACTAATGCTTGCCATTCCACATCACTAGGTAAATGCCAACCATTGGGGCATATTCCTTGATGTTTTGGATCATATCCAGAACTGTTTTTATTATAGGATTCATCCAAATCCATAGCCGTTGCCCAGTCGTATAACCTGCCATAATTACTGCAATTACCGGGTTTATCGTCATAGCACTTACTACCATCAACATCGTAGTTCAAATTCCTTGCCATCCAAGTTTGGTCGCCTATTATCACTGTTTTATATGTTTGAGGAATGTTGCGGGTATCTGTAAAATCAGTTCCTGGTTTAAAAGTGTTTTCTATTTCATCAATTCTAGGATAATCCGCACAGGAAAATATGAATGTCGTTGCAAAAAATAACGCAAAAAATAAAAATTTCAACATAAATCCTCAAAATAAAATGTGAATTGTTATGCCAGATGCCAGCAAAATTCCTCCGGCTATATACGAAATATTCCTAGTGCTTTTTGCCTTTTGCGCATTGTCATAAGCTGCCTGTTGTTCTGCGTGTCTTAAGTTTCTGTTCTGATATTGGTCGTAATAATCATTTCCCTTAGAATTCTGGCTTACCCCAAAACCAAAGGCTGCTACGCTTAATGCATCCAAGCCAACGGCAACCCAGAATAATGTTCCAGATTTTTTCTCAACTGGTATATTTGTGGGAATGGAAGGCTCCACGTTTCTTTCTTTTTCAACTATTATATCTTTTTTTTCACTTTTCGTTATGTTTAAAAATAAACCCTGTGCTTTTTCTTGTATTATTTCGAGCAAACCTTTAAAATCTGGAGATACCTTCACAAATTCTCCGATTAAAACTCCGCTTTTGGTCTCGTATAGTGCAATTTTTAGCGTTAATAAATTTCCCAGTTTGCTTAAAGAACTAGATGTTGTATAATCGCTTTTTATAGCCCTACCTATCTCAACCGCGCCTTTTTGGAGAAGGAGTTCCGCTTCTTCATCATTTTCTGGTATAAGTCGTAGGATATTGTTTCTTGTGAGAATGGAATAAGTATCTTGCGGTAATGCTAACCGCGCCTGCTTGCGAAGCTCATCCGTTAAAAACTGTGTTTCTTCAATTGTCATTTCAATATCATCATCAGAAATAACTATTTCCAAAACAGCGACTGTAGCAGCATTCGCCGCCACAGCAAAGAGAAAAAAAATTATTTTTATCGCGTTAAGCATTTCAATTAATTACCAAAAGCTTTGCAAATCATGGCGTTTGCAGGCATTCCACCTATGGAATAACAATTATTTTTGGTGAAGGAATTGGCAAAATATTCAACTTCGCCATCCATAAGGCAACACGGATATTGCTCCGTGCCACATTCGCCAGCTTGGAAGGTTGCTACCTCGTCATCATACTCATACAAATCACATAAACCACTACTATTTACATCTACGCAGAGTTTAAATGATTGGTCATACCCCGACTGGATGCTACATGAGCCTTTCGAGCCGCCGCAAAGAGCTTCTGTGGTAAAGCGTTTAATTCCATTTAAATCAGCGGAGCAACTCGCTTTGCCTGCGCTTCCAAAAAGAGTACAAGTAATAAGATTATTTTCCAATGACAAGCAATAAGTGTATGATTCTTCGCAGGCGGTAGTTCCAAAAATGTCCCCTTCTTCATGGCACTCGGCTTGTGGTATATTTTCACCGCAAACAGGATATTTTGAGCTTATGCAAGAAGAAACATCGCCTGATGAGCTAGGGTTGTTTATTCCCTCCACTATCTTGTTGATATCCTCAGGGCTTGGTACTTTGGCATTTGGATTCAAATTCCGTATGTTATTCGCAACATCGTTCATGTCCAAATTTGCCACGCCGTTTGCAACTGCGAATTTGGTTGGAGCACTCAGAGTTCCGTTATCCTTGATTTCTTTACCGATTGTGGCAAGCAAATCGGAAACATCTTCCGCTGCTGATTGCAACAAGATTGAAGCCACAAGCAATATGGAATCGCTTGGGCTATCGCCGAAAAGAGCCATATCTTCGCTGTTCTTGACCCCGACTTCGTTTATGCCAAGAGCTTTGAGTACCTTTTTCTGGGCTGCCTTCTTTGCATCGCTGAACTGCGTGGCACTTGCCAGATCGAGAACTTTGTATTCCAAATGCGTGAAAACATTTATGTTGACGTTGTCCTTATCTGACACATCCGCCACGGCGTACAGCAGAGTGTTTGATTGATTGCCGCTCACTTCACTGACATAGTTTCCGCTTACCTCAAGCAAAATGTATGGCGAAGCGAGTGTCCCGCCATTTATCTTTATCTCAAACTTTCCATCTTCACTTATTTCGCCTGGGAAGGAATTTTTTGTTTTATTCTTTTTCTCATCCAGTTCATAGATTATAACAGTAGCACCCTTGATAAAAGGACCCTTCTGGGAAACGCCCGATATTTTTTCTTTCCTTACGACGTGGGTGTCGCTGCCCCCATTGTCATCGCCAGAGCAAGAAAGGGTGAATGCCAAGGCAAGCCCGAAGGCTGCCGCTAGTGCGAGTTTAGATACTAAAAAAACCGTTTTTTTAGACATAGGGGGCTTCTCCTTTTTTCAACGATTAAAAGTTGACATAAATATAGAAAAACATGACAAATCTATCAAGGGGTTGCTCAGCAAACCCTACCCCCGAAAAGGAAATTCATTAGAATAAATAAGTTAAACCCAAACCGTATTGGTTCCAGCCATCTTTGTCACCATCTTTACTCGGGCTTGTAACACCAATAACAGCTCTAAAGTCAACCCCGATACTCGGAGTTACAAAATAGCCAGCTCCCAAAGGAATTCCGAAATCAACCGCTCTTCTGCCGTCTGTCTTTGCGGTCTCTGTCTTGCCACCAACCGTCATTGTCATTTCAGATGCAATAGGAATATCTAACTGAACGCCGGCTGCCAAGTAAAAAGGCAAGTTTTCAACTGGCGTAAATTGAAGCATTGCCGGGACACTTAAGGCAAACTCAGTCATATACATTTCCATTTTGTAAGAGCCCACCATAGGAATGGTCTGACTTATATTAACAACCATCGGTTTTCTATAAAGAAAGCCTGGTTCTGGAACGAAACTTATAGAGCTATTAATTGGAATATTTATAACCAATGCGACTCCAAAACCATAACCCATATCTACGTATTTGTCATAATCGCTATCTCCTGAAGAATAGCTGTATAAACTGAACCCTGCTCGGGCACCGTACGTAGTGCCTTCTTTTGTTTTGTTAGCTTTGGTGTCAGGTTTCGTTGTTTTAGTCACAACCTTTGCTTCTGCTAAAGAAAACATTGTTACTAAGGCAATTAGAAACATCGCCATTTTTGATATTCTGTTCATAAAGAACCTCCGTTATTATAATTGTGTTTAAATATAGAAAATATTGACAAATTTGTCAAGGGATTGGCAATGTTTTTTTGCTATATTGCCCAAGGAAACCCAAAGTGAAACCAAAAAACAAAATCTACATAAAACTGAACAAGCCTTATGGCTATGAATGCAGCCACGCGCCCACAAGCCACGAGTCCGTATTTTCCCTGTTTCCGCAGGAATTTGTAAAAGACGGCTTGCAATGTGCAGGCAGGCTTGATGCTGACACAACCGGTTTGATTTTGCTCTCAAATGATGGCGAGTTTATACATAAAATTGAGCATCCAAAAAAAGGCTTTGCAAAAACTTATATAGCTGAACTTGCAGACCCTCTAACCGAAGAAATGCAAAAAAAACTTTTGGCAGGGGTTCAGCTTCACGGCGAAAAACGGCTCTCCACAGCGTTGGAATTAAAACTTTTGGCGGACAATACAGCAGAGATAACCATAAAAGGCGGAGTTTATCACCAAGTTAAGAGGATGTTTGCGGCGGTTGGGAATAAGGTTGCCGCTTTGCACAGGGGCAAAATAGGTGATTATGAGCTAGATGAATTGAAAGAAGGGGAATGGGTAATAATACCCTCTCCCTGTTTTTCCCCCTAAATTTTCCCAGTCCCGTTGCAACGACTGCATTTCCCGATTCCGTTGCACAGCCCGCATTTAGTTTTTTCGAATATTTAGAATCTATTATTTCTTTTAGAGATACGAGATGAGATTCACGTTGGATTGTCATCATTAATTTTGGTAGCATTCCTCCACAATTCTTCGAATTCTGAGTTATACACATCAAATAACCAACCCCCTCTATTTATTTCATATGTTAATGTAGCTTTGCTTGCCTTTTTATACAAATGAGGACCAATAAACATAATATCATCTATTCTAAAAATCATCGTTGTTAATGGAGTTGCAATTATTTTAATTTCAATATTTGGAATTTTTTTCAATTCGTTAGCCATCCGCATAATAATATCATGAAAAATGGTCGATGAGCTAAGATGCCCTTCTACTTCTTGTCTATTTTTTGAGAAAACGGAATTAGGATCAACAACTAAAATTCTAATTTTTATAGGATTTGCTCGTGATACGTTTTGTTTTAGTATTTCTGAGTAACTTTCATAAAAAGAGTTTAATGAATAACCTGTAATATCAATATTATATTTTACAGAATTCATTAAATTATCATATTTATCTATATTACGTTTTTTATGAATGTGTTGCAATCTAGAATCAATTAACACATTTTTCACCTGAGAGAAAATGCTATCTTTAAAATATTGACGAAACATATCTATTATTGCTACAACACCTGAGACTAAGATTGTCGTTCCTAGTGCTAAGTATAAATTTTCCCAACGGGAATTTTTATATGAAAAAGCAATATAAATAATCACAAAACCTATCACGATTACAGCTATGCTTGACAACAAGTATAGTACATTTTTTTTAATAAATTTAACCATAAACTATCTGCTCCTTAAATATTTACTTCTATCAAAATATTCGCGAGAACTTTTTTCAATAAAGAAATTTTCCTCGCGTGAAAACCAAGGCAACACTGATGAATTCCAATTTAAATCAGCCCATCCCTGAAGTGATTCTGGTGGTACAAATCCTTTTTGACACGCTAAGTTATATAGTGGTGTCCCAGGATAAGGAGTGTAAATATTCAGAAATGGTGGTTCTACATTGTTGTTTTCGCTTTGCAATGTATCAATCAATTTAAATGTTAAATTCATGTCTTCACGAGTTTCGCATGGAAAACCAATCATAAAATTATATCGTAATTTTATATTATATTTCGAAAACTCTCTATTTATTGAAATAACGTCTCCTATGTTTATATTTTTGTTAATCATTTTTTGAATATTTTCTGAACCAGACTCAATTCCAAATTGTAAGACATGACATCTTGATTCAACTATTTTCGACATAAATGTTTCATCATAAATTAATGATTTAAAATAATTAATTCTACTATTTGCTTTCCAACCAATACAAGAATTTGTTATAAGAAATTCAATTATTTTAGTAACACGATCTTTTTTTAGAAAAAAATTATCTTCTTGGAAAATTATTCCATCAATATGCATCATTTTTGATATTTTATCAATAATTGCAATAACATTTTCCGCTTCAATATAACGGTAGGGGCGATTTATTGAAGTGTTGTGACAGAATCCACACCTGTGGGGGCACCCTCTACTTGTTTCAATTGTAAACGCATTCTGAAATCCATCCCTTGATATAAGATACTGTTTATTTACTGGATATTTTGAAAAATTAACATATTCTTTGTTATTAATGTCGGCAAAATGAATTTCGTAGTTGTTGTTATGCTTATTGGCAAAAAGATTTTCGCAAGGCTTGTTATCAAGATATCTAAGCAAATTTAAAAAAGTCTTTTCTCCATCTCCCAAAATGATATAATCAATTTCTGGATGAGAAATAACTTGCTTAGGTAAAGTCGTAGGAAAAACCCCTCCCCAAACTATTGGAACTTTCCCATGATATTTTTTTGAAACCTCCAATGCTCCTTTAATCTGTTGTCCCGTCATTACTGAGACACCAAGGCACAACACATCATTATTTTCAAGGAAATAACTAAGAACGTCATAAAAATTTTTATCTATCCGAGCATCAAGAACAAAAATATCGTATTCAGAAGAACAATAAGATGCAATCTTATATAATCCTGTTGGGTATTGATTTTGCTCTGAGGTAATCTCTGGAAAGAATAAAATTGCTTTTTTCATATCAACTCATAATGATATCAAATATTTCTTTAGAGATTTTGTCACTTATTTCTATAGGATTAAGCAGTTTATTATCTGAATCAAAACAGTTTATAGGTTTTAAATCATTAACCTTACTTGACAAACGCATATATTCTTGATCGACTTTTATTTGTAAATCAATACTTTTTTCATGTATATCACTTTTATTGTTCAAATAAGTCCTGTCATCACCAGAACGCTTTTCAAGAAGCCTTTCTTGTACGGAATCAATTGGAACACGGAGAAAAAAGGATACAACAGGGCTGGGTAATTTATTTTTATCATATTCTAAGTTTAATATCCATTTTTCCAAATCTTCTTTTTTTGACCTTTCTGCAATTTTTGCACATTGAAAAGCAATATTTGAATAGACATATCTATCAATAACTACAATCTTGCCATCATCTAACCATTTCTGAATATTTCCTTTTTCTTCATTTCTATCAGCTGCAAATAAATAAGCAATTAGATAAGTATCTATTTGTTCTAATGTTCCAAGTTCACCACGAAGAAATTTTGCAATTAAACTACCTGCATATTCTGTTGTAAGACGAGGAAAATGTAAAAATTCAAAGTTTAATTTATTTTTAATAAAATGTGACTTTAAGAGTTTTATTTGTGTTGATTTCCCAGCTCCATCTAATCCTTCGAAAACGATGAGCTTATTCATCCATCAATTCTCCTTTTATTAAGTCAATATTATAATGGTCTCTAACTATTTGTAATGCTAAAATAAAATCACAAGTTTGATTTATTCTATAAGAGCAATATTCTGACTCACATATAGTTAAATAACATTTATGACAGAATTTAACGAATAAACGTTCATTTAGTAATTTGATATTAGACCTTACTTTGGAATATGGGCTATTCTTGTTAATTTTATTAACTAATTCTATAATCGTTTTATCTTGTGTTAGTTGGTCATGCATAGAAACCTATATTTTCGGGATTGTAGTTGCTAATATAATATGTGGTTTCAACTTGCCTTTTTGCTGTTTTTAATAAAAGACCCTCTACAGAAAGCCCTTGAAACTTCCCAAAATCATTATAAAACGCCGAACATTGCCTTCCAAACATAACTTTGTCATGAATATAGTAAAAAATCTGCCACATTGTCCCCAATTATAAACCACATCCTTATGGCAAACAAACCCCGCGTGCCAAACAGCGATGTCTTGGTAAAAGAAAACCCAGAAAATTGTATTCTACTAGATGCCGAAAAACCACCCGATGAAATTTTCAAACTCATGCTCAGTTCTCTTCAAAGATGAAGAATGAAATTCCCGGCGTTTTAATCTTTGTCGTTTTTAGAAATTCGGATAAAGGCTGCTCGATAATTTTTCCCTTTAATTGCGAAGCGTGGCGAAGCATCAAGCCCTTTTTTTTGCTGCTGCCCACGGCAAAACCGGTGTGTGCTGCATCTAGCCCTGGCAATTCGCTTAAAATGGCAACGCCAAAAATGGTATCTCTTTCAAATTTCACCGTATCCGCATAGATTATGGCTTTTTCTTTTGGCAAAAACGGAATACTCACCTTAGGATTTATCAGATTTGAATCGTTGAAAAATTTCTTTTTATCAATTTCCTTTTCAAAGAGCAAAAAATTGCCAAGTTCCAAATCTTCGCTTTCAACTTTCAGTTGATTGTAGAGAAGCCAATCCGCTACTAAAAAATGGTTGCGCCTACTGTAGTCTATAACTCCGTTTTTATAACGAATGTGTTGCAGCTTATTGAAAAAATCACTGTAATCTTTAGAATAGGCAAGAGCCAAAACGTGCTCTATGTATGTTAAGCAATCCATTTCGCTAAAGTTCACCCTTGGTTTACGGCTTGGGAAAATTGAACGCCCCTCACCCATCGGTCCCAAAAAATACGGCTTGCCTTTCAATTTATTTGAAAAATAATTTATGCGCTCGTGGATATTTTTTATGGCTTGTGCGCTTTGCCATAAAATTTTCCCTTCTTCCAATTGAGCCACTTCGCTGTTGTAATGCCTAGCTACGCGCCCCGCTATAGTGTCTAAAAGGTCGCGTGCGGAATTATCACTCAGCTTTTTTGTCTCGTTTAAATAAAAGGCAAAAGCGATGGTATCATTGTCTGCGGCAATATAGCCAGCAAGCCCGTAAACACCATCTATAAAACCAGTTTTGAATCTTATCTTGTCTCTAAACTCTACATCCAAACGTTTTCCCGCACCAGAAACTCCCGGAATTGCGAGCGAAGAAACATATATAGCTGCTTCTTTCTGCTTTTTCATATAGGTTAAAAGCCTTGTCAGGGAATTGGGTTTTAATTGGTTATGCGGCGAAAGTCCGCTGCCGTCCACAACTCTAAAATCTTCAGGGGGAATACCCGCTTTTTGCAAAAATCGCTTTTCAACTAAAATCCCGCTTTCCGTACTTCCATTTTGTCCCTCTTTTTTCCCCAAACTGCGCAGCAACACCTCTGCGTGCAGATTTTGGCTTCTTTGGTTTATCTCGTCCAGTATGCTCTTCAAAGGAGGACCAGCAAAAACAACGCTATCTATAGTTTTTCCTTTATAAACCTCGTTATCTTCCACATAAACAATGCCGGATTTTTCCAGACTTTTCAAAAATGCCGCTCTAAAATAAGCAGCAGGGTTGCGAACCGGTATTACAAGCGTGGAAAGGGAAGCTTTTGAACTTATTGTTCCGGTAAATGTAATTTCGGGTTTTATAGTATCCAAAATATGTTTATAATTTGTTTTTTTGCCTCCGGTTTTCATTTCGTTTTTAATTTTAACATAACCTACATCTGGAATAACGGTTATCTGTGCGGAATCTCCGTCTTTTGCCCCCGGTCTTATCTCAATGAGCGCACAGTTGTCGTTAAACGATAGCGGCGAAATCTCAGCCCCGTACCAAGAATCAAAAAAGTTTTTGCGCCACTGCGTAGGCTTCCTTGGACCTTTGAAAAATGAGGTATCCAAATCTAAAACCCCACGCAAAGTATCTATGCCCTTGCTTTTTAGAGAATCTGTTAAATTTTTTAAAACGTAAAAAGCATCGGGATAGAATCTCGCCGAAACATTAGGGTCACCTCTGCCTTCTATCCTGAGCTTCCCTGAAAAAACATTGGTTCTTTTAATTCCTTCCATGTGGATTATTGTTTTTGGGGCATAATCCAGCGGAAAGTTTTTCAAAGCAGTTGCTGTCACCAAAAGTTTCATGGTAGAAGCCGGAGTAAACCATTCGTCCCCTTTGTAGCTGTGAAGTATGGAATCTGTTTTAGCGGAACGGAGCGAGATGCCAAGTTTTATATTTGGTGCAACTGAGTCTGCATAAGCAACCAATGAATCCAAAAATTTGTCGCTTGCAAAAGAAACTGTCGCCAAAAATAGTAATAAAAACCGTATCTTCAACA
>Ga0268262_10002514_pt1 | contig 21073 bp, 27 predicted proteins | sample TergutNc150P3_FD_190354 | JGI IMG/M metagenome (GOLD analysis project Ga0268262, IMG submission 190354) | Nasutitermes corniger P3 segment gut microbial community from laboratory colony in Florida, USA - Nc150 P3 (SPAdes) (version 2) | ecosystem: Host-associated > Arthropoda: Insects >... | reverse complement strand
GGCGGCGATAAAAAACCCTCCATAAGATTTTAAGGAACGGTTAAGGCGGCTTAATGTTTTTTCCTGTTCAAAGTTTCCCCGTATCACCGGATGTCCCGCGAGACGCGAACAGGTTGTTGTAAAAGCGTCCATGGTTTTGGGTTCCAGAGGATGGCGGAAAATTTCTTCCCGCGGAGTTTGCGCCCATGCTCCGGCGGTAAGCAGCATAAGAAGAATAAGAAGAAGAATATAACCACGGAGGACACGGAGTTTCACGGAGTTTTTTCCTTTATCAGGGTTTCAACTTTGTTAACTAAGATTTGCGGGCACACAAAACAGGATTCATGTTTCATAATATCGTAAGCCATCTGGATGCTGGAGCCTTTGGTGGTCAGAATGCCGGTTTGGGCATTGCGGATTTCATATTTTATTATGAGGCAGTTTTCATATTCCACCAGAATAGCCTTTATCCGCGCCTGGTCTTTGAACCGAAGCGGCTCCAGGTACTTCGCGGAAACTTCAACGACCGGAAAGGCAAATCCGGATTTTTCCATTTCGTCGTAGCTGTAGCCGATTTTTTCCAGAAGCGCCCGGCGGCCGACTTCAAAATAGTTGATGTAATTTCCGTGCCATACCACCTGCATGGGGTCAAGATCAAAAAACTCAACGTTAATTTCCGCTTCCGCGTAAAGATTGTAGGGCCCATTGTTCTCTTTGGATTTCATCATCACGCCTCTTTTGACCAGAAGTCATAGAAATTATACCATTGGAAAGGGGTTTCTTTACAGTGGCTTTCCAGCAGCGCGGCGAAAGATTGGGCAAGAAGGGAACTTTGCTTAAAGCGTTCCTTGCGGGAACATTCAAGGGAAAGCCGGCTTTTGTGGACGTACATATCATATTCCGGCAATACGGACAGGTCTCCTCGGCGCAGGGCAAAGACAAAATAAACCGGCGCGCGCATCAAAGCGGCCAGATAAAAAATTCCCGGTGAAAAGGGCGCGTCCTCTCCCAGAAAGGGGATAATGAGGTTTTTCCCGCGCCCCTCGGCATTGGCGGCGGTTCGGTCGCCGGCAATCGTTACTATCTCGCCTGAGGCAAGTTTATCTTCCAGCAGGGCCGCGGTATGGGGGCCTATTTCACCGGCATTGATAATGTCCATGCTTGATTGGGGATTCAATTCTTTCAGCATACGGGTAAATTTTTCGCTGACTTTCATATCAATAACGGCGGTAATGGGTGTTTTGCGCGATACCTTTGTCCGGTTAAAACTTGCCAGCCCCCTGAGCAGTTCGATATTTCCCAGATGGGAAGTAATCATAAAAATTCCCTGCCCGCTTTCCAGTTCCTGAACAAGCTCGTCTATGTCGTCATTCTGAAAATGAATATGCTTAAACTGAAACTTGCCCCCCCATGATTCAAGTTTTTCCACCAGGGTAAGGGAAAAGGAAATAATATGCCGCAGGGGGCCGAAGGGGGAACGGCATTTACGCGCGATGCCATGTCGTGTAACAAAAGGGGCGGCTTTGCGCAAAAAACGTTTTGATTCGGTTCTTCCTTTTTTTGAAAAAAGAAAATAAAAAAAACCAACCGGAAACGCCAGCACGCGCAGGATAATAACCGGAAACAGCCGGAATAAAACCAGCAGGAGTTTTACATGCCAATACCCCGCGGCTTTTTCCCTGTGCCTCGACCAGTGCAGCGGGGTTTCTTCCGGTTCTTTCATTGTCTCCCTTTTCCGCGTTTTATTCTCAGGGCAATCAACAGCGGCAGCCGCGGAATCATACCCACACACAGCCGGGTGAACATCCAGCTTATGCGGATATTATCCCTGACCATGCGGAAATTGGAAACCCCGTCCGGCGGGTAACTGACTTTTATGGGGTGGTACAGCGGAAACACCTTGTTCCAGTACAGGCGCACCATGATCTCCGGGTCAAAGCCCATGCGCTTGTCCAAAAATAAATTCCGTGTTACGCGTAATACAGCGTTCACCGGGTATACCCTGAAGCCGCACAGCACTTCCCTGAGTTCCGTTGAAAGCGTAACCACGGCGGCCCAGAAATTGGAAATCTTTCGTCCGGTTACTCTGCTTCGGGGAGCGCCGGCGTCAAATTCCGGATATCCGCAGATGATCATGTCGGGATGCCGGGCGGACTCTTCAAGAAAAAAAGCGGCCTTTCCCTCGTCATGCTGGCCGTCGGCGTCTATCTGAAGCGCATGGGTCAGCCCGCATTCCGCCGCCTTTTTAAGACCGCCGATAACGGCCCCTCCCTTGCCGCTGTTTTTGTTCAGGCGTACCAGTACAATCCCCGGCGTTTTCGCGGCGCATCGCGCGAGGAGGGCCTGAGTTTCCGAATCATTACCATCGTCAACCATAATTACCGGCAGACCCGAAGCCGCGAGGCGTTCAGCCAGGGAACAAGCCGTTACGCCGTGCCGGTACACGGGAATAAGAAACCCCTGTTTCATGAATTCCCCGTAATGACTGTTCCCAGTGAATAGACCGTTTCGCCTCCCGGTGAACTTAAAATAAAGGAAATGTTTTTTTCTTTTTTGGTCAGCTTGAGGAGGAGGGGAGCGCCGGGCCGGATAAAGTTGGTAAATTTTACCCGCTTTATTTCCGCGATTTTAATACCGGTTCCCAGATGCCTCGCCGCGAAACGGATCACCAATTCCGTCTGGGCTACCGCCGGCAGAAGGTGGAATTCAGGGAAATGACCGTCAAAATACGGACTGCTGTCAGGAATAACAAATTCCAAACTGACGGAATGGTCTGTTTTTTCAATAACTTTTTCCTTGTCCAATGCGCCAAAACCGGCGCTGGTATCCTTCTCACCGGAGAACAGAAGCATAATATCGTCTTTCTTCTTCTTCCCCTGCGCGTCCAAAGGCAGGGTTTCAGGGTAACGCCATTTTTTGGGAATGACGATGTTTTCAAAATACTGAAGAAGGTATTCCCGCCAGAAGGTGTTTATTTCATGTTTTTCAAGACCGTTAAAACGTTCCTTTCCCTTGTTGTTAAAAACAATTACAGCGGCGAGGTATTGGCGTCTGTCTTCCAGAAAAATGACGCATACGTCGGCGGCAAGACCGGACTGGAGAATACGGCTTTCCATTTCGGGAAAGGAGACGCGTTTCCCTTCGATTTTAACCACCGAGTCAACGCGCCCCTTGAGCAGAAATCGTCCGTCCTCCAAAATTTCTACCATGTCGGCGGTTTCAAAACCTGCCGGGTCTTTGATATACGGCGAACGGATAATAAGACAGCCGTCCTGGTTTTGGCTAATCCGCGCGTTGTCAAAGACCGTCCATTCCGGGCCGTTAACCAACTGCCTCCAGGCAATGCCGGAAGTTTCCGTGCTGCCGTATACTTCCACCGGCCAGAAGCCAAAAACTTCGCCGGTTTTTTGGGCGGTTTCAAAACCGAGAACCCCGCCGGAAGCGAATATCCAGGGTGATGGTAAATTAAGGCCGGATGAGCGTTCCATTTCCACCGCCCGTTTAAGAAAAGCCGGCACGGTAATGATCATGTACTCCGTGTCGGAAAGTTTTTCTATCTCCTCAGGAAATTCTATCCGTCTCCTTCTGAAAGGAACCCCCAGGGTAAAGGGCAAAAAGATAGAAAATAAAAGTCCGTAAATGTGATGCTGGCTTACCGTGGAACATACTTTGCGTTTAAGAAATTCATCACCCCATTTGGAAATGATAAAGCGGTTGTCGGCTTCAAATTCCGTCATCCGCTGTTGTACCGCTTTGGGTTTTCCGGTACTTCCCGATGTATACATGATGATGGATGTTTCGTCCGCGTTAATCGGCGGCCCTTCTTCCGGCTGGGCCGTTATCGGCCTGTCCGTTTTTCGCGTTGCCTCAAGTAGTGAAGGAATGTGAAAAATGTTTTCCGGGCTTTCGCCTTCGGAAAAAAATTGATCGGTAAGGAAGGGAACCGCGCCATCAGGCGCTCCGCCGCGAATCTCCGCGATATAGGCGGGGCTTACATTGGCGCTGAGAAGAATCTCTTTTTTACACTGGAGCAGGGCGGTAAAAGCCAGAAGAAAGTACCAGCAATCCTCGCAATGCAACAGCCATTTTTCGCCGCTTCGCGCGCCCGCCGCGTTTACGCTCCGGCGCAGCGCGGCGGTACCTTCAAGAAAATCCCCCCAGGTGTGGTAAACAGCGTCGCTCCACGCGCCCTCGTAACAAAGAACCGTGGAAAGCGGCCGGGAATTATGTTTAAATGTCGAAAGCGGAATACTTTGGGGCATCTTTTTCTGTACCATTTTTCGTACGATGAATTCCCCCGCGAAGAGGGTTCCTATCAGTATATAGGAAATTCCGCCGTTATAAACAGACCACAGCGCGTCGGAACCGGAAAAGATAGTCCATGCGGCCACGCTCCCGTTAAAGACAAAAAAACCGCACCACACCGCCGTTACTTTACGGCAGTAGGCGGCGACTCTTTTTCCGTTCAGGGAACTTTGAATGGATTTGTCCTGCATGAGGGCAAAACGGAAGATCATACTGGGGGGAAAAAAGAGCGTGCTTCCAAAAGAGATCAAAAGCAGCGTATTCATCAGCAGGGGGTAGAGTTTCAGGATAATGGCGGAGTTAACAATAAAACAAAGCCCCCCCAGGCCCGCCAGCAGGGCGGCATTCCAAAAGAAAGAAACGCCTTTTGCCTTGCTTTTTGCGGATGTTCCGGTGATAAAAACCAGCAGGGCAAACGCTATGACAAAAAGGGAAAACAGCCGCAAGGGGGTTTTACGGATTACCAAAAAGTAAAAAATCAGCGCCGGATACAGCGCCGCGGCAATAAAAAAAAGAACTTTGAAAATACCGCGGAACTTGAATGCCATCAGGTCTGTTGAATCAGGGGATACAGTATATCTACCACGTCCTGAATGGTAACCGCTTTTTTGAACGATTCGGGGTCAATTCTTCCCGGTATAAGCCCCTTCATTTTTACCAAAAGGTCTACCGCGTCAATGGAGTCCAGTTCCAGGTCCTCATACAGTTTGGCCTCAGGAACAACGGCGCTTCTTTCAATCTCAAATTCTTCGGTTAGTATGTCCTGTATCTTCTGTAAAACTTCTTCCCGGGTCATGCCGTTCCTCCCGCAGCCTCAATATACGCCGCCAGGGCGTCAACTGAGGCAAAGTGCTTCTTATTATCCGCGTTTTCGGCGGAAAATTTTACGCCGAATTGCTTTTTCAGCGCCACTCCCAGTTCCAGGGCGTCTATGGAATCAAGGCCCAAACCTTCCCCAAACAGCGGCTCCGAATCAACAATATTTTCCGGCCTGACATCCTCAAGTTCCAGGGCGTTGATAATGAGCTCTTTGACGCGCTGTTTCAAATTGTCCATAATTATCCCTTGTAGGCCCATTATAAGGGACTTTTAATGGAAAATACAACCCTGAAAACCGCCGTATTTTGCCCTGGGTATACACTCGGCGAGTACTTGTCATTTTGCCGTTTTTAGGGTATATTATTGTCCTAGACCGGGAGGTAAGTAATGGCTGATATAGTTTATGTAGATATGGCTGACGGCGTGAAACGGGTTATGAATAACGCTAAACTCTACGTCAAGCTGCTTGCCAAATTCAGGGACGATACCAAACTCGATGATATTGAGTCGGCTCTCGCGGCGGGAGACATGGAAAAAGCCCGGAACGCGGTTCATACGCTCAAGGGCGTTTCCGCGAATTTATCGCTGGCGGAGCTGTTTAAACAGAGCCTGGAACTGGAAACCCAGATAAAAGCCGGGGCGGTGAACCCGGCTCAGATAGAAACGGTTAAAACCGTTTTCTCTACAACTATACAGGAAGTTAACAAGGTTATAGCGGAAAATGGCTGATACAAACTCTTCTATCCTTATCGTCGATGATCAAGACATCAATATTATGATGCTTGAGGAAATTCTGAAGGACGATTACGGGATAGTCACGGCAAACAACGGCAAAGACGCGCTCGCGAAACTCCGCACTTCGGCGGCTCTCCCCAAAATCATCCTGACGGACGTGGTAATGCCGGAAATGGACGGCCGCCAGATGTTTGAGATAATAAAAGCCGACAAGATTTTCAGGCGGATTCCGGTTATCTTTATCACGGCGGAAAATGATTCAGAGAGCGCGTTGCTTGCCGCGGGCGCGGTTGATTTTATCAATAAGCCCTTTAAGCCGGAAATTGTCAAACTGCGGGTGCGGAACCAGATAACGCTGAAAAATTACAGCGACAGCCTTGAGGATATGGTTGCGGAAAAAACCGCCGAGGCGACTCAAACCCTTGATAATGCCTTGCAGGGTCTTGCCAATGTTATTGAGCATCGGGATCTTGAATCCGGTGAGCATGTCAAGCGAACCCAGCTTTATGTACTGTCCCTCTGTGACCATCTTATTGTCAGCGGGTCCAAGTATGCCCAGGAAATATTTGACCTTAAACCCAACATCATCATGAAGTCCATGGCTCTGCACGATGTCGGCAAAATCGCCATTCCCGACCGCATACTTTTGAAACCGGGCAGGCTGGACCCGGATGAATATGAAATAATGAAGACCCATACGACGCGGGGCAAGGAAATTATCGGCGAACTGGGCGATACCAACACTTCTCTGTATTTGAAGCACTGCGAAGATATTTGCTACGGCCACCATGAGCGATGGGACGGCAAAGGCTCCCCCCGCCAGCTCAAGGAAAACGATATTCCCCTGGTGGCGCGGCTGGCGGCGCTTGCCGATGTTTATGACGCCCTGGTCAGCGCGCGGGTTTACAAATCAGCTTTTTCCTACGGTGAGGCGATAAAAATAATTACCGATGGCAGCGGAACACAATTTGACCCGATTGTCGCCGGCGCGCTCACGCATATTCAGGGTCGTTTCCAGGAAATCGCCGAACAGTACAAGTAAAAGCCGTCAAAGTTTATGACCACCCCTCATACTTCCCGTCCGTATCGGGTTCCGGCGTGACAATTTCAAATTATAATCTCTCCCCGTTCTGCCAAACTCATAATAATATCAATAATTTTTTGCCTCGCTTCCCGCGTGTCTTCATCGCTTAACATTCCCATATAATCCATGTCTTCTTTGAGGAATATTGCGTAGTTGCGGCTCACGTTTTTGAATATCTTGCCCTGTACCGCCTGACTTGCGGTTTTGAGGGCAACGGCAAGATCACGGGAGTCTACATTCCGCAGTATGTACTGAACACAGCGGTCGTCAAAACGGATGATGTTGTCAAAGGTAAGCCCTTGTTCTTTATCCGCTTCTTTCGGCTCAATGCCCATCTGCTCGTCCAACGCCTTCAACATGGCGGCTATCTCATTATCAAAAGCCGCGTTCCTTGCTTTTGCTTTATCGGCGTTCATGCTGAGGTACGCTTCGTCTTCTTTTAATGGTATGTCGGTGAAGGAGTTTAAGATGTAATAGAGCATTTGCGGATTAATCCCCTGTTGAATTCCTATGACGGCTTCCTTTTGCATGGTTTTGAAAACGCGGGTGTATTCGTTCTTTTCCTGTGCAATGATATTACCGAGGATTTTCTCGATAAAGTACGGATCGGTTCCGTCTATGGCGAAGTTCAAGCCGTATTCAAAAATGTCGCGCTCGCTTATTTTTTCCGGGTCGGCAGTCAGCGACAAAAGCCCTTCACTTCTTGCCTTTTCAGCAAGCTGCAGCGCCTTCTTTATAAAAGCGCCGTACTGTTCGTTAAATTCTTTTTCGTTCATTTTTTCCCTCCTTAAAATTAATTTTCCTCATTATTTATCAATTCGCCGTATTTCCATTCGCCTTCTTCAACTCTGCCGTCAGGGTAGATCATCTTCCCTTTACCGTTTGGCTTCCCGCCCTCAATCTCGCCTTCGTAGAGTCTGCCGTCGGTGAATGACAGTCTTCCTTTGTTTATATCGCTGCCGTCTCCGTCAATTTCGTAACGCCAGCCTTTAGCCGCCATTTTTTCGGCTATGTATTCGCTGACGGTTTCATAGGGACCGCTGCAGTACCAGTCAATATAGTCGCCTATGCCGAGCATGGACGCTATCATCGAGCCTGCGCTGCGGAAACTGCGGCTGCATTCAGTGTTGTCGGGGTCGTCTTTGTGATACCAGCCTACGTTTGCCAGCGCCGACCACAGTTCACAGCCAAAGTCTTCGTCATCTTTCAGGCGTGAGGTGAAAAGCTCCCGGAAATCATCTTCAAACTTTTGATCGAAGCCCTGATCAATTGTGTAACTGATTGGGGGGGCGGTTTTGGGGCGGGGACGTGGAGACGGCATATTTTCAAGGTCTTTGATACCGCTTTGCTCATCGCTCATTGTTCATTCCTCATTTCTCACGGGCATATCTCGTAACGCAGCCTTATCATTTCATCTTCGTGCGTAGGTTTATAGTCTTTCGGTATATCAACCGGCAGTATTTCCGAGCAGTAAGGAATAACGACTTTACATTTTCCTTCTTTTACAGTGCCGTCCTTGTAGGTGGTTTTTCCTTTAGTTGGCTTTCCTTCCACAAACTCGCCTTCAAAGGTACAGCCATTATCGGTATATGTTCCTTTGCCGTGTTTTACGCCGTCCTTAAAATCGCCTTCGTATACGGATTCTTTTGTGGTCATTTTTCCCTTGCCGTTTGCCTTGCCTTTTACAAAATCTCCTTCGTAGACAGTGCCGTATGAAAAAATAATTTTTCCTTTGCCGTGCGGTTTGCCGTTGCTTGTTTCGCCTTCGTAGACGTTGCCGTTTTCAAATGTCAGTTTTTCTACCATTGCTTATTCCTCCGTTCGTCAATCATATAAAAACAAAAAATATTTTCCAAAAAGCGCAAAGCCTTTTAACGCTCTTTTATGCGCTTCCTCTATAATTTGATAGTCCACTTTATTATTATAATCTTTATTGAATTCTTCATAGGGGTCTTCGCCGAAATATCGTGTATAGAAGTCCGCGCTTTTTTTATCCGCAGAGTCGCCGTATAAGGCGTATTCAAACGCGAAAATCATTTCGTCCATAGTTTTCAGCCAATTTGCAAGTTCTTCTTTGTGCCTGTTATTTTTTTTATCTATGACCGTCCGTGAAAGCGAAATTGAATTGACATCATTGGGGAAGCATAAAAAATCCTGACTTCGCAGGGCGTTCAGACGCGGGAGTATATACTTTGCCAAACATTCACGGCAATTCCATATTTCATAATCGGAAATATGGTTTTTCCTGAAGATTTTTTGAAATGCGTATTTGATTTTGTATAGTATCTCTCTGCGGCTCATTTGTTTTTCACTCCTTGCTCATTGCGGTGTTTGGCGCTACCACTTTTTTCAAAACGCGGTTAACTTTTCCAATATCGGTTCAATAACGGGAAAGGGGATACAGTAATTCATCATTCCTTGCGCCTCTGGCTCTTGCGAGCCTTCAATTTGAACTGCCAATGTTATCAAGGCGGTCATTTCCTCGGGCGGGGCGAGCTTGATGAATTTGGGGTCAGGCTCTATCTTTTTCAAGGTTAGGCGCAAATCCACGGATGGAACGTCCGATATTTCTGACCATGCTTGCCGTATATTTTCCAACAAGAGGGCGTATATGTCTTTCATGATATTTTCCTCATCGTCGGTTAACGCGCGATTTGGTTTTGTTCCTGTTTTCCTCTTGCAAATTATATCAATTATGGGGAATGAGATTAAGGGGTCTATTTCAAATATCACCCCGCCTTTCAGCGGTTCCATGTTTATCAGCCCCAATACTGTGGGGATGGGTATACATCTGTAAAATTCATCTACTGTAAGTTGATCTATCGAAGCGGCATACATTTCTACCGTTCTGCCCAATTTTTGAGTGAGGCTTTTTTTTGCCTTTAGGGCGAACTTATCAAATATTATTTTGATTTCGCCAAGTTGTTCGCTTGTAAATTTCAACCGCTGATTTTTCAGGCCGGGATCTCCTGTTTCTTTTTTGTCGGCGGAACATGCGTTGTCTACCGCTTTTAACAAGTCGTTTATTTCATCTTGTGATAGTACGTCTGCCATGAATCTTCCTCATTCTTCGGTGTCAGGCGCTTGGAGCTTGCGCTTTCTCACAAACTTTCCGTCTTTCCATTCGCCTTCCTCATATTCAAATACAAAATCTCTTTTAGGAAACACGCGTTCGATTACTTTTTCTTCGGCAGGCGTCAAGCCGGCATAAGATACTAACACATGGAAGAGCGTATGGGAGTTGAGTCCTTCCTGTATTCCGAGCGCCGCCCTTTTGAGTATGGTTTTGTAACGGCGCGTGTACTCGTCTTTTTCAAACGCGATTCTGTTTGAAAGTATTTCGTCAATGGGCTTGGGCGCTACGCCGTCCACTACCCTGCGTAAAGCATATTTTAAATCTTCATCGTCAAGGTCTTCCAGTTCGTTTTCCAGAGACGGTATCCCTTTCTTTCTCGCTTTTTCATTCAACTTTACCGCCAGTATTATATACTTGGCGGCTTCTTCGATAAATTTTGTTCTTGTCATAATTAACCTCTGTTTAAGCCGCGGCGTTGCATAGCAACGAAGCGGCGGTTTAATCGAAGTCTCCGCAATGCGGAGACATTACTCCTTATGGTTTATGTTGATGTTACTATTTCTTCAAAAACTCCGCGCTTACCCAGCCTGTTTCGCCGTTGTGCGTTATCTGCGTCCAGCCGCTTGATACTTCGCCTGTAAGCGTTACCTTGTCGCCCTGCTTTAACTGCCTGATAATTTCATTGTCTGTTGACGGTCCTTTGCGGAAGTTTACATCGCTCATTATTTCGGCGTTGTGCGTAACGGCGGTTTTGGTTGTTATCCTTGATCGTATTTCACCGGTTAAGACGATATAACCGGGGACGCTGAGCGCAAGCATAATAATGAAAAGGATATTTTTCCTGTTTCTCCATGCCGCGCAGGTGATGATAAAACCCGCTAAAAACGCCGCAATATATAAAGCGACGTTTAGATAATAATTCAGGTTGAGTTTCGCCAAAATATAGAATGCAGTCCCCAAAAAACCGACGCCGCTGACAAGTCCGAATAGAAATGACGCAAAACCGTTTCCTTTTTTTCTGTGACTTTTTGCGTTTGATGGCTGCTCAGAGGAACTAACGCTAAATGCGCTAAAGTCATTACCTCCATTTGCATTGTCGTCATAATTTGCCATAATTTCTCTCCTTCTGCGCTTAACGTCCGCGCGACAATATATTCACCCATACGGGCTTGTTTACGACTTGCTTATTGCGCCTTTTCATGCTATATTTTCCTTGAGGAGATAAATATAATGACAAGCCACGCTGTTTTGTTGCATGAAATAGAGACGCTTCCGGCGCAATATGTTGGCGAAGTTGTAGATTTTGTCGCATGGATAAAACACCGAAAACTTTCGCAGATACCTGAATTTCCCGCCGAGGCCCAAACGGGCCGAGGTTCCCCTCCGGTAACCATGCTATTGAGTGAAACTGCCCTGTCAAAAGACTGGGATACGCCGGAAGAGGACGAGGCATGGGCAAGTTTGTAAAGGGTGATGTTGTCATCATCCCTTTTCCGTTCACGGATTTATCGGACAGCAAAAAACGCCCGGCATTTGTAGTGGCTGATCTGATCGGAGATGATATTATTGTCTGCCAAATAACCAGTAAATCCAAATCCGATCCTCTTGCAATTCCTTTAAATACGCCTGATTTTATTTCAGGCAGTCTGCCTGTAGACAGTTTTATCCGTCCCAATAAAATATTCACTGCCGACAAAAATATTATCCTCTCTGTTGCTGGACATCTGGGTGAAAACAAAATCCGTGACGCTCTTAACGCGGTCATTACGCTCATTTCCTCTTAATCCCTTCTTCCGTTTCTTCTTTATGTTTGCTCAGAAAGTTCTCGATGTTAATTTTTTTATTATTCATTGCTTGTGTCCTTTTCAAAAAAAGCGCCTGACAGTGTCTACTGTTAGGCGCTTTTGCGTCAACCTGTTATTTCTTGTTCGCGATAATATAATTTAGACTAATATATCCCCTGTTACCTTCATGCTCAACAGGAACAAACCAATCGTTTCTGGAGTTGCTTTCCGCTTTGCCTGTTACTGTCAAGAGGTCGCCGATATTAACATTTTTTACAACAGAGTTATCGGTAACGGATATTCTTATGGGAGCTCCATCCATACTGTATGCTTTGGTTACTTCAACGACATCACCCGCCTTGAATTTCCCGGCGGCATGGGCTGTCTGTACCGCCTCTATCTTATTTTGAATGCCTTTTACAATTATAGACACTGTTGTAAGACCCGCGGTTAAAACCAATATACCTAACACTATCATCATTACGGTTCTTTTGGCTTTATCAGAAATATCTTTTGACGGATTTTCCAACGCTTCTTCCCTGTATTCTTTTGTCGCTTTGAAGTAATAAATAAATCCCGCGGCGCTGACCGCGAGAGAAAGGAAGCCTCCAAATCCAGGGCTGGCCAATGAGATAAGCCCCGCGCCGATAAAGCCGAACCAGAAGAACATGGCAAAATTCTTGATTATATTGCTGAAAACCGACGCCCCCATAAGTTTCACCGCGTCATAATGCCAGATGTAGTACCAGGCAGCCGGTATTATGGCGGACGCTGTCATAAATACAGCCATAAATATGGTAAGAATCGCGTCGCCTATCACGCCAAGTGATACGCCTCCCGCTGTAGACATAAACATCATCAGGGGAAAACTTAATATGAAGGGGCCGACAATAAGCATGAGCGCCGTTGTTATTATCCTGCCGACAGTTCCCAGCTTGAGCAGCAACCCCCACAAAAAGCCTACTAATTTGGCAAACAGTATCGGACCGAAAATAAAAATAAGCAGAAATATAGCGGTTAACATTGTCATTCCCTGCTCCGCGCTGTCGCCTTTCTTTTTTCCGCCGCCAAACATCCAACCGATTAACCCGCCGTTGACATTGTGTTCGGCGCTGTTTGGATCATAATAATCACTCATATAAATCTCCTTGCGTGGGTTTCCGTTTCACTGGGAAGCGGCCCACTGTTAAATCTATATAAACCCATACGGGCTTATTCCCTGTTATTACATGGAAACCTGACGTGAAGGTACGCCGAAACCGTTACGGCCTATAGCCACAACAATAAAAGTTCCTCCAATCCTTGTGAAAAAAGAAGCCGGTTTATTATGCTGACCAATCAGGTAGAACTTTCCGTCAAGAGGATTTTTTTTATAAACATAGTAAGCGAGAGCTCCGGGGACAAGTTCCCAATTTAAGTTATACCTTACATACTTACCGCTGTCGGATACGTTTTTTTCCGCTTTAACAACAGGAGCGGAAAGTCTTCCGGGAAAATCGGGCAGGTTTGCGGATAATTCCATACCCGGCAGGCTTGTTACAAACTGCCAACTGTAATCTGTAATCAGATTCAGCTTTCCTTCTTCGGCTTTTACTTCCTGAAAGCGCCTGGAATCAACGAGCGTATTCCCGCTGTAATAATTGATCGTAAAGGAATAGGTTCCGGGAGGAAGGTTTATGCCGCCTACATAAGCGCGTTCGGGCAGGTATTTGCTCATTCTGACATCCACCATATTTTTTTCATCATCAACATCCGCCATAGCTTTATCTTCTTTGCCCGAAAAAACATTCGCGGAACCTTTTGCCGCGTATTTAACCGCGTCAAATATTCCGCCGACTCCGTATGTCGCGCCGCGGATAATTTTGCGCATTACTTCAATATTAACCGCCTGTGTTATGGATATTTGCTGGATAACGCCCCCCATGTCTTCCAACAGGGAAAGCTCAACCTTTTTGCCGTCATTAAAGACCGCTTCTATTCTGTTAATGGGACTGCGGCGGAACACAAAGCCGGCAAAAGGACGTTCTGTTTCAAACGGGATTTCATCATTGGTAGATGACCTTCCCCAATAAAATCTAAAATATCCCAAATTCGCGCTTAACGGAGTTTTGACCGGTGAAAGTCCCGTGAAGGAGAGCAGATTGATTCGCGCGGTGCCTTTGGGGATTGAAAGTTCTTTGCTGATATCCGGCATGGAAAAATAATAAATTGAAGGAGACGCTTTAAACGCCGCCGTTACTTCTTCCGAATCAATACGGGCATCGTCAGGTTTCCCCTGTCCTCTCCAGAACAGCATTGATAAAAACCTTGCCAGAGCTGAATGGGTATAGTAGATTCTTTCGCTAAAACGAGAACTCTCGCTCGGTGACGAACGCCTGGCATAAAACGCTTCATAACTATCTCTGATGTAGACAAGTTTTTCATTTAGCCGCCGAACTTCTACCAGAGCGTTTTCAAGGTCTCCCAGCCGGTAATAATTCAGGGCGCAAAAAATATTGACGTAGATGTTTTCAAACGCCTCGCCCGAATATTCTTTTTTATAGGGATCATCCGTCATAAAAGCCGAAAAATTGTCGCTAACGTCCTTTGTAAACGCTTCCTCAATAAGCCGCTCGGCTTTCTGAAGATCTTTGTTGGAAGCGGCGTAATCCCCCGCGTAATGTCTCAACAAGCCGCGATCCAAAAGGAAACTTATGGTATTTTTCGCGTTGTAAATGGATTTTTTGTTTGTTTCCTGTTCATCGTTCACTTTGGTGATTACTTCCCGCAATCTGTCTCTTTCCAGTTGTTCTTCCGGATCATGTAAAGTAAAAGTAGAAGCGGAAGCGCAAGCTGCGAAAAACGCCAATGTCAACGGAATTATTACTAAAAAATATTTTTTCATTTAAAACCTCCCATAAAAATTTTTTACCTTTATATCGCCTGTAGATACTCGGTATGACTGCGGAGTTTTTGGATGGCTTTGAATTCAATCTGCCGTATCGCTTCCGTGGAAAGGCCCATCTTGTCGCCGATATCTTTCAGCGTGTACCGTCTTCCCCCGTTAAACTGGTACCGGTAAATCAGAATGTTTTTTTCACGATCCTTGAGAAGATTAAGAGCCTTGAGGGCGGCTTCACGGGAACCTTTCTTTATCAACGCCAGTTCGGGACTGTAGGTAAGATTCTCAAGGGATTCGAGAACCGCCGCGGATTCATTACTGTCCTTCGCGCTTTCCATGGAAATGGTATCACGCGAAAGATTCAGGATAAATTCAACATCCGCCTGAGGAACGCCGATTTCCTCGGCGATTTCCTCAGTTTTGGGCTGGCGCATATACAACTGGCTCAGGGAATAATGGACATTCTGAATTTTACGAAGCATTTCTTCTTTTTTCTGGGGAAGGTGTATGGCCCGTCGTTTGCCTGACAGATACCGGAAAATAGCCTGCCGAATCCAGCGGGCCGCGTAGGTTGAGAATTTAATCTGCTTAAGATGATCATATTTTTCGGCGGCGCGCATCAGGCCGATATTTCCTTCCTGAATTAAATCCAGCAGGGAAGCGTCTCTGGCGAAAGACGCGCAGGCGATTTTAACAACCAGTCTCAGGTTCGCTTCTATCAGCCTTTTACGGGCCGCCGCGCTGCCATTCTGAATTTTCCGGGACAGTTCCAGTTCTTCTTCAAAAGTCAGGAGAGGTATTTTTTTGATACTTTTGATGTAGGTATGATAACTGTCATCATACCCCGTATCTTTTTTCTTATGTTGTAACGCTGCCAATTTTTGCTTTTCTCCCCAAATTTATTATTGCCGCTAAAAAAGCCGCATTAATGACTGCGTGATATTTGCGCCGCTTCCGGCGACCATAGTGCCGCCTGACAGGTACAACAGCCATTTGAGCCAGGATGGAGCTCTATCCTGGACAAGTTTCGCGATGATCAGCATCACTATTGCCGAACCGCTTGTCCCGCCAATGCGTACACCGGTGGATTTACCGAATATGGCCCCGATTTGCGAAATATAGCCGATGACCTTGTTGATGATCCCCGTCGCCGAACCCGCGCCCTGAACCTTCGGCGCTTTCGGGGAGGGTTTTTGTTCGCTGGTCTTGGGAGCCGTCTTGGGCGCTGTCGTCTCGGCAGCCGCCCTGGGCGATTCCGTTTCATCTGCCGTGCTGGGAGCAGCCGCCTCGGTGTTGCCCGCGTTGTTTTTATCCGACGACGCGGCGTCCGACCAGAAATTATCCGCGTCCTGCGCCCCAACGGGAGCAAGCGGCAGAACAAGCGCGATACACATCAGCATGGTGAATAATTTTTCTTTACCGTTTGCTTTTTTCATTTTGTTTCTCCTTCTGTTTTGTTGAACTATCTTTCCGCGTCAGTTCAATGATTGACCGATCAAGAAACCCGCGGATATATGCCTTGTCAGCGGCGGAGAGCAGTTTAAACTTTTCTTCCACGGGCATTTTTTTTATCTTTGCCATGATTTCTTCTTTGTTCATTTCCGCACCTCTTTTCTGTAGTAATTCCACAGTAATATAATACATTACTTAGTAATTTTCAACAATAAGGAGTTTAAAAAAAATAATGCTCCTTAAAAATAAAATAGCCCGTTGATTGCGGTTCACCTATGGCAAAATAGTGCCTGTATATGGCGAAATGTTGCGTTCGAAACAAAAGGACTTGCGAAAGACCAATTAACAATAAACAATGGTGGTATTATGGAACTTGATTACAAATTCTACTTCAAAAATGAGTGCAGGCCGCTGGCTTCGCTCTCACTGTACGAGGTTGCCAGTTTCGCGTGTCCTGGCGGGTTTGTCCTGCCTCTGGAAAAGCCCGACGCTTACGCTTTGTATTATGTGGAAAGCGGCAAAGGGGTTTACGCGGTGTCCGGCACGGAGTTTCCGGCGCGGGAAGGAGATATTTTTGCCATGTATCCGGGTGTCAGCGTTAAGTGCCGCGCCGATAAAAAAGATCCGTGGGAATTGGGCGGGGTCAGTTTTGACGGGGCGGACGCGCGGCTTCTGCTTAACGCGGCGGGTTTTGTGCCGAAAAAACCTCTGCGGCATTTGGACGATTATTCCGCTGAAAATGTTATGCGGTTTTTGGAAGGTCTTTATGTGTTCCGCGATCAAAATCTTTTTGGCACTATTCAATCGACCGCTATTCTGTACGCGTTTATGTCGCTCCTGGTTAAAACCGCCTCCTGGGATCAAACGGCTATGCCGCCGGGTTGGACGGGGGCTGTCCACTTTCAGAAGGCTTTGTATTTTATCAATGAAAATTATTCCCGTTCCATTACGGTGGACGATATTGCCGCCCATGTCTGCCTGAGCCGCAGCCGCCTGTACCGTGTTTTTATGCAGCAGATTTTTATGTCGCCCCAGCAGTACCTTATGGAATTTCGTATGCGGGAAGGCCGGAGGCTTTTGGAGAGGCGTGTCGGTTCCATCAAAGAAATTGCCCAGGCGGTGGGTATGGAAGACCAACTCCGTTTTTCCAAGATGTTCAAACAGCATACGGGGAAAAGCCCTACGGATTATATGAAAGGGCTTATTGAAAAGAAAAATGGGAATTGACCCGTTTATGGATTTACTTCTATTATGTTATTTAAGTGAAAAACACATTGCCGCAAAGGTTAGAACGTCTCTTTGCCGATTTAGGCGTTAATCAAATGGATTTTGCCCGGAAGACGGGTTTTGGTCAGTCTTATATTTCCCAAATTTTAAGCGGCAATAAGCCTAGTCCCAGCGAGCGATTTTATCTTTCTGTCAGCAGGGAATTTAATGTCAATCCTGAATGGCTTAAAACAGGGAAAGGGAAGATTTATTCTATGCCGGGCGGTAATGAGGTGGACGAAACGGCTGAACTTTTTGCCAAATACCGTCTCTTGCCGAAATCGGAACAAAGGCTTATTGAAGATATGATTAACGCTTTGCTGGTTAAATCCATGAGCGATAAAAAATGAAGGGATTGTATAGTTTGCGTTTTTGGTTTATATTTGAGGCGGGGAAAGTCCATGAAATTACGTTTTTTTGTGTTAATTTTGCCGATATTGGCGGTTATTCCGGTTAATTCCCAGGAAATCGTCACGGCGGAGAGCTATCTGAAGATGGTTTCGGAGCGTTATAGCTCAATCAGGGATTATGAAGCCCATATTGTCATCCATTCGGGCAGCAGTGAAATGATCGGTAATGTAAGTTACCTTGCCCCTTCTTTTCTCAGAATAGATTTTACCAAGCCCGCGGAGCAGGTCATTGTGTTTAACGGGGAACTTTTAACCGTATACCTGCCCGAATACCGCACGGTACTCAACCAAACCATTACTCCGGGCCGCCGTTCGGCTTCTTCTTCCGGTGCTTCTCTGGCAAGCGCTCAGGGCCTTGCCCTGCTCAGCCGCAACTATGTCGCTTCTTTTGTGACCGGTCCCGATCCGGTGGCTCTTCAGGGAAGCCCGCAGGAAGAAGTCGTAAAACTGCGGCTTGCCCGGCGCAATATCTCGGAAGGTTTTCGGGAAATTATTTTGAGTATTAGTCCCGTCTCAAAAACGATCCGCCGTATTGAGGGGCGCACCATTGCCGACGGTCTGGTTCAGTTTGATTTTACCAACATCAAAACCAATCTGGGAATTCCCGAAATGCGCTTTATTTATGATTCACCGGCATCGGCGAATATGTACAATAATTTTCTGTTTAGGGAAGTAGATTAGGAGAGGAAGTAAGCATGGAATCTCTGGGTACAAAATTAAAGAACGCCCGTGAGGGAAAAGACCTTGATTATGATCAGGTCAGCAAAGATACCAAAATAGCCGTGCGGTACATCAAGGCGCTTGAAACCGAAGACTTTTCCGGTTTTCCCGGTGAAGCGTACCTTACCGGCTTTTTAAGAAATTACGGCACGTATCTTGAGCTTGATGTTCAGGAACTTCTTGGCCTGTACCGCGCGCTCAAGATACAGGAACAGCCGATACCGGTAGATCAGCTTTTGAGACCTCCTTCGCTGGCCCCCAAATTTGCCGTTGGCGCGGCGCTGATTATTATCGCGCTCGGCATAGTGGGGGGCGGAATGTATCTTATAGTGACTCATCCCCCCAGACCGGGCATCGCCGCGCCGGTTCCCCGATCGCCGGTCGAATATACCATGAGTGGGGACAGTTTTGAGCACCGTTTTTACCGGGGCGATACGATTCTGATTCCCACAGACGGGGACGGGCAGAATCTTTTAAAACTGGAATTGCAGAGTCTGGAAGAGGCGGTAACCATCCGCACGCCGGGCGGTCCGGTTCTGCTTGATTTGAGTCAGGAGGCGAATATAAGCCTCGGCAATAGCGGAACATCCAATCTTCTTATAAGCGCCGTTGATTATGTCAAGAACAACGCGGACATGGGAGTGCTGCTCCGCTTTGAGTTAAAGAGCGAATCTACCCTTACCGCGGCGCCCAATATAGAACTTATTGAAACAACCGGCGTCGCGGCGCAATCCACTTCCACGGTGATATTCTCATCGCCTAACCCTTATCCCTTTACCCTGCAATCCAATTTCCAGAACTACTGTATGTTCCGCTGGGAGATTCTTATGGAACGCGACCGCCGTGACCGCAACGAAAAGTATTTTCAGCGATCCGATGAACTTAATATTCAGGCGCAGAACGGCATCCGTATCTGGTCTTCCAATGCCCAGGCCGCGAAATTCATGGTGATTGGCGGCGGCAAATCCGTTCCTGTTGAAATTGGCGGCGCGGGCGAAGTGGTAGTGGCTGATATACGCTGGGTTCGTGATGATGAAAACCGTTACCGTTTGATAGTTGTCCGTGTTGAAGCCTAAGTCCGCGCCGCTGTACTATGTTGACCCTTTCGGCTGCGTAAAGAATCAGGTTGATGCCGAAAATATGATGCTGCGTCTTGATAACGCGGGCTGGACCGCCGCGCGGGACGCGGCGGACGCCGACCTTATCATTGTTAATTCATGCGGATTTATCGAAAGCGCGAAACAGGAATCAATTAACGCGGTTCTCGGCTGGCGTAATCTTTACCCCGGCAAAAAAATTCTGTTATCCGGCTGCCTCGCCCAGCGTTACGCGCGAGAACTTGCCCAATCCCTGCCCGAAGCGGACGGTTTTTTTGGCGTTGATGATATTGCGGACATTGTTGTAAAAGCGGAATCGTTAATGGGGAACACAGGCCAGGGGCCGGCGGCTGAGGAACATTATTCCCCCTCTTCGCGCCCGCTGTTGTCATTGCCCGGTTCCGCGTATGTCAAAATCAGCGAAGGCTGTGACAACCGCTGTACCTTTTGCGCCATTCCCCTTATCCGCGGCCCGCTCCGCTGCCGTACCGTGCCGGACATTGTAGATGAATGTAAAGGGCTGCTGGCAAGGGGTATAAAGGAATTATGCGTCATTGGGCAGGACATCGGTTCATACCGGTCGGGTGGCGCGGGACTGCCGGAGTTGCTTAACGCCATCGCGGAACTTTCCGGTGATTTTTGGGTACGGCTTTTGTATATACACCCCGATCATTTTCCCTTGCCCATTCTTGACACTATGGAACAAGACCGGCGTTTTCTTCCCTATTTTGACATTCCCTTTCAGCACGCTTCGCCGAATATTCTCTCCGCGATGAACCGGCATGGCACGGCGGAAACGTATATCTCGTTAGTTGAAACTATCCGCCGCCGGCTTCCCGCCTCCGTTATCCGCACAACGCTTCTGGCGGGCTTCCCCGGCGAAACCGACGCCGATTTCGCGGCCTTACTTGACTTTCAGAAAAAACTCCGCCCCGACTGGCTTGGCTGTTTCGCGTATTCCCGCGAGGAGGGAACGCCCGCTTATACGATGAAGGGGAGGGTATCCAAAAAAATTGCCGCCCGCAGAAAACAGGAAATTGAAGAACGGCAAATCCCCATTACCGAAAATAACATGGATCGCTTTGTCGGGCAAAATCTTGATGTCCTGCTGGAAGAACAATTTACGGGCGAAGACCTCTGGCTGGGCCGACTGTACTGCCACGCGCCGGAAGTTGACGGGGCCGCGGTCGTTGTCGACGCTACGGATTGCGCCGAACCAAAAGCCGGCGATATACTGTCCTGCCGGGTGGTTGCCCGCAGGGGATTTGATTTGGAAGTACGGCGAAATAATATAATAAGGAATATATTGACAAAAAAATAATATTTTTATATAATGTTAATGTTTTTTGAAAAGGATGAAATAATGAGCGCTAAAAGAATAATTGCTGTTATAATTGATTTAGTTATTGTGGGATTAATCCAATTTGTCCTTATGGTTCTATTTCTAATAAAGCCGATGATGGAT
>Ga0268262_10002513_pt1 | contig 21075 bp, 22 predicted proteins | sample TergutNc150P3_FD_190354 | JGI IMG/M metagenome (GOLD analysis project Ga0268262, IMG submission 190354) | Nasutitermes corniger P3 segment gut microbial community from laboratory colony in Florida, USA - Nc150 P3 (SPAdes) (version 2) | ecosystem: Host-associated > Arthropoda: Insects >... | reverse complement strand
CCTTCCCGAAGGCATGGCGAACAACGAAATTATGAGTTACGTGAAAGATTTCAACGACTCCTTGCAAAAAGTAGTAAGCGACTTAACACAGCAGTATTTAAGCGGCGATAAAAAGTAGACAGCGTACGAACCCGAAGTGTCAACTAATTAAAAAAAGTGGTGACTCGGTATCCTATTGCTTCGTCCACGTATCACTGCCGCTTGACCTTGTATATGTCCCCGATCCTTCTTCAAGATACTTATCGCGCAAATTGCCGGGAAATGAATACCATCTATTAAAATTGTCCGAAGTAATCGTACCTTCAAACTTTACACTGATAAGGCTGAAGTGTCAATTTTGTGTTTTCCGATGTATTTTTTTCCATTAACGAGATTTTCAATTAAGTATATTTGATAATAAATCATTTTTTTTCTCCTTAAAATTAACACAAACCTCAGTATCAGAAATCCAATCTTCATTGAAATTCCAAGGTGGCGCATGATAATCCATTGTTTTTTCATTCACTCTTATATTATTATATAAGATGTTTCCTTGCGGAAACTGCTTCGCAAATTTATAACAATAATCACCCCGAAGAATTTCATCGCCGCCACCACTGACTTCCTCGACAGGCTCTTTTTTTTCTTCAATTATTCTAAAAATGACGCTCCGCCACCCATCTTTAATTAAGATTTCGCCCTTCATTAATTCCCTTCTGAATACTGAGTAGCACTTCGCGTATCCGTAGGTTTTGGCGATGTTGTGGCAACCCCTGATTGTCTTTACGTCTTTCTTGTAGAGGTTCGCCGTCATGAATTCACTCAGCACCTTCACACCCTTACCTAGTTTGTATTTATTTCCTTTGAGTCTCGTCGAAGTTTTCGCTCCCACTAGAACCTTTCGCATTTGCTTTTCCAAGTTGGCTTTCAGGAATTCTTTGTAGTTTTCGTTGAATTTCAGTTTCTTGGATTCAGTTCTCTTGCCATCAACTTCGATGAAAACTTGATTTTCGCAGCACTTGATTGAATGTTGCTTTTTTATGTCATCGCGCTCGTTCCATTTGACGAACCGCAAGTATCGCTCTCCATCGAGTTCTGATTCCCAAAAGATTACATGGTTATCCGTTAGTTTTTTATTTTTATCGTCTAAGAAGCACTGATGGTTTGATGTGAACAATCCAATGAATTCGCGTTTTTTTCCATTTTCATCGAGAGCCTTGAAAGTGAAGTGTTGTTTATCTTTCCAGTTCTTCTTAGCTGATGGAAAGAGCGAGTTGATGAAAACCGCGTACTCGTTCAGTTTCAGATTGCAGAAACTTAGATTTTGGCTTGGGTTGCTCGGTTGATTCCATACGTTGTTGTTCAACCACTTTACTTGTTTTTCAGACCTTTTCATAAAAAACCTCCAACTGACTGTGGCAATCCGAAGACTGCCCCGGGTACAGTCAGTCTTTGGTTTCGTAGTTAGTTAGTAGGTTCCTTTAAAAAGGAAGGGCTTGATTCATTCAGGTAGCCACGAGTCTTCCTCAAGTTGTTTTCGTTGCTCGATTTTCTCGGCTTTCTCAGCCACCTCATGTTTTTCAAGTTCATTTTCATCGTTCTTTGGTTTTTCCCATCCTCTCCAATTCATTTTTTCCTCACTGATAAAATATTAAAACACTCTCCAATGGAGAGTTATCTCTTGAGTTTTATTACTTCTTTAAGAGCCAAGAAGCTTTTAAGATTTATTTTTAGAGATTTTTATTTTTTCTTATGATATTATTATACTATAATAGGTTGAAAAATTCAAGATTTTTCTTTTGAATTTTGATTAAAAATGGCTTATTTTATGTGTTTGTAAATAAGGAACTACTCATAAGGCTGGTACAACCGCTAAAAGTATAACCTCCATAAATTACTGTAACTTTGTTCGATATGGTTACACTTGCAAGGTTGGTACAACCATTAAAAGTACCTCCTTGAATGTTGTCAGCATTGTCGGGATAGATTACGCCGGTAAGGCTGGTGCAACCGCGAAATAGACCTATACCCATCACGCCTGTACTGCCGGAAAGATCAAGGCTGACGTATTTATTAGGGTTGTCTTTTAGTACATCATTAATGTCTCTACTATAACTGATCATGAAATATTCAACCTTCAGCTTAACGGTATAAGCGGTGTTGGGGGTATTGTTTGACTGTTTTGATAACCATTTGTCAAATGCTTCAATAGTGGTAAAGCCGCTTTCATAACTACCGCCCGCTTCCTCCTTTGTCTTGTCTTTGTCCTTAGAAGGATCATCGCAAGCAGCCATTGAGAACCCGATTACAACTACAAGAGCGACAGCGCAAATACTGCGTATTTGCGTAGCTAAAATGCTAAGTATTTTAGTTTGCGCAAAACTTCCATCATTAGATTTCATGTTTTTCATAAGAAACTCCCTTTTTCGTGTTTTATTAAAAAGCCATTCCTAAAGTGTAATTAATCATAAGTAATGGCAATATCAAAAATATTATTAAGATCAGCTATTTCTTTATGTAGTATAGAGTTATATATGTTGAGAACTTTATTATCATGTATATAGAAAAGTCATATAAAGGGTATTTAATCTCCTTTTTAAGACCGTTTTATACCTCTTTTGATCCCAAAACCGTTACCAAAAAACTTGACAGACGGACAATTTTGAGCGATATTATAAATGACTCTTAGTTTAAGTACAGAGTCACGACCCGCGCACTCCCTGTCTAGGAGTGTGGGGGTCATTTTTTTGGTAATACCCAGTTTTTATTCATAAGTAAATCACGAGGTAAATTCCAAGTTTTTCCATGCCATTTTAGTATTACAGTTTGTACAGGAGTTCTATGTATTTCTTTCCACAAACCTTTTTGGATATCTTCCGAAGTTGTTTCCTCTAAAACATTGATTACAACAACTCTTGCTCTTTGTAATTTTCCTGCGTCACGAATCTCTGAGGAAATTGATTTAAATCCGGGTTCCTCCTGATGCTTTATTTCTCCTATTTTATTATCAATGATCATGTCTGCACTTTTAACTATCTTTGATCTAGGCAATAAATAAATTTTATGCCCATCGTTGGCTAATTCTTTTGCGGTATCCAGTTCTTTTTTACTATAGTTCCAGTTTTTTGATTGGTGGATATAACCACCTTTTTGTCCATCAAACAAATGAATATAACCTTTTAGCAGTTCTTTCTGATAACTGATCATGTCTAAGTCCGTTGTCTGTTGTAAAATGTCTGACCATATACCGTATTTTGTAGCTCGTTCAATCATAGAGTCTGTTATTTTCCACCAACTCTCTTTATCCAGCGGATTCCCTCCAAATCCGTCCCTCGGCGCAAACTCTTTTCTGAGACTTTTCATCGAAGGATTTTCAACCGTTGTTCTCTGATCTATCTCGCTTTTATAAACTGCCTGCAATCCTGTCCTACATTGGAAATGGTAAGGTGGAAATCCGAAAATTTCCCAGAACGGATGATCTGATGACATTACAAGAGATTGTTTTCCGTCTCGCATGAGACCACGACAAATGTCAGATGTGCGACTGTCATCAACTATCAACAATCGCCATGCCGGGGGTGGGTTATCTTTGAACTGCATGAGTTTGCCGGCGGTGTATGCTGTCTGCGTATTTGTGCGGTAAACATTTTCCCAATAACCGGGGGTGAAATTTATTGCGCCGTCTTCCGCAGAGATGGCTTTAATGTCTTTCCAAGTTGAAGCGTAGCCTTCGCCTTTTTCCATAGCAGAAATAAGCCGTCCTCTTGCGGCTTCGATATAATCAAGCTGTGTAAGTCGGGCAACAGTAAACGCCCTGAAACGCAATTTAGGTTCAAGAGCGTTCCATTCCGTCTTTTTCATGGGAATTTTGCTTTTCATAAACGAGACGGCTTCCTCAAAAGGCAATGGCGGTATTTCTTCATCTGCCGCGTCCAGTTTGCGTGAAGCGTGATCCATTCCAAGCAGTAAAGCGGTAGTGATAAGTATTTGCGTTTCTCGTACAAAATCAGGATCGATATCAGGCAGATACGGCTCATCAAGTTGATCTTTTGACGGCGGAGTGTCTGTCTTAGAAAGGCTGTTTAAATAATTTGTGAGAGTATTGGCAATTCGCTTGCTTATCCGTTTTTGCGCGGCGTTGGCAAGTCCGTCCAGTTCAGCAAGACGCGAATGTTCAAGTGTTACATAATCCGTATTAGCGGTTTTGGCGGCAGGGCTTTTTTTTTACCGTTTTCAGATTTGTTTGAATCAGACAGGGCAAGGCTCGCGGGAGTTTCTTTTATAAAAGCGTCTTCTTCATCGCGCGGACGCGGTAAACCGTAGCGGTCGTACATGGCGTCACGAGAAACGGCGACGCCGTGATCTATTGCCTTCATAACCTGATCAAAACTGGCTTTACGCTCAGTGTCCACCTCGGCAAGTGGAGGGACCACATTACCATAACCGTTAAGCTCTACCGCCCAGTTGATAATTTTCTGTATGAGCACCTGACCTTCAAGAGCGATGCCTTTGGCGTCCTCATAAAACAGATCGGCTTGCACTTCGCCAAGGGCGAGACTGCCACCTTCGGTTTTGCTTGTCGCTATGGTTTGTCCCGTAAGTCCGTAGCTGATTTGCGTATCGCAAGCGTCTACGAGCGAAGCGAAGCCCACGAGATCGCCCGACATGCCGACTTCTGTAATTGAGTCTACGTTTCCAACAGCGGCGGCTGAACCTGAAGTAATGGCAAGAAGTTGTTCCGCTATGAGTTTGGCTGTCTCGCGGATTTTATTATCATCTCCTTCGCCTTTAAAAATTGCTAATATGGTTTTGACTGAAAATTTCTCGGTTGCTTGTAACCAGAATTCGTAACCTGCTTTTTTGAACATATACGCCCAGTACACACAACGCAGGACGCTCGTACCGTAGGGATTTTCATCATCGGTGTCATGGTGATATTCCAGCCATTTGTACGGCTGATCAAGCGGCTTTTTCTCGCCGAAATTGTTAAGATACAATTTCCAGTTACGGTCAAAAACAAATCGTTCCGGTTTACGTGTAATGATGTTATCTGGAATGTACATACCGTCCTCTAAACGCCAGACTAATTCGGAAACCGAAAAGCCGTAATCAAGGCCGGAGTATACCCGTTTGAGTTTTTGATAGGTTTTACCCCAAAGATCAAAGCCCTTTACAAAGGCAAAAACTTTATCGGGACAGCCTTCCGGCTGAGTGATGTGTATAGGAAAATTGAGCGCAGCCGTTTTGAGTTTGTTGAGCAGGGACTTAATGCGCGGATCAGTACGCATCTGCCGATATGTGTCATACGCCGAGAGTGTGCCGGGAACAATGTCATCGGGGTTCGGCATATAATTGAGAAAACTTCCAAGTACATTGTCGGTGATGAGTTGAGTAGTTAAAGTTTTGGTGTCAGGTTTTTTCATGGGTTCTCCTTAATATTTAAAATCCGTAAAATGTAAAATAGCCATTTTGCCGGGCTTATATTTTTTAAAAAAGTGTTCAAATTCAAAAACTTCTCTAAATCCATCATTCATTGCTAAAATTTTATTTGGTATTGCTATTTCAATGCATTTAATATTAAACCAAAATCTTTGTGCCTTATATTCTATTTCTTGTACGTTTACAATTCGTTTCACGCAAAATATTTTTTGGTTGCTATGATACGGTTTTCCTTCCCATGTAAACAGAGCCACTTCCTTGCCTTCAAACTTTTTCCAATATTCAAAGTTCTGCCTTATCGTGTGTATCTTTTCGGGAATTAAATCGTTTCCGATTTTATTTATAAATTGAGAACTAAAAGATATTCGTTTCATCACCACCTCCTTACCATATCTATAATTTTCCGTGCCGCCGTATTGGCAGTGATTTTAACTTGCTCCACTACCGGAGAGCCACTGCCGGAAGGTATTACTTTGACAGCCAGATACAGACCGTCCATTTGATCGTCAAACTTCCACTTTGGGAAATTAACCAGTTCATTAATCATGTCCTCCGCACCATCGGCGGGGAAACGGATAACACCGTTTTCGATCAGCGGAGAGAGAAATCGGGCTTTTGCGTCTTTCGACAGCGAGTTGGACAGTTTTTTAATGGGTAGATAAACATTTTCTTCCGCCGCCATTTTTTGCACATAATTTCCATAGATGCCGCTGAATACTACGTCTTCCCACGCAATTTGTTCATAGCCATACAGCCGATGCGTGATTATTAGTTGTCTGACGGTTGCCGTTTCACTGCATACTTTTGCCCAAGGTAATAAGACAAAAATAATGCCGGTCTTCCTATGTACAGCGATGGGGATTTCCGCTGTGCGGTCGTGTTTCCCGGTTGCGGGGTCTACGCCGTTAAAAAAGCGCAGTTCGTTTGCCGGAGGTAGTTCGCGGTATTCATGGTTTTTTATCCATGAGAGCTGTATAATGCGTTGCTCGTCAGATAACGGTTCGTTATTCCACTCGGTTGAAAAACAGTCAAAACCAAGCTGCTCACGCTTTTCTTCAAGTGCCTCTGCGGACCAGTATTCAGGCCAAAGCGGAGTACCATCAGGGCGAAAGGTCAAACAAACCGCTAAACCTACCGGAGCGGTTAAAAACGGAACGCCTGATAATTCCGGCGCAAATAACAATAACAAACCAAAGGAGTAAAACATGGAAGGAAAAAAAGTTCTCATCGGCGATGACAGCATGATCTTCACCGGCGATCTTGAAGGTATCGAACACGAAGGCGATGGTGATAAAACTATCACAGCATTAACCGGAATACAGCCTGACACGGATGTAAAGCGGATAATGTGCGTCATTACCGCCATAGGCGCGGATTCAATTTTCCCGGAAGGACTTATAAAAGGAGATTTGTTTCCCGCATTGGGTGATGAAGTACCTGCGACAGGTGACAAGTTCAGGGTACTCAACCTCGCTCATATAGCGGACGCCTCCAGTTGGGGGCTTTCGATTACGCAGGGTGAAATTGACGTAACCAGATTAAACGACAAGTTCCGCAAATACAGGCTTGGAAAAAAAGATGCGCAACTGTCTCTGTCTTCAATTTTCACAGTCGGCGAATCGGATCAGCCCGGCGGCATAATAAACCGCAACATGAAACTTGTCATACAGAAAGATGACGGTTCTTACGTCATCAGCGATGAGGCTAACCGCGCGTTGTATATGCTCGGTTTTGTAAACAAAGCCGCATTGCCGGAAGAAGCGGACGATTTTGTGTTCTGCCAGATTTATTTGTATAACGCAAAACTCGGCGGACAGTCGGGAAGCGCACAGTCTTATGACGCATCGGGAAGGCTCACGGGAATGGACCCTGTGTTCTATTCACTGGAAGCGCAAGCGTAAGGGGGATTTATGAATCTTGAAATAGATAAAGAGGGGATTTTTATTCCTGAATTTAACGGTAATAAAAAACTGCCTTCAACAGATCAGATAACGGTTCGGTATAGAACGCCGACAGTAGCCATTAAAAACCGTTGTCGCAAGAAACCGCAGGCTAAAGGCATCGCATCGGCAAACGGAAGTATTGAGCATATGGAAATCACTGTGGAGAAGGACGAAACAACCACAGTAAAAGAAATGCTCGTTTCAATTTCCGGTTGTTCTTATAGCGGGAAAGACGATAAGGCTGTTTTAATAGTAAGTGCGCAGGATTTATTCAATGCGCCCATCAATTTCGAGCCGTTGCTTAAAGAAATTGTCGATGAATTTGACAACATTCTTGATCATTCGGGAATAAACGAAAAAAACTGAGAATTGCTTACCGGATATGGCGCACCGGTAAGCATAAAGCGAGGGTACTTCCGGGGCGTAACCCGCTCTGGAATACCCGCGTAAAAGATGAGCGCGGTCAAGACGTGTTCATTCCGATACAAGATGCGGCATTGTATATTACCGTAGAGTTTTGCGTCGCATGGGAAGTTTTTTGCTTAAGTGAAAATATGAACTGTCTGCCGTTTGCCGGCGGATGGGCGGAACAGCCGGAATGGATAACGCAGGCAATTTCAACACTGAAAGTTGAGCGTTTTAATGTTGATGAAGAAGAGCGCGAAATAAAACAGCAGGAACAAAAGGACTTAAAAAAGCATGGACGATAGCAAGACACTTGAATTACAAATCCGCGTCGCCACACAGGAAGCTGTCAAAGCTATATCCTCGCTTAAAGGCGAGATACAAACACTTACGACCGAAGTAAAGAAATTTTCTGACGGAGCCGTTCTTGAAAAAGCATTCAAAAACGCCGGAGCCGAAGCTAAAGCTTCAGCCGCAAGTATCGGCGAGATAAAAAAAGCTATAGGAAGTTTGGCTGAAGTTGTTGCAGCGACAAAAGCGCTTTCATTTATAAAAGATTTAAGCGTATTTGCGCTACAAACCGCAGACAATTTTCAAACCATGAAAAACCAGTTTGGTACATTATTAGGCGATATGGAAGCGGGTGCGGGGCTTTTCAATGAAATAAAAGCGTTCAACGACAAAACTCCGTTTGACATGAGTACCCTTACGCAGGCGACAAACGTGCTTATTGCCGCAAAAGTTCCTATTCAGGATTTACAAGCAGAACTAACCAAGTTTGGTGACCTGTCGCAGGGCAATTCCCAGAGAATGACAAGTTACGTTAACGCTTTTAGCCAAGCGGCGGCAAAAGGCAAAGCCGACATGCAAGTACTCAATACTTATTTACATCAAGGAGTACCTATACTTGACGCATTGGCAAATAATTTTGGTAAAACAACTGCTGAAATAGTTGAAATGTCCAGTGAAGGAAAAATAAGTTTCGCCGATTTTTCAAAAGCTCTTGATGATTTAACCGCCGCCGGAGGGAAGTATTTCGGCGGTATGGAATTAGCGTCAAAGAGTCTCGCCGCAATGCAAGAGGGCTTGAGAGAAGCTACAAATTCCCTTGCTTCATCTTTCGGCGATATGTTACTGCCAATGGCGATTGCTGTTGTAGGTGCATTAACAGAGATAACAAACGCAATTAATGAAAGTCCGATTTTAAAAGGTCTTTTTGCCGGTGCGCTTGTAGCGATAGCAGGATACTTGAGCGCAATGGCTATTAAAGCCGCGATTGCTTTTGCCCAACAAATGGCGCTCAATTTTGCTATCGGGGCAATGAACCCTGTAGTGTTAGCCGCAACAGTTGCGGTTGCAGCTCTCGCCGCAGGGTATGTAAAACAAGCCGCCGATATGCAAAAAGCAAAAAAGGAATCTGAAGATTTTGCGTTGGCGTTAAAAAAACAATCAAACGCTCTTAACGATGCGGCAGGAGCCGCCAGAGATTACGCGAAATCGTTTGAAGGTATGTCGGAGTTTAATATTTCCGTAACAATGACATTTGCGGAAGAGCAAGTACGAAGTCTAGCCAGAGGAATATTAATGGCGGAACAAGAATTAGAGCGGATAAGGAACAAGTTTCGTGAACAAGGAAGGGATTTTTTAGTTGACAATACTCCGGAGCAAAAAGAATTAATAACAATTATTGAAAGAAGAAAAGTGCAATTAGAAGCGGCGCAGGCGGAATTAAAAGCAATGCAGGAAGGTTTAAGACAGCACAGAAATCCTGTAGTGGAAGTTACACCTATAGATGAAAAAGCGGCGGAAAGATGGTTCAAACAATGGGAAGAACAATATAAAAAATTTAAGAATGAAATATCAGGAAATCCATTTGCCGCAATAAATATGGAATTTGATTTAAAATTAACAGAAGCTAGATCTTTTGGTGCAAATAGAGAAATAATAAATCAAATTAATGAATATTATACTTCTGAAAGATCGAAAATAATAAAAGACTTACAAAAAGAAGAAGAACGTCTTGCGGCATCATTAACAAAAACAAAAATCGATGATCTTGAGCTTCAGAGAAAAAAAGAATTTGATAATATAGATTTATTGGAACAAAAGCGAATTTTTTCAGCGGTATACACCGAGGAAGAAATAGCAAAAATACGTGAACATTTTGACGAAATGCGAGAGGACATAGATTCAAAATTTACAATTGAAATTAATAAAGCAGAACTTGATGAAGCTCGTGACGCTATAAAAGATTGGCAGGCAGAACTTTCAGATACGCTCCTGTTTTTAACAATGAATCTTGAAGTTTTTGGAGAAGAGGCTTCTGTAATTATCAGCGACTTGTCTGCAAAACTTATTGAACTGTCAGCATCCGCAATGCTGTCAGGTTTTGAAGAATTCGGTCGTGCCCTTGGCGAAGGAGCAAAAGATACCGAAGCGCTAACCAGAGCGTTATCCGCAATGGCTGAACAAATATTAAAGCAGCTTCCAATGATGTTTTTACAAGCCGGTTTGCAGTTAATCGCAAACGGACAATGGCCATTGGGATTAGGTTTTGTCGCCGCCGCAGGATCAAGCGCAATAATTTCCGGTTATGTAGATGCAAAAAAACACGCGCAAGGCGGAGTATTTGACGAATATGGACAAGCGGCAAAAGCGTTTGCCACAGGCGGAGCGTTCACGAATCAAATTGTCAGCTCGCCTACTTATTTTGCGCATGGGGGCGGTTTCGGGCTTATGGGGGAAGCAGGACCTGAAGCGATTATGCCGCTGACACGAATGCCAAATGGAAACCTCGGCGTTCAAACTGCGAACGGTGGAGCGAATGTGATCGTTAATATTATAAATAATTCCGGCGCCGAGGTAAAACAGGAAGAAACAGAAACTCCCGATGGTGGTAAACAGATCGATATTACTATCGGAGAAATGATTAACAGGCATATTACGTCCGGAAAAGCCGACCGTGCGATGGGACGTTACGGCTTACGGGCAACGGGGGTGTAAATGGCTGATATTTATTATCCGGAAATATTGCCGGCAGAACTGCTTGCGGACGGTTTCAGCAAACAACCGCAGAGTAATGTTATTCGCACGGCTATGGACGCAGGTCCGAAAAAAGCGCGTCGGCGTTATACAGCAAGAACCGTAAAATATTCAGGCAAACAAATTTTTGATTTATCGGAATTGATGGTGTTTGAACAGTTTTATCAAAATGTTCTCTTCGACGGTGTATTGCGTTTTAATTTTAGAGATCCAATTACAGGGGAAACAGCAGAATTTCGGTTTATTGAAAATTATATTGTCAACCCGATTGATGGATTGTATGAAGTTCACATGTCTCTGGAGCGTTTATGATCCGATTGTCATCTGAAGCCACAGAAGCTGTATTTGCGCCGGAAACAGAAAAAGTTTTCCTTCACCTTCTGACTATAGAAACATCAGGCGGCGCGGTACTGCATTTTGTAGATAATAATCAGAATATCAAATCACGTGGGATCGAATATTTTGCCGCCGGATTTAATATAATTCTGCCGGAACAAACAGATAACGCCCCTCGCCCATGCCGATTGAGTATTGACAATACTGATTTATCAATTTTTCAGACCATCAAACAGGCTGTGGGGCAAGATGTATTTGCTACCGTTTGTGTGATTATGGCAGATACGCCGGATATTTATGAACGAGGACCGTTAAAGTATCGCTTGCGTAATGTGCGGGCAAGTAAAGAAACCATCGAAGGTGAAGTATACGATTTTTATCTTTTGGATCGCAAGTTTCCGAGAGACACCTACACGCCGGAAGATTTTGAGGGGATGTTTTTTTGATGATGTACAGTTGGGTAAAAAAATATATAGGTATTCCTTTCGTATCAAACGGCAGAACGGTGTCTGGTTGTGATTGTTACGGTCTTGTACGTTTAGTTTTGGATAACGAATACAGATTAACTTTGCCGGAGTTATCCGACAATTACACCAATGCGTTGAATGTTCAAGAAACATCAATGCTTTTTAAAGAACACCTACCGATACTTGCCGGGAAAAAAATCACCACGCCTGAAGAAAAAACCGTTGTAGTTATTACCGAACATGGTATTGCCGCTCACATCGGCATATTTGTCGGTGACGGATATATTCTGCACACAGGTATAAAAACAGGTTCGATCTGTCAGCGAAACACTCATCCCGCGCTACTCGGACGTATAGAGGGGTATTATCATGTCGGTTAAAGTTGTCGCAGAGCTTCATCCTTTCAAACGAACTCGCATAAAAATTACAACCAACTCCAAAACGATAGCGGAAATAATAAAAGATTTAAATACAGGTTTTCCATTATCGCAAGCCAGAGTTTGTAGGAACGGTGAAATAGTAAAGGATTTTTCAATAAGGGCTAACGACAGCGATACGCTTTCGATTAAGTTTGTACCGTACGGAAATAATCAAGATGCCGGAGTTGCTATGAAAGCCGGCGGTTGGGGGGCAGTCGCTATTGGAGTTCTTTTAATTGCGACAGGTGTTGGCGTAGGGGTTGGTATAGCGCTTATAGGGACAGGTCTCTCTATGGCTCTCGGCGGTCAAGTATTGTTGGGTATTGATATCAATATACCATCTATAAAAGATCGTGAAAAACCTAAAAATGATCCTTCAATTCGCGGCGGTAAAAATCAAGTCCGTCCTCATGGGCGAATACCTGTCCTTTTTGGTTGTCATCGCCTTTATCCTGATCTTGCCGCTAATCCGTATACTCAAATTATAGACGGTAAACAGTATTATGTACAACTTTTTTGTGGCGGTTACAAAGATTGTCTAATAAACAAAAATAGTTTTAAACTTGGAGAGACGTTACTTGTTGATTTTTCACAAACAAAGAATATCAATCAAATTCTATCAGACAAGGATCCTGTTATTAGTCTTGAAATACTGCAAAACGGCGAAACATCAAAATTATACCCCCACTGCGTACATGAAGATGCTATAAACGCGCCTTTACAGAATAAAATTGATGAAACTGACGGCGGTAAAATATCAGGCGCTCTTATCCGCTCCACGCCGGATAATACTGATACAATAAATGTAGATATATTTTTTAATAATGGACTTGGAAGATATAATGATGAAGGCAATCTTTCTTGGGCATGGGTAGAAGTACGCGTTTCATATAAAACCTTTGGCGCTCCGGATTCCGAGTATAACCTTCTTGGTTTGTTTGCTGATCCAAGAAGCATAGATGTAGGCAAAGCTTTCTCAGCTTTTTCTTGGCTTGTACCTCAGTATGGTAACATTGGCGCTGACAGTATATTTGGGGCAGAACTCAAAAACAAGCGTTATCAGATAACAAAAAAAGGGCTTACTCCGGGAAAATATACCGTTAAAATAGAACGCATAACTGCGGATTCAACGGACATGAAAATTATTGATACTGTTTATATCGGTTCAATACGCTCCATAAAATCTACGCCCCCCATCCGCGCAAAGCGTCAAGAAGACCTTACAATTATTGCGTTGCGAGTGCTTGCTACAAGCCAGTTAAACGGAGTAATAGATAGTTTCAATTATGTTGCTACCGCAAAGATGCCTGTTTTTTCCGGCAACGGTTCAGGCGCATTGCACTGGTTAAATACCGAAAAAACTTGTAATCCGGCAGCCGCTCTGCTATATGCCCTACAAGGCAGGGCTTCCCAACAGTCCGTTGATAACGATGATATTGATTGGCAGTCACTTGAAGCGTTTTTTGAATGGTGCGAACAAAAGGACGAAGACGGCGATTATAAGTATACATGTAATGCTTACTTGTCCGAATCCGTTACTATTGCCGAACTTATGCGTATGATTGGCAGTACCGCCCGCGCCGATATTCTGCGTATTGACTCGAAAATTTCTGTTATACAAGATATTGAGCGACCTTCTCCCTTACAGTTTTTCACTCCAAAAAACACAATCTCTTACAGTATCGTCATGTTCAACGCTGATATACCGGACGCTATCGCTATGCGTTTCATTGATAAAGACGCAGGATACACACAGCAGGAATTGAATGTCTATAACACGCCAAGCGGGAATCGTAATACCGATCCGGAAACCATTCAAAAAGCGGATTTATGGGGAGTTACAAATTCAAAACAGGCGCGGCGAATAGGGATGTACAATTATGCCTGTTTGAAAAATCGCCCCTTTGTACATACGATTGAGACGGACATAGAATATCTGGTAGTCAACAAAGGTGACTGGATACAGTACGCCGGAGACATAGCCCTTGCCGGATCTATACAAGGAAGAATTAAAGGCATTATCTGGATGGATGGAGTTTGTGTCGGAATTGATACGGACGAACCTGTAGTTATGACTGACGGAAAACAGCATGCGGTACGAATACGGTTATCAAACGGTTCTATAATACTTAAAGATGTTGTATTTAATTTGGGAATACCCCGAGAAAAATCTATAACATACCGACCTGGCGAACCTTATGAGCCGTTAATTGACGAATTACGCGCGGTTGACGAAGATAACGTATATTACGAACCGCAAAACGTTATCTTTTTCGCAGAACCGCTTGAGAAAGCTGACACTCCAAAAGCCGGTGATATCTACGCATTTGGAATCAGAGGATATGAAGCCCTAGATTTAATTATTACGGATATTCAACCGGGACAAAATCTTACGGCAGTACTTACTTGTGTGGAATACAGTCCGGAAATTTTCGGCGTGGATAAACCGGATTTTATTCTGCCTGATTTTGAAAACAAAATAACTCCGGTTTCCGGAGCGGTAGATTCCGGTGTTGTAAATTCTGATCGTTTGCGCCAATTTTCCATTTATCATGACAGCGATGATGAACCGAATCGTCCTTCAGGCGATGGGCAAGAAGACGGTTGGCATCATATCCAAACGTTTCGGTCTGTTTGGCAGTCAACAAAAATGGCGGAGTCGATTGGAAGCGGAGAATGGAGTTCTCCTGTAAGAATAAGAGCGGAACGCGGCAATGATGACATTACGCCAATTTGGTTATCCCTTTCACCGCCGAACATAACTATTGAAACCGATGGGGACGGCAATCCGCTTGCATCTCTTTTTCCATTAATTGTTCAAGCCAGATTATTCAAATGGAATTCATCTTTGGTTGGAGTTGTGTTCTCTTTCCGGGAAGAGTTGGATGGATTCTCTGTAGATTCAAACGGCGTTATAACTGTAGAAGATACTGCCATATTGTATGACAAAAACAATATTACTGTATGCGCTGAATATCAGAACGAGACATTTTCTGCAATGTTTTCAATAACTAAACATGTAAATAATCCAGTTCCGCGTTATCTTGGAACGGTAAATGATTTGTTAACAACGGTTGCAAAAGTAACAATTATAAAAGGACATATTACAGGACAAGTACAAGCGCGACAGGGCGATTGGGTTGCATATTTAGGCGCTGCTCAAGACAACTGTAAACCTGATTTTTGTTATAGATGGACTGGTGCGGAATGGGAAGAAATCTCTGTTAACGAATCAGCCCCTTATATGGCGGCATTGGCTGATATAACAAGAGACGCTCCTGCTTCGGCGTTTTCAACTGTTTTTGCCTCTAAATTAATATCATTAGAGGCGACAATAAAAAGGATTGAAACTGAAATTTTAAGATTAAGAAATTTTGATAATCCAAATAAATATATAGAACTTAACGGAAATGAAGGGGTAATAAAATCAAATAATTTTGATGAAAATAGGCAAATGGGTTTTAAACTAGATTATGATGGAAACGTTATATTTAACAATATAAAACTGCGAGGAAATTTAGACGCTAATTTGAGAGTGTTTGGTACTGAAGAGAGTTCGCCATTATACGGAGGAGTTAGAGCTTTTGCAGTGGGAGTATATTGGAAAGACACAAACACTTTTGATTATAATCTTAATAAATCTGAAAATGTAATTGCTTTGTATAGAAAATCAATAGGATATTATTCAATAAGGATTTCAAGAATTCCCAATGCTTGTGTTCTTTTTGGCAGAGCTTGGGATTATTCTGGTTATAGCAGTAACATCTATTCAGTTATACAAGGAGTTAATATTAAAGAAAATGCGCTAGAAAAAGAATTCAGTTTTTATATAAAAGATAAAGATGGAAAATTATCTGATGGTATAAATTCTGGTAGCCTTCCGAGTATACAATTTTCTATAGTGGTGTTGATCTAATTTTGATCTTCATACATGTATCTAGCCTTTAGCTTAATATCATTGATATCAATTGTTATTTCACTAATAGACCCACCCCACAATAAATATGTACCTTCTTTTAAATATATTCCTTGAAACCCATCTGGATAAGGTCTTACTACATTTTTAACATTACCTATTAATTCCCATGCCCCTAGCGGAGCTTCATTTTTAGTTGGTCGCTCAAAGCCGTTCCATGCTGCGATAAATTTATCCCCTTCTGCGTATAAATTATCATCTACAGGAACTTGTCCTCTTGTATTCCCATTTCCATCATAGGTTACTCTATAAAGTTTTTGAGATAATTTAGCGTAAAGAATTATGCTATCTTTATAAGCGGATTGAGCTTTTAAAGGTTTTTCAAAGTTAAATTGAGTTTTAAAGCCGCGGTCTAAATACCACCCTTGAAAAGAGTAACCTTCTTTTTCTGTTTTTACAGGAGCAAGTTTAGAGGCGTAAGTTATTGTTACGCTTAAGACTTCACTCCCTCCGTCAGTATCAAAATTAATAGTTACGCTTTTTAAGCCGTTATCATCTTTTATGTCGTTTTTCATATCATCATCTTTACACGAAAAGAGCAAGAAGACAAGAAAAAAGGCAATTATTATCTTTTTCATAGCGACTCCTTTTATCTCTATTAGAATAACAGCCTTTTGCGCATATTACAATAACTTTATGTACAAAAAAACAGACTGGAAAGCCAGAAAAGGCGCAAACTTAAACAGGTTTGAAAAATTACAGGAAACAGAAAGGTTTGTCATTTTAGAAAACAAGCCAAACTCGGTAACCGTTCCCGGAACTCCTTTCAACGAGACCAACATGAATAAAATAGAGCAAGGAATTTCTGACGCGCACGAAATGATTGCTCGGGAAGAACAGTCGCGGATGGACGGCGACAAAGAGGTGCTAGTTACCGCCAAAGCCTATACCGATGAGGCTCAACTTGCGACCCAAACTTGGCTGCCTGCCGTCAATACAGTTGCGAATTTACCTGTTACGGAGATGAACAAAAATATCAATTATCTTTGCCGGACAATTAATGATCCGGATCAGTCTAAAAACGGAGTATACCAGTGTATTGCCGGTTGGGACAATGAACCTGTCTGGACATTTTTCTCGGATGATGCCGACTGGATTGACGAAAACGAAATGGCAGTATCCATTAACGCAGCAATTAATGAACATAACACAAAGCCAGAAGTTCACAAAAATATTCAAGATTCTATAGAGGACGAAGTTTCAGGAAGGAAGCAGGCAATAACCGAAGAAACATTGGCGAGGAACTATGCGGTTAACGCAGAAGCGCAAACAAGAGCGGCAGCGGATAATAAATTGCAAGGTAATATTGATAACACGAACAATAATTTACAAGGTTTACAAGACAATTTTAACGCATGGATTGGTCGCGGTGGTTATTTAAATGCCTTTGATTTTGGAACTTTTTTACCAACACAGGAAGAATTAACAAATCAGGCATTATCTCAGATATCGTCAATCGCTAACCCTTTGCAAATTTGGAACGGAACAAAAATTGTAAACTTATTCAACAATTATTTATGGGTATTGACAAATACCCCTGATACTGACCCGCCTGTTTTTGAATGGTCAAATCAAGGGACATCAGATGTAACCCCGTTTGTTCCAGACAGAGGAGGTTATATAGTTGGCGCAAATCACTCTGATCCACCGGAATATGTCCGACCTTTATTAAACGGCAAAGGCAGAATTGATATTGACGCGATAGTTGACGCAATCTTTGACAAAGAACACCCTGTCGGCGATGTCGTAGTTCAGTATCCCGGTACTGATTCACCTAAAGATAAGGATTGGAGAGGACAATGGGTTGACTGGACAAGCAGAGCGTCTGCATACAGATTAAGAACATCCTCTTTTGGTAATGTGTCAACATATACAAAAAATGCAAATTACACAAAAGATACAATAGTTATGTATCATTTAAATGGAGATGATTGGGGGTACTATAAGGCAAAAGAAGCCATCACGGGAGCCGCAGAACAGCTTGATCCTGTTAAATGGGAACAGCAAAGAACCGGAACATTAATTTGGCGAAATAAACTGCAAGATATAAATCCATGGGCAGATGCCGATTTGAGTATTGGGCAGAGTATTACAAGAAACGGAACAACTTATTATGTTGAAGAAATCATAGTCTACGGCGGAAAATACTTTGCAGGATACGGCGGGAACAGACCTGCCTTTGAAAGCGGTGGTGTTGATAGGGATGTATCAAGGCAGATTAAAGCCTCTACCGCTGGATCCCCAAACTTTAATGGAATAAGAGGTACGCCTTCAGGGGCGTTTTATTCTGTAGGTAGTACAAAAAGTTGTGTAGGGGAAGATTTGTGGAATGCTATAGTTTTGGGTTTTGATTCATCACGTGTTGTTCCTACAGGAGCAGAAAACAGCCCTCGTACTCTTTCCGTTATTTACTGGTTACGTATAGGATAACTTTGTAATAATACCGCAATATTTTCCTTGTTTTTGAAGGATAAAGCACAATAAAACATGAAAAAACATGGTAATTATTTCATTTTTGCCAAACTATATGATAATTTTTGCCAAAATGATGGCGTGGTTACATAAAGGCGAATGGCGTTTTTACATGGGAATTGAGAATGTTGTTTGAAAAAAGCGATGTTAAGTTGTTATTTAGAGAGCGAAAATCACGGGGGGGGGGGGGGGAGGGGTATATAACATTGACGAATTTTGCGCCGTGAATTGGGCGTTTTCGCTCATATTCAACAATGTATCGTAATAGTGAGTATTTGTCAGACTCATAGTAAGTAAGTTAACACATTTTTGTTTAAATTACAAGTATTTTGTATAAGAAAGAAGTGTCAGTTTAAACGTGGTTTAAATTCGACAGTAAAAAAGTACATTTCTCCTATATTAAAAGACGCAGATATCACTACCTACAATGCCCATGTGCGTTCATAGATATATGCCTATTATTAAAACTGAAAAAAATCCCTCACCATGTAATAGCCGGATACCGCGAAGACCTGCCGGGGCGCACGGTGTGGATCGCCTACCAAGCCACGCCAAAGCGTGCGTAGACCAAAGCCACAGCCGTCTAGCCCCCGAAAGGGCTTTGCGCTATCTGTAGTCAAAATACAAATGACTGTCTGCAATTGCCATAATAGCCTCTTTACTCAAATCCCGATACTGGAAAGCGTATAATATATCATCCATTTGTTTATCTCTGATATTTACCCTTGTTTTCGGTCTTGTCTTACCTTCTTTAGCTCTTTTTTCGTTTTCTTTGTTTGATACGTAGTATAGCATATTCATAAAAATTATGAACGCTATTCTAGTATTAAGCAAAGATGCTGATATGTTTGCCGTGCTAAACGGCATTAGTTTCAGTATCCAAAAGCAGAGTAATGCGCCTTCGTAGATTTCTCCCATTTTCATGCCGTTATGGTAGATATGAAAATATACCCTTCTTTTTTCAATCCTGTTGAAAATTTCATACAATGCTTCCCTAGAAAATTTTACATCACTTGGTTTATCTATACCAATGACGGCTACGATAACATTATGTAGATACGGTTTTAACTTGTCCATCCACGCTTTTATTACGCTAGCGTCAATAGGTGTAAAAATTTCAAATTCGTGGGGTTTATTTGCCATGTTTTATTCATAGTTCCTTACAGCATAGGTGATCCTGTTTCCATCTTGAGTCTTGGTAAAATCTGCCTCGCTAGAGGCTAAAGCGTCAAAAATAGTTTCATTGTCATCTCTATACCTATCGTTGTACCTTTCTTTCTGTTTTTCCAAGTACTCCTTGTACGACTCTTCCGTAAAGAACTCATCTTCAAGGCTTATAAGGTTTGACATTTTTTTCTCCTTAAATTAACTCTTTATACTTTTTAGTTTACAGCAAGAAAAGAGAATAATCAATGTAAAAAGACATTTGACGAGTGTCTTTTTCTTTTTTCCGTTTGCATTTTTACAGTATCAAAGACACATATTTGAGCGACAATATCCCTAATAATTTGCCTGTCTTTAACAACAGTCGGTTGAATTGGTTTTATATATACTCCCATATGATTACCTATATAAAAAGATAACATAGACAACTTATTTATTCAATAAAAAAATAAAAAATATTTTCTCTCTTTGTATGGAATATTTGAATAAACAACCCCTAAAAATAAATTGTTGTTGTATATATATGGCGCAGAAATGCTCTGGCGCTTGACCGAAAACGAATTATTTTTATTTTTTTATGTTCTATCTTTTCCCAAAAAAGTAATATACACTATATATAGCGTCGACAGACGCCAAGGGCGTGTACGGGAGAAAGTATGAGAAAGTTATTTGTTATTTGTTTTTTTATATGTATCAACATGAATTTGTTTGCTCAAAATTATGATTATGGTTTATCACAAAATGATATAAATTTATTGCTTGGTTATTTTGTGCCGAATATTCAAGCTTTAAAACGAAATGGTCGTGAAGAATCTTTTTCTTGGGGTAAACAAATTGCTATTGATACTAATGGTGATTTTGTGCTGATAGACTATAATAATGTATGGAATTTAGGTGAGTATAACAAACACTTGCTGATTAATGACTCTGGCTTTCAGTTCTTAATTACAGAAATAGAAAAAGTTTCTACAAATAAATTCAAATTATCAGTTTCTTCAATACAAGATTTTAGAATTTGGGGTTTTGAAGATGAGGGATATATTATAATTACTTTTTTGGATAATACTCATATCACTATAGATAAAACAAATTTTAAAATGGGATTGTTTGATTACAAGGTTGTGTTATTAAAAACGGCTGGACCAGTTTTAACGAGCCCATAATAAAAAGCGGTGTCTCCTATGATTTAGTCAATAGGGTTTTGTTTATATATCCCCATTGCTTCTTTGCTTATTTCTTCTACAGTCATTCCTACACAGAGGTTGTTTTTTCTCCATTCTGTGTAGTCAAAAGGTTCTCGCAACAATATGGAAACAAATTTTTCAGCGTTTATATTTCCAAGTTGTTCAATCAGTACTTTCATTCCTGTTTTCATCAATATTGCCTCAGTCATCTTTACCTCCATGACTTTCCCAATGTTTTATAAACATTAT
>Ga0268262_10002512_pt1 | contig 21081 bp, 28 predicted proteins | sample TergutNc150P3_FD_190354 | JGI IMG/M metagenome (GOLD analysis project Ga0268262, IMG submission 190354) | Nasutitermes corniger P3 segment gut microbial community from laboratory colony in Florida, USA - Nc150 P3 (SPAdes) (version 2) | ecosystem: Host-associated > Arthropoda: Insects >... | reverse complement strand
GCCGCCAGCAATCCATCCGCTATTAAAGCGTCCCCTTCCCTTGTAACAATGTTGTGGAATTCCTGAACCATGTACCGCCCTGGCAATCCCAAAATCCGGCGCAGTAGCCCTGGGCTTCGCCGTTTTAATTTTCCGTTGCAGTCAAAAACCTGGACTGTTATTTTTCCGCTAATCCTAATTCTTTCTTTCATCACCTACCCCCTAAATAAATTGTTCCGCCTATACCGATGACAAGACCGCCAAAGAAACAAACTGCCCCGGCAATAATGGCGTTTTTTATGCCAACCCTTTTTGCTTCTTTAACCGCTTTTAGTTGTAGCTCCGCTTCCAACCGCCAACGCAACGCCTCGGCTTGTTGTAGCGTTGCTTCACGCATCACCGCCGCTTCACGCTCAATTACAGATAAAACCGCTTCTTTGGCGGCTTCAGAAGCGGCCTTCTGTATTTCCTCATGCGCCGCCTCTGTCAGTGCGTCAATCAACAGGTCTATTTCGTATTCGCTGTAAAGCCTCGTCCCGCTTTCTGTCAAATTCGGCGGTTGCCCTGTCAGCGGCTCGGCGTACCCCTGGAATGTCGTCAAGATACTCAACAGGATCACGGTTGCGATAATCCTCCCGAACGGCCTCAATCTCAATTTGCTTTTCCACATACTTTATCAACTCCTTATCTCGCTTTTGGAAAAACCTTAAAGCGTAAATAACGCTAAAAATAATAACCGCGCTAATAAATCCGGTTATAATCCCCTTCGCAAAATCTGTAATTTTATTCATGGTCTATATCCTTCCAACGAGAAATAACTTTTAATCCCACAACACCAAACAGGACTATCACCAAAACGCAAAACCAAATCCAATCCCGGATTAAGCCTTTTATTAAAAGCCATGTTGCAACAATCAGGCATATAGGCTTGAAACCAATAATTTTTGAGGGCATAGACAAAATTCTTTTACCCAAAATTGCAAACAATTCCCGCCATGTATGCTCCCAGCTCGCCTTATAGGAAAAATCAATATCGTTATCCTTCATGCCGTCATGTCCACAAAAATTTCACAGGCTTTTTTTGCCTTCCAGTGTTTTTCTTGGTAATATGCTTTTACTTTTCTTATCGAGCAAAAACACAATCTGCAATTTTCTGTAGACCCCTCATAAACTTTGCAATGAAGGCAATCGCAGCATTTTTTCGTCTTTTTTCTCTTTCCCCTTTGCTCATTTCTCATTCTTCATTCTCCTTGCTTTAGGCGGCATGGATGCCGCTGTGATAAATGCTTTACTGGAGTTTTTACAATGTAAAAACTCCTAAGCTGAAAATCAGCAGGGACGCTGATTTTCAGCACCCCATATCAAAATAGTTGCTAAATTCACTGTCCAAGCCGTACCGTGTTTTACCTTCCCTTGCCAACTTTTCTAATGCTTCACGGTTAAGACCCCGAATAAGTACCTCATGTCCTTCTTTTTGGAAGTAATCCGACACTTCATAGATCTGCCTAATCATTGCACAAGGTTCCTGGGAATTGAGTATTACCCCATCGCCGACAATTCCGGCTACATGGGTAGCAGTTCCGGCGGCGGCGTAGCCGTCCCCATGCCGTTTATCTTTTTTTGTTATGTAGAAAACTGCCCTAATGTCTGTTCTCTTTGGGTTAATCACTGTGAACACCCGCTTTAACAAATCGTCTGCGGTAGTTCTGATAAGTAACCCTGTAGCCGCATACAAAGCCATGCACACAGCACCGGAGCAATCGGACGTTTCAGGATTTTCCTTGCCCCAACCATAAGGCGCACCGTATTGCTTCAAAAGAAAATAAACAAAGCGTTGCGCTTCATTCATTTTTTCAAACTTTCTTTTTTCTTGTTCTGCTAATGCGTTCCACTTGACCGCCATTATTTGTTACCCCTTCGCCCTGTTAATTTTTTTCGCATAGAACGGCATTTATTAGGGCTCACGCCGTGCTACATTTCTCATCCACGCCATACGCACCTGCTATGGCGCTATTTCTTGGCGTTAAATAAATTGACAATTATGCTAACGGCCAACGCCGCCGCTGAAATCAAAATGCTTATAACCGAAATGCGCTCTTTGCTCCTTTCGCCTTCCTTTTTTTCGAGCTTTTCAACCCTTCCGATAACGTGCTCTTTGAATTCCCTCATCTGCCCTTTCAGTTCCCTCATTTCACCTAACGTCTCGACAATCAACTGCCTGTCCTCATTAGTCATTTTTTCACCTTCCTTCTTGCCAAAGAATTTAACCTGCCTCATAAAGTCTTTTTTTTTCCCATTCTTCATTTCTCATTCCTCATTGCTCTCTTATTCTGAACGCCGCTATAAAAGCCTTGTCCTTCCGATAGCGGAAAGAAAAAGCATTTATCACCCCTTCCAGTTCTTCATTCCTTGTTTCAATCTTTACCTTTGCTCCCACCCTTGCGTGAAATAAAGCCCTATGTGTCTTGACAGTAAACTCACGCAGATTTTGTAACCGTTCCTCAAGTTCTCTCATAGCCCAATCCTCATATTGGACTATCGCTATATTCCCTCGCTGTATTGGGTATTCAGAAAAGTAAGAGCCTGTTACATTCAGTGCCACAGTTCCATATTGGTTGACAGCATCTAGGTCTCTTATAAAACAGGAACGGTTAATGTCCAGGACAATCGGGCGGCCATAAATAGCGGCCTTGTATAAATCGCCGTCATTATCTTTGTTTAATGTGATAATTGCTTTATCATGGTTACTGGTTATATCATAGTTTGAATACGAAAAAGGCCCGCCGTCATATTCAAGGCGGCTTTCCGCTTCCCCTTGCGTGTCTATTTCGTCTGCATAGATAACATTCCGTTCTTTACCGTCAGCGTCTTTAACTTTGTATTTGGCTTCATACAGACCCGCTTCAATTTCACGGATTAACGGATATTTGAAAGGGTAGTGAGATTGCAAAAACTCATCGTAAAAAACAGGGCTATCGTCATAATGCCAAATTTCTTGTCTTGCAAGAGATACAGGCATATTAACTTTTAGGCGTACCGTATTACGGTATAGTTCCGCTTTATCTATTTTCCGCAAATAGAAAATGTCATTTCCGGTAAATGTATGGGAAATCTCATCGTCTAAAAGCTGTTCCGCTTGATAAGGCGAATGGGCAAAAACTAAGGGCTTTTCTACCGGACATTCCAAATGACAGCGGTAAGCCGTTGCAAGGCTTGACAGTTCCCCCCAAATATCACGCCGTAACTTAACATAGGGTAATGTAACAGGAATTGTAGAACAATCAATATCATTGACCACAAGCCCCGCCCTTTGAGCAATGCCGTGGACTAAAGACTTTTGCGGCTGGGTTTTATCGCAGATTACCGAATAAGTAAACACAGCCGGAGCTGTCCAGTCCCGGCTTTCATCGGTTTTCCGAAGTTTAGAGGATAAATCCCGCAATCCGATATATACAAACCGTTTCCGTCCATTGCCACGAATGTTCTGTATACCCTTATCGTCAATGTAGAAAATAAACCGCTGGAAATAGGGCAATCCTTCGCCAAGTGAAAAAGAAACCTTTACTTGAGCCCCTGGCTTTACGCTGGAAAAGGCATATATGCCATGCGGGTTTTCAAGAATCAACTCTCCCCTTGCTGTTGTGCCTCCCGCAACTTCCTTTAAGCCAAAAAAGTTAGCCTCTAAAATATCCTGTTCAAACACGCTTTCAAAATGCCCCGCAACCTGTATTTCAATTTTTAACCTGATGGGCTTATCTGCGGCGGTTATAGCTTCTTGCAGGGCATTGTCTACTTCATAAAATTTCATGGTATTGTTTCCTCTCCGGATGTAAAAACTTCTGCTTGCACCCCGCCTGTAACGTAAAACCTAAGAGGGCTAATAACTGCCCCAGTAGCGTTTACCTCTGTTTCATCAGAAATCAAGACAAGTTTTTTAATCGTTATATTGAAAGTGCCATGATAGCGGTATTCGTATTTGTCTTTTAATAATTTTGCAGTAATAACAATTTCTTCAATGTCAAAAGGAATATCTGTACCAATTTGTAAGGCTCTTTTTATCCATAATTCTGTTTTCGTACCGCTTCTTTTTTTCGATACAAGTGTAAGACCATATATATTTTTGTATTCCTGCCCATTTATCAGATATGTAACATTATCGCCGCTAAATCGTTCGCCTTGCTCTCTTTCAAAAGCATCATTATATGGGTATGCTCTTGTTGGCCATTCGCCAACAATGTCAAACTTCAATTTTATTGCTTCGTCCCTCATTATCCGCAGTTCAAACTCAAATACACGGCAATATTCAAAAAACTGGCGTTCATTTTTTCTATCTTGGATTAATTCAAAATGATCTGTATCTTCCAAAGGTGAATCAACCAGCAGATACTTAAACACATTTTTCGTTTCAGAAATAAAAAAAGGGCTACCAGCAGACCCCATTGCTAGATAAAGCAGTATCGGAGCAGTCCCAATAGTTAGCGGGGTTACTATGCACCCTTTAACACCGCTGATTTTTCGCAAGCCCCGACATACCCCATCCCCTTCTATCGAGGCTTCCTCTTGCAATAGTGTTACAGCTTCCCTCAAAGTTTCATCGGAGTAGGGTATATCAATTTCACGGTGAGCAGTTTTTACAACAATCGAGCATTCAGACCCATGAACTAACATTAGTTATTCCCCATTGTTTCAACAGTTACACGCAATGAAATCACAGCTTCCCAGCCTTCCCCACAACCAGACTTTTTAGGCTTGTTGTACCTTTTCCCTGTAACAACCGCCCTGTCCGCAATGCCGTTAAGTGTTGGGTTTTCTCCCAATGCCTTACAGACAGAAAGGGCGTAGACGTAACATAAGAATTCACTTTCGTCATTTTCAGGCAGGGAAAATGTTATTGTTAGCGAATAAGCGTCCAGAAGGATAATCCGTTCTTTTTCGCTCCGTTCACAGGTGGAAAGGCTAATCACTGGAACTACCACAGACCTGCCTACATAGTCTGATAATTCAATAGCCGGTACTGGATAATCCATACTGGCTAATAATTCATTTACCCGCACTGTTAGTAGCTTGCGAATAGCCTCAATAATCTGTTGTTCAACTAAATCATTCATACTAATATCCCCATTCCCCATGACCAATTCCCTTTTCCCTTTATCTAAATTAGCTTTCGCCTGTAAGGTTCCAGTAACGCCTTCACATTTTCGGGCGTACTCTTTTCAAAATGTTCCCCATCCCTACCACCGCCGCGAACACTTCCAGTCATACCAATACGCCGCCCTTTGTAGCGGTTCATGTTCCAACTTGCCAATTCCAGACAAGCTGAAGATAAATCCGGCGGTACATTGACTTGAGAATACCCTGCCCAATACATAACCTTGATTGCTGTTAGACCTTGGTATCTTTGCAAAGCGCGGGAAAGTAAAATACTGAACTGTAAATCTGCGTCCGTCCCACATTCAGGAATGACACTATAAAAATCCGGCTCAATAATTTCCCCATCCCCGCCCCTGGCGGTTAAGGCATACACCACCAAAACCTTATGAACAGGGTATTCCCCCAAAGGAAGTTGCAATTCCCCTAAATATTCGAGTTGTTCAAAATGCTTTTCCCGTAGTAAATGCCGATTGCAGTAATGCTCAATAGCCTTAGTAGCCGTTTCTAGGCAATGTCTACTTAACCAGTCATCACGGTCGTCAATGCCTAAAAGCCCCTTGAAGTTTTCGAGGGGCATTAAAGAGCGCATTGGCTTTGTTACTTCTTTGCTTTCCTGTTTCATAAGAGACAGGATAAGGGGTCTTTTCGTTTTGGCTTTTACGTAAATTTGGAAATTTGGGTCAAATTCTTCTTAAATTTAGGTGAATTTAACTCGTTTTTTACTTTGCCTATCTTATTTGCCTGGCTATATACTCTTTTACTTTCTCATAGTCAGTCTCATAGTATGGGAAAAGAGGTTCCTTTCTTATGCCATTTTTCACGTTCTCAAACAATTCCTTTAATTCTTCCACAGTCTCAGGCCCCCTTGCGTCTTTTTCCATTCTCTGCAAGTCCGCAATGGTCAGGGTATGCCCTACTGGTATAGAGCACTTAAAAATGAATGGGAATCTGTTCAACTCCCATAACAAGTCCAATTTTTCATCATTGGCGTTATACATGGGGTCTGGTTCTTTCCCTTCGGGGCAGGTGTCAGCATGAAAGAAGATGCGAAAATACCACTTGTTAAAATTCCATTGCCCAGGCGCTTTTAACAGCTCTTCTATCAGATATGCGATAATGTATTCATACTCCATAATCAGGTATTTTTTGTTGGATTTGGCCGCCGCTTTCATTCCCAAATAGTAATATAAAACGTTTTCGCCGCTTTCTTTCCATTCCTCTTTTGCCAGTTTGATATAGACAGCTTCCTTCATAACCAACTTGTCAATAACAAAACTGTTGGCCTTGTGGACAAAAATTAGGGTTTTTTCACTTTCGCTGAAAATCTTGTTATTAAATATCTTGTTGCCAATGCGTCTCATTCTTCTGCCCCCATAAATAATATACTGTAAAACCAGCGTCTTATGATTGGCATAAGACGTTTTATGTTTCACAGAAGAAAGGGTAGGGGTACTGGCATATATTGCTTTTACGTAAATTTGGAAATTTGAGGCAAATTCTGTTAAAATTTTCGTGTTTTTTCAGGTTTTTGCCCTATTCCTTCAACAACAATGCAATTTTCCTGGCGTTGATTGTAGCGTAAGCCTTTGCGTGATTGTTGAAGAATAGCTGTACTATTCTTGCCCTTTGTAGCAAGTATTTGATAGGCTCCACAAACTCCATAAGCTCGTTATCATTATAAAGGTATTCATAGCGTGTTTCGTTATTCCCCGAATACCACATTTTAATATTCCGACCGTGAAACCGCATATAACCAATATCACTGGTTAATACATAATCCAGTTTCATTAGGTTTTTTAATCTAGGCTCATCCGTTATACAACAGCCTATTTTCCTTTTCCTTAACCCATCGTAAACCATATCATTTTGCCACTTGTTATTCCTGAACTCAACAACGACAGGTATACCGGAAAACTCCTTCAAAACCGCATCCAAATAAAGCCGTTCTGTATCCCCATAGTGAAAACTTTCGGGGAATTGAAGCAGGGCGCATAACAGTAGATTGTTGTTTAGTAATGGTTCCAACGCTTTCCGAAAATCGGCAACAAGCGGCTGGTAGCGGCTTTTGTCTGTTGCGTGTGTTATTTCACTAAAAGCCTTAACGGAAAATTTTACCTTGCCGCCAGACCTGTCAATCATACGTTGCATTTGCTCGCTCGTAGCTGGACGGTAATATGTACCGTTTAACTCCAAACTATCGAACTGTGTGGCGTAATATTGCAAAAAATTTTCTCGTGTAACGTTCTTTGGATAAAAACCTTCTTTTTTCCAAGGTGGATAATCATAGCCCGAAGTTCCAATCAATAATTCGCCCATTTTACATTCCTCTTAAAAAAATATTGCCAAAATCTTCTAAACCGTATATATTATAGCATAACCATATACCCCAAAGGGAGGGGAAGGAGTATCGTATGGCAAAAGCTAAGACCGAAACAAAGACAACAACCGTCAAGAAAACTACAGCAAAAGTAGCTGATGAAAAGAAGACGGTTGAAAAGAAACCTGCTACTAAAGCAGCTTCGACTAAAGCCGCCGCAGAAAAGACCGCCGCCGCCAAAAAGCCCGCAGAAAAGAAGCCTACGGCTAAAGCCGTCGCGGCAAAGACAGCGGATAAAAAGCCGACAGCGACAAGAGCAAAAAAACCTAAAGAGTAGTTAATAAAGCCAAGTCGTTTACAGTTAATTTTTATACCTCTTCTCTAATACACTAAAGGTATTTCCGCTATATTGGTGGTATACCTCGGCGATAAATATTCCCGCTTCATCTCCCACGGCAAGGCCGCCGCCTCCCCCTCATTGCCATTTGCTTTAGGCGGCATGGAGGCCGCTGTTTCCAATGCTTTAGCTGAAGTTTTTTTGTCAAAAAAACTTCGATCTGAAAAATCGGCAGGACGCCGATTTTTCAGACCACAGCCCAACTGCAATGTACCCCTACCATATCGGTCATTTATTCTGTCAAAGGCTTGCATAAGCGGTTCCAGCTTTTTGGTTTGCTCATGGCGATCATCAAACAAATCATATTGCGGTTTATCATTTTTTTCCAATCCGGTTAATCCAATCATTACCTTCCTGTACTTATACCCTGGGCGATAAATCTTTTTCAATAAATCTATAGCTGTAGATAGTATCTCCGGCAAATATGCGCTCAAATATGGCAGTTCCGCCGACATTTGATTAAAATATTGATCACCCTCCGCATAGGCATTGGTCATTATATAAACAGTGATAAATCGGCATGACAGTTTTTCTGCCCTTAACCGCTTGACTGCCTCCTGCGTGTACTGTGTCAAAGCCGTGATAATGTCATCCAGTTCGTATATAGGCGATTGGGAGCTTCTTGAAACCATTATAACCTGTCTGTCGCCATGCTCAACCTTGCCGATTGCCGGAACACCGTTTAATTCCCTAACTGTCCTGTATCCGGTAATCGTCAAATTCTTTTTGGCTAGGTGTAGCGGATAATTTTTTAGTTCCAACGCGTTTGTTATTCCTTGCCTTTTCAAAAAAGCCGTTTTTGAAAAACCTATGCCCCATATATCCCCAGCCGGATAATTCGCCAATTCCTCATCTTGATTAAGCTTAGTCCAATCACAAACACCGCCACGCTTTTTAGCAAGTTTATTACAAAGTTTTGCCAGCGTTTTTGTAGGGGCAACCCCTACTGACACAGGTATTCCAGTTTCTCTTGTAACAGTTTCTTTCATTTCTTTTCCCAATTCCGAGTAGTCAGTATTCACCCATCCGGGAAAAAATAAAAAGCTTTCGTCTATCGAATACACCTCGACATCAGGCGTGAAACGGTTATAAATCAAATTCATTCGATTGGACAGGTCGGCATACAAAGTATAGTTAGATGAAAAAATCACTACACCGCTTTTCTCTAGTTTGTGTTTGTTCTCGAAAAACACATCCCCACGCTTAAAGCCCAGGGCTTTGCACTCGGCGTTAAGCGCAATAATAATTCCGTCATTGTTTGATAAAACGGCTATAGGGCTATGAGCAAGGTCAGGGCGGTATACTCGCTCACACGCCGCATAAAAAGAATTTCCGTCAATGTGCATTATCATTATTGTAAAACCTTATAGCGGCGGTTACTGTCCCGATTATTTCCGTTTCATCTTCTATGGGATATATTTCATTCTCCCCATCGGTGAAAGACGGTTTTCCCCTTTTCTTGAACATCAAACGGCATAAAAATTTCCCCTCGTGCCGTAGCATTACAAGGCTATTGGCGGTCGGAACTATCGAACGGTCGATAACCAGCAACGTACCCTTTACAAGCCCCAGGGCTTCCATATCGCTACTGTCCAATCGGGCATAAATTGTTGCCGGAGGGTTACGGATAAGCAAGCGGTTCAGGTCTATCCCTTCTTCCTCATACCCCTGCGCTGGCGATGCAAAGCCTGTGGTTTTATCATTCGTCATTCCTAATTCCTCATTGCTTTAGGCTATCCCCTCATAGCATAATTATACTATACATTTGTATAGTGTCAATGAAATTGAATAACCTTTTCGCTTTTTTATTTGCTATACTGGCTCACCTACGCTATATATGGTGTATGTTTATGGCTGGTACGCTATAAAAATCTTCTGGTTTTCATACCTTGTAGTATCCTACATAAGCAATTGCTTATGTAGTTTATCAGCGGATTAGTCTTCTCTATATTCCATATAAAACCATCTTATCAAAAACCGATTATCTAAAGATATGTTTTACTATAAGTTTACGTTTTTTTTCATGTCCATTCCGCTTATTAATCATTAGCAATGTTAAGCAATGTTCGTTTATTATACAGGTTAATGCTGTATAGCGAATTTCATGGCACATAATATACGTTATGCGACATTATTTTTTGAACTTGGGTGATTGACAAAATGATAAAAATATAGTCAAATACAATATGGAGAAAATAATGGCTAATGAACAGGAATTAAAGGAAATTGTAAAGGGGAAATACGGAAAAATAGCCTCAAATAGTAATGAAACCGCCTCTTGTTGCAGTTCTGGCTGTTGTTGTGGTAGCAATAATAATGTAATGAATGAAGATTATGACGGTCTTAATGGATATAATCCAGACGCAGATTTAGGGCTTGGTTGCGGACTCCCCACAAAATTTGCTAAAATTAAAAAAGGCGACACTGTAATCGATTTGGGAAGTGGGGCTGGAAATGATTGTTTTGTTGCAAGAGCTGAAGCTGGAGAAAATGGGAAAATTATTGGTATAGACTTTACTCCCGAAATGATTGAAAAAGCAAGGGCAAATGTAAAAAGACGTGGTTTTACTAATGTAGATTTCATTCAGGGAGATATTGACAATATACCTTTAGAGCCAAATATAGCAGATGTTGTTGTTAGTAATTGTGTGTTAAACCTTGTTCCCAATAAACAGGCAGTTTTTAAGGAAATTTACAGAGTACTAAAACCTAATGGGCATTTTAGTATTTCCGACATTGTCTTAATTGGGGATTTACCCGAAAAAATAAAATCAGCTGCTGAAATGTATTCTGGTTGTGTCTCTGGGGCAATTAAAAAGGACTTGTATTTGGAATATATTAAAGAAACTGGTTTCAAAAATATAATGGTTCAAAAAGAATCATTTATAATAATTCCCGATGAGGAATTAAAAAATTATCTGGATGATAATGAAATAAAAATTTATAAAAACAATCCAGAAATAATCCAAAGTATAACAGTATATGCGGAAAAATAAGAGGGGGAAATTATGAGTATAAAATCGGAATTAGCAGTTGATACATTTAGTAAAGGATTTAATTGTGCTCAAGCTGTTTTAACTTCTCATTGTGAAGAATATGGTTTATCGGATGATATTGGAAAAAAAATTTCTTGTGGATTCGGTGGAGGAATGGGGCATATTGGTGAAATTTGTGGAGCAGTAAGTGGTGGAATAATGCTTATTGGATTAAAACATGGTAAAAATAAAGATTCGGATAACGAATCAAAAGAAAAAACGTATAAATTGGTAAAGGAATATACAAATAAATTTAAAAATGAATTTGGTTCAATAAACTGCACGGAATTAGTAAAATATGACCTTAGTAAAGAAGAAGAATTAACAAAAGCAAGGGAATCTGGAATATTTAAAACACTTTGTCCAAAATTAGTAAAAAGAACTGTAGAAATAATTGAAGAAATAATTTAATAATAAAAGGCAAAAAATAACGTCGCATAACAGGTCTGTTTACGCATCGGCGCAGAAGCGCCTCGGCCTCCATTCGGCTAGGTCGCCTAAAGGCTCCCACGCCTCATTCCGGCACATTTGGGCGGGCGGTCTTTGCTTCGCAAAGCCCTTATATGCCCGCCCAAACGTCGTAAACAGCCGGAACGTTAAAATACAATTTGCCAGGTATGTCAAAGGCTAAATTTTAACCTGAGCAAAAAATAATGTAACTGTTTATTCAAAGACTCCCCTTGTTTCCCATACCCCATAAGCGTTACCATAACCTCATGACCGTAAACCGCCTAATCCTCGGCGACAACCTTGAAATTCTCAAAAACATGGAAAAAGAGAGCGTAGACCTGTTCTACCTTGCTCCCCCTTTTTTCCCCTGGCCTATCCTTCTACAAACCTTTATTTAGGCTAAAATCTCCAAAATGTGTGATTTTTAGCTTTTCTATGGGTAGTGGAGTGTTATCCCAAAATATGATAGGCTATAAATAATGGCAAAATCAAAGGAAAAGCCTGTACCTAAGCCGCTAAAGGGGAAAGTTAAGTAAATGGCAGGGGGAAAATTAGACAATGCAAAAAAACTAAAAGCCGATGAATTCTACACCAAGCTTTCTGATATAGAGAAGGAACTCAAAAATTATAAAAACCACTTCAAAAGTAAAGTTGTTTTTTGTAATTGTGATGACCCTGAAACATCTAATTTTTATTATTATTTTGTCTCCAACTATGATGAACTTGGTCTAAAGAAATTAATAACCACCCACTTTGAAATTGATAAATCTAGCTATATGTTAGAATACTCTGGCAGAGCCGATGTTAAAGGTGATAAAGAAACTGTTGTGAAAAGAGCGATTAAATCAGGTAAAAAGTCAAAACTAAAACAAAATTTTGAACAAGGCTCTCAAAACTTTTTATTTGATGATGAACCAATCCGTTCATATAGTGGTGATTTTCGTTCCCCTGAATGTATCGAATTATTAAAACAATCTGATATTGTTGTCACTAATCCGCCGTTTTCTTTGTTCCGTGAGTATGTTGCTCAACTCATGGAACACAAAAAGAAATTTATCATTATTGGCAATACAAATGCTTTAACTTATAAAGAAATTTTTAAGTTAGTCAAAGAAAATAAAATTTCTACAGGTTATACTAACTTTAATGTAGGGATGTATTTTTATGTACCTGATAATTGGGAAAATTATCATAAGCTTGAGGATGGTAGAAAAATGGTAAGGAATTCTAATTCGTGCTGGCTAACAAATTTAGAAGTCAAAAAGCATAATGATGAGCTTGTCTTATATAAAAAATATTCACCATCAGAATATCCAAAATATGATAATTATGACGCAATAAATGTTGATAAAGTCTCTGAAATCCCGATTGACTACGATGGAGTTATGGGTGTTCCATTAACTTTCATAGACAAATATAATCCAAATCAATTTGAAATTATTGATGGCCTTAATAGATATTCTACATTAGATGTTGCTGGAACTAATGAATGGGCTATCAAAAATCATTTACACATGACAGAAATAAATGGCGTTTCTACTTATTATCGTGTATTGATAAAAAAAATAAAATCGTCAAAACAAAGGAAAGAAACATGAAAATTGAATTACATGAAATCACCATTCGTGATATTGCAAAAGGTTATGTAGATAATCAGGAAGAAGGGGTTTTGGGTTATGATAAAAAACTAAATATCCGCCCAAAATACCAGCGTGAATTTGTCTATAAGGACAAACAGCGTGATGCGGTAATCGAAACAATAGTAAAGAACTTTCCTCTTAATGTCATGTATTGGGTAAAAAACGGTGAAAATTATGAAATCCTTGACGGCCAACAAAGGACTATTTCATTTTGTCAGTATGTAAACGATGAATACAGTATTAATGCCCGTGCGTGGCATAACCTTACCGATGTTGAACAAAAAAGAATTCTTAATTACAAATGTATGGTCTATTTTTGTGATGGTGATGACGATGAAAAACTGGCTTGGTTTGAAATAATCAATATTGCTGGTGAAAAATTGACCCCGCAGGAATTGAGGAACGCAGTCTACACCGGCCCCTGGCTTACGGACGCTAAACGCCATTTTAGCAAAACAGGCTGTGCCGCATATAATCTTGCTAAAGATTACGTTAGCGGTTCCGCTATTAGGCAAGAGATACTGGAAACCGCCCTGGATTGGATTAGCAAGGGTAAAATAAAAGAATATATGTCACAAAATCAGCAAGAAGAAAACGCAAACGAACTATGGCAGTATTTTCTAAAAGTTATAAACTGGGTACAGACTATATTCCCGACATACAGAAAGGAAATGAAAGGTCTCCCCTGGGGTGAGCTCTATAATAAGCATGGAAAGAAAAAATTTAACAATGCCGAAACTGAAAAGCGCATTAAAGAATTAATGATGGACGATGATGTTACTAAAAAATCTGGTATCTACCCATACTTGATAACAGGCGATGAAAAATACTTGAGTATCAGAGCCTTTACCGAAAGTCAAAAACGAGCCGCCTACGAAAAGCAAAAGGGTATTTGTCCGCATTGCAAAGAGCATTTTGAAATTGAGGAAATGGAAGGCGACCACATAACCCCCTGGACAGAAGGCGGTAAAACGTTACCCGATAATCTTCAAATGCTGTGTAAGGATTGCAATAGGAGAAAGGGGAAAAAGTAACCAGTTATTTCTGCTAATTGGTGGGGAATATTAACTATTGTGTTTGATAGTGATAAAATAATATATGGATCAGATATTGGTATCAAGGATGAAAACGAAGTGCTATCACTACAGGATAAAGCCCACTGGTTTTACAATGTATGTGAAGCCTTGGAATACACAGACATTGTAGGGAAACGTCTGGCTCAAATATGCCGCAACATCCATAATAATTTATCAAACGTAATTAGCTATGATATTTCCATAGAGGCAAATTCTGTATTACTCATGGTTTTGAATCTTTCAGAATCCTTCTTTGATTTATTTCTTTTCCCTAATTCAAATAAAAGAAATTTCTCCGGTAAAAAATATGAAAAAGAATACCAGTGGCAAACAACAGTACCAATTAATAATTCTACATATGAATTATTAAACGGCTTACGCAATGCTTTAGTGCATAGGCATCCAATTAACACTCGTAATATGCGCTTTTTAGGTATTTCAAACCGTATGGGTCTTGCTTTATCACCAATAGAATTCGGTAGGTATATACATAAGGAACCAGATATTATAAAAGACCCTATGATACGCAAACAAATAAAATTTATCCGTGAAGAACCTTTTGACCCGAAGTACGGCGTTTATGCCGATTGGTATGCTTGGGATGAAGGTAAAACTCTTTGCTTTCTCGATTGTGAAGATTTTGGTAATGGCATATCTGAATTTTTATTTGGCTTACTTTCTGATGTTGTAAAAAGAAATGATGGTGATATTAGGAACCTATTGTTTTTATTAAGCAAAATCAAAAATAAAAGTGTTTATCTACCTGCCAGTCGTACTTCTGAACCTACCATCAATACTTCTTATCGTATAGCTGCATACCATGTTACAGAACCTTTTATTAATCGCCTACTATGAGAATATTTTATTTTTTCGTACTAGGTTTCCTACCGCCCGTAGCCGAAGGCTAGAACCGTAGGTAGTCCTAAAAACGAAGTATCAAATTTTCCTTATTGTTTTTGCCTTGACACTTTTTGTTACATCCGCTATACATAAATCATTCTACCTTAAAGGATTTATCAATGCCCAAATCACAGACCCCCGCAAGCGTTCTTCAATCTCTCATGGACGAGTACCAGCTAAACCCCTTTTCACTGTCAAAAGAGGTACACCTAAGCCACTCCATAATACGCGCTCTTGTTGCAGGCAATGTAAGAATTTCAGTTCCTACCGCCCTGCGTCTTGCCAAATTTTTCGGTCAAACTCCCGACTATTGGCTCGACCTACAGCGTGAAGCAGACCTTAACGAAGCTTCAAAAGACGAAATATTGCGTGGTGTTCTGGCTTCCATACCCAAAGCAAAGAAACCTGCCCCCACTAAAGAGGAAGCCGCTGGTAAGCCCACTAAATTGAGCAAAAAAACCACCCTAACCACCGCACCAAGAACCAGAAAAGGCCCTAAAAAGACAGTCAAGAAAAAGTAAAAAAATTTACGTTTCTAAGCCTTGCGTTCTCCCTTCCTCATTCCTACTTCCTCATTTGTTACATACATTTCCTTCCTAAAAACTTCCTCTGCGTCCAATACCGTCTTTTGTAGTAGCTTGTCCCCATTTTTCATTTTAGCCAGCCTAGCCATCAATTCCATCGGCATATCTTTTATTTTCCCGATATAAGTTTCACCGCTTTTCGTAAAACTTACCACTATCTTAGTAAGGTTATTACTACATATCAAAGCTTCAGTATCAACAAGCCATTCGTCATCTACAATCCTTAACATTTAACATCCCCATATTACTAAAATAGCATACCTGTTTATCTTTTTAATCCGGTCGTTTTTCTCATTCATCATTTTTCATTCCTGTATCATAATTTTTATTATTCTAGGGGAGAAGTCGAACCCCCGCCCAGTATATGCGCCTGTTAAGGCGTTATTGTAATTATGTAACACGGCGTGGCGCACGATTTAGTTAATTTTTGTGTTAATGCGGTGAACCTTTAGGTGTACCAGTACGCCCCGCTTCAATATTTTATAAAGGGGGGAAGTCTCCCCCCTGGGGCGTACTTCGTTACGCCCCACCCCCCTCTGCGGTGGGCAAGCCCCCCGCAACGCCCCCAATAAGGTAAAAATTGCTGGAGCAATTTTTCTAAATCATTTAACTTCCTAATCGCTACATTTCCCCAAATTCCTTTACCTTCATTCCGCATAGCCCTTTTGTCATGGTTTTTGCAATGCGGCAGTGAGTGCCGCGCAAAAACCATGCCAACCCGCAAACCGCAGACCTTTGGTCTGACGGTTTGACGGGACAGGGTATTTATTTCCAGTCGCTCAAATAAGCAATTATTCGCTCTATCGCTACCAAAGCGAAGCTATGCCCCTATAGCGACACAGGCAATCAGTAGGCGGTTTTTCCCCGGTCGGGGGTGGGCGGGGGCCCGCCAGGGGTGAGGCCCCCATCGCCCACCCCCTCTTTCCGGGGAAAAACAGTGGGGGGGTCTCATTTGTAAGCAGTCAGCTTACCACATATCTATTTTAGTTTGGGGGCTATTTATGCGTACTTACTATGAAGTCTATGTTAGTTTCAAGCTGGTTCGTGGCAAGTCATATTTAGTCAATCTGTCATTACACAGCACGTCTTTATATTTTCCTTTTCTTGTTAGTTCTCCTAGCTCTTTACTTTCACATTCAAGGTTTTTTCATTCGGTTAAGGAAGCTCAAGGCTACATCAGCTATCTTTATAAACGCTTTCCAACAACCACAGCCCCATATCCAGTATTGGACGCTTTACAGCCTTCTTTATTTTAGGTTTCTATGTCCGGTCTTGGCTATCGGACTTAATTTTATTTAAGGAGTGTTAATTATGTCATGGCTACAACACTTCATCGGTTTTCACAGCGTTATAAAATACGCTGGAATGTTCCCCCCAGTTGCGAACATACAGGAAGCAATAGCTCTTGTTAATCGCTACCACATCAAAGCTGAAATAATAGGCTACTGGCTTTATTGTTTCACAACGCCCCTAATCGGCTTCCAGTTGGAATATATCGGTTTTTGGTACAGCTACAAGCATTGCGCCTATATCTTCACCGGAAAGCCAAAAGAAGGCCCCGCCAACGATGAAAGCCTGGACGAAATAAGAGAAAGGCTCGGATGCCAAGAGGTAAGGAGCTAATCATGGGAAGAATAAAAAACAACGAGATATTTATAACCCGCCACCGAGTAGACGGTTTTTCCCTATCTTACATATCGGACAACAACGAATATTTTACACACCGCTATATCGGCTATAGAATTCGGCAAGCTAAAAAACTCTTCAAACAATTTGTTAAAGAGGAGGATGAAAAAAATGTACGGCCCTAACCTTTCAGAGCTTGCCGCTGTCGCAATCCGCCGCCTTGCCTGGGCAATGGAAAGCAATATGGGAAAGGCAGTAGACGCATTAGTCATCTGTCTACACCAAAAAATAAACGCCGAAAAAGTATGCGCCGCTTGCAAGGACACGTCAAAATGTACGGCTTGCATTTTCAAAACCACAGCAACGCCGCCGCCGAAATTTGCGGAATTACTAAAGTAAGCAACAGCCCCGGCTTGTGCTGGGGCAATCTTCAATTCAAGGGGTTATATAATGAAAATAAAAACTATAAAAAGCCTACGGGTTTATATTTACAATAACTCTTCATTTCCCGAAAGGACAATAAACAATGTCATAAAAGAATTGGGCTATCCATTAACAGGCAAAGGAAAACTTTTTAAGGAACTGTCCGCAGACTTGGTAAACTGTGCTGAAAATGGAGCTAACATCGGCATAGGCAACTTCATTTACTATAGCGATACAATACCATTTTACAAAAAAAACCGCGCCGCCATTGTTAGCCACATCGAACGCACCGCCGCCGAATTTGGAACAGACATTTTTTCCATGGTTCAGGATTTTGGAGTTTTCCGCAATTCGGAAAAGCCCACGCCCACGGAAATCGGAAAGGCATTATATGACAAAACCCACACCTACCTCGAATTAACCAGCCTTTACAATGTTTTCGCCTGGTATGCCTTAGAGGAAGTCGCAAGGGCTTGGTACAGGTACTTGGAAGAAAACCCCGGCTACAGGGCAGAGTTAGCAGCATAGCCAACAGCCCCGGCCTTGCGCTGGGGCAATTTATCTTTTTTAGGAGTTAAGGAGATGAAAACAAACTATTCAATATCCGCCGAACTGAAAGCCATTATTCCAAAGTTTCAACTTTTGATTATTATGGACGTACTGGAAGAACGCATCGAAGCACTGGAAAGGCTAGAAAGCCAGTTAAAAAAATGTCCTAAAATCGGCGAGACAGATAGCCTGGTTGAACACCCGGCTATATTCCATTATTTCCACAATTTCAGTGATTTTTATATCTGCGAGTACGACCCGAAAGACGGGCGAATGTTCGGCTATAGTATCCTCTGCGGAGATTTACCAAATTCGGAATGGGGTTATTTCAGCGCCCGGGAATTTGGACAATCCAGACTGATAAGCATTGACTATCACTTAGAAGAACAGAGCATAGAAGCTGCTCTTTATAAGTCATATCCAGACTATTTCAAAAGGCCATTATCCCTTAATGAAACGCCTGTCGGGAAAAATGACCCGCTGCCAGAAACCTATCAAAATTATCCCTACCAGTATAAAAAAGAAAAACATGGAGTGGTTTTAAGTAAAAAAAACAAGGAAGTGTTTTTTTACGGTGATAAGGAAATGTTTTTATCCGGTGATAATGAAACAATTTTTTTTCGTGATTGCAATCGGGCCAAACAGCACAACCGCAGTATTTCAGAAGTGATAAAAGACTATTTTTTTAACTAGCAACAAACCGCCCCGGCCTTATGGCTGGGGTAATTTTACATTTTAAGGAGTTAAACCCATGAAAGAGACCTTAAAAAAATATATACTAATTGGTTCAGATACCAACCTGGAAAGATTGAAAAAGACCTTGCATGAAAAATGGTTTTGTGGCGCGCCAAAAGAATACCGCCTTTTGGAAGATAACACCTATGGAGTATTTTTTGGCGAGAATTCACCGAAAGCCGGAGAGCAATTAACCGATTTAAGAATAATCTCAAAAAACGGCAGATTTCGCTTCGAGATGTTAGATAAAAAAAAGTAAAGAAAATGCCGTTCGGCGGATCCGCTGGACGGCATTTTTTATTTTTTACATCCAGAAAGAACAAATTCAACACACGGAATAGCTACACTGTTTCCCAATGCCTTATACCTTTGATTATCAGAAATTAGCTTTCCGTCATGTCCGTATTCTGTCCACCCATCGGGAAAGCCCTGCAATCGCTCACATTCGAGAGGGGTTAATCTGCGGACATCATATTCACTGGTACAAATACATTTATTCACCTCAACGTACTGATTGCTAATTCCTTTACTATCACTTGCACACAAAGAGCCTATAGTATCTTGATATAAGGTTACAGGTAAAAAATACAGCCCTGTATTTGCACCATTGCCCCCGCCATTTGCCCTAAGTGTTACCGATGATTTAGCGTTCATTTGAATTCGGTCTGTAGAATAACCAATATTTATGGCATATTGTTCAATGTCCCTGTCAACATTGTATTGTGTTACAACATTAGGCGGCATAGTAGATTGTATGCAAGGCGCACATTCTTCTTTATATTCCAATGAAGCAGTTATACTTCTCCAACCGTTGAAGCCGGCAACTCTAATGCTGTTTTCAATGTTTCCGGCAATTCCTTTCCTCTCTTTTTTGCCCTTTTCAATATTCCCTGTTTTGCTATCTTGCTTAAAAAGTATTTCCCCTGCACCTCTGCCTGCAAAATCTGCGACAAGGTAGATGCGGCGACGACGCTGGGGCAAACCCCAGTATTGAGCATCCATGACCCGCCAGGCCAATGAAAAGCTATCTCCCATGACCGCCCCAGCAGCCAGCCACCCGATTTTTCTCGAAGGTCTAGGAATTGAAACTCCCTGCTCGGCAATCCCCGCAATTTCCTGAATGACCGTCTGGAAGTCCCTCCCCTTGTTTGAACTAAAGGCTCCAGGCACGTTTTCCCAAATAATTCTAGCTGGACAGGTTTTATTTGTTGCAATCCTCATTTCCTTTATGACGCGCACCGCCTGTAAAAACAGCCCTGAACGCTCCCCATCCAGCCCCGCACGGCGGCCCGATATGCTTAAATCCTGACAAGGCGAACCGAAGGAAATAATGTCCACCGGCTCAATTTCTGCACCGTTTATATTTCTTATATCCCCTAAATGCCGCATAGCTGGAAAATGCCGTTTGGAGATGCTGATAGGAGCAGGCTCAATTTCACTCGCCCAGACAGGTAAAATTCCATTCCTTACAGCGGCAAGCGGAAACCCGCCGATGCCGTCAAACAAACTTCCTAAAGTCAAACCCTTTTCCAGATATAAACTATTAAAGTAAAAAAGCCGTCCGGCGGCACGGATGCCGCTGAAACTAATGCTTTACTCGGACGGCAATGCAAAAAACGCGCTCCATTTGGAGGGCGATGGAGCCAATTTAAGAAGCTTTAGTTTTGAGAATGACCATATTCCCTTTTGGACGTGTTACCAAAAAACCGTCCCTCTTGCGGAACCTCAAAAACAATTCCCCATATTCGAGGCTTTCGGTAGTAGCGTCAAACTTTTTAAGCTCGATGCCCCGCCTGTTTCCGTGCTGTATCCGCTTAGGATTCATAAAAATGGCAAACGCCTGGTCTTCCTCGATGTCCGCAATCTGCGGAAGGATGGAAACTTCATGGTAAGGGTACAAGTCCAACCGCCCCGGCATTGCCTCCGTAGGCCGCCGCCAAATCGGACGGCCCGTAGTGTCCTCGATGTTGGCGACATGGTTTAGGATTGTTTCATTGATGAACCACGCGCAGTCTTTTCTTTCTTCTGCCGGAACCTTGTAGACCGCATCACGGAAATCCTTCCAGGTTAAATCTTCAATGGTGTTTCCTTTGATTGTTACCTCAGTAACATCGGCACACTTCATAGCCCCTGTGAACGGATCGTTATCGGCTAACAGACATTGCCTGTCAAATTCCTGTCCATAGGTTTCAAGAAATTCATCCACGAACATAGCCCCC